>Ga0209624_10001015_pt1 | contig 23418 bp, 20 predicted proteins | sample JacPinW_OM2H0_O1_FD_188565 | JGI IMG/M metagenome (GOLD analysis project Ga0209624, IMG submission 188565) | Forest soil microbial communities from Algoma, Ontario, Canada - Jack Pine, Ontario site 1_JW_OM2H0_O1 (SPAdes) (version 2) | ecosystem: Environmental > Terrestrial > Soil > Boreal...
TCCAACAGCAACGGCACGGCAACGATCACTCTGAGCTTTGCGACCGGCACCAACCAGGACATCGCCGAGGTGCAGGTGCAGAACAAGGTTGCCCTGGCGCAGCCCCTGCTACCCACCGAGGTGACCCAACAGGGCGTGGTGGTCGCAAAGGCCAGCCCCGACATCCTGCTGTTCGTGAGCCTGTCGTCACAGAATCCTTCGATCAACTCGGGGCGCTTGAGTGACATCATGGCCTCGCAGATCCAGCCGGTCCTGGCGCGCATCAACGGCATTGGCAACACGTTCCTACTCGGCTCGGAATACGCGGTGCGCATCTGGCTGGATCCGGACAAACTGCAGGGCTACGGGCTCTCCTCCAGCCAGGTGCTAAGTGCAATCAACGCGCAGAACGCACAGTTCGCGACCGGCTCCCTCGGCGCGGACCCCGCCGTCAAAGGCCAGACTTTCACGGCCACGGTGTCCGGCGACACTCTGTTCTCATCCCTGCAGCAATTCAACAACATCATCCTGTTCACCAGCAGCGACGGCACGACGGTGCGCCTGAGCGATGTCGCCCGCGTCACCTTTGGAGGACAGAGCTACGGCAGTGCCGCGATCTGGGACGGCAAGCAGGCGGCCGGCATGGGCCTGTTCCTGCTGCCCGGTGCCAACGCGCTTGCGGTCGCGAAGGCGGTCAAAGCGCAAATGGCGCTGATTGCCAAGGATTTACCGCAGGGTGTGACCTGGGACGTCCCTTATGACACGACACCGTTCATCACCGCTTCCATGACCGACGTGGTGAAGACCCTGGCCGAGGCGATCGCCCTGGTGTTCGTGGTCATGTTGATCTTTCTGCAGAACATACGGGCCACGATCATTCCGACGCTGGTGATTCCCGTCGCGCTGCTGGGGACCTTCATCGGGCTGTCTGTGCTGCACTTCTCGATCAACCTGCTCACGTTGTTCGGCATGGTCCTGGCGATTGGCATCGTGGTGGATGATGCCATCGTGGTGATCGAAAACGTCGAGCGCATCATGGACGAGGAGCACCTTGAACCCAAGGAGGCCACACGCAAGGCCATGGGCCAGATCACCGGGGCGATCATCGCAATCACAGTGGTGCTGGCCGCGGTGTTCATCCCTTCCGCCCTGCAACCCGGCGCAACCGGCATCATCTACTCGCAGTTTGCGCTAACGATCGCCGCGTCGATGGCATTCTCAGCCTTCCTGGCGCTCTCATTCACCCCCTCACTGTGTGCAACGATCCTTCGGCCGCGCCAGGAGGCAAGCAAGAAGAACGTCGTGTTTCGCTGGTTCGACCACGGATTCGAATGGGTCGGCCGTACCTATGTCGGCCATATCGGCTCGGCAGTACGTTACGCGCCGCGCTGGATGGTGGTGTTCGCAATGATCGCAGTGCTGACCGGATTCCTGTACACGCGCCTGCCGACCAGTTTCGTCCCCGACGAGGATCAAGGCTTCATGCTTGCGCTGGTCAACCTGCCATCGGGCGCAACCCTGCAGCGCACCGATCAGGTCCTGGGCAAGGTACGTGACAAGCTGCTGCACAGCGCGATCGGCAAGGACATCTTGGGCGTATTCTGTCCCGAGGGCTTCAGCTTCGTAGGGCAGAGTGAGAACGTCGGTATGGCCTTCATCAAGCTGACAGACTGGGGCAAGCGCTCCAAAACGGCCATGCAGCTCATTCCACAGGCAAACAAGATCCTGCACGGCATCACCGACGCCCAGATCTTCGTGGTGAACCTGCCCACCATTCGCGGCCTGAGCCAGTTCGGCGGTGTTGACATGTATCTGCAGGCACGCGCCGGGCAGTCGCGCGCGCAATTGACCGCGGCCCAAAGAACCCTGCTCGATGATGCGGGTAAGAGCTCCGTGCTCACCGGCACCCGTGCCAACTCACTGCCTGAGGCGGCACAGCTGCAGATAGCGGTGGATCGGGTACAGGCGGAAACGATGGGTCTGTCACTTAGCGACGTCTACCAGGCCATTCAACTGCAGTTGGCACCCAACTACATCGATCAGTTTACCTATGGGGGACGTGTCAAGCGTGTCTATGTACAGGCCGATGCGCCGTTTCGCGGCGGCACCGATGCATTCCAGCACATATATACCCCGAGTGGAGTCAGCAGCGCTGCCACGGGCGCGGCCAGCTCCGCCAGCCAGGGCACCAACGCCAGCGGCTATCTGACGCAGATCAATCCCTCAGTCAGCAATACGTCGATCAGCCCCTACAACATGGTACCGCTGTCCAGCGTGGTCAAAACGAACTGGAGCGTCGGGCCGCAGGCGCTACCCCGCTACAACGGCTATTCTGCCGTCGAGATCGTAGGCAGTGCCGCCTCCGGCTATTCCACGGGTCAGGCCATGCAGGTGTTGCAAAACATCATCAACAAATCCCTGCCGGCGGGCTTTGCCTCGGATTGGACTGGACAGTCCTATCAGGAGATCCTGGCTGGCAATTCTGCCACGCTGCTGATGTTGCTCTCGATCGTCGTCGTGTTCCTCTGTTTGGCTGCTCTGTATGAAAGTTGGTCGATTCCAGTCGCGGTGCTCCTGGTGGTGCCGTTGGGCGTTCTCGGCATGCTGTCGTTGTGCAAGCTGAGTGGCGTCCCCAACGACATATACTTCAAGATCGGACTCGTCACAGTGATCGGCCTGGCGGCAAAGAACGCGATCCTGATCGTGGAGTTCGCGGTGGACGGGCAGGCAAAGGGTATGACTTTGTTCAACGCAGTGGTTGAGGCCGGCAAGCTGCGATTGCGCCCGATCCTCATGACGTCGATGGCCTTTATCCTCGGCGTACTCCCGCTGGTCCTCTCGAGCGGCGCGGGTGCCGCCTCGCGCCATGAGATTGGCACGGGCGTGATCGGCGGCATGTTGTTCGCAACCTTCCTGGGTTTACTGCTGATCCCCGTCTTCTACGTTGCCGTAAGGCGCGTGCTGGGCGACAAGCTGGACGAGGTAGCGCGCGAGCCGCGCCAAGGGAGTTAAGAGCGGAATCTCCTGCGGCGCGCGTCGCTTCTCTTCTGCGCTACTGCAGCTAGACATCAGTCGGACGGGCTTCGTTTTCTGCTGGCTCGGACCATCGCGCGACAGCTCGAACGGTGCCCGTGTTGCGCGATCCTCGAGGGTTCGAAGCAGTCCGCCTCGATCGCTTCCCTTTGGGTCTCGGTGACGATCCCGGTGCTTCCGTCATGCGCGTGCTTTGCTGGATACTTCCCATCGTCGCCACTCTCGATATAGACGTTCTTCTTGCCAGTCATTGTCTGAGCTCAGAAACACCTACGCCGCGCTATCACTTTCGGGTATGAGGCGTCCTCGGGCGGTGACGCGCCCGGGACTATAATCGTCTCTGTGGTGACCGTTGTGTCAAAGAGACGAGGCTCGCTGTGGCTTGTCGTTTGGGCAGTCGTTAGCGCGGCGGCACCCGCCGCGGCTTCCGTCCAGGCGCCGGCGGGTAATACCATCCCGGCGCCGCGCATTGCACCCCAAGTCATCCACGTTCCTAAGATTCAGACGCCTTTCGACCTCGGACGGCTTATCTCAGACGCGTGTCGATCAAATCGTCACAGGACGATCGCGGGTTCATCTGGTTTGGGACTCAGTACGGACTGAACCGATTCGACGGCTACGAATTCAAGGTATTCGGACACGATCCGCGGCGCCCCAATAGCCCATCCGGCGCCGACGTCACAGCGCTCTTCAATGACCGTTCGGGTGCGCTCTGGATCGGACCGGCCGGCCTGGGCCTTGAGCGCCTTGGCATGTCGCTGCACATAGCCGTCGCAGAAGGACGTGTTGCTGCGCTGTTCAAGGACCGTCCGACTCCGAGCACTAGTCGGACCATGACTCAAGGTCAGCGATGCGGCAACAGCGCGGATTTTCATCGAGAAGGCCGATGCGCTGCTATCCCTATTGGGAGAGCAGCCACTGCCAAGAAACGCAGAGTTTCCCGGTTGTGCGTTGTTTCCGTGACTCGCAGGCTCCATGGTAAGCAGCAAGATCAGGAGACACCCATGAATAGGAGCAAGATATCGTTGGCGAGCATCGTGACCCTGGGCCTACTGGCCACTGCGATCGCTCCGGCGGGTCGAGCGGACCCCGCACCCGGTGCACCTGGCTGTGCAGCTGCCACTCCGGAACAAGCCAAATCGCTGGCCGACCAGTTATATCGACAGGGCCAATACCAGCGCGCCGGCGAGTGCTACCAGGCGGCCGGGGACCTGCCCGACGCCAATGAGGCATTCGTCAAGGCCGTCCCCGCCAACAGCGATGCGACGGCGAAGGACATGCAGCGTCAAGGCCAGATCGCGAAGACGCTCTTCACAGGCGTGCAGCAGGCATTTCGGTCCAATCACTGACACGCAGCCGAGCGGTTGGCGGCGTCGCGAGGGCCGCGGCTCCGGACGAACGTGTGCGAAATTGTGCCGCCATGCTGGCGGCGCGCGTTCAAAGACCATCAACTACAGAAGCAAGTCCATTCATCCCGCGGTGCATATGCATATTCCTAAACACATGGGCGCATGCGTCGACATGGAGTTAGATGATGGCCATAATCTAACATAGGTCCCAGTCTGAAGGACGGGATGCACATTTAGACGTGCACCTCAACATGGCACGTAACTCGAGCGGGTCCTTGATCGATAGCGAACAAATTCGAGGCCTCGCGGCAAATAAGGAAAGCAGGGCGTGGCTGATCACGCTTGCGGCCGCGGCAATCCTCATGGTGACGATGGGCGCAAGACAATCGCTCGGGCTTTTTGTTTCACCACTTGAACGTGCAACCGGGCTCGGCATTGCTACCATCAGCCTTGCGTTTGCCGTTGGCCAGCTGATGTGGGGCGTCATCCAGCCCGTCTCTGGCGCTGTGGCGGATCATTATGGTCCTACCAGAATCCTTGTCGCGGGTTTAGTCGTGCTAGCGCTCGGGCTGGCATTAACGCCGTTCATGACGTCGGGTATCGGCCTCATCGTCTCCCTGGGCATCCTTGCGGCGATCGGTTCCGGCGCGGGCAGCTTCTCAGTGCTGATCGGAGCGGCAGCGCAGCACCTCACGAGCGATAAACGCGGCAAAGCGGCCGGCATCATCAACGCGGGGGGATCGTTAGGGCAGTTCGTTTTCGCTCCAGTCGTGCAAACGCTGATCCATACGCTCGGATGGATGGGCGCGATGTGGTCACTCGCGGTGATTGCTGTGGGCGCGCTGCCCCTCGTAGGTGTCGTGAGTCCAGCAGGTCGGGCGCGTGCCGGTGCTGGTGCCGCTGGCACTGGGTCCGCGCCATGGCAGGCCGCGCGGAATGCGATCGAAGATCGCAGCTATTTGCTGCTGAACGCGGGCTTCTTTACGTGCGGATTTCACATTGCGTTTCTCGTGACGCATCTGCCGGGGCAAGTGAATCTCTGCGGCTTACCGCCAACAGTGGCGAGTTGGTCGCTGGCCCTCATCGGCCTCGCCAACATCGTGGGCAGCCTGATAGCCGGCTCGTGCACACAGCGCTTTCGCAGCAAGTACATTCTCGCCGCGATGTACGGCTCGCGCGCGCTGTTGATCGGCTGGTACTTGGTAGCGCCGAAAACCAACTGGACGTTCTATGGCTTTGCCGTGGGCCTGGGGCTCACCTGGCTGGCCACGGTGCCACCCACCGCCACCATCGTGGGAAAGCTTTTCGGTGCCCGTTACCTGTCAACGCTGTTCGGCCTCACACTGCTTTCACACCAGATCGGCGGTTTCCTTGGCGCTTATCTCGGCGGTCTCGCGTTGGTTCGATTCGGTGATTATCAGTGGATGTGGTACGCAGATATGGCCCTGGCGGCTGCCGCTGCGGTCATCAATTTGCCCATTCGAGAGGTTCGGATTGCACAAGTACCTTCGCTTGCATAATGGAGGTCGTGATGGATGAACAACCGAGAGAAGCGTCGCGGTCGAGCGTACTCATTGTGGGCGTGGGCGCATCGCGCGGCTTGGGCGCAGCCATCGCGCGCCGCTTCGCAAGAGGCGGACATCCGGTGGCGATTGCGGGGCGAAATGGGGAGAAGCTCGAGGCCACTGCCAGCGAATTGAAGGATGCGGGGGCGAGAGTGACTCATATCATTGGCGACGCAGCGCGAGCTGAGGACGCCAGGCGCTTCGTCGCCCAGGCGGAGGAGCTCGCGCCGCTTGCGGTCGCGGTGCACAACGCGGGCAGCAACGAGCCCGCGCCCTTCCTGCAAGTAAGCGAAGAGCGCTTCATGCGGCACTGGCGCGAGCATGCGCTTGGCGGATTCCAGCTGGCGCAGGCGGCCATTCCGGTGCTGGTCGAGCACGGTGGCGGGTCACTGTTCTTTACCGGCGCCTCAGGCAGCCTGCGCGGAAAGGCCAATTTTGCGCCCTTTGCATCCGCCAAGGCGGCGCTACGCAATCTGGCGCAGAGCATTGCACGCGAATATGGGCCGCAAAACATCCACGTTGGTCACGTGGTGGTGGACGGCGGAATCGAGGGCGATCGCCTGCTGTCCCGCGTTCCTAAACTGAAAGAGCAGCGGGGGACGGATGGATTGTTGCATCCCGATGCGATCGCTGACGCGTATTGGGACATGCATCACCAGAACCGTAGCGCCTGGTCGCTCGAGCTGGACGTCCGGCCCTGGAGCGAAGACTTCTGAGTCAGTGACGGAGCATGTCGTCGAAACCGGGCTAGCGACGCGCGCAGCAGCATGAGAGCACTTAGCTAACCGACAAGTGGGCGCGGCAGTCAAGAGCGGCGTTGCGGATATCAAGCAGAGCTTGGTAGGCCGGCGAGTTGTACCATGCCAATGCCGTGTGTAGCGAAAACGCTCGAGGCAAATACGATACTTCACGAAAGGAAATTCTCATGATTCGCAAAGCATCAGCTGTTTGGCGCGGGAATGGTCGGTCGGGGACCGGGGACATTTTCACTGAATCGGGGGTGTTGGAAAAGACGCCGTACTCCTTTAGGACACGATTTGAAAACGAGAAGGGAACAAATCCGGAGGAGCTTGTCGCCGCCGCCCATGCCGGTTGCTTCACGATGGCACTCGCGTTCGGGCTTCAGACTGCTGGCGTAACCGCGACTGAGCTCACCACGGAGGCGGCCGTGACTCTGGAACCGGAAGGTCAAGGTTTTCGCATCAGCCGCTCGGCGTTGACCCTGCGAGCGAAGGTACCAGGCGTCAGCGACGCGACGTTTGCCGAGCTCGCGCGCGACGCCGAGCGAAACTGCCCGGTGTCCAAGCTTCTCAAGGCAGAAATAACCTTGGACGCTAAGCTCATCTAAGGCCACCGAGTCGATGTTCCGACGCAGACCAGCGCTGCGGTCGCGTCTCCCGCTTCGAGCGCAAGCGCAAACTCGGCGGGGTGCTAACCGACAACATCATTGGATTTTGGCTTCCTGAATCTACATGTGCCCGGCGGCCGGCGCCTCATGCAGCCCGGCAGTGGCGTGCCCTGCGACAGGAGCATAGGACCCTCGCAATCTTGGTCAGCGTGCGGCCTTCGCTCGGTTGTGCGAACTCGCTACAATCCTCACTTCGAATCGTGCAGCGATGATCATTAACGCGTTGCCAGGTAGGATCGGCTCGAGCGTCGGCATGGGGAGGACGCAGACATGTCAGAGGCGAAGGCCGACTCAACCGAGAATGCAACCAACCCGCTGTCGCGGCGCACTCTCGTCAAGGGGCTCGCGCTGGCTCCGCTGGCGGCCGTGGGGTTGCCGGGGTGCAATACGCCTTCGAGTGGCACCCCGGAGAGCGCGGTTGCGGTCGACGGGCGGCGTTACACACCGGCCTTCTTCAACAAAGAAGAATGGGCCTTTATCGTTGCGGCCTGCGATCGTTTGATTCCCCACGACGAGCACGGGCCCGGCGCGGTGGAGCTGGGCGTGCCCGAGTTCATCGACCGCCACATGCAGACGCCCTACGCGAGCGGCGAAATCTGGTACATGCAGGGACCTTTCCTGGAGGCGCCGGCGGAATTCGGCTATCAGGGCCGGCTCGCGGTGCGGGACATCCTGCGGGTTGGACTGGGCGCGGTTGAGGCGCATTGCCGCACTCGCTTCGACGGCAAGACCTTTGCAACACTCGAGCCTGCCCAGCAGGAAGCGTTACTGAAGTCCGCCGAGTCCGGTGGGCTGCAGCTCGAGGGAATCTCTTCTCGAGTCTTCTTTGCCGAGCTGTTGGCCGAAGTGCGTAACGGCTACTTCTCCGATCCCGTGCACGGCGGCAATAAGGGCATGGGGTCTTGGAAGATGATCGGCTACCCGGGCATGCGCGCGGACTATACCGACTGGGTCGAGGTTCGCGACAAGCCCTACCCGTTGCCGCCGGTGGACCTGGCTGGACGCAGAGGCTGAGGGCATGGCAGTTACTCAGCCGAAAGTGGACGCCGTCATCGTCGGCATGGGGTGGACCGGCGCAATCATGGCCAAGGAATTGACGGACGCAGGGCTCAGCGTCGTCGCGCTGGAGCGCGGGCCGGATCGGGATACGCAGCCGGACTTCGCCTACCCGAAGGTGGTCGACGAACTGGAAGGCTCCGTGCATCACAGGTTTCTCCAGAGTCTGTCCCGGGAAACTCTGACCGTTCGTCACAAAGCAGGCGATACGGCCGTGCCGTATCGGCAAATCGGCTCGTTCAAGCCCGGAACAGGAGTGGGTGGGGCCGGTAGCCACTGGTCGGGCTGCCACTTCCGTGCGCTGCCGGAGGACTTCAAGCTGCGCACCACCGTTGAGCAGCGCTATGGGCGCCGCTTCATTCCAGCGGAGATGACCATTCAGGATTATCCGATCACGTATGAGGACCTGGAGCCGCACTTTGATCATTTTGAGCAGGTGTGCGGCACCTCCGGCAAGGCCGGCGTGCTCAACGGCGTGCAGCAGCAGGGGGGCAATCCCTTCGAGGGCTCGCGCCAGCGCGACTATCCATTGCCTCCGAATCGAAACTATCTGGGCGCCGAGTGGTTCTACAACGCTGCGCGCGAGGTGGGCTATCACGCTTATCCGATTCCGGCCTCAAACGCATCGGCGCCCTACGTGAATCCCTACGGCTGCCAGATGGGGCCGTGTAACTTCTGCGGCTTCTGCAGCGATTATGGTTGCCTCAACTACTCCAAGGCCAGTCCCAACGTCTGTATTCTGCCGGTACTGAGGCTGCGCAGGCAGTTCGTGCTGCGCACCAATGCGCAGGTGTTGCGCGTGAATCTCGATCGTGCACGCGCGCGAGCCACCGGCGTCACTTATCTGGATGCTCAGGGCCGCGAAGTGGAGCAGCCCGCCGATCTGGTCGTGCTGTGTGCGTTCTCCCTTTACAACGTGCACCTGATGTTGCTGTCCGGCATAGGCAAGCCCTACGACCCGATTGCTAACGCGGGCACGGTGGGGCGCAACTACTCCTACCAGAACCTCAACCGGGTGGTGATGTTCTTCGGTGAAGAAGTGCAGGCCAATGGCTTCATTGGCAACGGCGGCGCCGGCACGACCATGGACGATCTCAACGGCAAACAGCTGGACAATGCCAAGGCGGGCTTCGTCGGCGGCGGCATCATCTGGGCGCGACAGCCTGGCGCGGGACCCGTTCGCGGGATCACCGTCCCGCCCGGCACGCCGGGTTGGGGGAGTGCGTGGAAGCGCGCAATCAAGGAGTCATTCCGCCACTCCTTCTATTACGAAGTGCAGGGGGCGTGCATGTCGTACCGGAGCCACTATCTCGACCTTGATCCCACTTACCACGATGCCTTTGGTCGGCCACTGCTGCGTATGACGTTCGACTGGCACGAGAACGAGATCAAGGCATCGCAGTTCCTGGTGGGCAAAGCTGTCGACATGTGCAAGACGCTCAAGCCCAGGGCGTTGTCGGGTGATGCCAAGAAGACCGGCTCGCACTACAACATCACGCAGTATCAGAGCACCCATACCTGTGGGGGGGCGATCATGGGCGACGACCCGAGGACGTCCGCGCTCAATCGCTATCTGCAGTCGTGGGACGTGCCCAATGTCTTTGCCCCGGGCGCCAACGCCTTTCCACAGAACAATGGGTACAACCCCACGGGGATGGTCGGCGCGCTGACCTATTGGGCGGCGAAGGCCATACGTGAACAGTATCTAAAGGCCCCGGGCGCACTGGTGCAGGCCTGAAGGAGGCCGCGTGAGGACTTTCGTCCGCCGCGCTGTTACTGGCGGTATCTCGGCGTTGGTGGTTTTGGCGCTTGCAGCCGCTGTGCTCGCGCTGGTGCCGACGCGCACCCGCATCATCGCCGCCGCGGTCCCGCCCGACCCCGGCATGCTCGAGCGGGGCCGCTACCTGGCGCTGGCGAGCGACTGTACCGCCTGCCACACGGCGCACAACGGACCGGCGTTTGCAGGCGGCCGTCCAATCGGATCGCCAATCGGCGTGATCTTCAGCACCAATATCACGCCGCATCGCGACACTGGCATTGGCGCGTATTCGCTCGCCGATTTCGACCGTGCTGTGCGTCACGGCATCGCCCCTCGTGACGTCACGTTGTATCCGGCGATGCCGTATCCCTCGTACGCGCATATGACTGACACGGACATCGTTGCGCTGTACGCGTACTTCATGCACGGCGTGCCGCCACTTCGCGCCCAGAACCGTCGCAGTGAAATTCCATGGCCGCTGTCGATGCGCTGGCCGCTGACGATCTGGCGCAAGCTATTTGCGCCGAACCCAGACGCGGTTGCGTTCAATGCCGCGCGCTATCCGGATCCGATCGTCGCCCGTGGCGCCTATCTGGTACAGGGGCCGGGCCATTGCGGAAGTTGCCATACGCCGCGAGCCCTCACGCTACAGGAGAAGGCTTTGGATGAGTCGGGCAAGTCCTATCTTGGCGGCGGACAGGTGATCGACGGCTGGCTGGCGGTCAACCTGCGAGGCAACCCTGCGGATGGCCTCGGGGGTTGGTCGAGCGAGCAGATCGTCGCCACGCTTCGCAGCGCGCGCGACGCTGTTCATGCGGTGATTGGCGACGCGATGAGCGACGTCGTGGTGCACAGTACGCAGTATCTGAACGACGCTGACCTGCGGGCCGTCGCTGCGTATCTGAAGACGCTGCCACCGGGCGCGCACCCGGCGTCTTCGTTTGCGGCCGACCCCGGCACCGCTCGCGCGCTGGCTGGCGGAGAGGAGGCCGGACGCGGGGCGCAGCTGTATGACGACAACTGCGCCGCCTGCCACCACAGCGACGGTCGTGGCGCAACGCAAGCGTTGCCGGCTATTGCCGGCAACTCGTCCGTTCTGGCAGCCGATCCCACTTCGATCATTCACCTGATTTTGCAGGGCAGCCAACTTCCCGGTACAGCCGCCGCGCCTTCGCCTCTCGGTATGCCCGGTTTCGGTTGGCGCTTGTCCGATGAGGAGGTGGCGGAGCTGGGAACCTTCATTCGCCAGAGCTGGGGTAATCATGCGCCGGCGATCGCCCCTGAACAGGTGCACCACCTTCGTGAAACCTTGGCGAGATGACACCCGGCCGGATGGGTGCAGGCGCAGTTCGCCGCTTGCATCGCTTAATCGTGAAATATCTTCGCTGATTCCGCCCACTGGCGCAGATAGAGACTGATCACATGCGCCGAGGAAGTAGGCCTGGGCCCTACCCTAGAGATACCCCGCTAGAGGCGGGTTCTGACGGCATGAGTCGGGGTCAGTTGGCTTGGGGAGTAACCTCATAGCAAGTGCCTTACCCGCTTGAGAACCGTACCCAAGCGAGGGTTGCCGTTCGTTGCAAGACCCTTGTACAGCCCTTGCACGGCTCAAATTGGATGCCGCGACTAGGCAGAAGGAAGGTCTGACGCCGGTCGATGGCCGAAGCCACGGCGAGCGCCGCCTGCAGAGCAGGTACGAGTGAGGTCGGTAGCACCCTCGACGCTCCATGGGTCCGCCAAGACTCAAACGGCGCTAAGTCGCAGTCGGAACGTACGCTACATACGGTCGGTAAACAGCGCGGTTCCTCTCGGGAGAATTACACCTCGTTTGCAATACCCATTCGTGGCTGTCCGCCCGAGCTCTCATTGCGATTGAAACAATAGGTGAATGGAGCGAAATCAGGCAGGCGAATGCGTGGCGCACATTCCTCTCCAAGCCCGGCGACGCAAAGCGGTCCGACGACGGGCGGGCTCCCTGAGGCTCCTAGGCGTTTCCTACCCGAACCATGTCACGCATTGCGATATATGAGGAAGATTACCTCATGCGCGCCCTTCTTAAGGAGTGGCTGTGCGAAGCAGGCTACCGGGTGCGTGAGGGGCGCCCGGTTGGGGTGCAACGCGGGGGCACAGATGATCTGGTGATCGCCAGTGTTTCCATGCCTAAACAAGCCGGCGCGCAGCTACTGCGCGACCTTCAAGCTGCTCATCCTGGCACGCCACTGATCGCTCTCTCGGGCCAGTTTCGCTCCGGTCTGTCGGCGGCGGGCACGGTCGCGCAAATGCCGGGTGTCGAGCGGGTCCTTGCAAAGCCTCTGACCCGAAGTGAACTTCTCGAGGCGGTGCGCGCTATTATCGGTGCACCAATTTGAGTGCGCGAACGCACCTTATGTCCGCAACCGACGATTCCGCCTCCCCCCAAGACCGCTCAGTCCGGTTCCGGCGTCTACGACTCGGGGCGATCGTGCTCGGGGTTTTGGTCATTCTTGCGTTCGCAGCCTCCTCGGCGTACGACGCCTGGCGCGCGTATAAGAACTCGCTCATCGCCACCGACCGCGAACTCGGCAACGTGGCCCGAGCACTCGCCGAGCAAACCGCGTGGACCTGGCAAGGTATCGATCTTCTGCTGCGCGATACGGCGGCCTGGTATCAAAACGATGCCGGCCAGCTCGCGCCGGAGCGGCTGGACGAAGTTCTTGCGAATCGTACCGCCGGGGTGCGGCAGGTGCGCGAGCTCACGATCACCGACGCCCACGGCATACAGCGGTACCGCTCGCGCGGCTCATTGCCACGCGATCTTGACGTCTCTGACCGCTCGTACTTCACCGCTCAGCGCGATGCCGCCGCGAGGGGTCTCTTTATGAGCGAACCGTTCGTGACCCGCTCCGAGCACCGCGCCGGGGTCGCGCTTTCGCGTCGACTCGACGACGCTGCAGGATTCGCAGGCGTCGTAACGGCACTCGTCGACCTAGAAGGTCTCCAGCAGTTCTACGGAGCCGTCAACCTCGGTCCCGGCAGCGCGATCTATCTTCTGCGCGAGGACGGCACTGTGCTCGTAAGTAACCCAGCGACTCCGAGCGCGGCAGGGAGCAAATTCCCGCAGCTCGCTGCTGCGCCGACAGCGCAGGCAAAGCGTCTTTTGAATCCGATCGACGGCAAGCGGGACTTCATCGCTGCGGCACGCATACGCGACACCCCCTTGGACCTCACGGTCACTCGCGAAGAGGCGGTCGCGTTGGCGCCGTGGCGCGCCGAGACCATCCGCCTCGGCCTCCGCACGCTCCTCGTCACGCTATTGGGATTATTTGCCATTGCCGGGCTGTTGCGCCAATTGAGGCGAGTCGAGGCTGGAGAGCGAGCGCTGCGCGAAAGCGAGGAGCGCTATGCGCTGGCAATGGAAGGAGCCAATGAAGGGCACTGGGATTGGGACTTGGCGACGGATCGCCTGTTCCTCTCGCCGAAGATGAAAGAGTGGGTTGGTGAGAGCAAAGAGAGGGTCATTAACACACGCGCGGAGTGGTTCGCGCAAATCGTAATTCACCCCGACGACCGGGCGCGCGTCGACGTCGCGCTGAGAGATCATTTGGAGGGACGTACGCCGCGCTACGAGTGCGAATACCGTATCTATCAACCTGACGGCCAGTGGCGTTGGATGTTCGTCCGTGGTCGTTGTCTGCGCGACGTGACGGGCAAGCCGTATCGGATCGTCGGCTCGACGAGCGACACTACCGCTGAAAAGCAAGCGCAAACTGAGAAGGAACACCTGGCAGCGCAACTGCGGCAGTCGCAGAAAATGGAAGCGATGGGGACGCTAGCCGGCGGGATTGCCCATGACTTCAACAACATCCTCGGTGCGATCGTCGGCTACGGAGAGCTTGCGCAGCAGCATGCCGCTGCCGGCAGCGCCATGCGGCGCTACCTCGACAATGTCATGCGCGCGGCGGGACGAGCAAAGGCGCTGGTGGACCGCATTCTCGGGTTTAGCCGCATGGGACTCGGTGAGCGCGTGCCGGTGAACGTCCAGGCCGTCATAGAAGAGACCCTTGAGTTGCTCGCCACTTCGCTGCCAGCGGGGATTCGCCTAGAGAGAACACTCGACGCCGGCGACGCTGCAGTGATTGGAGACGCGACGCATCTGCATCAGGTGGCGATGAACTTGTTTACCAACGCACTCCATGCAATGGATCGCGGTGGGGTACTTCGCGTGGCTCTCGAGCGTGTTGAGTTGAGCGTGCAGCGCTCGCTCTCGCGGGGGAATCTCTCTCCGGGGGCCTATGTACGGCTCGGCGTCAGCGACACGGGTACGGGCATTCCGGCTGAGGTGTTGGAGCGGATATTCGATCCATTCTTTACGACGCGGGGTGTCGGCGAAGGCACCGGCCTCGGTCTGTCCGTTGTGCACGGCATCGTTTCCGAGCTAGGCGGCGTCATTGAGGTAGCTACGAGAATGGGAGAAGGAACAAAGTTCGAAATATATCTACCGGTTTCGGGTGAGATGGGCAGACCTGTGGCGGAGGTGATCCGGGAGTTGCCTCGCGGGCACGGTGAAACGGTGATGATTGTCGATGACGAGCGGCCACTCGTTGCGCTCGCCTCGGAGATGCTCGCCGAGCTCGGCTATAAGCCGATAGGCTTCGAATCGAGCAGCGCGGCGCTTCAGGCGTTTCGGGCGGAGCCACAGCGCTTCGAGCTCATTCTGACCGACGAGGCCATGCCGGAGCGGGTCGGCACTGAGCTTGCGCGCGAAGTCCGGCAGATTCGGGCGACCCTGCCGATCATCCTGGTGAGCGGCAATGCGGGTATACAACTGAAGCAGAGGGCGGCTCACTTCGGCGTAAATGAGGTGCTGCGCAAGCCGCTTCAAAGTCGCGACCTTGCCGAAGCGCTTGCGCGAGTGCTGGGGGCAGGTAATTGAAGCGCGTCAGTTCCGGCAGCGCAGCGGGTCGCATTTCGACACGGCGCGAAATGGATTCGCGCCGTTCGTGGTAAATTGCGAATTCCGGACGACGGAGGAGTGGCGGGGTATGTCGGAAACAATGCAGCCGCACATCCTGGTCGTGGACGATGACCCGCAGATTCGTGAACTGTTAGAGGATTATCTTTCGGAGAACGCGCTGCGCGTCAGCGTGGTGGCGAGCGGCAAGCACATGTCGCAGATACTCGCGGATGAAGCAATCGACCTTATTATTCTCGACTTGCGACTTGCCGGCGAGGACGGCATGTCGATCGTGCGGACGCTCCGCGACAGTTCAGCGATCCCGATAGTCATGCTGACCGGCGTGCGCGACGAAGCCGATCGGGTCATGGGCCTCGAGCTAGGAGCGGACGACTACCTCACCAAGCCATTCAGTCCCCGTGAGCTTCTGGCGCGCATTCGAACGGTGCTGCGACGCACAAAGGGCGTCGCCCTGGCGCATGCGCGCGAGCGAAAGGTCCGCGCGTACCGCTTCGCCGAGCTCGAGCTCAACCTGCGAACACGCCGCCTCAAGCAGCGCGATGGTCGACCCGTTGATTTGACGAATGGCGAGTTCAACCTGTTGGCCGCATTGCTCTCATCCCCGCAACAGATCCTGACGCGAGACCAGATCCTCGAGGCGAGTCGTGTGTACGACAACGAGGTCTACGACCGCTCAATCGACGTTCAGGTGGCCCGCCTGCGCCGAAAGATCGAAGCGGATCCGGCGCATCCGCGGTTCATCGTCACGGAGCGCGGCGTAGGGTATACGTTCGATTGTGCAGTGGAGGTTTTGTACTGAATATATCGCTACGAAATCGGGTGCGTCTGCGCGGGGGCGATCAAGGAAGGGCACGGCGCCGGACGATGCAGGTGTGAATCGCTGACAGAATCCTCCGCAGACCGATCGCCGCGGCCCTTTTCGGCGAACCCACCGAGAGTCGGCTGATGGGGCTTTGACCGGGTGGTTTTTCAAGGCGCGCTTCGCAGTGCCCTCGGTCCGTCTGTTCATGGCGAAGCGGTATTTCCCGGGGCGTTTCGGCTGAAACGCGGTCGACCGCCGCGCAGGCACACCAGAAACCTTCGCCCATTACGCTTGCTCCTGAAATTGGCGGCACTGCGTCGCCGAGCGGAGAAGCAACATGACACATCCGAACGCGAAACCGGGGTCGACAGAGCCGGAGTTGCTCGCGGTGCACGACTCTTCCGTCAACTCACCCACCGCCTATGCGATCGTTGCTCCGCCGACAGTGAACGTATTGGTGACGGCAGACGCACCCGGGGCCGCGAATGACGACACCGCGGCCACTCAGAACACAATCCGCAATCCACTATGGATCATCGTGATGGGGTTGGCCTGCGTTTTTGGCGTAATGGCGGCCGTCATGGCGGTGGGCTGATCGGATCCGCGGCAGGCCTTGGCGAGGTCGGGGTTTCAATCGCTTCCGCGACTACCACGCCTGCTTACAAAGCGAGCGGCGGCGTACAGCGGCCGTTTCCTCCCGCGGACTTGCCGTCGCTGGAGCACTTAGAGCTGCGCAGCCCCAGCAGCGTTGCCAGGAAATAATGGTCATGGACGGTGGTGGTCACATCCTCAGAGAACGGCGGCTGCAGCCGCCGCCCGTTGAGGTGAAGACCCGCGCGCGGCGACCCGGGATTCGCGCCCGCGGCCATTGCAAGTGAAACGTCCGCGCCACTAGCCGACATGCGCACGCAAAACCGGCGGCGCAGTCTGTGAATTGCCCGAAGAGGTAGATTTCTGAAGCGTTAATCGCTGCAGCGCAGCCGCTGCAACACCGGTAAGGAGCACACCGTCGATGCAACAGTCAGTACGAACCGCGATGCCGGAAGCCTATACCGAGGCCATTGACATTCCAGGCACTGAGCTGCGTGTATCGCGCGTCGCGCTCGGCACCTGGGCGATGGGCGGCTGGATGTGGGGCGGGACCGACGAACGCGCTGCGGTCGCCACCATCCGCGCCGCTCTGGAACAGGGAATCAACCTGATCGATACCGCACCGGTATACGGGTTTGGTGTATCCGAAGAGATTGTCGGCCGGGCATTGGGCGTTGCCGGTGTTCGCGCACGCGCCGTCGTCGCCACTAAGGTGGGCCTGGAATGGCACGATGGCAAGGTCTATCGCAACGCGAGTCAGCCTCGAATCATTCAGGAGGTCGATGATTCGCTGCGCCGCCTGCGTACCGACTATATCGACATCTACCAGGTGCACTGGCCCGATCCGCTCGTGCCGATCGAGGACACCGCCGAGGCGATGAGGAAGCTCTATGGGCAGGGGAAGATCCGCGCCATCGGTGTCAGCAATTTCTCAGACACGCAGATGGAGCGCTTTCGCAGCGTGGCCCCTTTGCACGTGGTGCAATCACCGTACAACCTGTTCGAGCGGGCCATCGAAGCACAGATTCTTCCCTACTGCCGCGCGAACAACATCGCAACGCTGGGCTATGGCGCGCTGTGTCGTGGGTTGCTAAGCGGGCGCATGCGGCCGGACACCACCTTCCCGGGCGATGATCTGCGACATATTGATCCGAAGTTCCGGCCGCCGCGGTTCGCCCAGTACCTAGAAGCCGTGCAGCGGCTCGATGAGCTTGCGCGGCGCTGCTTTCAGCGGCGCGTGATCGATCTGGCGGTGCGATGGATGCTTGACCAGGGTATCAGCGTTGCGCTTTGGGGAGCTCGCCGCCCGGATCAGGTGCAAGCCGCTGTCGGGGTTGCCGGTTGGTCACTCGACAGTGCGGATCGCGAGCTGATCGATCGCATCGTGAACATGGCGGTTGTCGATCCGGTGGGCCCGGAGTTCATGGCACCTCCGCAGCGCGCGTGATGCCACACAGACACGGAGAGAATCCTATGAAACTTGGATTTATCGGCCTTGGCCATATGGGTAGCGGCATGGCAGCCAACCTCGCAAAAGCCGGACACGATGTCAGCGTATTCAACCGCAGTCCCGGTAGAGCCGCTGGGCTCGTCGGCCTCGGCGCACGCGAGGTAACCAGCGTCGCCGCAGCGTGCGACGCTGAAGCCGTGATCACGATGCTGGCGGATGATGAGGCGGCATCCGACATCGTACTGGGAAGCGCAGGTCTCGTTGCTCATCTGCCCAAAGGCGCCATCCATGTGTCAATGAGCACCATCAGCGTCGCGCTCTCCACGCATCTGGCTCGCGCGCATGCGCAAGCCGGACAGCGTTACGTGAGCGCGCCGGTGTTTGGGCGACCGGACATGGCGGCGGCCGGTAAGCTGTTCATTATCGCCGCGGGCGATTCTGCCGCACTGGATGTTTGCACGCCGCTGTTCGATGTACTGGGACAGAAAGTGTCGCGGATCGGCGCGCAACCGCCCGCGGCGAATCTCGTGAAACTCAGCGGAAACTTTCTACAGGCAGCTGTCATCGAGGGATTGGGCGAGGCTATCGCTCTTGTCGGTAGGGCCGGCATCGACCCGCGGGCCTACGTCGAATTCCTCACATCCACGATATTCACCGCGCCAGCTTATCGTATCTTTGGCCCCCTGATCGCTGAGGGTACGTTTGAGCCAGCCGCCTTCGCCGCGCCCCTGGGGTACAAGGACATCCGCCTGGCACTGGCTGCGGCCGAGAGCCTCCACGTACCGATGCCGCTCGCCAGCCTGCTGCGTGATCGTTTCGTGCGACTTTTCGCCCACGGGGGCGAGCACCTCGACTGGACGGCGATCGCCGGTTTGGCTGCTCAGGATGCCGGCTACAGCGCTCAGTAAAAATCCAAATTACATCTCGTCGCCCTATGCTTGCCATAGTCCGCATCGCACTCAGCCGACCCTACACGTTCATCGTGTCGGCGCTGCTCATTCTCCTCATGGGCACCTTCGCCGCCCTGCGGATGCCGGTGGACATCTTCCCAAGCATCAATATCCCGATCATCGCCGTAGCGTTTCAGTACCAGGGACTGCCGCCCGATCAGATGGCCGGGCGCATCATCACCCCATTTGAGCGGGCGCTGACGACAACGGTCAACGACATTGAGCACTTTGAGGCGAGTTCATACACCACTTTCGGCATCGTCAAGATCTTCTTTCATCCGTCGGTCAATATCGCCACCGCGAACGCGCAGGTCACCGCAATTTCACAGACCCTGCTCAAGCAGATGCCGGCAGGCACGACGCCGCCGCTGATCATCAACTACAGCGCCTCCACGGTGCCAATCATTCAGCTCGCGTTGTCGGGGAAGGGACTGACCGAACAGAACCTCGCCGATCTCGCGCTGAACTTCGTTCGCCCGCGGCTGATCACAGTGCAGGGAGCGGGCATCCCGTGGCCCTTCGGTGGCAAGACACCGCAGGTGATGTTCGACCTCGACACCAACGCTTTGCAGTCGCGCGGCTTGACCGGTCTTGACGTGGCCGATGCGCTGGCTGCGCAGAACCTCATTACTCCGGTCGGCTCGGAAAAGATCGGCGACTACGAATACGACATCAACCTTAACAGCGCGCCTTCGAACATCCGGGATCTGGGCGATCTACCGATCAAAAGCGTTGGGGGCGCGATGGTGTACATGCACGACGTGGCCCAGGTGCACGACGGCAGTGCGGTCCAGACCAATATCGTGCACGTCGACGGCAACCGCTCGGTGCTTATTGGCGTGTTTAAGAACGGTAGTACCTCGACCCTCGACATCGTCAGCGGCATCAAGAAAATGCTGACAATCATCAAACCATCGCTTCCGGATGCGCTCGACATCAAGCCGATTGGCGATCAGTCGATATTCGTGCGCGCCGCCATTTCCGGTGTAGTCCGGGAAGGTGTGATCGCGGCCGCGCTGACGAGTCTGATGATACTGCTGTTCCTCGGCAACGCCCGTTCGACGCTGATCGTGACCACCTCGATCCCGCTGGCGATACTCGGTGCAATCGCCGCGCTTTCGGCGCTCGGCGAAACGCTCAACATTATGACCTTGGGAGGACTTGCGCTCGCTGTGGGTATCCTCGTCGACGAGGCGACCGTGACGATCGAGAGCATCAACTACCACCTCGAACAGGGAAAGGAGGTAGAAAGGGCAATCCTTGATGGCGCCTCGCAGATCGTCGTTCCGGCGTTCGTGTCTTTGTTGTGCATCTGCATCGTGTTCATTCCCATGTTCTTCCTGAACGGCGTCGCCCGCTTCCTGTTCGTGCCCATGGCCGAGAGCGTCATGTTCGCGATGGTCTTTTCATTCTTGCTTTCGCGCACACTGGTGCCGACCATGGCTAAGTATCTGTTGCGCCGGCACGTGCCCGCCGGCGCTGAGCACAATAACGCCGCGCCACCAGCGGCGAAGAACTTGCTGGTGCGCTTGCAGCGCGGCTTCGAGGCGCGTTTCGCGCGCCTGCGTGCGGGATATCATGAACTGCTGGCGTTTGCGATCGCGAACCGCAAGCGGTTCCTTGCAGGGTTTGTTGGCTTCATTGCCGCCTCGTTTCTGCTGGCGCCATTTCTCGGGCGCAATTTCTTTCCGCAGGTCGACGGGGGTCAGATCCTCCTGCACGTGCGGGCTCCGGTCGGTATGCGTATCGAGGAGACGGCCGCGCGATTCGCCGATGTGGAAAAGGCGATTCGCGCGATGATCCCGCCATCCGAGGTGGCTGCGGTAGCCGACAACATCGGCACGTATATTTCAGCGATCAACACGATTTATGACGATACGGGCACGATCGGAGAGTCAGACGGGGATATCCAGATCTCACTCAACGCGGGGCACGCACCTACCGCCAGCTACGTCAATCGTCTGCGCCAGGAGCTTCCGCGCCGCTTTCCCAGTATGACCTTTGCGTTTCTGCCGGCCGATATCGTCAGCCAGATCCTCAATTTCGGAGCGCCAGCGCCGATCGATCTGCAGATCCGTGGCAACGATCTGACGGCGGACTATGCCTACGCTAATCGGCTGCTGGGGCAGATCCGCCATGTCACGGGGGTTGCGGACGCGCGCATCGAGCAGTCGGCGGCGCTGCCGACGATTGATGTCAACCTGGATCGCACGCGCGCGCGATACACCGGCGTGACGGCGGCCGATGTGACCAATAGTCTGGTCGTGAATCTTGCCAGCTCCATTCAGGTGGCGCCCACCTACTGGCTCAATGAGAAGAACGGGGTTACCTACCCGATCGCGTTGCAGACACCGCAATATGAGATCGACACGCTGCCGAAGCTGCGGAATCTGCCGATAAATGCCAGCGGCGCGCCAACCACGGTGCTGGGTGGTATCGCCGACCTGCGCCGCAGCCATGGCGACGCCGTGGTCTCGCAGTACGACATCGCGCCGATGGTGGAGGTCTACGCGACTACCCAGGGGCGCGATCTCGGCGCGGTTTCGAGTGACATCCAGAGGATCATTGCCCAGAACGACAAGGACAAGCCGAAAGGCTCGATCGTCGCGCTGGTCGGCCAGACGGCGACCATGAATAGCGCGTATTCCGGATTGCTGTTCGGACTCGTAGGCGCAATCGTGCTGATCTACCTGCTGATCGTGATCAATTTCCAGTCCTGGAGCGATCCCTTCGTCATCATCACGGCGCTTCCGGCAGCGCTTGCCGGCATCGTCTGGATGCTGTTTGCGACCCACACCACGCTGTCGGTGCCGGCACTCACGGGCGCGATCATGTGTATGGGGGTTGCGACCGCCAACAGCGTCCTGGTGATCAGTTTCGCGAGGGAGAAGCTCGAGGAACTCGGCGATGCAACCCAAGCGGCGCTCGAGGCCGGATTTGTGCGTTTGCGTCCGGTATTGATGACGGCGCTAGCGATGGTGATCGGGATGCTGCCGATGGCATTGGGGTTGGGCGAAGGCGGCGAGCAGAATGCTCCCCTCGGCCGCGCGGTTATCGGCGGCCTGATCTTCGCCACCGTCTCGACGCTGTTCTTCGTCCCTGTCGTGTTCAGCCTCATTCACCGGGACTATCGGCCAAAGCCGGCTCCGGAGGCCCACTTAGACTCAGGAGTAAGCCATGTCCCAGCCTGACCGAGATGACGGCCGTCCCATTCGAAGCCGGCTGCGCTGGTTTGGCGGCGCGTTCGGGCTTCTCGCGGCGGTCATCGTGGCCTACGGTATGGTCTCGCGCGCGGCGCAAGGCGCGCGCCTGCATGAGCTGACCGAGGCACAGGCGGTACCGGTCGTGGCGGTGGTGGCACCCACCAGAGCGCAGGATCACGCGGGGGCGGGGCTGGAGTTGCCTGGGCGCCTGGAAGCCTATACCCGAGCACCCATCTACGCGCGCGTGCCAGGTTACCTGAAGACCTGGAAGCACGATATCGGCGACCGCGTGAGGGCCGGCGATGTGTTGGCCGAGATCGATACCCCGGATCTTGACCAGCAGCTTGCGCAGGCGAGGGCGGATCTGAGCGTTGCAAGGGCCAATGCGAAGCTTGCCCAGATCAGTGCCCAGCGCTGGCAGTCGCTGGCGGGTACTGACGCCGTGGCCACGCAGGACGTCGATCAGCGCACTTTCGCCTTTCACGCCAATGTCGCTCAGGTCAAGGCCGCGCAAGCGAATGTCGATCGCCTGATCGCCGAGGAGGACTTCAAGCACCTGAGCGCACCGTTCGACGGCGTGGTTACTGCACGGGAAACCGACATCGGTGCGCTGATTAACGCGGGGGCGGCAGGCGGTTCGGAGCTGTTCGTGATCTCCGACACCAGCAGGCTGCGCGTCTATGTGAATGTGCCGCAGAACGATGTGCCGAGCGTTCCGCCAGGCACCAAAGCGACGATCCGCGTGCCCGAGCACCCCGACCGGACCTACAACGGAACGGTGGAGGCCTCGGCGCAGTCGGTCAACGCGAGCACCGGCACGACGCTCATGCAGCTCATCGTTGACAATAGCGCCGGGGAGATGATGCCGGGCGACTACGCCAGCATCCATTTGCAAGTGGCCCAGGCGACTCACGTGCTGCGCGTACCTTCGAGCGCGTTGATCTTCGATGCCAAGGGGCTTTCGGTCGCTACCGTGGACGGCAACGACCGCGTCCTGGTCAAGCCGGTCTCGATCGAGCGCGATCTGGGTACGGTAATCGAGATTGCCTCGGGCCTGTCCGCGGATGACCGCGTGATCGGAAACCCGCCCGACGGCATTGGCACCGGCGCCAGGGTACGCGTCGCCGGTTCGGCGCCGGTTGAGGCTGATGCGCGCCAGAGGAAACATGGAAATGAAAGGGCTTAGACCTACGCGCCGGTGCCTCGGCGCAGTGCTGAGCCTGCTCCTCGGCGCCTGCTCACTGACGCCGCCGCTCAAGACCCCAGACATCCCGACGGCCGCTGCGTACAAGGAACTCGGACCGTGGACGCAGGCGCAG
>Ga0209624_10001016_pt1 | contig 23399 bp, 18 predicted proteins | sample JacPinW_OM2H0_O1_FD_188565 | JGI IMG/M metagenome (GOLD analysis project Ga0209624, IMG submission 188565) | Forest soil microbial communities from Algoma, Ontario, Canada - Jack Pine, Ontario site 1_JW_OM2H0_O1 (SPAdes) (version 2) | ecosystem: Environmental > Terrestrial > Soil > Boreal...
CGTAGAGATGATCGTTCATGAGCTTGCGAATGCCATCGGCTTCGAAGTATCCGCGCTGCAAAGTACGCGGCTCAAGCAAAATCATGAGCGTGTCTTTGAGCTCATTCCGCATCCAATGCACTAGCGGCAATGCAAATCCCTGCTTCGGGCGGTTCAGCGCTTCGAGAGGCACGCCCACGCGTTCCGCAAGTTTTCGCAAAATATACTTCTGCGTATTGCCGCGCAGCTTCCACTCCGGCGGCAGCCCCGTCACCCACTCCACAAATTCGTGATCGAGAATCGGCACGCGAACTTCCAGCGAATTCAACATACTCATACGATCAACCTTCGTGAGAATGTCGGCGACCATATAGGTTTTCGTGTCCACGTAAAGCAACTCGCTCACCGGATCGCTAGCCGGAGCCTGCGCAAAATACCGCATCATCACCTTTTGCGGATCACCGCTCCGCCGTAACACCTGCCGAAAATCGTCGGAAAGCAGCGGAGCGTCCCGCTCGAACGCCGGCAAAAACGATAATCCATCCACATATCGTTCGCGCCAAGGCAGGGTGACGTTATAGCTGAACTTCCGTCCACTCATCGAACGCGGCAGCAGCCGAAACAACTGATCGCGATAAAACCGCCGCGCCCACTCCGGAATATGTTCGAAGAAGCGCCGGTTCGAGTGGATGCGATAACGATCGTAGCCGGCAAATAGCTCGTCGCCCCCATCGCCCGAGAGCGCCACCGTAACATGCTGCCGCGCCATCTGCGAAACATAATAAGTCGGCAGCATCGAAGAATCGCCGAATGGCTCTTCCAACGAACTGGTCAAACGTTCCACTGTCTCGACAACATTCGGCTCCAGAATCATCTCGTGATGATCGGTGCCAAACTTGCGGGCTACAATTCGCGCATATTCCGCTTCGTTGAAATCGTCTTTCGTGAACCCTATCGAAAAGGTCTTCACCGGCGCGGAACTCGCCCGCGCCATGAGCGCAACAACGGTAGAAGAATCCGTGCCGCCGCTCAGAAACGCGCCCAGCGGAACGTCCGAGATCAAACGGATGCGCGTGGCTTCGAACAACCGGTGCTCCAGTTCCTCCAGACACTCTTCTTCGCTCTTCGGCCGGTGCGTGTTGTATTGCGGCAAATCCCAGTACTGGCGAATCTTAATCTCGCCGTCTTCAAATTCCAGCACGTGTCCCGGCGGCAACTTCCGAATTCCGGTAAACGCCGTGATCGGATCGGGAACATATCCGTAATACAGATACTCCAGTAGCCCCTGCGCGTTCACTTCCGCCAGTTCCGGAGCCACTGCCAGAATCGATTTGATTTCCGAGCCGAAATAAAGTTTGTCTTTCAGCAGCGCGTAATGCAGCGGCTTCTTGCCCAGCCGATCCCGCGCCAGCACGAGTTTGCGCTTCGTCCGATCGTAAATCGCCAGGCTGAACATGCCCCGCAGTTTCGTGACGCAGTCGGCGCCCATCTCTTCGTAGAGATGAATGATGACTTCAGTATCGGTCTTCGTATAGAAGCGATGGCCGCGCTTCTCTAACTCAGGTCGAAGCTCAGGAAAGTTGTAGACCTCGCCGTTGTACACGATCCAGGCGCTGCGGTCCTCGTTAAAAACAGGCTGGTGGCCGCCCGCGAGATCGATGATGCTGAGCCGCCGCATCCCGAGCCCCGCTCCGTCGGCCACATAAAGTCCCTCGTCGTCGGGGCCGCGATAGACGATCTGGTCGCACATGTGGCGCACAAGAGCTTCGGTGATATTGCTCTCGCGAGTTGCGCTCACCACTCCAGCGATTCCGCACATGGCTTACTTCCTAACCTTTCACAGCTACCGGAAGAGAATCAGACCTCTCCGCCGCAGCAGGCATATCCCGTAGCCGCTTAAAGCGATAATCGCGATACGCACCAGGGTTGCCCTCTTTGCCGTCGCACGCCGCGAGAATGATGTTCGCCATCTCCCTGGCCGATACAAAATGCAGCGTCTCTTTCCTTTCGCTTGCGCCACTCACCAGTTCTTCGAGAAATCTCTGAAACAACCCGCCAATCACCGCATCTTTCTGCGTCGGATCCATGCCGTGACAATGCAGCTTAATGAAGAGCCAATCCGGCCGCCCGCCGACGCAAATTCGCGCCTGCTTCCAGAGCGCGAGCCTTTCGAGAGTCATCGGATTCGGCGCCGTGATCGCTCCCGTTTCAAACGTGGGCCGAAACGCTCGCCGGCTGCGCGCAAAGTCGGTCAGCAGCGGCCCTTGAACGATCAGCGGAAAAATGCGCGGCGCGCGGCCCGCGCTGAGGTCGCGCCCGGTTTGGTGAGGTGCAGTCTGATCGAGTGGCCCACCGCACTCGTATAGCGAGTTAATTTTTGCCGTCTGCGCCGGATGAAAAACTCCGGTCGGCAGCGTGAAATCCGCGTAGCACCCAGTGTCGGCAAGTACTTGCATCTCCGAATCGACGCCACAAAAGCGCCCTCCAGCCGAATTAGCGAGCGCAAAATTTCCATGCACGAAACAATAGCGAGGCTGCTCCGAACCTGCTTCGGCGGAAAGGCAGCGATGACGAAGTGCCAGCTGATCGCGAAACTCCGTCAGCACACGCCGCGCGTTCTCCGCCGTATCAGGATGCGGAATTCCATGATGCAGATGGATCTCTGTTTCGCCCCAACCGGAACGGCAATGCTCGGCCAGAATCTCGAGCAAGCCTTCGTCATACTGCTCCGCCGGATAAAAATAGGTGTGAACAAATGGCCGACCTTCATGGTCTCGCCAGCGATCCGCCGCCCTCGGATACTCGCGACTCCACCACTGCAAACGCCGCTCCTGCTCCGGGCGCGGAACCCGCTTCTGCCCATCCTCGGGATCGATGGCCGGTTCGAAGTGATCGGCCACGGCCATAATCAAATGCACCGGCTCGCGCACGAGGGCGCGTAGTGCGCGCCACGTTCCGCCGGGCAACACCTTTCTGGCATATATAATTTTCTTGCTGAGACTCATCTTGGGCGCCAGCCAGCAATCTTTAGTCTGTGAGCATGCGTAAGTAGGGAGCATGCCTACGCGCTGCAACATCGCTCAAACGAGGCGCTAGGCCTGCCGCGCTGGCTTGCGTCCCCGCACCGCAATCGAAGATTCCCCCACGCGCATGTCTTCCATCCCCATCGCCTCATACCAGCGAAACACCTCTTCATAGGTATGCTTCGATTGATACTTTGGAGAATACCAGTCAAAGGTATCAAGCAAGCGCGCCTCAGGGTCTTTCTGCCGATTCACCGGAAATACATGATGAACCGCACCCGCCGCCGGACGCCCCACCAGAGGCACATGCCGCAATCCGCGCTCAAGATTATAAAAAAATGGCACCGCCACTTTGAGCACGCTGTGCAGCCTCTCCGGCTTCATCTTGTGCGTGTAGCGCCGCCAGAAATCGCTGAAGCGATACCACTTGTTATATCCGCTATAGAGCCACACCGAAAGAATTCCGCCCGGCTTCAGATACTTGTCGAGAGATTTGACGGCGGCCTGGCAATCCGGTGTGTGGTGCAGCACGCCCACGCTGTAGATGATGTCGAAGCTCTCCGCGGCAAACGGCAGCGCGAAAGCATCCGCCTGAAAGGCCGTAAATTCGCGGTCCGCGAGATTGATGGCTGCCACTTCCGCCGCCGCGCTCAGGTCAATTCCAACCACGCGCGCACCCCAGCGCGTAGCTACTTCGGCGAAACGCCCCATCCCGCAGCCCACATCGAGAACCAGTTTTCCTCGCAGTTCCTCGGGCCGTAGGCTGGTTTTGATGCGAAAATGCCGGTCCGACTCGCGCACCTCATCGTGGTCGAGTTGCGTCTTCTTATAGCGGTGCCATTGAAAGCCGAAGCTGGCAGCGTAATGCTGCGCATCGACAAAACGGGCAATGCCGTTCACGTTCGGATAGGCGCGCTTGCAGCCCGGACACACGTAGCCTTGCGCCGGATCGCTTTCAAGTCTTCCGCCGCAGTTCAGGCAACGCAAAATGTTCTGCAAATCAGCGGACAGGGCTGACTGCACCTGTTCTTCCGTAATCGGCATAAACCTCCAGGAAATGTCGCGGCTTCTTCGGGCCTGGGACTGGCGATGGTCCCGTCTCTCTTTCTTTCAGCGTCTGCAACAAGGTGGCAGTAAACGCCACGGCGAAATATGAGAAAAATTGATAGGCCTCCGGCGCAAAGCACGCGCCCACGACGAAACCGATCAGCGAACTGTGCAGCGCACCCACGAAAAGCACCGTATGCTCGTCCAGATCCGTGGCCTTGCGCATGACCTTGAGATTCTTAAACCCGCAGCGAATAAACATCAGGTACACAATCAACGCTGGAATGCCGCCTTCCACGCCCATCTGCAAATACGTCATATGCACTTCATGCCAGATCAGCGAGTAGGTGAGGAAGTTGTTGGCGCCGAGTCCGAAGAGAGGATAGTGGATAATGCCATCGACCGCCCGCTCCATGAGGAACATGCGGTCCTGGTAAGAACCATAGGCCGATTCGTCGGTCGTGCTGTCGCCGCCGAGCGCTTCAAAGCGGTCATACAGTTTTCCGCCCGCTACGGCAAGCAGCAGGACGCCGGAAAGAACGACTCCGGCGATCAGCCCCGGGCGTCTGCCCTTGATGCCAAAATGCCACAGCGTCACCGTGCCCGAGATCACGAGATTCAAAAAGCCGGCGCGCGACGCGGTCAGAAACAGCGCCGCCAGCATGATCAGCATCCCCAGCACCCACAAACACTTCTTGAGTGCGCTTTTGCTCGTCACCAGAAAGGCGAGCAGGAAAGGCAAGGTCAACACAATCGCGAAGGCCAGATCGTTGGGATTGGAATAAATGCCGCCGATGACCCCTTCCAATCGTGGCTGCTGATAACCCTTGATGATAGAGATCGCGCAAATCACGGCGACCGAGGCGGCCTGAATCTGAATGATGGTGCGTAAGCGCTCAAAGGATGTGATCAGCAGGAAGGTGAGCATCCAGGCAATCCACACCTTGGAAAAATCGATGGTGTGATTGATGGCGCCGCCCTTCCAGATCGGCGACAAAACGCCGCTGACAAACATGAGCCCGATCAGCACCAGGAGCAGCTTGCCTTCTTTGGGCACATCCTTGAAAGTGCGTTTGGTTTTACCGAGGGCGGTAAATAATCCCCACATGGCAAGGATCGCCGTAACCTTGGCGCACGGAATGTACTTGAGTCCGGGAAACCAATCTTCCGGCCGGGCACAATAGACAAAGAAAAATGCACTGAGCCAGAAAAAAGCGGACTTCGTCGGGTCCGCGATCTTCGTAGCCCGTCGCCAGGCCGGCAGTTCCGCTGCGTCAGTTACGTTATTGCCGATAGCCACCAAATCCTCTTTCGCTCACTCTTGGTAGTTCTTATTGCGCGCCGCGCCGCAACAATACCGTCTTAATCGTCTGAAACATGATCAGCAAGTCGAGGCCGATCGAGGCGTTCTTGATGTAGAACAGGTCATACTGAAGCTTTTCGCGCGCATCTTCGATCGTGCTCCCGTACTTATATTTAATCTGCGCCCATCCAGTGACGCCGGGCCGCACCATGTGCCGCACGCCGTAAAAGGGAATCTCTTGGGAGAGAAGCGCGATGAATTCCGGACGCTCCGGGCGCGGACCGACAAACGCCATGTCGCCTTTCAGCACGCACCACATCTGCGGAATCTCATCCAATCGCGTGGTCCGCAGAAACTTCCCGACCCGCGTCACTCGGGGATCGTTATTCCCCGCCCACTGTGGCCCATTGGCCGCTTCGGCGTCCTGCCGCATGGTACGGAACTTCACCACTTTGAAAAGCTTCCCGGCCTTGCCCACCCGCGTTTGCGTATAGAAAACCGGTCCCTCGGAATCGAGACGGATGGCAAGCATGATGCACGGCAACAAAGGCAAGGTAAGAACCAGGCCAATCAGCGAAATGAAAGTCGAAAGCACGCGGCGCACCGCGATAAAAATCGTGCTGCGTCGAAACCCGTCGCCAAATATAAGCCAGCTGGGATAAAGATTTTCGACCTCGATCTTGCCCGACATCTTTTCCAGCCACGAGGTCGCTTCCTCAATCTTGATTCCTTGCATGCGCAGTTTGAGCAGTTCCTGCATGGGGATCGTCCCGCGGCGATCGGGCATAGCCACGATGACGCGATGCACCTTCTGCCGGTGGACGACATCCATCAGGTGGGCACCCACGGATTCGCGGGTGACCGCGCCTTCCAGTTTGCCCGTCCAACTGGCAACCTCGACCCCAGTTTCGGGATTCTGACGCAGGCCCTGTACCAGGCGCTGCGCACGTTCGCCCGTGCCGAGCACATAGACACGCTCGACCAGAATCGGCAACTGCACCAGCCACGAGAAGCCGATCCTCCACCCGACCAGCGCGACGGTTAGTATCAGCAGCCCGAGGGCCGACGAACTGCCGCCGAGCAGGTAGTTCGGACGCACATAACTGATCGCCGCCATCAGGAAGGCCAGCAGTCCCGGCACCATCAAAAGCCGGAAATAAAGCTCGCCTTTGGTATTCAGCCGCGCCGTATCGTAAAGGTCGAACCAGTGCGAGCACAGCAAAACAACCCCGGTAAATATGAAGAGCTTGATCCATCCGCCCTCATAGTTGAGCACCAGGTAACTGTCTTCCCGAAGCGTGACCCACGCCGCCAGCAGGAACGAAGTCCAAACGATCAGGGCCTCTCCCAACAACAGGATGAGCGTGCGAATCGGGTAATAGACATGGAACAGCCGGATCACTGGGGCCTCAGTTCAACTCAGGCAGGGCTGCTAACGGCCTCGCCATAGTAGTACTTCGAATGTTGATGCTTGTCGGTGGGCGCTCCGTTGAGCACTACGCCGAGCAGCAATTTGTCGGGAAATTCCTCGCGCGCGCGCCGCGCCAAATCGGAAGGCGTGGCATTCGATCTCACCACCATGAGAACGCCATCGCAGGAACCAGCCACCAGCGTGGCGTCCGACACAGGAATGACTGGCGATGTATCCATGATGATCCAGTCAAATAAGGGCTCGACCCGCTGCAGGAAGAGCTTCAGGCGGCCATTGGCCAGCAGTTCGGGAGCGCTCGAAACGGTCTTGCCGGCAGGCAGGAAAAACAAATTCTCCATGGGGCCGCGTTGCAGCGCGGCGAACTCATCGCATTCGCCCAGCAGGTAATCCGACAATCCTGGCGACTGCGCTGCTCCGAGGTGGCGATGCATGCCAGGGTTACGCAGATCGGCGTCAATCACCAAGGCGCGGCGCCCGTGCTGGCGCACCATAACCTGGGCCAGATTGGCGGCCACGAACGACTTCCCTTCCTTCGGAAGCGCGCTCGTCACCAGAAGACGTTTGAGCGGCATTTTTTCGCGTATCTGATAGAGGCGCGACCGCAGCGTGCGAAATTCCTCCGCCCCAACGCGGCCGTCATCCGCTTGGAAGAAGAGCATGGTCCGCGGGTCAGGATTCCATGCCTGCTGCGGGCAGCGCGCAAGCAGCGATTCGTAGTTGAACGCTGAATTCATCGTCATCGTTGGCATGGCCGACATGGCGACTGCGGCCGACGTATGCAGCGACGGCATGGCCTCGCGTGCCTCGTCGCCCGGGAGTTGAGATGGCTCGAAGGCGGGCTCGATGTGCGTCCCCGTGGAAGTTGCTCTTTCTTGCTCGGCGCGTTTTAAAGCGTCATGGATGCGGCTCATAGTTTCCTCTCCTTGGGGAGATCCTGTTGCTCAGATTGGCGCAGCCGGTCAGCCAGGGTTGCCAAAGTGCGCAAGGCTTCGACCAGATCGAACTTTTCCGAAGACGGAACCGGCGCAGTCATGGCTGCGGCGGCATTGCCTTCGGCTAAATCAAAATCGCGTGCGACGGAATCGACAACTTCGACCGCGACCGTCTTCTTCTGATCGACGAAGGCGCTAACCAGGCAGTGCTCGCAGAGCAGATTGATCACGCGCGGAATCCCCAGCGAATAACGGAAGATGGCCGTCGTCGCGTCATTGTCAAAAACCGGCTCGCCGTTCGATCCCGCAATCCGCAGCCGCTGCGTGATATACGACTTCGTTTCCTCGAGATTAAAAGGATGCGTCTTAGCGCGCAGCGTAAGGCGCTGCCGCAGCTGCCGCAACTGCGGCTGCTTGAGCCGCTGTTCGAGTTCCGGCTGTCCCACCAAAACGATCTGCAGCAGTTTCTCGGTGAAGGTTTCGAGATTCGTCATCATGCGAATCTCTTCCAGCACCTCGTCCGACAGATTCTGCGCCTCGTCGATGACCAGCACCGCCGTCTCCCCGGCCCGATAGCGATCAAGCAGCCAGTTATAAAGGCGCTGCAGCAGTTCGCTCTTCGACTTGCTGTCGCAGGGAATGCCAAAATCGGCCATCATATAGTCGAGCAGTTGTGGCACATCCATGCGCGAGTTGAAAATGAAAGCCGTCGCCACTTGTTGCAGCCGCAGCCACTCCATCAACTTATTGATCAGCGTCGTCTTGCCCGTGCCCACTTCACCTGTGAGCAGCACAAAACCTTTGCGGCTCTGTATGCCATAGGTGAGGCAGGCCAACGCCTCTTCCGTGTGCCGCGTTAGATAGAGATAGCGCGGGTCCGGATTGACATTGAACGGGTTGGCGCGAAGTCCAAAAAATTCTTTATACATAGTCTTCCACTGACTGTTCCTGAGCTATACCTCTACGTGATCGCGTTCCTTGGGAGCGGAATCGCCTCGGCCCCAGAACCTGCGCCTGCCGTTGCCGTTGGCATTCGCCGCTTCCTCTTCTTCGTCTTCGCCGAGCCAAGGCACGGAAATCAACAACGGCAGATCCATAATGGCCGCCGCGTCGCGTTCGGTGCGGATCGACTTGTCGTTGAATTCCAGCAGGAGAGCAATGAGGACGCCAAGCCCCAGCCCTGCACCCAATCCGCCCGCGGCCAGCAATGGCCGGACCGGGAAGCTCGGAGAATCGGGCAGACCGGCAGTAGCGGCGATATGCATCTGCTCGCCTTCCTGCTGGTTCTCCATACTGGTGCCGAGTCCGGCAGAGCTCCGCTTAGCTAGCAGATCCTTGTAGAAGGCCTGCGCATTGTCGTTGTCCCGAGTGAGCAATTTGTATTGCTCCTCGACGTTAGGGCTCATGGAAGTGCGGCTCTGATAAACCGTAATCGCATTTTGCAGCTTCTTCTGGTCGAGCGTAGCTTGCTCAATCACGTTCTGGTACTGATGTATCTGCAGACGAAGCTGGCGAATTTCGGGGGGCTCCGAGGAACTGGCGTTCGCGGTCGTGTCCCCTGCGCTGCCAGATGCGATGGCCGCATTAACCTCCTTCAGCTTTTTCTGCACTTCGGCGATGTCCGCCTTAGTTTTAATCACATCTGGATAATCGTCCGTATAGCGTGCCTGCAACTGCATCAGCTGCCCTTGGAGCTGGGTCAGCTGCGCTTCAAGAGTCTGCGGATTCGTGCTCGACAGCGAACTCTTCCAGGCGGCGAGCTGCTGCGCCAGCATGCTTTCGGTATACGCCTTATCCTGCTGGGCCCGGCTTAGCGTCTGCGTAGAGGCGTCGAGTTGCGAGTTCAGCGATACCAGCATGCGCATGTTGTTATCGACGTCGGTCGGCAACTGGCCGATGTACTTCTGCTTGAAGGCGGCGAGCGCTTTATCTTGTTCATCGAGTGCGCGCTTGGCATCGTCCACCTGGCTACTGAGAAAATCGGTGGTGCTCGTGGCCACGTCGGAACGAGAGTGCACATTCTCATCGAGCATCAGCTGGGTCAAGGCGTTGCAGATTTTCTGGGAGCGGGCGGGGTCGCTGTCGTAGTACATCACATTGAATCCGGGAAGCGGCTCGTTGCCGGCCGAAGGCTTCTTGGTCTTGGCAGTGGGAGAAGCGGCCGCAGAAGCGCTCATGGTGGTGATCACCGGCTCGACCTGCATATTGGACTGTATTTGCGATATGATTTTGCCCCTGTCCTCGGGCTTGAATGTTCTTGAGTCGGACGTCTCGAGGCCGACTATGTTGACTGTGTCGCGGCCCATTTTCACGGAGCCGCCCTGCATCATGGCCTTAAGCAGGCTGGGGCTCAAGACCTCCTGGCTGAGGGTCTGCACGCGCTGCGCAAAATCCGCAGTAATGACCGGCAGAACGTAGTTGTCCGGCACCTTCTGCCCTTCCACCAGCACCGTCGACTGCGACGTATATTTCGGCGGCAGGGCATAGGACACCAGGAAGCCCGCCAGCGGAGCCACCAAGGCAGGAATCAAAATAACTTTGAGGCGCCGCCGTAGCATTGCCAGGTAATCGTCCATCTGCAGTTCGCGATTTCCACTCATTCTGTTCACCAATCCGGCCGCCTCGAGCGGCCTAGAAATTATTCGATACGAGTCGGCCGAGGATGCCATTCAATGCCAATGGTGCCGACGTTACGCTGCGCAATCTTGCCAGTACCGCTAATCCCAAGATTCACCGTTTGATCAAACGCCAGTTCGCTGAAGCGATACGCCGTAAAAAATTCATAGGATCGTCCCAGATGCTTGCGGAGTATGGCGGAAGCAAAGCCGTCGTTGAAACTGCCTGCCTGGGCTCCGAACAGCGAATTTTGAATTCTCGAGTTATAGGTGTAGCCAATATCAGTGTAGAGGTCCCACGTCCGTCCAAGTGGCCGCGTATAGCCCAGCCGCGCCGCCTGCACATCGGCGCCCGCGAAGAACCCTGATCCCGATGATGTGAATTTTTCGTACGTCGCAACCAGCGAAGCATGGCCGATGCGGTAACGCAGCGTAACTCGCGCGCTCGGCGACCAATGCTTGTAGTAGCCGCCCGCTTCCAGTTCCGTGTATTGCGGACCCACTGAGAGAATCAGGCTCAACTTGCCAGTAATGCTATGGCTGTAGCGCGCGTTGACGACGTGAATATAAATCTGCCCGCCCGTCTCTTGCGGAAATTGAAAAAGCTGAAAAGCATAGACAACGCCAAGCTGATCGTGGCGATTGATCAGGTGGCTGTATCCGCCCTCGACAGTGAGCTGATCGCTGTTAATCAGGCATGTGGTCGGTCCCAGCGCGCAATTCTCCGAATCGAAAAAGTGCGAGTCGCTGAACCCTCCCGCCACCGTGACCGCAGAGCGCGGTGTGATGGCTTGCACCGCATCGAGAATCGCTGTGTTCTGCAGCCGCGGAATGATTCCAACCCCGTTAAACGTCTGGCTGGATGAATTGTTGATACCCGGCAATCCGCCTCCCGTCGCCCCCGTGCCCATGCCGATCGCGGTAGCCAGACCAAGCCCGGGAGCACCCCCGAAAGTGCCGATTTGGAAAGAGCCGTCGGGCAGATAGCTGAACGCGTCGCGCAGCGTAATCTGGCCGGTTCGCCAGCGCGTGATGGCTTCGAGACCCGCGGCTTGCAGTTGCCGCACGCTATATGGGTCGGCGTAGAACGCTCCGCCACCGACGTACTCAAGAAGGAAATCGCTCTTCGGCCAGAATTGCTGGAGGTCGAGCGCTCCGAGCACACGGGTAATGGATGCCAGACCGCTGGTGTCGCCGAGTGTGTTCTCGCCGTTCGAGTCCGCCGATTCGCTGACCTGCAAAGCCGGAGAGATGAAGCTGCGGCTCGCCGTCTTCAAGTCGAGACTCGGTTCATCCAATCCGGTGACCGGCGGATTCTCTGGATTCAGCACCGGAGCCGTCTGCCCGAAAGCCGGCGCGGGAGTCGCTTCAGGCTGGGCTGGAGCCTGGGTATTCGTCTGCGCCCATGCGCCCACGCTCATGCCCAAAACCAGCAACGTCCACCGGATTGTTCCTGTTCTTTTCATCTTTTATAGGACCCTACAATTACGGGACGACGATCGTGTCCCCCGCCTGCAATACGTAGTTCTGTTGCACATCGCCCTTGATGAGCTTGCGATAATTCACCGGCAGTTTCTCTTGCTTGCCATTTTCCGTCCGCAGAACATAAATGCCCTTGGTCTTGGCAAACTGGTTGATTCCCGCGCTCGACAAGGCTTGCAGAACCGTCATGTTGGGCAACATCGGCGTCGCCCCAACATGCGAAACCTCGCCGACCAGATAGATACGTTTGCTGTTAATCGCGGTCACCACCACGGTAACCCGCGGATCGGCGATATATCTTCTCAGCTTCTCGGTCACCGAATTGGCCAACTGCTGCGGCGTCAAGCCAGAAGCCTGCACATCGTTGAGCAAAGGCAGCGAGATCTTGCCATCCGGGCGCACCGGCAACGTTGCCGTGAGGTCATTCTCCTTCCACACCGCGATGTGCAGCACGTCTTCGGGCCCGATGACATACTCGGCCCCGCCCTGGCTGTTCAAGGCGGCAGTTGTCTGCGCCGGAACGGTCTTGTCAGACGCGCTATTGGCGGGAGCGGAATTCGCGGCGGACTGTGCGGCAGAATCCTGCGCCACCGCCATGCTGCTGGCCAAGAGCAGTACCGCCGCCGCTTTCCATGCTGATCTCATATCTTCGTTTCCTCTCAAACTCTGCATTTCCTCTCTAACTCTGCTCTCCGCTTTTCGAAATCTTGAAACCCTGGAACCGTGAAACCTTGTTTTCAAACCTTCTTCTCAAGCCCCGTATTGTTCATACCCAATCTGCTTCAACTTGTAGAGCAGCGCCTTATAGCTGATCTGCAACTCCTGCGCCGCGCGCCGCCGGTTCCAGCGGGTTCGCGTCAAGACTTGTAAAATGATCTCCCGCTCCGCCTCGCGCGAAGCCGCGCGCGCCGCATCCTTCAGCGAGATTTTCTCGCCATTGCCATTGCGATCGACGCGCCGCATCAGCGAGCGCAATCCGCCCATGGCTAGCGTTTCATCGCCCAGCGCCACGATGGCCCGAGCTGCATCCTTTAGTTCGCGGATGTTTCCCGGCCAGCTGTATTCCAGAAAGAAATTTTGCGTGTCGGCACTGAGCATAGGCACCGCCCGGCAAAAATCACGGGCCGCATCCGAGAGAAACCAATCCCGCAGAATCGAAATATCCTCTTTACGCTGGCGTAGCGGAGGCAATCGCAGGCACACGCCGCTGATCCCATAATAGAGATCCTCGCGAAACTTCCCGGCTTTCACCTCGGGCTCCAGTTCGCGCGAGGTTCCGCAGATATGCCGAGGCACATGGTGCTCGGCCGCGCCGCTTAAACCGATCTGGCGAACCAGTTCTTTCTGGGCTGCCGGGGTGAGGTCTCCAACTTCCTGAAGATAGACCGTCCCACCTTCCGCATCGCGCGCCGCCAGTGTCTCCGCCGCAACTTCGCGTCCTTGATAGACCCGAAACGGCTCGGCCGCTCGGCTGGAAAGCGCATGAATGCGCGCCGCCGCCGCCTTTTTCCCCGAACCGTGCTCGGCCACCACCAGCACCGGAACGTCATTCTGCGATAGCTCGCGGATCACCGCTTCGACCGTCCGCATGCCGGCGCTGATACTTTCGAGCCACACGGGTGCGCCGCCGTTCACGGGCGTTTCGCTGGTTGCCAGGAATTCAGTGTTGTCCAGATTCATTCTGTTTCTTTTCCGCTTCATTGCTTCGCGGCCAGGGAGGGGGCGTCCTGGATAAATGATCTACTCAGTCTATAGCACACTCATTGCCAATCCGGCAGAAACTGGTACCATCGACTACAACAATATCTACCAGCGTTTCAATGGCTTGCGTAGGATCGGCGCGACACTGACGTGGCCTTCACGTTATCACATTGCGGACAAATGGGAAAATGTTTGCCCACGCCTTTCGTAATCTCTGGGGATTACTTCCCTCTGATTTCTGGCCGCAAGAGGTCGTAACCCTCTGCAATCGCTGAGGAAAATTGCTTAGCCGATGAAAGACTCAGCCTTGGGGACGATTGTGCCGCGGAGTGGGAAACGCTTTTCCCTCTCCCCAAGCCTATCCTTCCTGGCTGACTTGCCCACAGACTGCTCGCCTGAAATGCCTAGGGCGACCCGAGTTCTGCTTGGCGCGCAGCCTGACTTCGCTTATTCTCTGATACAAGCGCGCCATATGAGTAACTCTGTTCAGGTAGCCCCGCTCCCCTCCGCTCGAGAGGGTCGGTTGCCGCGTAGGTTGCCCCACTGGCAGGCAGTCGCGCTGCTGCTGCTGGTCGCCAGCCTTTACGCCAAAATTCTCGCCAATCTTTTTCTCCAGTGGGTTGGACCTCACAGCGATCCGAACTTCGCCCACGGAATCTTCGTCCCCATTTTTGCTCTATTCGTTCTCTGGCAGGACCGCAAGTCCTTGCAAGAAATTCCATCGGCTCCGTCTTGGGCCGGGCTGCCTTTGCTCGTCTTAAGCATGATTGTGCTGGTGCTGGGCGTTCTTGGCGCGGATATTTTCTTGCCGCGGATTTCCCTGCTCATTCTCATGGCCGGCCTGGTTATTCTTTTGCAGGGATGGACATTCTTTCGCGCCGTCCTCTTTCCCTGGGCCATCCTGATTTTAATGATCCCGATCCCGGCTCTCCTCATTAACCGTGTCACCTTTCCTCTTCAGCTATTAGCTGCAAAAGTTGCCACCGCCCTGCTCGAACTGGTCAACGTCCCCGTGCACCGCGAGGGGAATATGATCAATCTCCCCGCCATGCCCTTAGACGTCGCCGAGGCATGCAGCGGAATCCGCTCCCTTCTCACTCTCGTCACGCTCGCCATTATCTACGGCTACCTGATGGAGTCTCGGAAGTGGGTGCGTGTCGTCCTGGTGTGCGCGGCAATTCCCATTGCTGTCGCGGCCAACAGCCTCCGCATTTTTGGCACCGGTTTTCTGGTGCAGAACGGCTATCCGGACGCAGCCGAGGGTTTTTACCACGAATTCTCTGGATTACTGATTTTCGCGGTGGCATTGCTCATGTTGTTCGCTGTGCACCGCCTGATTTGCCTGATCTGGAAGAGCGGTCCCGCTTCTCCTCCGACTATCGCAACTCGGGAAAAACAGACAGCCGAAAGTTTGCCGGTGACGGCCAACTCTTTTCGCTTTGGAATTGTGGCGGTGCCCATGTTGGTCACCGCCATCGGTCTGCTAGCCCGTTCGAACACCGAGATCATTCCGACTCCACCGCCGCTCAGTTCTCTGCCCTCACAAATTGATGGCTGGACAGGAACCGACGAGCCTCTAGATCAACAGACACTGAACATCCTCGGGCCCGGCGATTTCCTGGTGCGCGATTACGAAACCACACAACCGGCGCAACCATATGTCAATCTCTATATCGCCTATTTTCCGTCGCAGCGGGCGGGCGATACCATCCACTCGCCCGATCATTGCCTCCCCGGTGCCGGATGGATTCCGGTTTCCCGAGAAGTGATCCAGCTCACAAATTCGCAAGGCTCGGCCCTCCCCGTCAATCGCTACGTAGTTTCGAAGATGGGAGAACGGCTGCTCGTCTTGTATTGGTTTCAGGCCCATGGACGCGCGGTGGCCAGCGAGTGGTCGGCCAAATATCGTCTGATCTCCGATTCCATCCACATGAATCGCAGCGACGGCGGGATGGTTCGCCTGATGACCCCAATTCTGCATGGCGAGTCTCCCGCCGAAGCACAGGCCCGCATGATGAATCTAGGTTCGCAGTTCCTTCCACTCCTCGATCAATATATTCCGCGCTGATGCGGTAGGAACCACATCCTCTTCAGAGTGTCCCGTCCCCCAGGTTCGCATTAAAACTCTCGCTGTGATGCTCCGCGAAGCGAAGGGCCTATACGTTTTGTCTGCACTAGCAACGCGCTTCAAGTGAGTGATAATGCCTCCGGATAGTTGTGCCACGAGTTTCGGGGACACGACACGGGCAGGCTGCGGAAAAACTCCATTTTGCCTTTGCTTTTGCTTGGCGCTCTTGCTCGGCGCTCTTGGGTGGCGCAGCGCTTCAGCGCTGCGATAACAGCCTTGTTTTGACTGCGCCTTTTAGGCGCTGAGGTGGCATCCGCTGCCGGCAAACGTATTTTTCAGCGGCCTGCAAGCGAGAAAGACGCGGCCAGCCGCCGGTCCATCAAAAACAATTTCTCTCAGGCGTGAATGCGAGCCTCGCCGGATTTCTGAGCTCGCGCCCAGGCGAACGCCGCCGGTAAAGACTTCAGCAGATCCGTCGCCACCAGCGAATTCTCGCCCACCGCTTCGCACGCCAAATCACCCGCCAGCCCATGCAGATAAACCGCCAGCGCAGCCGCCTCAAACGCGTGCTCCGGATGTTGCGCCATCAACCCAGCCACAATTCCCGTGAGTATATCTCCCGTACCGCCAGTGGCCATGCCTGGATTGCCCGTCGGATTCACCCAAACCGTCCCATCAGGCGCCGCGATCAACGTGCGATGTCCCTTGAGCACAACAATAATTTCACGCCCGATTGCCAAACCTCGCGCGACTTCGACTCGGTTCGCTTCTATTTCCGCAATGCTCAAGCCCGTCAGCCGCGCCATCTCTCCAGGATGCGGAGTAACCACTATGCCTCCGATAATCCCAGAGAGACTCTTAGTGTTGCCTTCCAAGGCGTTGAGGCCATCGGCGTCGAGAACCAGCAATTGTCTGTATCGCAACACCGCGCTCCGCACAAACTCGGCGGTTTCGGGGTCGCGCGAAATTCCCGGGCCGATCGCCAGTACAGTCTTGCGCTCGACCAGAGAATCCATTCGGCCGGTTTTCAGCGCATGGAGAGAAATCGTGCCCGATTCGGTTTCGTCGAGCGGCTCCGTCATGACTTCCGGATGATAAGCCGCCACCGTCGCCAGCACCGATCTTGCCGTCGCGATCGTCGATAGCCCCGCCCCCGCCCGCAGCGCCGCAAATCCCGCCATCGCCGCCGCGCCCGCTTTCCCGAGCGATCCTCCAATCACCAGCACGTGCCCGTAGCTCCCCTTATTGCCTTGAAGCGCGCGAGGCGCAAGCAGCCGAGCAAAATCCGAAGGAGTACTCAAATGAAGTCCGAGCTGCGAGGCAATCGCCTCGGCCGGAGAGCCGATCGGCGCAATCACCGTCGGCCCGCTCGTCAACTCGGCAAAAACGTGCGCCGGCCGCGGCGCAGTGAAAGTCACGATGGCATCCGCACGAGCTCCATCGTATCGACTGTGCCCGCCAGCGCCAGCCGGCCGCATCGCGTCAGCGTCGACCCCCGACGGAATATCAACCGCAACGATAGGCGCACCGGAAGCATTCATCTTCGCAATCGCCGCCGCATAAAGCGGGCTCACCGGCGGACGAAATCCCGTCCCCAGAATCGCATCCACAATTATGTCGGCGGAGAAAATCTCCGCCGCGTCCGCTGAATCCAGTCCGCCCGCCTCGCGCACGATCACCGGCGCGTTATTCTGCAGGTGCAGCTTCGCCAGCATCGCCTTGAACATCGCCGCCGCGTCGCCACGTAATTCTTCGGGATCACACAACAGCAGAACGCGCACCGAGCGTGCGGCGTCGATCAACTTCCGAGCGACCACAAAGCCATCGCCGCCGTTATTCCCTTTGCCGCAAATCACGCCCACGCGCTCGAGGTGCGAATACTCGGACACGATGAAACGCGCCACCGCCGAACCGGCGTTCTCCATCAAAGTCGCCGACGGAACTCCGAAGCGTTCCGAAGTCGCGCGATCGATGTCGCGCATTTCCGCCGCGCTCACGATTCTCATAAAGTGATTTTCACACGATGACCGTCAGCGAGCCAGCCGCAAACCCGAGTATCGTGCCCGAGTACAGTGGGGTGGAACCGATCAACCAACACGAAACGTACCACGGAGAAGCACAAAGAGGAGAGCTTCGGGGTCATCGCGCGAGCCAAAAACGAGTGACCCCAAGCAAAGGATTGGGATGAAGCGCGGCCGCCACAGGCGCAGCAGCCGGCTAAATACCTTCGTTCCATACGTACAAGAAATTTTCGTCGCTAGCCGTCGCCACATTCCTTCCACTCTTGTGAATGGCGCGATTCAGCGCTGACCGAACTTTTTCCTTGCTCTCCGCCAGATCCACCAGCGGCACCTTCAACGCCGCGCCGTCCTGCAGCTTATCGAGATCCGCCAGAATCTGGGTCACAATTTGTTTGTGTTTCCCGTTTCGACCTTGAGGAACGTCCAACTGTGCCATGGTCTTGAAATTCATCGAAGATTTGTTATTCCTAGTGCTCATGGCCAACCTCCTAAACGATACCTTAACGTTAAACAAACGTGACGTAATATAGCATATCGTAAAACTACCGTACAAGAAAAAATATGAACCTAGACTGTGGGAATCTCGCGTGATTCTGGCGACGGCTAAAACTGACACAAATCCCCGTATTTCAATCATTTAAGAAGCGCGAACTCCTCCCTAAGAATTCCCAAAAGATCTGACCCGTATCACTCGCCGTCTGCTACTGTTTGGAAATTCGAAGGAGTAATCGAATGAGAAAAATGACAACGCTTTTCGAGCAAATCCCCGTCGCTGTCGTGAAAAGGACCGTGGTCGAACTCCAACAAAGGCAGGAGATCGACGATCGAAACCCGAAAGCCAACCCTTCGGCCGGACCGAATTCGCTGGCGCGGCAAAGGTCGCGATGCAGGACGGCAATTCGAAAATGAGCCCAAACAAGAAAACGAACAACGATTCGATCGAGAGCGAGGACGTTATGCTGCAGCGCAACGAAACAGATAAGTCTGATAAGTCTAACGGCGTACAGGAATCGATTTTGCTTCCCGGTGGAAATGAAAGTTCGCCACCGAGCACTGGCGTCGACGACTGGCGAGACCTCGCGCAACAGATCCAGCAAGAAGCCGATTCCAGCAAAATCGTCAATCTAGTCCAACAGTTAATAGCCAAATTCGACGAGCAGAACTCGCGCCTTCCTAGAAAACATGAGAAATGAAACAGTCTATCCTTGCTCTCCATCCCTATGAATGCCAAGGTGTTGCGCTAACGTGAACGTCCTGGCATGCCCTCCTGATCGGCACTAAAGTCACTGGCAACCTAGCAGCCGCTCCCGCAAAATGCATCTAAAGGGAGATGCCTGTGTCTGTGCGGAGGAGAACCGTCAAGCGAGCGGCGCCTTGGCGACTGAGCATGCTCCTGATTCTCTGCCTGTGTTCAATTCGCCGCGCCCGGGCCGAGGCAACTCTGTTCCTGGAAGAGCCTTATAGTTACGACGGAGCTCTCGCCGGAACCGGCCACGCCGCCGTCTATCTGGATGGTGTCTGCGCCGAGACGCCGGTGAAATTGCGTCTCTGCCGGCCCGACGAAACTGGAGTCGTCCTCAGCCGCTACCACCGGGTCGCGGGATATGACTGGATCGCAATTCCGCTCATTCCTTATTTGTATGCCGTCGAAAAAGAGGACGACATTCCGCTCTTCGCCGACAGAAAGATGGTCGCATTTCTCCGCGACCACTACCGCCGCAATCATCTGGAGACGCTCATTCCCGATCTTCCCGATGGCGGTGCCCCTCCGGGCGACTGGTACGAATTGGTCGGAGCCTCCTACCTTCGTACCATCTACGCCTATGAGATTGAGACCGATCCCGCGCTCGATGGCGCCCTCATCCGCAAGCTGAATAACGGCTCCAATCGCGACCGCTTTAATCTGCTGAGCGCAAACTGTTCGGACTTTGTGCGCGCCATTATCGATTTCTATCATCCTCGCGCCGTCCATCGCAGCATCGTCGGCGATCTCGGCGTCACCACGCCCAAGCAACTCGCCAGAACTCTTTCCAAGTACAGCCGCCATCATCCCGCATTGCAAAGCTCGAGGTTCGCGATCGCGCAAGTCCCGGGCACGACCCCGCGCTCCAAGCCAGTCCATGGCGTCACGGAGTGCGCTTTCACCTCCAAGAAGTACATGCTGCCATTATTCGCGCTGCACCCCTACATCGCCGGGAGCCTGATCGCCGGCTACCTCGGACACGGACGCTTCGATCCATCGAAGAACGCCCTGTTTCTCAATGCCAGTGACGATTTAGATGTGCCCCCCACTCGCGCCGATCGCCGCAATTATCAGAGCCGATTGCAGGAACTCATGCAGAGCGCAACCAGTCTAACCAACGTTTCACCGAACGCGAGCGCGGGCGAGCATCGCTGGAACTCTCGGCTCGCTGCGGCTGAACCTGCATTCGACGCTACCGGGAAACCAGCCATGCAGCTCAGCGTCGATGGCGAGATCAGGGGCGTCGGCGTGGCGCGCGCCAACATTCTGAACTCCCCCGCAGATTCCGAGTTTGCGATTGGGCTGGTGGAAGCCCGCCTGCGTGAGGAATTGAAGCCGGCGATCGTCCGCAAGACGGCTCGGTCCGATGTCGAAAACGATCTGCTCCTTCTCGAGCAACTGCTGACGCGGCAAGCGAAAGCTACCAGCGCCGCCAATTCAGCCAGGGAAGCGTCCTACGGCGCCGAGCGCCTGCCGAGCAATGAGTCTGCGAACCGATCGGATCCTATCCCCTGATCGCGTCGCCTCCGCCAATCTGCTGGAGTTTTCCTCAGACCGGCTCTTAAGCTTTTCCTGCTTTTCCCCAGCCGGCCCCCGGCCCTTACCTGGTAATTCCCACTCGCGAATGCACCATTTACAATCGTAATAAATGTGAAGGAGCCACGCCCACGCGGGCGCGCCATGAAGCTTTCCGTCGTAATGCCCGTCTATAACGAACGCGCCACGCTTCGCGAAGTGGTGCTGAAGGTTCTCGCCGTTCCGCTCGCGATCGAGTTGATCTGCGTCGACGACGGTTCGCGCGACGGCTCGCGCGAGATTCTCGCGGAATTGCAGTCGGAGCATCCGGAAATCCGCGTCGCTCTTCAGCCGCAAAATATGGGCAAAGGCGCCGCCCTGCGCCGCGGTATTCAAGAAGCCACCGGCGATTTCGTCATTATCCAGGACGCCGACCTCGAATACGATCCCGCGGAATATCCGCTCATGCTCGGGCCTCTGGTTCAGGGCAAGGCAGATGTGGTTTTTGGCTCGCGCTTTCTCGGCAGCGCGCCGCATCGCGTCTTGTATTTCTGGCATTCGGTGGGCAACCGCGCTCTCACTCTGCTTTCCAATTGCCTCACCAACATCAATCTTTCCGACATGGAAACCTGCTACAAAGTCTTCCGCCGCGAAATCATTCAGTCGATTCCAATCGAAGAGAATCGTTTCGGATTCGAGCCCGAGATCACCGTGAAAGTGGCGCGGCGCAACCTGCGCATTTACGAAGTGGGAATCAGCTACTGGGGCCGCACCTACGAAGAGGGCAAAAAAATTGGATGGAAAGACGGCGTACGCGCCCTGTATTGCCTGCTAAAGTATTCGCTCAAAGAACCACACACTAGAGCTGTCCGCGCGGCTGTTCCGGCGCCGGATCGCTCCGCTGTTCCGCGATGACCTGACTGTCGTTTCTTCTAGCGACCTATCCCGCAAGTTCGCGTCAAAAACCATCATTATCATCATCATCCTGAGCGAAGCGAAGGACCTATGTATTTTGTTTGCGCTACCAACGCGCTTCAGGTGAGTGATAATGGATTCGGCTGTTATGCCGCGAATTCCCGGAACACGACACTAGGTTGCGCAAAGCTGTGCGACTAGTTGTGCGCGCCCTTCTGCCGCACTCGTCCCTTGTAGGGGTTGGAACCTTGCGTAGGCTTGCCGCCGCCTTTCACGCCGCTATTCGTTCCAAAATTCATCGGTGGATTCGGTTTATCCTTTATCGGCTTCAGCGCAGCCGACTTCTTCCCGGCCGCTCGAGACGATGACAATGTAGACGCCCTGCCGCTTTGATGTTCGATATTCTGCAGGTTCTTGGCGTTTTCAGCCGATGCCGATGCTACGCCCGCCGTTTTGCCGATCGGAGCGCTGCTCTTCGCCGGTTTGTCCTCGTGCGAAGGCTTAACCTTATACGGTGCTTGCTGAGCCCAGCCGCTCACGCTAAGCGCCGCCACTAAAACCGCCACTGCCCATGAAAATCGCATCTTGATTGTTGATCCCCTGCCCGCATTCCCATCTCTATGTATCTGCGGGCCACGCTCTTTAACAGCACGCACTCTGCCGTCCCAAGCCTTCGCTCTAGCTATGTTAAACCCGCCGCTGCGAAAAAGCACTCCCGAGAACCGAAAGAAAGCCAATGGTTTAGCCCAGTCCCGGCAGGTTGCCTGGGCCTCGCTCGCATTTCCTGATGAATGCCGTAGGCAAAGTCTTGCACACTGTTCCAACTTCTGTCCGACGATTTGTCTACCAGTCCAAAAACGACAAGCTCCGGAAAACGTGACCGAAGTAACTTGAGAGTAATTTCGATTGTCCTGGACGCGCCTTACTTGTTTGTTAACAGAAGTTTATGGGTAATGACCCCATCTTTCCCATTCGCACCACAGTTCATCATGCAAAGGAGATTTGGCCCCGCTGAAATTGGCCAGATGCCGCGCCCAGCTGGTCTTTCGCAATCTATGGCGCACCGTCCCCAAGAGCGACACTGTCCTTGCCGGAGCCTGAATTCAAGGCTCCGAGTGAACGAAATCCCCCGCCGTTATATGCGGGAGTCACCCCGAGGTCGCATTGAACGGTCATCGCTTGTATTACCGCCTGGCCACTGCCCTACTGCTTGCTGGCGGATTTTTTCTGCTCACCGCTTGCCAAGCCCTCAAGGGAGACGCTCCGGGCACCGTTCAGCTCGGCACTGCCAACCTCAACTTCGGAACAGTCATCATAGGCACTTCCGTAACTCTCGGCGACACCATCACCAACAACACCACCTCTTCAGTCACGATTGCCTCAATTCAAGGCTTGACCTCGGAATTTCAAGTCAAAGGCCTTACCTTGCCCGTAACCATGGCCGCTGGCCAAGCCGTTTCATTTAGCGTCGTCTTTCAGCCGACCGGTGTCGGCGATCCGACCATCACCATTTCTTTTGATAGTCAAAATTCGCAAGCCATCGTCTCTCTACCCGCCACCGGCGTGGGCGCCACCGTCGGAAAACTCTTACCAAACCCGTCGCAAATTGTCTTCGGCAACGTGATTGTTGGATCCACCCAGAGCGGCACCGTGGCTCTTTCCAACAGCGGCGGAACCATTCTCACCATCACCTCCGCGACGTTGAGTGGCGCCGGCTTCACCATGAGCAATCTGCCCGTCCCCATGACCCTGCAGCCGGGAGGAGCGACTTCGGCGACTATCACATTCGCCCCGCCGAGTGCGGCCAATTTCACCGGCAGCGTTACTTTTGCGACGACCGCATCCGGCGTGAGTAACAACCTCGTATTCAATCTTGCGGGCGCTGGCGTCCCGCCTGGAACGCTCACCCCAAGTCCTTCTAGCCTGGCCTTCGGAAGCATTCAGGTAGGCACCAAGAGCAGCCTGTCTGAAACCTTGACTAACGCTGGCGGATCCACCGTCACCATCTCCGCCGCCACCGTGAGCGGCACCGGATTCTCCATCAGCGGATTGACTCTGCCTCTCAATCTCTCCGCCAATCAAAGCGTGACCTTCACCGCCACCTTTTCTCCTGCCACGGCGGG
>Ga0209624_10001017_pt1 | contig 23385 bp, 22 predicted proteins | sample JacPinW_OM2H0_O1_FD_188565 | JGI IMG/M metagenome (GOLD analysis project Ga0209624, IMG submission 188565) | Forest soil microbial communities from Algoma, Ontario, Canada - Jack Pine, Ontario site 1_JW_OM2H0_O1 (SPAdes) (version 2) | ecosystem: Environmental > Terrestrial > Soil > Boreal...
CGGCAGGCCCGTCGTGGCGGGATTTCGCGCTGCCTGGCGCAGAACAACTTCTTCCATCGCACAACGGATTCCCTGAGGATTCCGCTATGCCAGAAAATTACGCGTACGGAATCATCCGCTTAACGTTCGCCGCGTCGGCAGGGCTCACTTGGATCGACTTGCGCAGCTTCCGCATTCTGCCGGGCGCCTTCGAGCCCAGCAAATGACGCTTGCCGGAATGGGCGCGCATAACCTTTCCTGTCGAGGTCACTCGGAATCGCTTGGCTGCGCCGCGATGCGTCTTTAGCTTCCTAACTTTTGCTTTCGCTTTCGACACAATTGCACCTTCTCAGAAAAATTTTTAGGCCTGTCCGGCCGCGGGAGCCGACGCGGGTTTTGACGCCCCGCCTCCCGTGCTAGTTTTTTTCGGCGCCAGCAGCGCCAGCAGAATATTCGCTTCCATCCGCGGTCCGAATTCGACGATCGCGTGCTCGCCGATATCCTGCAAGAGTCGAGTCATCTTGGCGCGTCCCACGTCCTGGTGCGCCATCTCGCGCCCGCGATGAAATATCATCGCTTTAACTTTCGAGCCTTCGCCCAGGAACTTGATGATCTGGTTTTTCCGCACCTGGTAATCGTGCTCGGCCGTCGCCGGCCGGAATTTTACTTCCTTGATGTGCGTGGATTTCTGATGCTTCTTCTGCTCGTGCGCCTTTTTATTCTGCTCGTAGAGGAACTTCCCGAAATCGACGAGCTTGCAGACCGGCGGCACGGCGTTGGGGGAAATTTCCACAACATCGATCCCCTGCTCGCGCGCTGCCTTCATCGCGTCGAACAAGGACATCACCCCGAGCTGGTTCCCCGCTTCATCGATAACTCGCACTTCGCGCGCTCGGATGCGCTCGTTAACCCTCAGACCACCACCACGTTCAGCGATAAACCCACCTCCAGAAAGTCGAACCCCCGCGGGCCAGCCCGTCGGGGGTTTGGGTTAGGAAGTATAGCACGAGCCGCCGCGCGTTCGTTAAAAGGCAATCTGTGGAGCACGCGCGCTCTAGTGCCGTCCGTGTAGCTCATGTCCCCGGCCCGCCACCGGCGGGACGTGAAGTGGCGCCTGACAAACCCGTTAGCCGGACAGTGACCTGCTACCATCTTTGGACGTGGCAGGGCTTGACACCTGCATTCATAGAAGGTCAGAATCGCGGCGAATGGCTGACGACACGACTCGGATTGAAAGTCATGCCGGTTCCCGCGACGGCCACCACATCATTGCGATACATGGCCCGGTCACCATCACGACGGCCCCGGCCCTGCGAAAGGCTGGAGAAGGAATCAGCGCGCGAGTCTTGATCGTTGATCTCACTGATGTTCCCCATGTGGATTCCTCCGCGATCGGTGTGCTGGTTCACTTCTACACCAGCAGCCGTGAATCCGGCCGCAAGCTGGCGCTGGTGGGTCTGAGCGACCGCGTTCGAAAGACGCTTAGAAACATGAGCGTCGACAAGCTCTTCCGAATTTATCCGGTTATTAGTGACGCCGAGAATGACCTCAGCGAGCGAAATCCAGAATAGCCTCCGCTCGAATCCCCGATGTTTGACTGCGGCTGAAATGTTTGACTGAAGAATGTCGAGAGGATCGCCGGAACCGCGTTAGCTGGCGCCCTTTTGTGCGATCTCTGCGTTGAGGGAGCCGATGAACTCGTCAAGTGGGCGTGCGCCGAGGTCGCCTTTCGCGCGATGGCGCACCGAAACGGTGCCAGCCTCGGCCTCTTTGCCGCCGACGACAAGCATGTAAGGAATCTTCTGAAGTTGCGCGTCACGAATTTTCGCCTGCAACTTTTCGTTGCGATCATCGAGGTGGACACGGAATCCAGCGCCGCGAAGTTTCTCCGTCACTTGCTGTGCGTACACCGAAACTTTTTCGCTGAGAGGCAGCACTTCCACTTGCACGGGTGCGAGCCACGCTGGAAACGCGCCGGCGTAATGCTCAATCAAAATGCCAAAGAATCGCTCGACCGAGCCAAGCAGAGCGCGGTGGACCATCAAAGGCTGATGCCGTGCGCCATCTTCGCCGACGTACTCGAGATCGAATCGCGCCGGCAAATTGAAATCGAACTGAACGGTGGTGAGCTGCCAGGGCCGGCCGATGGCGTCAATTAACTTGACGTCAATCTTCGGCCCATAAAACGCAGCTTCGCCTTCAATGCGCTTGAACGGAATACGCATTTTTTCGAGCGTGGACTCGAGCGCATGTGTGGCGCGCTGCCAGTCTTCGGGCTTGCCGGCGTAATTTTCTGGATGCCCCGCGTCCCAATCCGATAGCTCCACCTCATATCGGTCGAAGCCAAATGTCTTCATCACTGCAAACGCGAAATCCACGCAAGCTTCCACTTCTTTTTCGATCTGGTCCGGGGTGCAGAAAATGTGCGCGTCATCCTGCGTGAAGCCGCGCACGCGCAGCAGGCCATGCAGCACGCCGGAGCGCTCGTAGCGATAGACAGTGCCAAGCTCCGCGTAACGCTGTGGCAGATCGCGGTAGCTCCGCAACCGCGATTTGTAGATCAGAATGTGTCCCGGACAGTTCATCGGCTTGAGCTGGTACTCGGCCTTTTCGACTTCTATCGGGCCGAACATGCTATCGCGGTAGAAGTTCGTGTGCCCGCTGGTGTTCCAGAGATCGAGCCGCATAATGTGCGGAGTGAAAACGAGATCGTAGCCCCGGCGCAGCAACTCGTCGCGCAGCCAGTCTTCAATCAACTTGCGAACCAACCCGCCCTTGGGGTGCCAGAAAATCAGTCCCGGCCCGGCGAGTTCCTCGATGCTGAAAAGATCCAACTCTGTGCCGAGGCGGCGATGGTCGCGGCGCTTGGCCTCTTCGAGTTTGTGCAAGTACTCGTCGAGTTGCGATTTTTCTACGAAGCACGCGCCGTAAATCCGCTGCATCTGTGGATTGCCTTCGTGCCCCTTCCAGTATGCGCCGGCGACATTGAGTAGCTTGAATGCCTGGATTCGTCCGGTCGAAGGAATGTGCGGCCCGCGGCAGAAATCGATGAATTTTCCCGTGGTATAGAACGAAACCATTGGCTCGATGGCCTTTTCTTCCACGAGCTCGCACTTGAAAGTCTGATCGGAGTCTTTGTACAGCTTCAGTGCCTCAGGCTTCGGCAGGAATTTCCGTTCGTTCGGCACGTCGCGCGCCGCAATCTCGTGCATCTTCGCTTCAATTTTTTCGAGATCCTCGGGGGTGAATGGTTCGGGCCGCAAGAACTCGTAGAAGAAGCCGTACTCAATCGGCGGCCCGATGCCCAACTTGACATTCGGATAGAGTTCGAGCACCGCCGCGGCGAGCAGATGCGCCGCCGAGTGCCGGAACACTTGAACTGCATCTGGATCTTTTGCGGTAAGAATCGCGAGCGACGTGTCCTGGTCGAGCGGCCGACCGAGATCGATCAGATCGCCGTTTGTACGCGCGACGAGAGCCTCTTTCGCCAATCGCGGCGAAATCTGTTTCGCCACTTCGGCCGGAGTCGTTCCCTTCGGAACTTCGCGCTTTGCGCCGTCCGGCAGCGTGATTTGAATGGTATCCATGGATGTGAGCTGTGAGCCTCTGAATTTCTTAGCTTACTGGCCCAGCGCCCGCAGGGTCAAGGCGCGATAGCGAACCTCGGAGCGGATGAGCTCGGAAGAAATTCAGCTTTGCTCGTATTCGCTCACCAGCACCTGATGGACGTGAATGCTTGGAAAGCCCTGCGCGAATGCCTGCACGCGCGCGAGTGCTTGATAAAAATATAGATTCTTTTCGCTCTTATCGAGCTCCTCGAGCGAATCCCACAAAGAAAGTACCTGAACCTGAATCGGATCAGTCGCGTGCGTGTGAAGCACGAAGACCCCGCGAAATCCTTTTTGCTGCTTCATTAACGGAATCAGTGAGGCGACAGCTTTGGCGAATTCTTCGCTCTTGCCCGTAAGGATGTGGAATTGGGTCACGCGCGCGTGCATAAAAGCCTCCTAGCTCCGCGTGATTAAACTGACGTGCCACGAGCCTAGCGCAACGAATCTTCGGAGTAAATACGCACGAACTGGAACACCGTGACGCCAGTCAGTCCGGACTCGTGGGCCCTCATATCATACTGGCGCGGGAAGCTCATTTCTTTCGGGCCTGTTCGAGCATGTCCCAAGATTCTTCGGGCAAATCGAGGAAATCGTTAAACTCGCCCGCGCCTCGCAGCCATAACCCGCCATCGATTACCACGCATTCGCCGTTCACGTATTCAGCTTGCTGGCTCAGAAGATACGAAGCCAGATTCGCTAGCTCATCGTGCCGCCCGAAGCGTTTCATCGGATGATAATTTTTGGCGCGGTCCTCCAATTCTTTCGAAGGAAGCAGCCGCGACCACGCCCCTTCCGTCGGGAATGGCCCGGGGGCGATGGCGTTTAGTCGGATCCTGTGAGGCGCCCATTCGACAGCGAGCGAGCGCGTCATCGCCAAGACTCCAGCTTTCGCGCATGCTGACGGCACCACAAATCCCGAGCCCGAATCCGCAGCCGCGTAAGTCGTCACGATACTCAAAATGTTTCCTGGCTGTTTCGCGGCGATCCACCGGCGGCCGAGCGCCAGCGTGAAATGAAACGATCCTTGCAAGACGATTCCGATGACGGCGTTGAACGCATTTGGCGACAACTTCTCAGTGCGTGCGATAAAATTTCCAGCGGCGTTGTTCACCAGTGTGTCTACAACGCCTATTTCTTTCTCGGACGCTGAGATGACGTTCTCAACGGCCGCAAAATCGCGGACATCGCATGTCGCATAGCCAGCCTTCACGCCTTTGGCGCGGATGTCATTCGCGGTCTGTGCGAGTGGCTCTTCGCGACGCGCAACAAGAAACAAGTTCGCACCGAGCTCCGCGAATCTCAGCGCCATCGATCGACCGAGACCGGTCCCGCCACCCGTGATCAGAATGTTGCGGCCCTTCAGCAAATTCCGCTCAAACATGATCCACCGCCTTTCGTTCCCATGATCTTTACATCGACACTCTAAGGGATTGCGCGCGGACTGCGCGAGACAATTAGGGATCCCGTCAGAAAGACGGTTTGGGGGCCGCGTGACGAGTGAAATTGCTAGAAATCAACATGGGCGCGAAGTCCCGGAACTAGCACAGGGCCGCGCGCTTCGTTGTACCCGGGATCGTTGACGTGTTGCAGATCGAAAGACGCAAAAATCCCGCGCCACACATGTGCGGTGTAATAGGTTTCGAAGATTTTCTCACCGCCGTAACTGAGTTCGCCGTCTCCAAGAAGAAATCCGAGCCCACCCAGCGCCAAATATCGTGCGTGGTCGCCCGAAATGCCGTTGATCGTGAACACTGCGCCCGCCCGATCGTTCTGCCGGTGCCACGCGGCCCCTTTGAAGTACAGACCGCCTTCGGCAGTTCGGTCGACTTCGGTATAGGCGAAAGACTCGTTACGCCCATCGCTCCAGCCCAAGCGTGCGAATATCCCGAATTGTGAAGCCAAATCCTGCTCGAAATTCAATCCGAAGCCGTATTTATGCCGCCCCTGGCGGCGCGTTGCGACAATGCTCGGCCGAGTGCCGGTTTCGCCTTCCAGAAATTCGTCGATGGCCTCACGATAGTTACCCATGTTCGCGTGGTTCAAATATGTCAGCGCGCGGACGACGCCGGCGCGTCCGGGCAGAAAATCTCTGCGCCACTCGCCCTCGAGATTTTCCGCACGAGCGCGTGCGAGATCGGCATCAAGATGAATTCCGTTGGCGACTTTCGGCATCATGGCTTCAGCAAAGCGCACCGACCACGCGTGATCGTCATATTCAACAATGGCCGCATCGGTGTAGCCGCGCGTGTTCGCCGCGTAGTCGTAGACGCCGTTGTTGTCCACCGTCCAGTTGAGAAACTGCAGGTGGCTGTCACTGCCGCCCAAATTCACATCAAAGAAATCCACGAGACTGACTTTGCCTACCCGAAATTCAATTCGCCGCGCCGGGAGCGATGTCGCCAGGCCCATCGGCCCTCGCTCGGCGCTGATCTGGTCGTCACTAAGTGGAATGATCTGATGCAACATCAGACGCGCAAGGTATGGCGCTTTCGAGAGCGCCACACCCTGGACTGTACGCACCGAATCCAAATCAGTAAAGCCTGCCAGCCCGAGAGCGCTCCCAATCCCGCCGCCCGTTGCGTTCTCGATGTCAGCCAAAACCTCTGTCGTATGCGTAAGCTGGTAACCCATGTAGAGCGTCAGGATATGCGTGGTAGCGCTCTGCGCCGCGGGCGACAGGCTGTTCGTGCCGCTGTACTTGGCCGGAAAAGTCGGGTGCCATTGAAAAACAATGTTTGCCTGGCCCGAGATCCAGTATCGGCTCGTTCTGGAGTGAGGGAAGATGGTTAAAGGCATCTCCTCCGGGGCGGAAGCTTCGGTGTTCTCGGAAGGCGCCTGGCCGCTGGAAGGGGCCGGTGCATCCTGCCCGCACACTGCGCCCGAACAAAGCAGGAGCGCACTGAGGAGTAGCCACATCCGGAGGCTGATCTTCGAAGGCATCGGACTCGATTCGTAACGCCAGTTCAATAGTGCTATCCGCGTTCACGGCCGTAGAATAATCTACATCCCCCGAATTCAAGCACGTGAAATCGAAGATTACATAAAATTTATCTGGGCTTGTATAACGCTGGCGTGGGCCGCAATTGGGATCCGCTGCAAGCGTAAACTGTCAGATAATCCCAGGCATCCAGATTGCCCCAATCCACCATCTCTAGTAGTCTTTCTCATTCCATCAGGCTCCGGTCCCACCCGTGAGGTAGCCAGATGCGAACAGCGCGCCCAAGGAGTTGCATTCTTGAGAGGGAAGGCTTCACTTTCGATTTGGATTCTGCTGGCAGCGGCGCTTCTGCTACCGTCCTGCGGCGGCGTCGTCAATAACCCCGCTCCTTCTATCAGCTCCCTTTCTCCGACGAGCATCAACGCTGGACAGCCCGGGTTCACGCTTACCGTAAATGGAAGCGGATTCGCTCCGCAGTCGCTGATTTATTGGAATGGGTCCGCGATCTCCACCATTTTTCTGACGGGCAGCCAACTGCAGGCCACAATTCCGTCGTCGTTCATCTCCACGCCAGGCTCCTCAATTATCGAAGTACAGACTCCCGCGCCGGGCGGCGGTATGACAAGCCAGTTGACGTTTACCATCAATACGGTCAGTAGCCCGATTCCGGTTCTGACCTCGATTTCCCCGTCGGCTGGGCTCGCAGGCGGGAATCAGTTCTTACTGCATTTAGTTGGAAACAACTTTGAATCGCAATCAGTTGTGACAATTAATGGTAACGGCCAGCAGACGGAGTTTCTCGACAGCCAGGACCTTCAGGTTGAGATCCCGGCCACCGAACTCATTTCCGCGGGCGTTCTTTCGATCTCTGTTTTGAATCCATCGCCCGGTGGGGGAACCTCGCAAACTCTGCCGCTGACTGTCAATTACGCCGTGCCGGCCGTCACTTCGCTTTCGCCGACAAGCGCGGGCGCTGGAGCAAATTCGCAGGTTCTCACTGTGAACGGAACGGGCATGACTCCCGCCACGGTAATTACGTTCAATGGCAGCCCACGGACGACTACTTATATGTCGAACACCGCGGTGAGCGTGAATCTGACAGAATCCGATCTCTTCTCGGCGCAAGTCGCGCAGATTGTTGCAGTAAATCCGTCGCCTGGCGGCGGCCCTTCTGTTGCCGCTGTTTTCGGAGTGGATGGAATCGTTCCGACGACAGCAAGACCGGGTTATAGCGGATTGCCGGAGTTGGTTGACTATAGCTATCTCGGATTCGGGCCGAATAGCGGCGTCGGCAACCTCAATCTTTCCGGGCCCTCTATCAGTTCGAGCGGCCGATACGTGGCTTACGCATCTGCGGCCAGCAATCTCGTTTTCAATGACACGAACGGAAGTCCCGACGTGTTTCTTACGGACACTTGTTTCGCTGTGACATCGTGCGTTCCTTCCACCCAACTCATCAGCATTTCGGCATCAAGTGGTAATGGCGCCCCAGGCACGCAAGGAAATTCGGATAGTCTCGAGCCGTCGCTGAATTCGACAGGAGCGTACGTCGCGTTTTCTTCTCACGCAACCAATCTGGATCCGAATTATCCGACCTTGAACGGCACAACAAGACAGGTTTTCCTCCATAGCGCGTGCCTCACTACGACTTCCACTACGACTTGTACATCTGCTTTCACCGAATTAGTTTCTGTCGCTGCCGACGGTGTCAATCCGGCGAATGCCGACGCCACGCAGCCCGCTATCAGCTCCGACGGCCGGTACGTCGCGTTTGTTTCGGCGGCGACGAACTTGATTCCGAACGTCAACCCCGGCGGAACAGCCCAAGTCTATCTGCGCGACACCTGCCTCAATGTCACAACAACATGCACCCCAACCACGGAGCTGGTTTCTTCCGCCGATGGGGTGACGCCCGGCGACGCTCCGTCGTCTCAGCCCTCGGTGGCAAGCGGCGGCCTCTATGTCTCATACACATCCGCAGCTTCGAATCTTATTAATAGTGTCGTTCCTTCGTTTACGCAGATCTACCGCACCACGACCTGCATCTCCGGATTGGTCAATTGCGTTCCCGTAGTTACCCTCGTTTCCTCGAATGACGGAATGACACCTGCGAACGCGGCCAGCTCCGAATCCTCGATGACAAGCGATGGACGCTACTTCGCGTTCGCCTCCGCGGCGACGAATCTGGTGCAAACGGCCTCGTCCGGCGTCCAGCAAATTTTTGTTCGCGACACCTGCGGCACTTTAACTTCCGGGTGCACGGCCGCGACATCGCTTGTTTCTATTGCCAACGACAACGTGACGCCCGGCAATGCTTTGAGCGAGGAGCCGACCATTAATTCGACTTCGTCAGGCGCGGGCGATGCCCAGTACGTCGCGTTCTCGTCGCTCTCGACGAATCTTGCCGCGAACATTACCAATGGATTTGAAAATGCCTTCGTGCGGAATACGTGCGCTGGCGCAAGCAGTTCGCCCACGTGCCTGCCCGGCACCGTGCTCTTGAGTACTTCGCAAAACGGCACGCTCGCTAACAACGTGTCGTTGCACGCCGCCATCAGCGGCGACGGCCACACTGTGGCGTTAATATCTCCGGCCACCAATCTGGTCTCGAATTACTCCACTGGTTTCGGCGATGTCTTCCTCGTCGCGTCATCTTTCTAAGCGCTTATTAACGAAAAAATAGCGATGATGCGAGTGCCTAGCCGGGCGCATGTCTCGGGATGCAGTTCATCAGAAGAATTGGAATTCAGCATGAGCGCAGGAAGGTTAGAAAAAATGGGCCCACTCTGTCAGCGGGGGGTCAGGAGGGGTACGCCGACAGGGTGGGCTTGGACGGGTTGGAAGCGTGCCCCGGCTCCTCTCGAAGCCGTCGTCCCCGCAACGCAGCCCCCAACCCGCAATGCCATAGTAGAAACCAGAATGGTTCGTCGGAATGGCTCGGAAGATTCATTTTGCGGGTACTCGGGGCACAGTACTACGAGGCTGACATCCTGGCGGCGCCTGACGCTAAGGCTTTGAAGAATTGGGGCTTGCTGGTTGAGAGGGAGCCGGTGCTGGCGCGGGCTGCGTAGGAACGTCCTTCGATGGACTGGCTGGAATGCGCAGAGTGACTTTCGTTACTTTGCCCGTTTGGAGCCTAACGTTCTTCTCCCAAGGCGACCAAATGCCTAAGTACGAAGCCCGAAGATCATACGCGCCTGGTAAGAAACGCGGGAACGAAAATCGTCCTTCCTGATCCGCCAGCGCCGCATGGGGGTGTTCGCCGTTGCCGGATTCCTGCACAATTACACGCGCCAAAGGCACAGGTTTCTCGTCGAGGCCGTAAACAACGCCTTCGATCGTGCTCGTAACGTCGCGAGAATTTGCGGGCGCTGCCACAAGGCACAGTAATGCGACAACGCAGACTGCCGAAATACGCTTTAACAACCTACCTCCTTTCCCGCCCGTACACATTCTATCCCGGCACGCGGTCGCCGTGCAGACGCTGCGCCGTAAAGGTTAGCCCGCTCATTTCGTCGGCTACCATTGGTTATTAGAAGTCTTACGGGAATTCACGTAGAGCCGAAGAAAAACCGGGGCTACAGCTTGTAAACTTTATGCGCGCGGGCGTGAGCTTCCTGATCCTGGCGGCCCGAGTCGGCGTTCACGCCGCGAGCGATGGCGATGTAGTAGGTCAACAATTGCAGCGGAACGAGATGAATGAATGGCGCGAGCCACGCTGCCATTTGCGGCAGGACGATAACGTGCTCAGCTCCGATATCGCGGTTCGCATCGGGCACCGTAACCGCGACGCGCAACATTCCAAGCTCCCCCGCCGCGCGAAGAATCGTGCGCACGCGATCATCGGCGGGCTCACCCGTCAGCATCGCCACGATCACGCCGCGCGAATCAATTTCCGAGAACGGGCCGTGCAGAAGTTCTTCAGTCTCGAAGCCTTCCGCGGCGATGTAGCTCGTCTCTTTATTTTTTAGCGCGGCTTCCACCGCTGTGGCCCAACCGGTACCCGAACCGAAAAAGATAAGCCGCTGTTTTGGCGCGACTTGTTTCGCAATTTCGCGGATCTTGATTTCGCTGCGAAGCGCCAGCCGCATCAATGACGGCACCTTTTCGAGCGCCACATCGGCGCCGCTCGCATCCTTGATCAAACTGCGCTGCTCAAGCACGGCAAGAATGTATTTCGCCAGCGCCGCGAGCGCCGTTGTGTAGCTCTTCGTGTACGCAAATGCAAGTTCCTGTTCACAAGTCTCAATGTGGAAGTCGGCGCCCTGAATCCCGTCGCCGGATTTTTGCCCTGTGACCGCGATCGTCATGGCTCCTGCGGCTTTCGCAGCGCGAAGAGCTTCAATCGATTTCGTCGTGGTCCCAGTGTGCGTGATGACGATAGCAACATCCTCAGGCCCGAGCGCGAGCGGATAGTGCACAAACTCGAACGATTGTTCGGCCCGCGCCGACGCTCGCCCTCCCGAATGAAATCGCATCCAGCGCTCGCAAACATTCGCCGCGTTCAGCGACGTTCCGATGCCGATGAACACGAACCGCTTCTTTCCCGCCGCTGCGCCCGCGGCGTCCTCGATCTTCGCTCGCTGCTTTGCAAACACCTGATCGATCAAGTCAGGCTGCGCCTGAATCGCGTCGTAGAGGAAAAACGGGTGTTTGTCTCGGGTCTCGGGCATTTGCGTCTTCTCCCGCGGCAGTGTATCCGATAGACTCGCGAAGCGCGAACGCGATTTTCTGCGAAGCCGGAGGACGCAATGCCCCGCTATCTATCGCAACACACTCTTGCGTGCCACACGCGGCAGGGCGCCGAGGAACTGACGGCAAGACTCAATGCCGCCACAAAGGTCAAGGCGCGTCGCGTCCTTCTCGCCATGCACGATGGCAAGTTTGCTCGTCGAATTCGATGCCACGAACCGCGAAGAATTGGAAAAGTGGCTCGCCGCGGAGAAGTCCAGTTCGATTGGGTACTTCGAATCGACTACGAGGCGAGCGGTGGCGGGCTCTCCCCGGTGTGATTTATGTAGCTCAGTGCAGTTGGCCGTCTTCGATGCCGTTGTGCCGCGCTTCGTCTTCAAGTGCGCTAATTTTGTCGAGCAAATCGTGTTTCTGCTTAGTTAGCTTCTGAATTTCCGTCTGCCAATCTGCGCGCCGCATGTGATATTCCTGCACGCCTTGATTTGGCGGCGGCTCGCCATTGAGCGCTGCCTGATACGACGCGATTTGCTGATCAATAACGGCGACCTGGTCATTCAGTTTGCTGATTTGTGTTCGATACCATCCCGCATTTTTTCCGCCACTGGGTTTCGGCTTCGCCGGTTTGGACTTCGTCACCCTACTGGGATTCGACGCTGGCGCTGGAGCCGCGTGCGAGTCGAAATCATCATTCGTCCAAACTTTTTTCGTCGCCGGTTGCGTGGGTGCGGCGGGCGCCTCGCTTGTTGCAGCCGGCAGTGGAGCAGGTTGCTGATTCTGCGCGTGTGACGGAAAGGCAAAAGATAAGGCGGCGACGTAAAGTAAAATCGTAAACAATGGCCGGATGCGCATAGCGCCTCCTGTGTAAAACCATTGTCAGCCCGAAAGTTACCTATTCACGATTGAGTTGCCATCCAGTTTCCAAATCTAAGGGTCCGCAGCGACGCCGCGCGATAGTTCGTCTCGCACCAGAGCGAGAGCCTGCGCGGGAGAACCGTCACGCCGGTACCGCGTCGTCTCCGTGATCTCATGGGCTTCGAACACGAAGAGAAATTTTCGTCCCGTGTAATCGTATTGCACGCGCGTCGGCGCCCAAAAGCCGTGGGCAATTTCAGCAGTGTCGATCGAGAATCGCGCGCCACGATAAAGTTTTCCGAGTAATCCGCCGCCAAACGGTACATCTCGAACAATTTCCGCTTCGGCGTGGACGATATTGGCGGAGGCTTCGTCCACCCAGATTTTTAGGCGCGTATGCGTCAGGACGTTCTCGAGCATGGTCTGCGCTGCGTAATTGGGATTCGGCTCGAGAGCCAACACAGTCACGGAGCGGCCGTTGCGCGTTTCGTGGCCTACCCAGGTGGTGTGAAACGCCTGCCGTGCTGCTTCCACAGCATCCCGGCGTTCCTTCATTTTTTTCTGCCATTTCCCGTACGCAGCCTGTTGGCGTGAATCCTTCGGATTGATAGCAATCTCGAGCACTTGTTCCCAATCGCGCAGTTGCTTCTTGTAAATCTCGGGGTCGACGGGTTTTCCGTTTTCTTTCACAAGCAAGCGCAATGTACCCGTACCGGTTGGAACCACCCGAAATGTCTTGTCATCGACGACGTGGCGATCGGGTCCCGAAAACGTCGAATGATGTTCGATGCGCTCGTATTCGTCCATCATGGTGTCGTTGTTGTGTAGCGCGGCGATGATGCGGTCGCCGAGAGCTTTCAAGTCAGCATCTGATGGTGCGCCGGATTGCCACGCGGCGATGCCGGCGCCGCCGAAATACGCGTTACTCGCCGGTAGAGGCGCCAACGTTAGGCAGACGAGCGCGGCGCTCGCGATTGACGCAATTGGATTGAGCAAGATCTTTCTCACAGTTCTCCAGCACTCAACGACTTCTATCTCCGATTCGATTTGCCCAATTCCAGTTGCAGCAGCATTGTAAACTGCTTCCAAACGATAGATGCCGACTCAGTATTTTTTGAAACGAAATGAGCGCACACTATTCCCGCCGCTCTACCGTCTATAATATGAAAAGCCATGGATCGAACCCAATTCAAGGCTTCCGCGCGACAGACAGCCATCGCTTTGCGCGAGACATTCGCACTCGCCGTCGACACGCTGCGCGCTCATAAGCTCCGTAGTTCCTTAACGTTACTGGGAGTGATCCTCGCCGTAACGACCTTGGTCGCAGTGATGTCTGTCCTGAATGGCCTCAATCTCTACGTCGCCGACAAAGTCGCAAACCTCGGTGCTAATGCCTATATCGTCGATCGCGTCGGAATCGTTACGAATATGGAGGAATGGACGAAGGCTCGCAAGCGTCCGCCAATCGATATCTCCGATCTGGATGCCTTGCGCGCTGGCGTGTCGCTGGCCACGAATATTGCCGGCTCCATGCAGACCGTCGCCGACGTCCGCTACGGCAACGAGCTTCGCGAAAATGTGACCATCCTCGGTACTTCACCCAGCTATGCCGAGATCCGCGACATCGGAGTCTCCTCTGGCCGCTTGCTCACCGATGTGGACGAAGATCACCGATCTTCGGTCTGCGTTATCGGCGCGGATGTCGCCAATCAGTTTTTCCCGGGCAGCGATCCGATCGGCAAGGAAATTCGCGCTGGGGCAGAACAGTACGAAGTGGTCGGCATCGCCACAGCGCGTGGAACCATCCTTGGTCAATCGCTCGATAATTTCATCATGATGCCGCTCGGAACGTACCGGAAAGGTTGGCTCGCGCCGCTCGATTCAGTAAGCGTGTTCATTCAAGCGCCGAGCCCGGACCTCATGCCGGAATCAGAAGACGAAGCACGTGTGATTATGCGCGCACGCCGCCACGTCCCATATGACGCGGAGGATAATTTCGCCGTCGTCGCCCCCAATTCGATTACGGGGCTTTGGAACCGGATCACGGGAAATGTGTTCGCCATCGCCATTTGGATTACCTGCGTTTTTCTTGTCGTCGGCGGAATCGTCATCATGAACATCATGCTGGCCAGCGTGACCGAGCGTACCCGCGAAATCGGTTTGCGAAAATCTCTCGGAGCACGCCGCATTCACATCCTCATGCAATTCCTGGTCGAGTCATCCTTGCTTGCCGCCACGGGGGGCTTTGTGGGCGTCGCTCTCGCGCTCGCGCTCACATTTGTTGTGCGGTCCACAACGGCGCTTCCAATTTCTACCCCAATTTTCACGATAGCCATCGCGCTGACTCTTTCGACCGTAATCGGCTTGTTTTTTGGCATTTATCCGGCCATGCGCGCGGCAAGCCTCGACCCGATTGAAGCTTTGCGCGCGGAAGCTTAGGAATTCAGATGAAGCAAGACTATCGCGAAAACCTCACGCTCGCTTTCGATACGCTGCGCAGCCACAAACTGCGCAGCTTCCTCGCCGTTCTCGGCGTGACCATCGGTGTCGGTCTGATCATCCTTGTTGTCGGACTCGTCGAAGGATTTCGCGCCAACATTCAGAAGGAAATCACTTCCGAGGGCATTGATACCGCTTGGGTCCAGCGCTTCGGAGAAGGTTTTGGAACCAACGGCCGCCGGCCCAAGGAAGAACGCGAGCGCAAGCCGCTGACACTCGAGGACGGCGATGCAATTTTACCCGCGTCTCCAGCCGTCAAATCCGTCGCCGTCTCGATTTTCCAATGGGAGCTCACGCACAGCGTCCGCTACCAGAACAATGAAGTACAAGGCGTAGAGTTCCGCGGAACTTTTCCGGCATTTCTTGAAGTTTATTCGAACGCCGCGATGCGCGCCGGCCGCTTTTTCACCGACTCCGAGAATAACCATCGCGACAATGTGGCCGACATCGGCGAGAACGTAGCCACGGCCCTCTACGGCAACATCGACGACGCCGTCGGCAAAACTATAAACGTAGACGGCTCCCAGTTCCTCGTAATCGGCGTCCTCGAAAGGCCCGCCGGCACGTTCGGCATGGACGACGAAGATCGCCGCGTCATTCTTCCTTATTACACGTTCCGCAAGCTCTATCCGGCAGCCTACGAAATTTTCATTCGTTTCCTCGCTTATCCCGGCAAAGTGGACACCGCCGTTGACGAAGTTCGCGATGTCCTGCGCCGCCGCCGCAACGTGCCTTATAACAAGCCGGACGATTTCTTTATTCAAACCAATCGCGAGACCGCGCAGCAGTTCAACGACATCATCAAAGGGACGGTCGTCGTGATCGTAGTCCTTAGTTCGATCGGACTCTTGATCGGCGGCGTCGGCGTGATGAACATCATGCTCGTCTCGGTTACCGAACGAACCCGCGAGATCGGCATTCGCAAAGCGATTGGCGCGCGGAGCGCCGACATCACCTGGCAATTTCTGTTCGAGGCCATGACTCTCACCGGCCTCGGCGGGTTCATCGGCATTGTTGTCGGCGGCGGCGCCGTGGCTCTGATTCCCATGCTGACAAAAGTGAATGCGGTGATCACACTCTGGTCCATCGCGGCAGGCCTGATCGTCTCAATCAGCATCGGCCTTATATTCGGCGTATGGCCCGCCGTGAAAGCCGCGAATCTCGATCCGGTCGAAGCCCTGCGCTATGAGTGAACGGCGATTCTTCAGTTCCGCCCGACCTGGGAGATAACGCGATGCCCGCGCTCTCGAGAGATAGCGAGATCGAACTCATGCTCCTGCTTCTGAGCGAAGCTTATGAGAAGAAAACATGGCACGGCCCAAATTTGAGGCAATCCATTCGCGGCGTTTCAGCGAGCGCCGCAGCTTGGCGACCCGCTTCCGGCCGCCACAACATTTGGGAACTCACTCTGCATGCGGCGTACTGGAAATACGCCGTGCGGCGCCGTCTGCTTAGCCTGCCGCAAGGTTCATTCGCGCTCAAGGGCAGCAACCTTTTCGCGATGCCGAAGCCGCACACCGATGCAGCGTGGCGCGATGCCCGCCAACTCCTCGACGATGAGCACCGCAAGCTCATGGCTACAGTGGCCGATGCGCGCAATTCGCGCGTCGTGAAGACGCAACTACGAATGATATTCGGTGTCGCGTATCACGATATTTATCATGCCGGCCAGATTCGCCTTCTTCGGCGGCTTCAGCAAAAGCGATAGCGCCACTAGTAGCGAAACTTCGCACGGTCGCTCCCATCTCTTATCAGGGAATCATTTTGGATCTATTGTCGCGATAATTCCTGGAGCACCGCCGCGATGGGACTTGCTGGATCAATGCTCGGCTTGCCGTCAGCATTCAATCGGTAGGCATAACCATCAGGATCTCTCGGAACCGAGCGCGCCATTCCCGCGGCAACCAAATCGGCTCCCGATGCCGGGAAATGGGCGAATTTCGCTTTGTAATCGGCGGCGATCTGCGTCAGAGCTTCGAGATCCGCTTCCGTCTGCAGTCCCTTCAAATGGTTCATCGCGTTGCGTCGAATCCGTTCGTCGGTCGCCTCCCTGTAGACCTGTGACCACATGAACCGCGACGCGTCGCGCGACATTCCTTCCTGGGCGATGTGCGCCGCGAAGGGCTTCATCCACGGGGGCGCGCCCGCGACGTCACCGCCCTGCCAGAACGCCTGCGCCGCCGCTTGATAATTTTTGGTGTGCCAGTAGTAAATCGTCCCGAGATCGGAATAGAGTTGCCACTCATTCGGATTCGCGGCAATCCCTTGCTTCAAGAAATCGGCTGCGAGATCCGGCCGCCCCGCGCCGATCGGCCGCCCTTCCGCGAGAAAAGTCCCCCCGAAGCGGTATGCGATCAGAAGATGCGGATCAAGTGTCGTGGTGACGTTGAGAAGGGGCGCCAGTTGATCGAAGTTTGCGCCTGCGTGGCCCAGCCGCCGGCCGTAATACTGGACGACTCGCGTCCAGTAAATATCGGCAAGCAGCGAATCGTAGCCCAAGCTCAACCTCTTCAGCATCGGGCCCGTCGCGAAGAGCGTGTCGCCCATTTCGTTCTCCATGAAGTCCGTGCGGAGAGCGATCCGCTTTTGCAGCGGATAGAGCAAAACGAGAAGCAGCGGAATCGCCATCGTCGCGTTTCTAATTTGAACGCCGCGCGCATCCCTCGTCATTTTAAATTCCGGTTTGAGAAAATCGCGGAGGCCGCGAGCAGCACAGCGCCGATATAGATCACAGCGTAAGCAGTATTGAGCGCGATCAGAGCTTTCGGGATCGCATAGCCGTGCGCGGTCACCGCGATGACGTTAAAGTTGCTGAAATTCGGCAGCAGGTAATAAATCATTGAGGTCACAATTTTTAGCGTCAAGCTGCCCGTGAGCGTCCCAACGCCGCGAATGTCCGATGCAAACGTTCCCGCCACATAGAACCCGAGCGTGAAAATGGTCGAGAGCATCGGCGTAGAGAAGCACGAGAAGAAAAGCGCGATGGCCGTTATCAACGCGAGCTGCAGCAGAATGAAATACACGGCTACTAGAATGTGCGCGTCGCTGCGCACCAGTCTGTGATTCACGTAAAGCAGCGCCACAAAAATTCCCGCGGACATCACCGCCGTATTGACGGTCAGCGTCAGCAGCAGCCCGAAATATTTCCCCGTCAGGAACTGCCAACGCCGCACCGGCTTGGCCAGCAAGCTATAAAGCGTCCGCTTCTCGATCTCTTTGTAAACCAGCGCAACGCCAATGAAGATCGCCATCACCAGCCCGAAAAGGGAAATCGCCGTGAGCCCGAGATTGATGATCACTTCATGTTCGACGCCGATCGAAATCTTTCCCACAATCACGGCCGCGGCAATCATCACCAGCGCGAAGAAAATCAAATTGTAGAGAACGCGGTCGCGCACCGACTCGCGAAACGTATTGACGGCCACGACCGCGGGAACGTTGCTCATTTCACGCTCCCTTCGATTGCGTATGCCGGTCCTTTTTCCTGGCCCACCAGCCGGAAGAAATAATCTTCGAGCGTCGGCTTAAGTTGCGTGATGGAAAGAATCCGCGCTCCGGCGCCACGCAATTGTTCAATCGTTTCGTAGAGCTGCGCTTCGGGCACTTCGAGGCGATAGAGCGAGCCGGTCGGCGTCGCACGATTCGCGAGCGCTATCGGCAGCGGCTGTCCCGCAGCCAATTCGAAGTGAATCTCCATTCCTTGAACTTCAATCGCCATAATTTCTCGCGGCGTGCCCACACCCTGCAATTTTCCGCCGAGCAGCACGGCAACGCGGTCGCACAAGACTTCAGCATCCGGGAGAATATGCGTGGAGAAGAAAACGGTGCGGCCCTGCTTCTTGAGATCCAGAATGATTTCGCGAACTTCTCGCCGCCCCACGGGATCGAGCCCCGACGTCGGCTCATCGAGAATTACCACAGGTGGATCATGCAGGATCGCCTGCGCGATTCCCACGCGCTGCATCATGCCCTTCGAGAATTTGCGAAGCTGTACGTTCGCCGCAGTAGTGAGGCCCACTCGATCGAGAAATCGCGCCACACGTCCGCGGCGTTCCGCAGCATTGAATCCAAAAAACTGCGCTGAATAGTCCAGAAACTCGCGTGCAGTGAGATAATCGTAAAAATATGGCTGCTCGGGCAGGAAGCCGATGTCGCGGTGCATCTCCACATCGTCAATCGAACGCCCGCGAATTCGCGCCGTGCCCGACGTCGGAAAAATCAGGCTCAGCAGCAGCTTAATCGTCGTAGTTTTCCCCGCGCCATTCGGCCCGAGGAATCCAAAGACTTCCCCTTCCTTCACCTCAAAGCTCACGCCATCGAGAGCGCGCCGCCGCTTCTTGCGCCAGAAGCCCGTCGCATAGTCCTTCGTCAACCCATCAATTTCAATCGCCGCTGAACCCATACATTTTATTTTGTAGAGAACGCCGCCGAAGTCAATTGCCGTTGTGCCGTCTTGTTACATCCCGCCACGCACACTCGCCATGTATCAGAATCACTTTTAGACTCTCAAGAAATTTTTGCGGGTCTAATCACTTCATCCGCAATCGCATGTGATAAAATCCTCCACCGATGCCACGACTCTGCTGTACGCGGTACGAACGGCTCGCGCGGCAACGCGGCTGGCAACGTATCGCAGGCCTCGATGAAGTTGGTCGCGGCTCTCTCTTCGGCCCGGTCGTAGCCGCTGCCGTCATCCTCAATCCGCGGCGGCGAATCGTCGGCCTCGACGATTCCAAGAAACTCACTCCCGAATATCGCCAGGAGCTCGCGCCGCGTATTCGCGAGCATTCGCTCGCCTGGGCCGTCGCGGAAGTGGACGCCTCGCGCATTGACGCCTGGAACATCTACCAGGCAAGCCGCCAGGCCATGACCGCCGCATTCGAAGCCCTCGCCCTCTCGCCCGACTATCTCCTGATTGATGCAATGTATCTCGACGTCTGCTGCGAGCAACAATCGCTTATTCACGGCGATGCGCGCTCCGTCTCCATCGCCGCCGCTTCGATCTTGGCGAAGGTCGAGCGCGACCGCATCATGGAAGAATGGGATAAGGTCTACCCGCAGTACGGCCTAGCGAGCCACAAAGGCTATAGCACGCCGCAGCATCTCGAAGCACTGAAGTCCTACGGTCCCACGCCTCATCACCGCTATTCGTTCGCTCCGGTTCGCGAATCAAAATGCTGGGCCACCGGCGCTACTCAGGAGCCTCTGCCCCTCGCAACCACGCCACCCTCCGGCCAGCCAGGATTTGAACCTGACTTTGATCCGGAGTTCGAACCGGCGAATTGACCAGGCAGTCCGGCCCCGCGCATTCATTGGGGTTGCCCGCCAGCCGCTGGACACCAATAAACGGTTCCCATTGCCTATTATCGTGTTCCGTACAGGCTTCGTGGCCCTTCGTTGACCCTCGTTTTTCGCGTGTGCTACCGTGATTGAGTTTCCGATTTTCGTTCGCTCGCCGCGGCCAACGGGCTCGTTTTCCGCGTTGGTTCCGTTTGCATGCCTTTCGGCGAGCGCCCGTGTCGGGTCACTCGGCTAAAAAGACGATGGCTTTCAACAAAAGTAAAGCGTTGGAATCGGCGCTGAAGTTCATGAATCAGGGCCGCCTGCCTGACGCCATTCGCGAATACCAGCAGATTCTCCGCATGGATCCCCGCGATCAGGTCACCCTGATGACTCTCGGTGACCTGTTTGTCCGCCAAGCCGATCTCCACCAGGCCACCGAATATTTCGAGCGCCTGGCCAATGTTTATTTGAACGACGGCTTCAACAGCAAAGCCATCGCCATCTACAAGAAAATTGCCAAGCTCGCGCCAAACGAACTCGATCCGCTCGAGCGTTTAGCCGACTTATATGTGCAGCAGGGCGTCCTCAGCGAAGCCCGGCCGCTATTTCTCCAGATCGCTGAAGGCCATCTGAAAGCGAATCGCGCGCAGCGGGCCGTGGAAGTTCTGCGGCGGCTACTCGAAGTCGAACCGGAAAATCTGCGCGTTCAAATGCGCCTCGGCGAGCTTTACAACGTGATGGGTCACAAGCTCGAAGCGTCGCGCATGTACCTCTCTTGCGCCCAGCGCCTGATGGACCGCGGCGATTTTGTCGAAGTGCAAAAACTCGCCGACCGCGCCCTTGAGCTCGAGCCAACGAGCGTGCCCGCTATCACCTTGAAGGCTCAATCGCTCGGGGCGACCGGAAACGCAGCGCAGGCAATCGCTTTGTTGCAGACGCTTCCTGACGCCGAAGGCGGCGGCGAAACGACAACTCACATTCTCAATCTGCTTCACCAATCGGAGAATCACTCGGAAGCCACCGCGCTTGCTCGACGCATATTCGAAAAGGACAATCGCCTCTTCGCCGTTCCTTATCGCGTGGCCTGCTCGCTCTTGCAAGCCTCGCAGCCGGCCGAAGCGTTCGCGCTTCTCAAGGGTGTTCGCGACGCCATGATCGACGGCGGCGAGCAGGATCAATATCTAGACTCCCTTAGCTCAGTGGCGCAACTTCTGCCCGGAGAAATCGAGCCGCTGGAAGAGCTCGTTGCGTTCTGTCGCGTCACTAGCAACTCTTTCCGTTTGCCCGACGCTTTGAGTGACCTCGCGCAGGCGAATGCGGATGCGGGGCACCTCGATCGCGCCGAATCGCTTTTGCAGGAGCTTTACGAGAAAAAGCCCGACGACGAACGAGTTGCGCAGCGCCTAAGAGAAGTTCGCAAGCAGCTGCATGGCGACTCCGCCACGCTCGAGGAAGACGCGTCAGTCGAAGAAATATCGGACACGGACGAAGCGCCTCGGACTGAAGTTGCTGACACCGCGGAGATCGCCGTTCCCACATTCGAAGAAACTCCGCCTGACGAAGATACGCAACGTTACATTGCGCAGGCTCTCACCGACGTGGATTTGTTCTCGAGCTATGGCTTGACGCAAAAAGCGACGAATCTCCTCGAGAGCGTATTGCAGCGCGCGCCCCGTTATACGCCGGCGCTCGAGCGGCTTCTCGATATTACGTTGGGCTCCGGCAACGATGTGCGCACGGCTGCGCTGGCCGCCGAACTCGAGCGGATTCATTCGCAACGCGGAGATCGGGCTAGCGCCGAGCGTTTCGCCGAACTGCGTAAGAGATACGCGCACGCGGTTGAATTCCCCTCCGAACAGGCGGCTTCTCCGGCGCGCCCAAGCATCTCCGCATCGGCCGCGCCTCCTGATACATCGACTAAGGCGCCAGAAGGCCCGCCGGAGTTCGTCGTCAACGTAATCGAGCCCGAACCGGAGTCTGCGGATCAGCCAGCGGAGGTCGACCTCTCCGCTGAATGGGAATCACTAAGCCGGGTTCGCGCGACGGAAGTTGCAAGCGCCGAATTCGACACACTGAAAGCCGAAGACGAGGCCGCAGAGGCGATTCCGGAATCGCAGCCAGAAATATCGCCGGCTGCCGAAGCAGCCCCTGAGGCAGTCGCGGAAAGCCCGGTAGCCGCGTCAGAAAATGTTGAGCCCGAAACGCAGGCACCGCCCGAGAACGAAGCAACTCCGACAATCGAAGCAGCACCAGAAGCAGAAACCGCGCCGGAAGCCGAAGTGCCCGCGCCCGAAGAAGCAGAAGAGTTCGAATTGGTTCCTGCGGAAGCGCCAGAGCCGAAAGCTTCATCGCCAATGTACGCGCCGCCGGCGTCTCCCGTGCCCTCGTCTGTATCTGCGCCAATGACCTCGAATGAATTTCTTAGTGATCTCGCCGCTGAATTCGGCGATGTAGAAGAGCCCGTGTCGACTCGCGCGACCATCCCGGCGCACCAAATTCCTGTCGCCAAGGCTCCCGCAGGACAGCCTGCCGCGTCCGCATCGGCTGCGCCGCACGCCGTTGCCACTGTGCCTCTCTCAGACAACGACCCATCGAGCCCTGCAAATCTCAATCAGCTTGAAGAAGTCTTCCAGGAATTTCGCAGCGACCTTGGCGAGATGGCCGATGAAGACGAGGACCTCGAAACGCACTACAACCTCGGCATCGCCTACCGCGAAATGGGTCTTCTCGACGAAGCAATCAGTGAATTCCAGAAGGTCGCCAAAGCCGTTCAGCGCGGCAAGCCTTTCCGTTACGCTATGCAGTGCTCGACTCTTCTCGGCCTAACCTTCATTGATAAGGGTGAGCCGCATATCGCCACAGTGTGGTATTCTCGCGCCCTCGAAATTCCGGGCCTCGATCAGGAAACGATTCTCGCTCTGCGCTACGATTTGGGTCTCGCGCAGGAATTGGCGGGCGAAAATGGCGCCGCATTGAGTAGTTTCCGTCAGGTCTACGCCGTGAATATTGATTATCGCGATGTGGCCGAGCGCATCGCAACGCTCCAAAAGCGCTGACTACTTAATGAATCGTGTCTTTCGTGTGCTTTTCCTGCTGATGTGGCTGGAAATCGGTCTCCTCTTGATTCTCGTGCCATGGTCACCCTATTGGGAAGCGAACTATTTTCTGAATCGCTTCCCGAGCCTCATCCCGTTTCTTCTGAATCCGTATTTGCGGGGCGCCATTTCCGGATTAGGATTGCTCGACGCGTTCCTCGCTGCCGAGACTTTTCGCCGCCGGGCCACCGTACTTGTTGACAACACATGATTCGCCGATCCTCTGCTACGTTACCAGCCGCAACGCTCTCGGTCTGGAACCCAATCCAATCGAGCAGCTTCTGGCGATAATTCGGCGCGCGATTGAGGCGGGCGTGGATTGGATTCAAATTCGCGAGAAAGATCTTCCGGGTCGGGAGTTAATTTATCTCGTGCGAGAAGCTGTTGCAGCCGCTTCCGGCACTCAAACGAAAATTCTAGTGAATGACCGGCTCGA
>Ga0209624_10001018_pt1 | contig 23360 bp, 17 predicted proteins | sample JacPinW_OM2H0_O1_FD_188565 | JGI IMG/M metagenome (GOLD analysis project Ga0209624, IMG submission 188565) | Forest soil microbial communities from Algoma, Ontario, Canada - Jack Pine, Ontario site 1_JW_OM2H0_O1 (SPAdes) (version 2) | ecosystem: Environmental > Terrestrial > Soil > Boreal...
ATCCGCGTCGATTCGGTGCAGCGTATTGGTATCGCGCACCCCCGACCCGGCTTCAGCCGAGTGGTCGAGCACGACATACAATCCGCCCGGCTTCAGCGAATCGAAAATAGCCTTGTTGAACGCCACCACATCGACCGGGAAATTGTGCAAGTCATGATAGTTCTGCGACGTGAACACCAGATCGACCGGCTCCGACGCGGCGAGTGTGGCCAAGGGCGCGACGACGACGCTCACATTGGAATAGTTCGCATCGGCGGCGATCGCCTTCACTCTCGCGGCGAGGTCCGGCATGTCCGCGGGCGCATTGGCCGGGCGCTCCGGCACCAACGCATACACATGGCCCTTGGGACCCACGGCCTTGCTGAAAATTCTGGTGAAGTAGCCGCCGCCCGGTATGATCTCGCCGATTTTCTCGCCGGATTTCACGCCGAGGAACACCAGCGTATCCGCAGGCTTGCGATTGGCGTCGCGCTGCTTATCGGCATCCGGCCTATTGCTGTCGGCAACCGCCGCAGTGATATTGGCGGGAATGCTTGCTGCTTGGAGGCAGGTTGCGGAAAGCGACAGCGACGCGATTAACGACGCCGCGAGAATCAGTGGATAGCGAATCATAGGACACTCCGTTGAATTGTCGGCCAGCGAAACACTTTGTTATCCGCGCAGTTTAGCATTTGTGCCTCATCGGCGCGGCGCCGCTTAAGGCGCGGCTTGTTGCGGCAGCGTATTATGGATGGCTACCCCGCTTTGGAATGGTTGCGCGTATGAGTCTGAGTGTTTTCGATATATTCAAGATCGGCATCGGCCCCTCCAGCTCGCACACCATGGGGCCCATGAACGCCGCGCGCGGATTTGCCGAGTTGCTGGCGGCACGCGGCTTGCTGACGAACACGGCCCAAGTCTCGGCGCAACTGTATGGGTCTCTCGCGCTGACCGGCCGCGGCCACTGCACGGATCGCGCGATTCTATTGGGTCTTGAGGGCATGAGCCCCGATACGATCGATTCCGCGGCGGTTGAGCTCACCCTGCAGCGGATTCGCAGCGCCAAACGGCTGCGATTGCTGGGCAGGCACGAGGTCGATTTTGACGAGCCTTTGAACCTGCTGTTTCACACCGATCAGGTTCTGCCCGGCCATTCCAACGGCATGCGCTTCACTGCACACGACGCCGCGCTCAAGGTCTTGGCGCGCGAGGAGTACTACAGCATCGGCGGCGGGTTCGTGACTCGAGCCGGCGCCGAAGCGGATGCAGTTTCCGCAAGGCACCAGCCGCCCTTCGAATTCGATTCCGGCGCCCAATTGCTTGCGCACGGCAGAGCGCAAGGCTTGGAGATCCACGAACTCATGCTCGCGCGCGAGCGCACCTGGCGCAGCGAAGCTGAAGTGCAGCGGGGATTGTTGCGAATTTGGCAGGTCATGCAGGATTGCGTGCGCCGCGGGTTCGACGCCCAAGGCCTGCTGCCGGGGGTGTTGGGTGTGAGGCGGCGGGCACCGAAGCTGTATCGGCAATTGATGAGCGGCGACCCGCAAAGCCCCATGCATGCGCTCGATTGGGTCAATGCCTATGCGCTCGCCGTCAACGAAGAGAATGCCGCGGGCGGACAGGTGGTCACCGCTCCCACCAACGGCGCCGCCGGCATCGTGCCTGCCGTGCTGCACTACTACCGGCGCTTCGAGACCGGGGCAGATGATGGCGGGTTGGTGCGTTTTTTACTCACCGCCGGCGCCATCGGCATGCTGTACAAGCAGAATGCGTCCATTTCAGGGGCAGAAATGGGATGCCAGGGCGAGGTCGGCGTCGCCTGTTCCATGGCGGCGGCAGGCTTAGTCTCAGCGCTTCACGGCAGCAATGAGCAAATAGAAAATGCCGCCGAAATCGGCATGGAACACAATCTGGGTCTGACCTGCGATCCGGTGGCAGGCTTGGTGCAGATTCCGTGCATCGAGCGCAACGCCATGGGATCGGTCAAGGCCATCAATGCAGCGCGCCTCGCGATGCGGGGCGACGGCTCGCACAAGGTGTCGCTCGACCAGGTCATCAACACCATGCGTCAAACCGGGCTGGACATGTCGACGATCTACAAGGAGACCTCGCAAGGCGGCCTCGCGGTCAACGTGCCCGAGTGTTAGCAGACAGACCCTATCCGGTCGCCTGTAATCCTTGCGCGATGCCGCTGATGGTGGCCCGCAATGCCCCGAACAGGGCTTGATCCTGTCGCTGCGTCGCGCGCCAGCGCCGCAATAGATCCACCTGCATGAGATGCATCGGGTCGACGTAAGGGTTGCGCAGCTTGATCGAGCGCTGCAACGTCGGATCGCTGTCGAGCAATCGGGCTGAACCGCGCAGGTGCAGCACATGGCGCACCGTCAATGCATACTCCTCAGCGATGCGTTGCGCGAAGGCCCGCAGCGGGTCTGTCGCGAGCGCATCGTAATGGCCGGCGATTTCCAAGTCAGTGCGCCCCAGCATGGCTTCCACGTCATCGAGCAAGTGCCCGAAGAAGGGCCACTGCGCCGTCATGCGGGCAACGACCTCCTCGCCGTGCTGCTGCAACGCCGCCTGCAGTCCACTGCCGAAGCCGAACCATCCCGGCAACATATGCCGGCTTTGAGTCCATGCGAATACCCATGGAACTGCGCGCAGCGCTTGCACGCCCGCGCCGCCCGGTCGCGTCGCCGGCCGTGAGGCAATGTGCATGCGCTCGATGACGTCCAGCGGCGTCGCCGCGCGGAAGTAATCGAAAAACTCCTGGCTGCCGAAAACCAGATCGCGATACGCCTTGAGGCTGTGTGCCGCGATGCTGCGCATGGCCGCGATTTGATCCGGGGCGACCGGCGGCGTCGGTGCTGTCTGCGCCGTCACCAGCGCCACGGATGCGAAAGTGCGCTCGAGGGTGCGCATTGCAATGGGACGCAGGCTGTAGCTCTGGTTGACGACTTCGCCCTGTTCCGTCAGACGCAATACGCCTCGCATCGCGCCCGGCGGCAGCGATTCGACCAGGTGTTCGGTGCGGCCGCCGCCGCGCGCCGGTGTGCCGCCGCGGCCATGAAAAATCAACAAATTAATTCCCGCAACGCGCGCCGCGTCCAGCAGTTGCACCTGCGCCACTTGCAAGGCCCAGCGCGATGCCGCGATTCCGCCTTGTTTGTTGGTGTCGGAATATCCGACCACGACCATTTGGCGGTTGGCGCGCGAGGCAAGATGACGACGATAGGCAGGCTCGGCATGCAGGGCGCTCAAAACTTCCCCTGCCGTTTCCAAAGAATCAATCGACTCGAGCAGCGGCGCGACGTCAAGCGGGCACTCGCCGGTGCGCTTGTCGGTGATATCGGCCCATCTCGCCAACAGCAGAACCGCGAGTATGTCTTCGGGACCCCGCGCCCCGCTCACGATGTACTCGCCGATGGAGCGGCCGCCGAATTTATGACGCGCCTGAGCGATGGCCTCGAACACCCACAGACTGCGCCGGCCCATGGCGTCGAATGCCGTGGTCGGCCCCTGATCGCGAACCAGCAGATCACGCAATTGCTGCAGCCGTTCCGCGGCCGGTAGCGACGGCCAGGATTTCAGATCCAGGCCTTGTGCGATGACCTCGTCATGAACGCGCGAATGTTGAATGACATCCAGGGTCGCCAGATGAAATCCAAAAGTGCGTACACGCCGCATGAGCCGCCGCACCAAGAAATATCCGGCATGCCGTCCCCGATTCTCGAGCAGACTCTTGGCGGCCAACCCAATGTCGGACAGCAATTCATCGGAATTCTGATACGCATTGGGCCTGCCCTCGTAGCTCGCCTGGAGTCGCTCGCTGATCTGCCCGAAGAACATGCGGTATGGCATCCGATCGTGCCGCGCCGGCGCCAGTGCTTTCGCTCCCGGCAACACCGTCGTGTAGGAGTCGATGCGCTCGGCAAGAGCAGCGCTCACGCCGACTCGATTCGCGCTTTGGCTCAATGACTCGGCCAACTGCTCGCATTCGCTGAAATAGGTGGACACGATCAGTTGTCGATGCCGTTGCAAGGTCTCGCGAATCGTCTTGCCGTGCACGTCCGCATTGCCGTCCATATCGCCGCCCACCCAGGACCCGAAGCGCAAGATGTTCGGCACGTCCAGCGTTTCAGCCGGCACGGAATAGGCGTTCGCCAGCGCCGCCTCGATTTCCTCATAGAACAGCGGCACGACGCGGTAGAGGATGTCGATCAGATAAAACAGCACATGCTCGCGTTCGTCGACCACGGTCAGGCCTTCACGCGGATGTTCCTCGGTCTGCCAGATGCTGGTGATCTCCAGCCGCACCCGCGCCCACAGCATGTCCAGTTCCGCCCGGGTGGAAGTGGGATTGGTACGGTCCAGCAGCTCATGCGCAATGTGCTGCTGCTTGCGCAAGATGGTGCGCCGTGTGGATTCAGTGGGATGCGCCGTGAATACCGGCTCAATGCTCATGTTGCCGATGAGCTGCAGCGCCTGTTCAAGCGACACGCCGCCGCGCTGCAGCCGTCCGATGCAATCGGCGATTCCGCCCGGCTGCGAGGTGCTGGAATCGCTCAAGTATTCGCGGCGCCGGCGTACGCGGTGCGCTTTTTCCGCCGTGTTCACCGCCATGAACCATATTGAAAACGCACGAGTCAGATCGGTGGCAGCCGACGGCGATCGGCCTTGAGTGCGCTCTTGCAATTCCGCCGCGCCGCAGGCGTCACCCTCGCGGCGCAGGATGGCCGCAAGCCGATCGCCCTCGACCAGCTTGAAGAACTCCTCGCCTCCCTGGTCGCGAAGCGTTTCACCGATCAAGCCGCCGAGCGCGTGCACGTCCTCGCGCAGCGCGGCGTCTTTGACGGGAAATTGAATGCTCTGGCGATACATAATGCTAGGCTCTCAAAGGAGAACAAGGAGAAATAGTATGAGCTTGTTGGCGCAGATCGCTATATTTCTCGCCGCCGCGGTCATTGCGATACCCATTTTCCGCCGCTTCAAGCTGGGATCTGTCCTAGGTTACCTGACCGCCGGAATCATCATCGGTCCCGCCAGCTTGGGATTGATCAGCAGCGTTGACGCCACCCAGAATATCGCGCAGTTCGGCATCGTACTCCTCATGTTCGTGATCGGGCTCGAATTGCAGCCCTCCAGACTGTGGGTGCTGCGCAAGTCGATTTTTGGCTTAGGCTCGGCTCAGGTCGCGGCCACCGCCGCATGCATCGCCGCCGTCGGCTACTTTGCGTTCGAGCAGACTTGGCAATCCGCCTTGGTCACCGGCTTTGCCCTGTCCATGTCTTCCACGGCGCTGGCGCTGCAATTGCTGGCGGAGCGCGGCCAGCTCAATTCCCAGTTCGGCCGCTCCGCATTCAGCATCCTGCTGTTTCAGGACGTCTCGGTAATGCCGGTTATGGCGCTGCTGCCGCTGCTCGCGGTCGCCTCGGCAAAAACCGCAGGCCCCGGCGGCTGGCTGGTCATCAAGTTCATCGCCGTGTTAGCGACAGTCATCATCGGCGGCCGCTACGTGTTGCGTCCCATGCTGCGCATCATTGCCGCCTCAGGCGTGGCGGAGGCGTTCACGGCCGCGGGCCTGTTGATCGTATTGGGAACCGCGCTGCTGGTGAGTCAGGTCGGTCTGTCGCTGTCTCTGGGTGCCTTCCTGGCCGGCGTACTGCTGGCCGACAGCGAGTTCCGCCACGAGCTCGAGGCGGATATTGAGCCATTCAAAGGCCTGCTATTGGGCCTGTTTTTCATCAGCGTCGGGATGTCGGCCAATTTGGAACTGGTGCGCGAGAAGCCTCTCCTCATCATCGGACTGACCATTGGCTTCATGCTGCTGAAGGTCGGCATTCTCTTTGCAATCGGCCGGCTATCCGGGCTCTCGCGCGCGGCCAGCCGCGGACTGTCCATCAGCCTGCCCTCAGGCGGCGAATTCGCGTTCGTTCTGTTCGGGCTCGCCGCGACCTTGAGGATCATGGACACCGAAATTGCAGAGCTGTTGGTGCTGGTCGTCACCGCCTCCATGATTTTGAGTCCCATGCTGCTGGCGATTTACGACGTCACCTTCAAAGCGAGCGAATCGGACGGCCGGCCGTTCGATACCCCGGTCGAGCTGTATCCGAAAGTCGTCATTGCGGGTTTCGGCCGGTTCGGCCAAATCGTCGGCCGCATCCTGCTGGCGAGGAAAATCTCCTTCACCGCGCTTGAAGCCAATCAGACTCAAGTGGATTTCCTGCGGCAGTTCGGCAATCAAGTATTTTACGGCGACGCATCGCGGCTGGAATTGCTGCGCGCCGCTCACGCCGAGAATGCGGAGGTTTTCGTGCTGGCGATCGATGATGTCGAGGCATCGGTGAGAACGGCGGAATTGATCCGCAAGCATTTCCCCAACTTGAAGATTTTTGCGCGCGCGCGCAACCGCCAGCACGCGTTTCGCCTGATGGATTTGGACGTGCGCTACATCATCCGGGAGACCCTGGTGTCGAGCCTGGAGATGTCCGTGCAGGTACTCGAATCCTTGGGGTTGTCGAAATCCAATGCCATGGAAACCGTGCGCCAATTTCGCGTCCACGACGAGGCGACCATGGCCAAGCAGGCGGCGGTCAAAGACGATGAAAGCAAGTTTTTGGCGACCACGCGAGAATCGGCCGAGCAGCTATTGCACTTGTTCGAGACCGACACGGATCAGCCGGAAAAGCCTGCGCCGCGCAGCGTGCTTGAAGCCTCAGGCCGCGGGTGAGGATTCGTCCTAGTACTTCGGCACTGTGAATTTGGCGGGTTCGGATAGGTCTGGGAGTCCTTTCACGCTGGACCGCTCAACTTCACGGTGCAGGAAGACGAGTATCGAATGGCTATCCCCGGTCGTGTGGCCTCATTCGCACTCGGCGGCAGGAAAGTCGGTTGCCGTCCAACACGCACTAGTAGCGAGCTACTTAGTGAGGGTTCAGCAGCACCGTGGTATCGAAACTCTCAAAACTCGTCAAGACGCGGCGATACGCGTTGTGCATGATGCGCTGCGCATTTTTGTCGGCGCGAGCCCCCAACAACATGCGGATCACGACATCGTCTTGCGGGCGCGCCGCGTCTTCGCCCAAGATCTGGTAAGTAAAGCGCGCCAATCTTTGGCTCATCTCGTTGGCGAATTTGTAACGAACGGCGTCACTGCCATCGCCGTTGCCGATCTTGGCCTCTTCGGCGATCTCACAAATCAAGCGCGTGATGAATCGAGCCTTATCGACGAGGCCTAGGTCGCTGAAGAACTCGATTTCGGATTGAATGTTCATCCGGCTGGGAAGAAATCAATGGGTTTGGTGGCTGTCAAAGCGGCTACATCCTTTGGTTCGAACTTGAAGAGACGAATTCGCGCCATCAGCTTGTTCTCGAATTCCGGCTCCTTGAGTTCCGAGGAGACGATTCGCACCGTCGTTATATCGCCGGAAGGCGCGATGGTCAGCTCGATGACGACTTTCCCCTGCAGCGCCGGGTTATCGCGCAACGCGCGCGCATACAGCGCGTCGATGGCCCCCTTGTTCTTGGTGAACACCAACGCAATCTCGTCGGCACTGCGCGAGGCCCTGCCGCTGCCCCCCGCGCGGGTGGCCGCTTGGCCCGAGGCGCCGAGGTTCGGATCCTTCACCTGCGTCGTGTAGATGCCGCGCAATGAGCCTGAGCCGGAAGCCAGTCCGCTGCTGGTGGGGGCGCTGATGCCGCCGCTGGTGCCGCCGGCTTTGGAGCTGATGACATTGCGCGTCACCTGGCTGACATCGCCCGGGTCAGTGGTTTTCTGCTGATTCTTGGTAAATTTGTCGAGATCGATCTGATCGCGCAGCGCCGCAAGATCATCGAGGTTGGCCAACAAACCGCTCTTGGATGCTTTAATGCGCGGATCGACCGGCTGGGGAGGAGTCGGAGTCTTGGCGACCGGCACCTTCTCGACCGGCTTCTCCTTCGGCGGCGGCGGTGGGGGTGGGGGCGGCGGCGGGGGTTCCCTCACCAGCTGCACCACGCGCTCCGGCAATGAATCGGTGTTAGTGGCGTGCTCGGTGCGCGGCAGAAAAGGCATGATCAGCGCGATGATCGTAAACACGATAGCCAGGTTGCGCAAAATGACGCGGAAGCGTCGCTCCGTCTCCTCGGACGGCGCCCACGGCAAATCATAACGCCGGTAGTACGGCACCAAGCCTGTCGGCACAGGGTTTGCGGGATTCAATGCGGCCATTTAAGTCGCCGCCCGTTCGCGTTCGATCACGGCGAAGGACACCTTGCCGTACTCGGCTTCGCTGCACGTCAACATGATTTTCTTCAACACGCTGTAAGGCGTGCTTTTGTCGCCCATGATCGTGACTTCGCGCTTGGCGATATCCGTTTGCTGCGCACTGCGTATGCTGCGGTCGTTTTGCGCCATCAACGCCGTCTTCAACGGCGCGAAGAACGGACCTTGATTTGCGGCAACATCCTGGAGCGATCCCACCAGCACACCGTCCACAAATACCGAATCCCTGGTGATCATGACGACCACCGCGGCACTCGGCTTGCGGTCGGAAATCGACTGGGGAATCGAGATGTTCTTGGTGTTCGGCAGAATATCCACATCGGCGGTATGCGCCAAGAGGAACACCACCAGGATGGTCATCATGTCGATGAACGGAATCAGCGCAAAATGGCTGGCGCCGTGTTTTCGTTGCCGATGCCGTTTGATGCGATAGGAGGTCATATCGGCGCATCCGCGATGGCGATGTCGGGGAACAGCTCCGCTTTGGAAAACGGCGCCACGGGAATTTGATATACACGCACGGTGTCCATCACTTGCACCAGCGTGTCGTAGGGCACTGCGGGTCCCGGCAAGATGGTCGCGTCGGTCATCTCAGGGAACTGCGACTTCACCTGCCGCATGAATTCCGACAAATGATCCAAATCATAACCGGTGTCGGTATTGGCAATGACTTTGAGCGGCCCTGAGTTACGGTCATTCACCACAAGGTCATTGGGACGGATGATCACCTCAAGCTTCAAGCCCTTCGGCAATTCAACAGGAGCGGTGTTGGTGGCCGGGAGATTGAGCTGGAGGATATTCGTCTTGGAAAACACGGCTGTAAAGATCAAGAAAAATACCAAGATCACCATCATGTCGATCATCGGCACGATGTTCAGATCATCGCGCCCCTGGTGGTAGCGGGCGTGATTGCGACGGACGAGGCGCGCAGCTTTTGACTTCATGGCAGACGACCTGGCGGGGCCTTCGGCCTAGATGCTGCTGCGGGCGGCCGTGGGAGATCGCACCGACGGCGGCGGTGCCGTAGGCTCGTGCGCCTTTTCCGTCGTGCGCTCGGTGATCGAGTTCAAAAACTTCACCGACGCAATCTCCAGACTGTCGATCAGCGAGGTGGTCTTGGACTCGAGAAACATGTGCGACAGCAGCAGCGTGATGGCGACGAACAATCCCGATGCGGTGTTGTTCATGGCGACTGAAATCGCCGCGGCCAGCAAGCTGGCCTTCTCGGCCGGATTGGCGGTTGCCACGGCGCTGAAGGCGCCGATGAGGCCGGTGATGGTGCCGAGCAATCCGATCAACAAGCCGACGTTCGCCAGAGACGACAAATAGTGAGTGCGCTTTTCGATTCGCGGGATCACTTCGAGCAGACTCTCATCCATGGCCTTCTCGATGTCATCGCGGCGCCGGGCGTTCGCCACTCGCGCGACACCGTAGTTCAGGATGGTGGCAATCGAGGCCTTCGAGTTGTGCGTCAGCCCGACGACTTGCTTGAAGTTTCCGGCGCTCAACGCCGGCACCAGCGACTCCCACAGGCTGCGATTGCGGATGGTTTCGCGGGTCAGGTACACGTAGCGCTCGATCGCGATCGACACGCCGACCACGAAAATCAAGGCCAACGGGTATAGGAATACCCCGCCGTCCTTGAAAAAATTGACTGCCGAACTCATGAAATTCATCTGCGCGCTCCTAGTAGACTCTTCGCCCTAATATGTAATTCAACCAGATTCCGTAAAATCGGCTATGACTTACTTCTCACCCTGCGGAGGCGGGCGGCTTGGCGCACCATTTTGGGACGCATCGGCCTGCACAGCCTTGTAATAGACGACTTCTCGTTTGAAAACGTCCCGATCGACCGGCGCCAGGATCTCGTCAACCAGGCTGTTCATGGGCTTTCCGGCCAAATCGCCAATATCCGACCTCTTCCAGGGGACGATGTACATGACCTTCGGCTGCTCGCGATCGCCGGTTACGGTAGCCGTACCCAATTGCAGCCGATCCGCGGCGCCCGGACCCTTCTGGCCCGCCGCCCCAGAAGGATGGGTGGCCGCCGCGGGCGGCGCTTTGGCGGTACCGGCACGAGGCTCGCCGGCCTCGGATTGAGCGGCGGCAGGTCGAGAGGTATTCGCGCGCGGTTCGCCCGCCTCGGACTGGGCGGTGGCTTTAGGGGGTTTTGCCGGGGCCGCCACCGGCGCAGGTGCCGCGGCGGGCGCCGGCGGGTCACTGGCGGGGGCCGTAGCAGGCGCGGGTTGCTGTGCGTAGGCCTTCATCGCCAGACAAAGCGCGCTCAAGCCCAACGTTTTCGATAAAGTGTTCATGCAGGTTCCTTCTTGGCGGCAGCCGCCGGTGCACCGACGCGTTTGCGCAATTCCACGACCCAGCCCGTAACTTGCTTGTTCTCGCCGGCGATCTCGATGTAGCGTTCAAATTGCTCGAGCGCCTTTTGCGGCTCGGCCATATACAAATCGTAAAGCACGCCCAGATTAAGATGCGCGGGCGCATAGTTTGGTTCAGCTGTAATCGCACGCAAGTACGCTGCCTCAGCATCGGTGAATTTTCCGAGCTTGCGCTCAACGATCCCAAGCTCATCGCCCGCGACCGGATTGGACGGCGTCAGCGTCAATGCAGCCTTGAATGCGGCCTCCGCTTCGCTCAGCCGCGAATCGTGTAAGTACAGCAACCCCAGGTTTAATTGCGGTCCTGCAAATTGCGGGTAGGCAGCGATGAGCTGCTTGAACTCGAGTTCCGCATCCGTGTTGCGGCCCGACTTCATCAATTGCAGCGCTTGGGTGTACTGCTGCGCTGCGCGAGGCGGGATTGCAACCGGCTCAGGCGCCGCAGCGGGGGTTGCAGCCGTTTGGATGGCCGAACTCGGTGCGCTCGCGACAGGCGCAGGTGCCCGCGACGGCGCTGTCGCCGGCGCGCTCTGACAACCGGCCAGCAGCGCCATCGCGCCTAAGCTAGCGAATTGATTCAACCTGCTGTTCACCGATTTCCACCTTGCCGTAGCGGCCTGGATTGAGCTGCGCGAGCGCCGCGAAACTTTTCTGCACCCACTCATCGTAGGTGCCGTCCTTGGTTCGCGCGGCGTTGACTTCATGTAATTTGATCGCCTTCTCTTCGAACGGGAAAGCCTGCTCCTCGAGCAACACATCGTATTGCTCCAGTTCGTCCTTCTTGAGATTCTTCGGGCGCTCCGAGCTCATCAGATCCTTGCCCAACTGTCTGTACAATTCCGCACTCTCGAAGGTTGCAGCGGTAGTGACGTCGGCCACTTGATAGTCCGCCACGGCCTCGTAGGCCTTGAGCGCCGCCTCCATCGCCTTGCGCTTCTCGGCGAGGGATTTCTTCAGCGGCACGACCAGCTTGATGCTCCTAAACGCTTCGCGAACCGGAGCCGCCAGAGTCAGGGTCGCCTTGGCCGCGAGCGCCCGGCTGCGATCGGTGCGCGCCGCGCCGGCCGACCGGTCGGCGGCAATGATATCCTTGAGCCAGTAGTCACGTCCGCTGAAATCGCCGGCCTTGCCGGCAATTACACTGAGTTTGTTGCGCGCTTCCATGGCCGGGCCCAAGGGTTGCGGGAAGTGCTTCACAAAGGCTTCCAGCATGGTGCGCGACTTTGCCGAGTTGCCCGCCTTGTCGTACAGATCCGCCGCCTGCAGGGTGGCTTCGCGCTGAACCTCGGGCGTCTCTTTCGGCGATTGCGCCATCTGCTCGAATTCAACGGCCGCTTGGCCGGGTTTGTTCGACTCTGAATAGGCCACGGCGAGATTGCGGGTCACGTCGGCCTGCAGCGGGCTCTGCGGAAAATTGCGGCGAAATCCTTCCAAAACGACGATGGCGCGGTCCCATTGCTTTTGCGTGATGAGCAGCGCCGCTGCATCGAAATCCGCATTCGCACGGACCTTTGATGAGGGCGCAAGGGCTGACACACGCAAGAAGTCTTCCACTGCGGCGGCACTGTCGCCGGACTTGCTCTTCTGCTCTCCCTGCTTGTAGATCGACGCCGCAAGCCGCTCGGCGATGGCCCCGCGCTCCGGGTCATTCGGCGGCATCAAGGCTTGCGCGTGGGTATAGGCGGCTTCGGCTTTGTCGAAAACGCCTTGATCGAAGTTCGAATTGCCGATGACCGTCCACGCAATGCGTTGTTTGGCGACGTCTACCGCCGGCTGCTTGGCTAGCAGTGCTTCCGAGGCGGCGACGGCCCGCAGATAGTCCTTCGCGGCGTAGAGCTCCGTGGCGGCGCGGGTCAGGACTTGCGCGCTCTCCGGGTGCGCGGGAAATGATTGCGCAAACTTCAATGAGCTGTCGATCGTCTTCAGGTGCAGGGTCGCTTTGGGCTCACCGGACAGAGTCTCTTCTTGCTTGCCGTAGGCGATGATGGCCGCATACGCGGCCGCCGCGGCCTTCTCGTGATCGCCATAGTGATATGCCGTACTCTCGTATTCCTGGGCGGCGTCCAGATATTGCTTGCTCTCGAACAGGGCGTCGGCCAGCAGGTAATTGGTCACCGCAGTGCCCGGATCGTCCGGGAACGATCGAAGGTAGCTGCGATACCATTTCGCCGCTTCTTGATAGTCTGCGACATCTTTGGTGCGTTGTGCCTGAGCGTGATAGTACTGCGCCACATCCTTGAGATTGGTCTTCAGTACCGCCACCACTTTCGCTTCGCCCTTCGGGTCGCGTCCCTGCCAGTACGCCGTCCCAAAACTGTAATTTTCCACGAACTCCTTCTTGCCCTGCAGCACCAATTGCGGGAAGCCGCCTTTTGAATACGCCTCGATTGCCTGCATTTCGAGCAGTGGAGCTTTCTCGTTGTTACGATCCTGTGAAACAAAGGCGCGATAGCTGTCGGCCGCATCCGTGTAGCGCTCTTTCTCCAAGTACAGATCACCCAACCGCGCATACATCAGATACGAATAAGGCCGCGGCGGCGTGTGGTGCTTCACGAAGTCGGCTATGGACTTGGGGCCATCGAGGTAGGAGAAGGTGATCGACATCACTCTGAAAGTGTCTTCAACCAGCTCCCGATTTGCGCGGCTCAACGTATCGATCTCAATCAATGCATGCGCGTCACGCTTGGAAATCAGCACTGAATCGAGAACACCGGCGAAGGAGTCCAGACTGCGTTCATTTTCGCCCTGCTTGAAAAGCGACCAACCGTGTTTGTACAGGCTCTGATTGTAGAAAGCGGACGAGGAACCGACCTTGATCACGGCCTCGTAAGCGGCCTGCGACTTCGGGTACGCTTTTTCCGAGAACAGCAGCTCGCCGCGGCGAAATTGCGTCTCGTCGATGAAGTGGCTGTTCGGATATTGCGCCACGAGCCGATCCAGGGAGGCGAGCGCCAGGTCAGGCTGTGCGTTCAGCTCATAGGCTCGAGCGAGCTGGTAAAGCACCGAATCATTGCGCTCATACTTCGGATACGCCTTCAACAGCGCGGAATACAAATGAATGGCTTCGGTGGCTCGCAATCCTTCGTTGGTGGCCAACTCGCGCTCGATGCGTTCGGATTCCGAACTCTCCAAGTTTAGATCGCCAAGACGACGCAGCGCCTCGGCGCGCAATGCTGCATCCCCAGCGTTCAGATCCAGAAAGCGCTTGTAGCTGTCCATGGTCTTGGACGGATCCACGTTGCGCGGAGGATCGGTGTTGATATCAACCTGCTGATTGTCGAGATCCTTGATTGTCGCCGGTTTCTTTTGCTCAGCGACGCTCATCGCCGGCAGCAAGGCCATGGCGGCCAGTATGGCGGCAATACATGTCGGTCGTGAGACGAAAGTCGTCATGGCTCGGACTGCGGCGGCGCATCTGGCGGTGCGCCCGGCGGCGCAGTTGGCGGTGCGCCCCGCGGCGCCTTCGACGGCCCGTTCGAAGTGCGGTCATAAATCGCCGCCAGTTCATAGCGCGCCTGCACCTGGTAGGTCTCGATGCGCACCTTCTGGGCTTCGAGTTCGCGGATGGCGAGCGATTGCAGGAATAGGTTCTGCCGCTCGGAAACATCGGCCATGCGCTCATGCAATTGATCGATGCGGGCGCGGACGGCCGCCACGCGCGATGCGTACCCGCCGGTCGTCACCGGCGTCCCTGCGCGGGCCTGCTTGACCAGCACGGCGCGCTTTTGCGTCTCCTTCAGTTCGCCCTCGAGTTCCTTCACCGAACGCCGTTCATTCCACAGCCTGGCTTTGAAGCTCTCCGACAGGCGCCAATACATGACTCCCTTCATGAGGCGATGCTTTTCCCGCATGTCGCTCAAGTCCGGATCATCCAGATGCGCCGTCAGATAGTCCTCGATGCGCTTCAACCGCGCCCAAGTCTGTTGCTCCTCAGGGGTGCCCAAGGCTGCCACGTCGTTGGATTTCTCGATCTCATTGATGCGCGATTCGAAATCCACGCGCTTCTGCGTCAACTCGTCAAGATTGGTCGCGGCCAAGACCGCATCGGCCTTCGGCACGCGTTGGTTGTAGGCCTCCTGACGGGTATCGAGCATGTCATCATAGGCCGAAACATCATCTCGCCAATCGTCCAAATTGCGGCTCATGAAATTGAGTTCGCGATAATTCTTCAGTCCTTCCTGGAATTCGTTGCTCGCCAAAAGCGAATACAAGTAGCGCGACTCGGGCGCATTGGGCACCGTCGTGAGCTGCCAATACCAGGTTAGCGTGTCTTTCTTGTCGTCACTCAACAGGCGATCGAGCAGCTTGCCGCTGCGAATGCCTTCGATTGAATCGTCGATGCGCTTCAGTTCACTGTCGAAGGACTCGATGGCTGAATTGTAGAACTCGGCGGCCTGGCCCATGGCCGACAACTGCGCGTACGCGTAAGGTACGGTGAGAAAGGACTCCTGGACCGCGGAGTCGAGCAGGCTGCGTTTGCGAAGCGCAAGCCACGGCACCAAGGCGCGCTTGAATTCCCCCATGCCGGCATCCGCCCATCCCACGCCCAGCAGCGCCTTGCTCGAATATGGACCCTCAAGCCGCACTCGCTGCAGGATGGGTTTTGCCTCGGCTGCACGCTGCGCCTGCAGCAGCGCGAAGCCGAGCGCCAGATTGGCCTTATCTTTGAGCGCCAGCAATTCCTCGCTGCGAGTCTGCATGTTGCCGACCCGATCCAGATAGGTGATGGCTTCAGCGAGCCGGTCCCGGCGCACCAGCGCCACCCCTAAGTTGAATTGTGCATAGGCCGTCCAGTCGGGGGCGCCGTGCCAGCTGCCCAGCGCCGTGATGGCCTCGTCGTAGCGTCCCTGGCGCATCATGAGCTGCGCCAGCAGCATGTAGCGTTCTGCGTTGATGCGCGGATCCATCTTGTCCGACACCTGACGCAGCGCCCGCTCGGACTCGTCCAGGTAACCGCGCTGATACCAAACCTTGCCGAGATAAAACCACGCTCGGTTGCGCACGAACTCGGAAGTGTTTTTATTGAGCAGCGCCTCAAAGATTTTGCCGGCCTCGACGTGCTCACCCAGCGACAGGTACAAACCGCCCAACAGCAGCTCGGCTTCCTCTTGGGTATGCGGAACGCGTCCCAGCTGGCGCGCGGCCAACAGGCGCGTGATCGAATCAAAGTAGTCATCCTCAAAGAAATAAAACAGCACGTCGCCGTAGGCGAGGTCCTCCACCGCATGCGGTGCCAGGCCGTTGGGATCCGGAGTGACGTACTTGGCGGCTGATGCCGCGAACGGCACCGTCAGCAGCAATCCGCCGAGGAGCAGCGGCCGAAGTGTATTAATCACGCCTTGCACGCATCATTCCCAGTCTTTGATCATGAACTCAGGTTGATGCTTGGGAACGCGGTCGGTGATCTTAAGTTCCAGATATTTTGCGCCGACGCCCTTGTCGAAATTGATCGTCGCGCCGCGCTTGTAGTCGCGTTCGACCGGACCTTTGCCGCTGAAGAATGCCACCAGTTCATGCTTGCCGACTTTCAAATTCCCCAGGTAGATTTGCTGCACGCCGCCCTTGAGCAAGGCATCGGCCTCGCGTGCCGTGTACAGATAATTCTTGACTTCCTTGTTGTCGATTTTGACCGTCACCGAGTCCAAGGCGAAAAAGGTGCCGACATCCATCGAGATGTAGAGCGCGACCTGGGTGTTGGCCGGAAACAGCAGTTGTTCCTGCAGCACGAACAGATCCTTGTTCAGGTCGACGACATCTTTCTTCAGGCCCTGAACCTCTTGATCCAGAGTCTTGAGCTCCGCCGGAGGCGCGTCGGGAGCGGGCGGCGGCGGCGTCTCGCCCATGGCCATCCATGCAGGGGAGAGCAATGCGCCGCAGACCATGAGCGATACCATTCGATGCTTGAGATTCATAACTGACCTATCGTTTTACTCGCGCAGCAATTCGCGGATTTGATCAAGATAAACACGCTCGCCGCCGCGCTTGAAGCCAACGGCCGAATAACGCACGACGCCCGAGCGATCCACGAGGATCGTCATGGGCATTTTCTGCAACAAATAGTCCTTGCCGATCTTGGTGCCCGTATCGAACAGGATCGGGTACGACACGCCCATGGCTGCCGCGAACTCTTTCGAACGCCGCAAATCGTCGTCCACCGACACACCAAGGACCACGAGACCGGCGCGCTGGTAGGTAATATTGATGCGATCCAGCGCCGGCATCTGCTGGCGCGAGTCCCCGTCCGAGCGACTCCAAAAATTCACCAAGACTACCTGGCCGCGAAATTCGGACAAGCGCAGATTGCGGCCATCCAATCCTCGCAACACAAAATCCGGTGCTTCCCTGCCGACGATGGTCGGCGCGGCGGCAAGAGACGATGCGGCCATTGCGGCAATCAGGCTACCCACGAGCAATGCTCTACGCATGCGGTGCAACGCTCAAACTGACGCCACAGCGTCGCGATTCATCAATCACGCTGGTAACCCCGCTGTGCTAGACCTCATTCTTAAAAATGGGCCCCGTACCGGAAGCTTTGCGCCCTCGCCTTTCGGCGAGTTTGCCCTGATCAGACCTTATGCAAAATCGCACAATGCGAGCCGCAGTGTCAACGCAACGGCGGCGTGTTCGCTGGATTTCTGCATGACTTGGCGCACATTCGCGGAAATTCATCGAAGAGCCGCTGCGCAGAGCAATGTGAGAAGGGTCTGACGCTGCAGTCAGACCCTTCTTACCGACGTGAGGTTACGCAACCATTCCCTTCAGGCGATCGGTTGCCACGCAATCAAGGGCTCGAGCGCCGCCCCTGAGCCGAGCGTATTGTTCAAGTTGGGCGCCGGGAACAGAGTTGGCCATTGCGCAATCGCGTTCGCACTGTGCAGCGCCATGTAATTCAGCACCACCATCTGCACCAGGTTTGGCACATTGTTGCCGGCCGGACTGCCGGTGGTGTTTTGCGACCCGTCGGCATTGAAGTTGCCGATCTGCAAACTCAACTCCGCATTTGCCTGTGCGGAGACCGCCCTGCCCTTCGGATTGAAGACCAAGAAGTAGGTCGCTGCAACGTTCTGGTTGTCGGCCGTCCACACACCCTTGCCGCGTCCGCCGACCGAGTTGTCGATCATACCGCTGCTCGCCAGGGAGCCGTCGCTGAAGACGTAGATCATCAACGGTTTGCCGACGCGCGAGGCGTATTCCAGGCAGGCGCCGATGCAGTTGCCGAGATTCAAGTCGCGCGCCTCGCCATCCATTCGGTTGCCAGAGTGATAGTCGAAGCCGCTCATTTCGATGGTACCGGCAGCCGCATTGCCGTCGATCACGAGCTTCATGATGGCCGCGGTCTTTTGATAGTCCGAATTGGCCTGGTATTCCGCCGTCGTGAAGATACCGCCGGCACCGACGATGTTGGGATCCACGTCCGGATTGACTGCCGATGGACTGCCGTACTGATCGACGATGTAGGCTGCCTTGGTAAAGCTGCAGGCCTGTATGCCTTGGCTGGTGGTAGGACCGATTGCCGCCGCATTCAAGGCGGCGTTGCCGGCATATGCCGTTACGACTCCATACTTGGCATCGCTGATGCGCTTCATGGATTCCATGACATTTACGACGTCCGGATTGGTGCCGTTCGCCAACGGCGGCAACAGTGTGGTCAGCTGTCCTGTGCTGACCAAGCCTTTGCTGTCCTGCGAACTGGATATTTTGGTGGGCTGCGCCGCCGCTATGACCATGGTCGGCGGTGCCATCGAGTTGCCGCCGGACTGGGAGCTCTCCGAACCGATGAGATTGAGCAGGCCGCCGCGCGCGCCGAACTGATAGATGCCGTACATCGGGTTGTGCGGATTGGTGTTGGTGTCATTCTGCGACAGCGCCGGAATGATGGTGCCCGTGGTGCCCGCCATGGCAGCAGCACTGGCGCGCAACTTCATGCCGCGCAAGTGCGCGCTGTCCGAGTGATAGCGAAGTCCGAAGCTCGCATCGACGAAGCTTCCGGCAGCGCTGGCGTTCGGCACCATGGAGCCCGGTAGGCCGAGCTTGCTGTAGCCCGCGACCGACAGGAAATCCAACTGGCCATTCGGGCCGCCTACCAACACGTTGGAGCCGGCAATGTTTCCGCCGCCGGCCAGGTCGAAGCAGATGAACGGGATTTTGCCCGCGCCTGTCGTGATATTGCAGTCCTTCACCGCCTGCACGAGGTCCGGGGCAAGAAGCGAAGCGGACCTGGCCGCATGCGGATAGGCAAGCATGCCCGCCAATGTCGGCCCTACTACGGAGGCAGCTCCCGTAATGAAGCTCTGCGCGAGAAACTCGCGGCGGGTGCGCGGCCGAGGATGCTCATTGAGGCGCAGCGGATCGTGGATTCCCAGCGCCTTTGACTTCTTGCTCATAATTTAAGACCTCTTTCGATTCGTCTTGCTTAATTGATCAACATGTCGGCGCTGCCGAACGCCGTGGCGCAGGCTGCGGCGGTTACGGCTTGTACTCGAGCCGCGGTGCTGCAAGCGGTCGTCGTGCAGAGCTCGCCGATCAGATTGGTCAGCTCGCCCGTATTCGAGCCTGGGCCGCCATAAGGGCCTGTCAGTGTCAGCGACGACGGCTGACTATGCAGGCCGCTGCCCAGCAACCGAGCTGCCAGAGGACCGGTGACGGAATCCATGCCGGCTTGAGATGAGAACAGTCCCGCACTCAAGGTCACTCCCGGAAGTACCTTTGCCAAATAAGTTGGGTTGTTGACCATGACGTTGCAGTACTGAATGGCCAACTGTGCGACGCCCACTTGGTTCGCCGATGAGAAGGCCTCCAGCGTCGGCGTCGGCGGCAGTTGCTGCTGCACCGCCAAGTAGGTCGCGCTGACATTCGGATCCGAGGTCGGCACGCCTGTGAGGGCCGACAGGGTCGAATTGACCTGGGCGAAGGTTTTGACGCCGATATCGGCGACCACCGGGCCGAACGCCGCTGCCGGCATGCTCGGTATAGCCTCGACGACCACATCGCTATGCGCACCCAGTTTGTCGAAGGTCAGGAAGAACTGGTCGACAGCGGGCCCACTCTGCAGAGCGATCACGGTGCCGATGTTCGACAACACTTCACCCTGAGGCACGTAGTTCGCCGGGGTTATCGTGGTATTGAGCGGTATGTAGGCCTGACCCACCTGTGGGATCGTGCCGTTGATGCCGATGCGAATTCCCTGCACGGGAATGCTGGGCAGCGTGCTGGAAGTCACGGTCGGATCCAGCGAGACGAAAGTCGGCTGGTTGAACAGATAGCTGTAGCTATCGTACTGGCTGACCGTAAGCATCATGTAGGCCTGAGACACGCCGGTCACGGTCGATACGTTGAACAGCAGGTAGTAGCGCTCGCCCACGCCGGCGTTGAAGTTCTGCATCACCTGCGCCGCGGACATGGCGCGGCTGTGGATGGCCACGAACTTGATCAGACCCTGCCAGGAGCGATCGCCCGACACTTCGTTGCCGAGGACCAGCGCGAAGGTGCTGTCCCAACTGGAGATCGTACCGCCCTTCTGCGGATCCGGCGGGCCGGCAGCCACGCCATTGACGTAGATCTGGCGGCCGTTCACGGCATCGTAGGTCAGCACGACGTGCTGCAAAGATGCCTGCAGCGCCATCGCCGCGTTCGGCGTCTGCAATTGCGGCAGCCCGGTCAGCGCCGTATTGGAGTTGCGCAGCATGAAGTCATAGTCCTGGTTGGTCTGGCCCAGCGTGAAGTTGCGCGTGGTGTCGCCGCCCGAGTAACTGACCATGTAGGAATTGTCGACCGCCACCAGCGCGGGCGCCACCCAGGCCTCGACCGAGAATTCACCGGTCGCCTGAATGAAGTTGTAAATCTTCTGGCTGGCCTGAGTCGTGGCCTGCGCCTTGCCGCCGGCGCCGACATTGATACCCCAGCCGCCGGCCAGGGTGACATTGCCGGAAATCGTCAGATCCGCGGAGGGGTCGATGCCGCTGGTATCAAAGGTCGTGTTGTTGACGACCGATTGGAACTCGTACTTGGCGATCGTATCCGCGTCGTAGCGGCTGGCACCGCTGGCGATGGTGCCCTGAGTCAGGCTCAAGGACTTGCTGACCACCAGATTGGGATCGATGTTGGCCGGCGTCAGCATTGCTGCGAACGCCTGAATTGCCGACAGCATCGTCTGTGCATCGTTCGCGCAAGTGGTCCAACAGTTGTGGTTGTCGGTCAGCAGGCGCTGATAGAGGCGCGAATTCGTGCCGCACGAGCCCGGCGTGCTGCCGGAGTTGTTGCCGCCCGCACCCGCGCAGCCGGTGAAGTCGATTTTCGGAATCGCTGCCGGGTAGGCAACGAGGAGTGAAGGATCTGCGTGGTACGGCGACTGCTCGACTGAAGGGTCTGCAGTCGTGGAATGGCAGCGCACGCAATTCGCATGGGTGATGGGCCAAACTGTTGCGCCAAAGTCGGCACCCGCGTCGTTCGGGAAGTTCAAGCTCTGTCCGACCGCCTGATCCGGCGGCGCTTGCAATTGCACAGTTGTTGCGGATGCGGCACCCGAGGCGCCCGCCCAGTTCGCAATCCAAGTCGTCAGGATCTGGCCGCAGGCACCGCTATCGGCAAGCCAGCAGTTATGACCGCCGGCCACCTTGGTAACGATGAGCGAGGTCGACGGCGTGGCCAGGTTGACCACCGTGTTGGCCTGGGCATAAGCGAGATTCACATCGTCGCTGCGCGCGAAGTTCGGCATCTGCGCCGGCGAAGTCGCGTTGTGGCATTGGCCGCAACGATTCTGCACGCGCACGTTGTTCCAGAAATTTACCTGGAATGCCGTGACGTCAGCGGTCGCAGCCGGGGGTCCGGTGTAGGCGTCCGCCTGGACTGTCTGCGAGGGGGCCGGGTTGGTCGTTGTCGGAGCGCCCGCGCCACCGCAGGCGCTAAGGGCAATCGAGGCCACGAGCGCTGCTAAGCCGGTGATACGTGTAACGTTCATGCTCAAGTCCCCATGCAGTAGGCGGCGCCTTCAGCGAAGGCTTGCCGCAATGAGTAGTTATGCGACTGGAACGAAGAAATCATGGAATTGAGCTGGGTAAAGTCGGCCGTGGTGTTGGGCGCGCGCAAACACACATCTTTGAACACACGGGTGACCTGGCAGTTGGTGAACGCCGCGCTGTTCTCCAATTCCGTTCCTAAGGATTTGGCGCCGTTGCCGCTGCCGGGAAGCGTCGCACTCCATCCCAAGATGTAGTTGGGTCCCGCGCGCCAGCGGTTGTTCCAGGAGTCGTCCATCGTGACGAAGCCTTGCGGGAAGTTGGTATTGTTGATGGAGTACTTCGGCTGCACTTGACCTGCGGTATAGACGATCGTTCCGGTCGTATCCGTCATGGTCGGGTCGGTGCCGGTGAAGTTGTAGAAAGCGAAAGCCTGAGCCATTGGATCCATGCCGCTGTGGCAGCCGATGCAATTGTTCAAGAACAACGTGCTCACGCCGCCGGGGCTGCGCGTCACGTCCTGGCGAATCCGATCGGGCGGCCGGGTGGTGTCCATGACCAGCTGCATGTCGTTGCACAGATGATTCAGCATGGTGAAGCGGAACATCGCGCGGTTGGTGCCGTTGATGAAGAACGCGCTCGCCGCACCGCGCGTGGTCAGCACGCCGGCGGTTGCCGCCGCCGGGATGCCGCTGAGCGCAGACTGCGTACTCGCGACCAAGTGCACGCTCAGGTCGACGTTGTTGGCGTCGAGTGCGTCATACATGGCGTTGTTGCCGGCGGAATAGGCCGGGGCGCCGGAAGCAGAATCGCCGATGTACACCAGGTCGGCGCTGAGCAGCGTGTTGAAGGGGACATTGTCCTTCACCATGCCGATGACGGTCGCCGTGTAATCGTTGAGCGGCACGAACACCGACTGATCTCGGTTGGTCCAGGGTGCCGCCAGATTGCGGACCGTGTTGTTGTAGAAAGCCGGGTCTTGGGTCGCTATCAGCGCGGCACTCACAGGGTCGGTGGCCGTCATTTGGGCCAGCTGCGCGGCGGTAGGCGGTATACCGGCAATGCGATTGTATATGCGCGTGGCCTGGTCGGCGTTGGGGTTCGCTGCCAGCGCGCTCGCGCCAAGCAGCACCAGGGCGCCGGCGCAGACCGCGCGTACCGCAAGAGCAACAAGATTCGGCGTCGCTGTTCTACGGCGTGCAATCTGCGTCATTGGTTTCTCCATCCCGTTCTTCATGTGCGCATCCACTCGCGTGAGTTGTGAGTATCGTCCTGGCTGCGAATATACCGAGCGGATTAGGCCTCCAGTAATGTCTCATCCGAACGACGTCGGCATTTCGCGACAGTACCGACCGCTAAGACCACGCCTATATCCTGACCTCGATTTCGCACCGTCTAAAGTTCAAGCCTGCACAGGGAAACGGATATGCAGAAGTTCTTCTGTGAGTGCGTTAACAGTATGCGTATGTACATCGAACGAAGATGCGCGTAAGAGACCGATTAAGTTCAATGATGCCGTGCGTTCGCGCGACGGCAAATCGATGAACTGAAACTATGGGATAGGTAGCTATTTATGAACACTTTCACATTGCGTGAACATCGTCACGGTTTGCTCAAGCTCGCGGCGCTGGCGCTACCGATGCTCTGGGTCATCGGATGCAGCAGCGCATCGAGCGGTCATGCACCCGGCGTGGCGGGCGGTGAAACATTGACTCCCGGAATCACGAATTTTCCGCTGGCCTATATCAAGCGCCCGGTCCTGACCAAGGACAT
>Ga0209624_10001019_pt1 | contig 23351 bp, 23 predicted proteins | sample JacPinW_OM2H0_O1_FD_188565 | JGI IMG/M metagenome (GOLD analysis project Ga0209624, IMG submission 188565) | Forest soil microbial communities from Algoma, Ontario, Canada - Jack Pine, Ontario site 1_JW_OM2H0_O1 (SPAdes) (version 2) | ecosystem: Environmental > Terrestrial > Soil > Boreal...
CTCGGCACGCTCGGGGTCGGACAGCAGTGCGTTGACTGCGCTCTCGTGGGCGGACTGCGTGGTCATCGCTTGAGGGTAGCATGACTGTGGCATATATGCAACAACCTTTGTGGCGCTCGGAATCGTCCATTTTCGACTGGTTGTCTGGATAGTGTGAAGCCGTGCTCTGGGATGTCGAGTGGCTGCTAAAGACCGACGGCGGCCGTCGCACCGTACCCGCGTTCGATTTCTTGCTGGGCCAACCGCCGGCCGTGCGGGTGCAACTGCTGGCGATCGTCGATGCCGTGCGCAGCACCGGACCCGACCAGTGGAGAGACACCAGCTCGCATGACTCTATGCACGGCGCCTGCGAGCACCTGCACGAGGCGCGCGACAGACACGGACAGATGCTCTACCGCCTCTATCTACTTTGGCAGCGACACGAGAAACGCGTGGTGGTCGTCGACGGCGGCGCCAAGCCCAACGCCACGACGCTGCCCAACTCCTTCTACGACGACCTCGCCGCACGCGCCGCAACCGCCAACGAGAACCCCGCACCATTCGCCGTAGCAGACGACTTCGCCCGTAAGGCCCTCACCACGGAAGCGAAAACTGGCTGACGACGCTGCGGGAAGTGGAGGCGACCACTCGGGTCCACACTGTGGACTCAATCGTTCTTTTGGGGGAAGTTAACGCTGTCTGGCGAAAGAGTCAATACCGCTCGTGGCCATGTCCACGAATGGGTTTCCGGCTCCCAACGCGCGCGGCGTCATCTACCTTGTGCATTTCTCTGGGCGCACCAACCAAAACCGTCAGCACTATCTCGGCTTCTCCAGCGATCTTGAACGCCGATACCGCCAGCATCGGCTTGGCTGGGGCGCAAACGAGACCAGGAAGGCAATCGCGGAGGGTCTCAAGCTCACAGTCGCGCAGACTTGGGATGGCACTCCCACGCTCGAGCGACGCCTGAAGGAATGGAGCCGAGCCGGCAAGAAGGGCTTCTCCGGCATCTGCCCCATATGCGGCGGGAACGACGATCTGCCGCCAGATCTCGCACGGGACCTGGGCAGGCCGTCTATGCGGGTGTGCCGCTCAGAGTCACGGTCGGCGTGAGAGCGCTCTGGGGCGTCGCCTCATTGCGTAGCTACCACCACCCGACCGGCCAGCGCGCACGGTCCAGCTGAGCCGGGGTCAAGGCCCGCCCACGGGGCCGCCCCGCACGAAGGGCCTTGACGCCAGCGGCGATCGCGCCCTCCACCCAGCCCATCATGGCTTCAGTCGGCAGGCTGCTGCCTACATGACCGTCCCATCCTCAGACGTCTCGCGCCCTACAGTCGCCTGTTGTTCCGCCCGACGCGTGTTTGCCGATTGCGCGACACACCGCTCTGCACTCGGTCCCGTCGTGCGCTCGTCAATCGAGAACATCGAAGCGAAGCTGATTGGTCTCTCGGCTCGCTCGGGCACCTCGGGTGGCTTCCATAAGTCGGAACGGGCCGGATAGTCGGTCAGCCTGTGGCCGGCGATAGGTAAATGCCGGAACCGGAAACCAACGGAAAGGGAGCGACAAATGAAACGCATCATCGTCGCGGCCATCGTGGCCGCGTTCCTCGTCACAGCAGCGCCCGCAGTGGCCTTCCCTGTCGTCATATGCGTGCCGAAAGCCGAAGCTGCGGCGGTCATCACGCCGACGAAAGGTGCATGCGCAGCCGAATACACCAAGCAGTACGCGATGGGGTGGGGCCGAAAAAGAAATCTTCAGCTACATGACCTGGAACCCCAAAGGCATTGACGAAAAGCCCACTATTGGGTTCACGGGGGTCAACATCCAGATCACCAATTTCGCCTCGGAAGACTCGGAAATCAACGGGACGGGCAACCTGATCATCGGGCTCAACAAGGGAGCGACATTGATCCCTCAGACCGGCTCGGCCAACCTCGTAATCGGCAGCGACGACGAATACACGGGATACGACGGGATAGTGCAGGGCAACAGCAATGGAATCGCCAACGGTGACTCCGACGCCATCGGCGGCTACCACAACTCAGGGTCAGGCGGCGGAGTGACCATCGGCGGCGAATCTGACATCACCAGCCACGACGGCGTAGCTGTGGGCGGCTTTGCGAACGAAGCCGTGGGTGTGCTGTCCGCGATACTCGGGGGCAGGATCACTGACGCATCGGGTGAAGAGTCGGCAGTCGTCGGCGGCGCCGGGGGTAAAGCCACCTCGCTGTACTCTGCCGTCTTCGGCGGGGAAAGCGACGAAGCATCCGCCCAGGCCGCGACAGCCATCGGCGGGGCGAAAGTCAAAGCCACGAAAGCGAAAGAATTCGCGCACGGCTAGTAGCAGAGTCCCGTGGCTGCGGTTTCCCGGTTGTCCGTCAACAACCGGGGCTTCACGCAGTCCCCTTGTAAGGAACACACAATTCCGCTCGTAACGTGGGCGACGGCTAGGCTAGGCCGCAAGTGCAGCGATTACATGTTGTGCAAGAAATGCCGGAACGCACCTTCGATGACCGCTTGCGCATCTTCCACGCATCCGTCGCCCTCACCAACCATGAGACGGTCGTAGGCGGTTCTGACGTCGGCGTCAGGGTCATATCCGCGCGCCTTAACACGCGAACCGGTGACCTCCTGCTTGCAAACCGATCTTGAGGATCTGTGGAAGTCGGCCGATTTGGAGGATCTTTATTGGTAGCTGCCGAGCGACTCAGCCGAAGCGAAATGCGGCTATTTACGGTCTTTTCGAGGGGGTTTAGGACCGGAAGTCGGCCTTTGGTCCTAAACGCCGGCGACACGTGAGGCCATGGCGGCACAATCGGGTGCCAGCGTCAGGGTAGCCAGCGCTTCCTGCCGGACACGCGCTCCTGCAGGCATCGTCCTCTCGTCGCTGTCAGGGCTACCATTGATCCATGGCAACCGCCATGAAGAGGCTCGACTTGACGGTCGGTGAGATCGTGGAGGTGGCTGGGCGTCGCGATGAGGTCGTCCCGGATCGTCAGGGTGGCGTGACGAGCGAGCCGCCGATCACCCCAGCGGCGGAGCTGCATGCCCGGAGGGGAACCAAGCCCGCCTCCGCCGAGGACTTCGAGCGTCTCTCGGTCGACGTTCCCTTTGACGACGAGGGCTAGCGGTGCCCGGTAGTCCGGCCAGCGGTTGGTCACCCGTTCCGATCGAGTTCGGCTTGAGCGAGTGGAGAGGAGGTCGAGCGCTACGAATCTCGCTCGTCGGCTCGAACCCCAGGCACAGCGCGCTCGCAGGGCGATCGAGGCCGGAAACGCGAGGCTCGACCGGAAGCGCTGTTGGACGCTTGTGGGCCCGCTCGTAGACCTACGCGGTCCGACAAGCGTTGGGGTAGGTGGGCAGGCATCCACCTGCTGTCCATCATCGATAGTCGCTGTCAGGTCGGCAGGGTCCTCCCTGCCGACCTGAGTGACCTTTCAGCGGAGGGGACGGGTTCTGTCAAGGACGGGCCGTCAGGCCCCGCCGCGGGCGGCCCCGCAGGGGCGTCCTTGACAGGTTCCGACCCCGGAGCTAGCCGCGACGCAGGTTGTGGCGACCGGTGCCAGCAGGGCCATACGAGGCACGCCACAAGCGCGTCTCCCACACATGGTGCACGGCTGCGCAACGTCGCCGAGGTGCTAGAAAAACACCGAATCTTCCGACTCACCGTGCTTCGGGTTCTGGCGTGGGACCGGTCTCGTTGACGTTCGCCCACCCAGAAATATCCGCCGCCCGCAGCCGCTAGGTCGAATGGACCAGTCTCGGCCCCTGCCACTCCTGCGGATAGCACCGCCCCTTACGCAGTCCAATTCCCGTGTGGGCTGGGGACGTCAACTAGGCCTCGGGGGCCGTGAAACCGAGAGCGCCGCTCCTATTCTCCGGTCGTTGGCTCCACGGGATCACGTGATGCCCGCCTTCTCCATAGCCTGTAAGAGATATCGGCGAGTATAAGCGCCAAAAAGAATGCCGCTAGCCCGATCTTAGCCACCCCGTGAAGACCGAATAGTAGGTTGATGAGAAACCCGATCCAAGCCAGTAGAGACAGCCAGCGTATCCATCGCTGTACTCCCGCGGGTTCGGGGGGTTTACGTTTCATACACACTCACAAAGTCGTAGACCACGAGCTAACAGGAAAGGAGCTGCCCGCCGCCGAGGGCCCACAGCACCCCGCGTGCGGCGGCGGGTATCACGTCACCCGTTGGCGCCCCTAGTAGGAACAGAAACGTCCCAATAACGTGGCAATTGTCTTCCGGAAGGCGCGCTTTTTCGCCGGCTTTCTCGCACCGTTCATATATTGCACGGTTGTAATAAAATTCGTGTGGATGCTCCGCGCACCACCTAACGGTGCTTTCCGCGGCGGTTTTTTCGCTTCCGGCCATACCCATCTCGCCGGTCGGGTCCACCTGGTTCACCGGATCATCGCCCGCGAAGTCATACGATTCCGGGCCTGCCGAATCTGGCTGCGTCCACCGGCCCGTAACGGGGTGGTAGTAGCGTGCGCCATAGTGATAGAGACCGCTGCCGGGCACCTGGTAGCCGCCTTGGAAGCCGAATGGGTCGTTAGTCGTGCTGTAGGCGAGGCTTCCGCCCGCGCTGGTGTTCTCACCGTACGGCCCGTAGCGGATCGTCTGCACGAGTGCGCCGCTACTGTTGAGCAGTCCGATGATGTCGCCGTTCGCGTCGTAGATTGGGTTGTAGTCGCTGCCGCTGGGTAGGTGCTCGTCAACGAGGAGGCCTTCTGGTGTTCGGGCGTATTCGCTGACGCCGGATTCGTTGATCTGGCCGACGAGGCCGAGTTTGGTGTTTTGGATGTCGACGGAGCCGACCGTGATGAGGTTGCTTTGGCCGCCGGTGAGGTAGGTGAGGGCTTGTTCGCCGGAGGAGGGTGGGGTGATGTCCTTGAGCTGGTGGAGATTGTTGTAGGAGAAACTGGTGTTCCCGGTTTCGTTGTAGCCTGTGATCGCGGTTTCGTTGCCGACGCCGTCGTAAGTGTAGCCAGCGAGCTCGCTGCTGGATGATTTTGAGCAGGCTCCTTTGGCTTTCATCCGGCATTCGAGCTCGTTGCCGCTGTTGTAATCGTAGAACGTTTCGGGGCCGCTGGTTGTGCCCGTGGTGTTGACCTGTTGCCACATGCGGTTGCCGGCACCGTCGAGTTCGTATTCGTAGTGGGATGGGGTCGTGCCTTCAGTGGTGGCTTGGAGCAGCCGTTCTAGCGCGTCGTATCCGTAGTTGGTGATGTTGCTGGTCGTGCCCTGTGTGTATTTGTCCTGGTAGATCAGCGTCGTGTCGGCGGTTTGTGTTCGTAGGAGTATGTGTTGGTGAGCAGTGTTTCGCCGGCCGGGTTCTTGACGGTGCTCGCGGTGGGGCGTTTTGTGGCAGCTTCAAGCGTGTAGTTGAGGGTCGCTCCGGATGGGTAGGTGACCTTGTCGAGCGTACCGTTTTCGTAGGCGAAGTGGGTGCATTTCGACGGTGTGCCGGTGCAGCTGCCGGTCGGCTCGTGCATCGCTTCGAGCTGATTCAGCCCGTTGTAGAGGTAGACGGTTGTGCCGCCGGCGTCGTAGAAGGTGGTGAGGTTGGAGGCTTCGTCGTAGCCGTACGTGGCGCTCGGGCCGTTGCCCTGGATTTCTTCGGTGAGACGGTTCAGGGCGTCATACGTGTAGGTGGTGTTGCCTGCCGGGTCTGAGAGTTCTTCAGGGTCGCCGTCGGCGTTGTACACGTATTTGAAGGTCTTTGTCGCACCGGCCCGGTGTAGACGGCTTCGGTAATGCGGCCTAGTTTGTCGTAGCTGATCGTCTCGACGTCGCTCGAGCTGCACGATTCGACTAGGCACTGCGTGATCGTGTGGGGACGGCTGTCGGAGTCGACGGTGATGGTGGTCTTGTAAAGTCCCGACCCGAACGGTGGGGTGATTGTCTTCAGGTTTCCTTTTTCATCGTATTCGTAGCTGGTCGTGTGGCCGTCGGCGTCGGTGGAGGATTTTAGAGTGCCCTCCAGCACGCCTGTTTTGTTGTATTCGAACTTCAGTTCGTTTTCTTTCGGGAGGGGGTTGGTCTCCTTCGCGAGGGTTCCGGCTGGTCCGGTAGCTTCTTTGGATTCGGGACAGCCGGTTTTGGGGGTGCCGAGGTTGTAGCAGCCGCTGGTGCTGTTGGTCTCGGGGTTCTCGACCTGCGAGGGAGAGGTCACGTTTTCTTTGTCCGCGTAGGACAGGCTGGTCGTGAGTAGCGTTGATTTTTCGGTCCGTTCTGGGCATTTACTTTCTCCTTTCGTAGTGCCCTGCACGGCGCATTCGAGGTTGACCCCGTATTTGTCGAAGTCGAGACTCGTCACCCCGCCTTTTTCGCTTTCGCCCGAAGTCGCCGCGGTGAGGGATGTCTGGTTGCCGAATGGGTCGTAGCTTGCGGAGGATTCGAGTTTTTCTTTGCCGTTGAGCTCGACACGCTAGAGCCGTACGTTCGGCCTCGGTCGAAGCACTGCCCTCACCCGTAATCTCTCAGCCACCTGTTCGCCCGCCAGCCGATCGCGCGACATAGGACCTATCCTCAGCCGGAGTAGGGAGATTTCGGGTAGGCCGATAATTGGTGATTATCGTCGTTTCAGACACTTTTCGCGATGAATGCCTGCGTGCGCCGAGCGGCCTGGGCAAGCATCCACGTGCGCATCACGAGACAATCTTCCGTCGCCCGGTCGACTGCCGTGTAGTCGGACCAATCCTGCGAGTCGCAGACAGCAAGCGTGGCAAGATGACGATGGACGTCTACGCACAGCTGCAGCAGCGCGCCAAGCGCGATCACGGCGCTCACTTCGACGAGCTCGTGCGCCAGGCGCGCGTGCAGCTGTGCACGCCCGAGGAGACCGCCTCAAACGGGCTGATTGGGACGGCGATTGGGACGGGAAGCCAAATATCGCCGATTTTGGCTCCAGATCGCGCGCCGGGCGACGATCAAAAACATGCCTCTGTGTAGGCAAAAAATGCGATGGCGAGACCGGGATTCGAACCCGGGACACCACGATTTTCAGTCGTGGGGCCGCAGAGCCGGAAACTAGCCAATTTGCAGGTACGTTGGTTTCTGCGAGGTGCTCGAGATCCCTTCGGTTCCCTGCGGATTCCTGGGGGTTTGGGCCGGCAGGCTGTGTTCGCCGGCCCAAACCCAGGCTTGGCCCAAACTCAGGCGTGGCCCAAACCCAGGCGTGGCCCAATCCCGTCACGGCTATGCCGCCTTCAGGAGGCGCTGCGCGCCTCGCGGATGACCTCGGAGGTCGTGGTGCCCCTCTGTCTTCGCGCGCTCCAGGAGCTGGTCGCGCAACTCGGGCTCCAGCCTGACTGACTCGACGTTCGCAGGTGCCAAACCGAGCGCGGGTCGTCCGCGCTTGCCCCTACGGGCTGAGCTCGCGCGCCGCAGCCGTGCGCTCGCTCTCAAGCTCCCGTAGGCGCGCCTCTGCGTCGGCGATGGCGATCTCGAGATCTTCATCGTCGGACATCCGCAACCCTATGATTCCGGCCTGTTGGGCAGCCAGCGCTGCTGCGAGCAGTTCCATGTTCCGTTGCGGACGGCGCCGCTGAGAACGGGAGTGAGAAAGACGGACGCTTCGGCGTGTCCGGCGGCGAGATCGACTGGCGCATCGACTTCCTGCGCGAGGCGGCGGTACTGCACTGCCCAATCCTGGGGCGGTGCAGGCAGCATTGGTGGCCAAACATGGGTACCGCGTAGGGTGAATGCGGCTTCGATCGCGCCACGCAGCAGCGCGGCATCGACGGTCAAGGTCGCGGCAATAAGGGCCAGGTCGACGAGATCCTTGGTGCGGGTGCTTGGCCGATCGCCGTCGTAGGTACGGGTGTACGCGTGGAGCTTCTCTGCAACCTGGAGCTCGAGCGGTACGGCCTGCACCTCGACGGGCGGTATCTCTGCGAAGGCGAGGAGAGCCTCGGTCGTGAGGATGTCAGCCGCCAGCCGTTCTCCACTGCGGAAGCCAACGTCGAGGAGGAAGGTCTCAAATAGCCGCCCAGCGAGCGATGCAGTGACCCGAAACCGGTGGCTGCCACCGAGACGGTCCGCGGGAGTGTTGGTCCGTTCGATAGCGAAGGTGAAGTAGTCGCCGGGATCGTGTCCGGCGGCGTCGATGAGCATCTCCGGCATTTGTTCCTCGTCTGCTTGCCAGTCGATATCGATGTCCTTCGTTGCGCGGGCATGCCCGGCGAGGCGGAGCTCCAAGGCGAACCCGCCCTTCAGCAGCCACTGACCGTCGGCCACAGCACGCAGGCGGGCGAGCAGCCTGTCGAAGGCCACACGCTTGCGGTCGCGGGCGAGCTGAGCGCCGTCACCGTGTGCCCTGGTCTTCAGCCGCTCCTCGAGCGATTGCCGGAACGCTGTCGCGTGTGTGTACCTCATGCGGGCTCCCGGTGAAGCGCGTGACCAATAAACGCGCGTGTGCGTGCTGGCCGCGACGCAGCCGCCGACCTCAGGCGCTGCGGTGTCGTGAGCCCGCGATCCACGGCCTGCGCTATGGCGAGCTCGATCTGCTCAAGCTGGGTTCCACCTTGAAGTGCGTCGAGGATCGTGCGCTCTGGTGTTGTCACCGGCATGCCGACGAGGCTTCGGATTTCGCCGTCTTCCGGCGGGCGCTCGAGCGTGTGTAGCCTGACTCCCGGACGCTGGCGTTGGCCGCGCTTAGAGCGCGGCAGCGAGATATCAGTTGCACTCGGGATCACATCGGAGAGTTCGTAGAGCTCGAGTGCGCTCTCGTGCGAGACGACGGCTCCGGCATCCCGCAGCGGAAGCCAAGCCGCCACGACATGCTCGTACGGGCTGGTCGGGAAGTGGCGAAGCCGGTACAGACCCCGGCGAACTCGCTCATAGCGCCCATCAGGGCGGGCGTGGTAGCGCAGGGTGCTGCGATCCATGCCCACCCCGAGCGCCTGCTGGGTCGTGAAGTAACCCGCCTGGGACTCGGCTGTTCTGTAGAGCGCGTCGTGATCAACGTCATGCATAAGGGGGATTCTATAGCCCCTATGTCGGACGCAGCCGGTCGATCTTTGGTCGATGGACGGATCGTCGGCTGGTAGTTCATGGCGCACCAGCGCACCGACCTGGTGCTCGACGCGCTGCGCATGGCGCCGTACCAGCGGGCGCCCGATGTCGCACTCGTGCACCACTCAGATGCCCGCCCAATACACCTTGATCGACTACACCCAGACCCTCGACGACGCTGGCCTGCTCGGCTCGATCGAAACCGTCGGCGACGCCTACGCCGTCACGCCGTCTCCGAGAGCTTCGTCGACAGCTTCGGAACCCAGGGCGGCTCACCGTGCGCACGTGACACTCAGACAGGGTAGACGCCTGAACAAGCCGTTTGCAAGGCTTCTGGAGAGGCACCAGCGGGACTCAAACAGGCACTATTGACAAGGGTTTGGGCCGGGCAATGGGCCGGCGACAAGGTTCGCCGCCCGAACGGACCGGCGAGGGTAGCGATCGCTATCTAAAAAACCACAAAACCAGGCCATTTGCAGCGACTTCTCGATGGCGAGACCGGGATTCGAACCCGGGACACCACGATTTTCAGCTGACTCCGAGGCGACTGGGAAAGGCGGCGATTTGCAGACAGGCTCGGGATCGCCGTTTTCGGGAGAGGCCCGTAGTTTCCGCTAATTTACCGCGGTGTCATCCCACGAGCGTCGTTTTCGTGGGCTCGTAAGCACGCTGGCACGCCGAGAGGCAGCTAGCGACGAGTTCAGCTCGTACCATTAGCCTCCAAATGCGCGAGCTTAATCCGCCGCGCGCAGCCCTCTGGGTCACGATCCACCTCGTGACCCCAAAAACGCAGGACTGTCCAGCCAGCGACCTCTAGTCTCTGGGTCTGCTCGACATCACGTTCCATGTTCCGGTCGAGCTTGGCGTCCCAGTAAGCAACGTTGGTGGCTGGACGTCTACAGCATTGCGGGCAACCGTGCCAGAAACACCCGTCGACAAATACGCGATGTGAGTGCGGGTGAAGACAAAATCAGGCCTGGTGCGCTCGACCCTGGCCGAACGTCGCCAACCACGTAGCCCGTCGGCCCACAGAAGCGAAGCCAAGCATTGCTCCAGCGACGTGCGGCTGCTCGGTATGGCAGCCATGGTGCGGCTACGCTGCAGCCGCGTGGCGAGACTACCGGCGACAGGGGGAGGGGCAGGCGGCACGGGCCGAGACTCATGCGACGGCATCGACGAGGGCGGGGTTGATCGCATCGCCTGCCAGGATTTCTGCGCACTTCAATGCCAACGCTCTTGAGAGCAGCACGGGCACAGCGTTGCCGACATGCCGCATCTGCTGCTCGGCCTTGCCGATGAAAATGTAGTTGTCGTCAAAGCTCTGGAAACGAGCCGCCTCGCGCACTGTAAGGGCGCGCAGGTCCCGGTAGTGCGTGAAACGTCCGCTGCCTGGATTGTGGAAGAAGGTAGTGATCGTCTGCGCGATGCCGTGACGGTGCAGGCGGCCGTAAGCCTGGGAGAAGTACTCACGATCGGGGTCCGCGCGAAGGCGCTGATTGTCGGGGAGTTCCTGATTGCTCCCGCCCTCCGGGATCATCGCCATCTTCTTGAGCATCCCCGGCGAGTGTGAGCGAGCCCGGTGGTTGAACAACAGGGACGCGCGGGCGCGTCGCGCGCGTTGGTAATCGGAGAGCGCGCCCACGGACTGGTACTGGACAGCTTCGGCGCCGCCGCCCGCCGGTATGGACGGCAGGTCGCCGATCGCCTCCTCGACAGACAGGCCGCGTGGGCATTGCGGGTCGTCCGCCTCAGCGGCCTTGATCAGATCCTGAGCCTTGATTTGCAACGATTGATCGCCTTCGGGAAACGGTTCTGAGGACGCTGCGATATCGTCGCGCACAACGAGAATGAACAGACGTCGGCGCAGCTGCGGCACGCCGTATCGCCATGCCTCCAGTATCTCCGGGATCGGCGCGTAGCCAGAGCGGTGCAGCATGTCGCTGAGCTCTTCGAAGAGCTGACTCTGCCCATCCCAGAACAGTGACGGCACGTTCTCGATTATCGCCAGCTTCGGCTTGACCGCGTCGATCAGCTCGCAGGTGTGGCGCAGCAGCAGGTTGCGCTTGTCATCGAGCTGCCGGGGGCCGATCTTCGACAATCCCTGACACGGCGGCCCTGCCGTCAGCACGTCCAGATCGCCGGCGCGGAGCTTGATCAAGCCGAGTAGCTCGTCCGCTTCAACCCTGCTGAGGTCCTTGGGCCAGAACGGCACCCTAGGACGGTTACGCTTGAAGGTTTCCGCCGCGGAGCGGTCAGAGTCCGCGAGCAGCCGCGTCTCATACATCCCGGTCGACTCGAACCCGAGGGTGAACCCGCCGACGCCCGAGAACAGATCGATATGTGTGAGCCGCTCGCTCAACCCTGGAGCTTCTCGTCGAACAGGAAGCCCGCCAGGTCTTGCTCTGCCTGGTCGTGGATGCTGGTGTAGATCTTGTCGATGTGCCCGTCGATCAGGTCGGCGTTGAGGCTTCCCTGTTTGCGTTCCAGCTCGCGGATCGACTCCTTGAGGATGATCTCCACGTACCGCTGGAACATGTAGTCGCGCCAGCGCGTACTGTGCGATCCGTAATCCTCGAGGATGCGCTGCGCGAGCGGGCGGCTGGTGTTGATCCAGTAGATGCCCTCCTGGAAGTCCTGGTGGCGTTGATAGACAGCGGGGTGGCGTGGCGAGCAGTCGACCGGGCCGCCGAGCGGATCGAGCGGATCGGCGTTCTGGCTCGAGAGCAGCACGCGCGGCGCGCGGCGCCCCTTTCGTTCCTCCTCACCGCCGCCGCCCTCTTCGCCTGAGCCCTGTTCGGACTCGCTGTCGTTGGGCGGCCCGTCGGGTGTCGGCACGTTCTCCCCGGCGCCACCGCTGCCAGAGCCCTCACCGCCGAAGCCGCCGCCTTCGCCAGGACCGCCGAACACCGTGCTCATCAGCGTGGGCATGAACTTGTTCTTCCACTCGTTCAGAAACTCGTTGAACGCGGAGGATTGGCTCAGATCCTGGGCGCGTCGCTCCTTGGCGTCCGCTTCGGCGATCTGGTCGGCGAGCAGCGTCACCTGCCCGCGGATCCAACTCAGCAGCGCACGGCTCTTTTCGCCCTCCACGAGCTTTTCGCGGTCGTTCTTGACGAGGTCGTCCTCTGGGTCCTCGAGCTTCGAGCAGATGCACTCGCCGTAGATGAACTCCGCAGCGGCGGGCACGTTGCCGCCCAACTCGTGCACCGGGTAGGAGCCGATGATCCCGACGGTGCCGGCGATGTCGATGCGGTCGCCACCACCGGAACGAAGCGCGTCCTTGGTCACCCGCAGTTCCAGGTAGGCCTCCGGATATTGCTTGTCGCGGAATGTGTGCTCGTCGCCGTTGGCGTCCGTGAGCGTCTCGGGCACCTCGATGATCCGCGTGACGTTGAAGTCGGGGCGGCCCTCGGGGTCGCGGACCTCGAGCAACCGGTATTCGCCGCGCGCCTTGCCGTAGCGCGCGAACACGGGCGCGCGCGCGATCACGCGGCGCGCCTGCGGGTGCGCGAGCAGCTTCTCAATGATGCTCCGTGCCGTCGCGCGGCCGGAGAACTGCTCGGGCTTCTCTCCCGTCACGACGGTGAAGCCGCCGCTGTCGCCGAGGCGCATCCGCGCCTTCTCGGGCAGCGCATCCACGTCTATGCCGGCGTGCTCGAGTGCATCCTCTAGGGACATCTCGCGGTCCTCAAAGCCCTCCATGAAGCCGTATCTGCGGTCCTTGTTGAAGCCGTAGACGTTGAGCTTGCCGTTCCTGTACGTGATGAACTGGCTCGTCTTGAAGCTCTGGCGCATGTAGAACTTGCCGCCGTTGCCATGTCCGCCCAGCGTCTGCTTGGCGGTCCCGCGTTTGGCCGCGCGCGGGTCTCCCCAGCGTTTGAACGCATCTGTGATTTCGGCGTGCGTCATTCCCACGAAGTCAGTCACGCTGAAGGTGGAGTCGCGCTTAGGGACGGCCTCGTAAAGATCGATCAGGATCACCTGTTCGTCGTCGGAGACCCCCGACACAGATGTAAGCGTCGGCGCAGTTCTTGATCCACTCAGCAAGACCCTTGGCGTGGTCGAACTTGAACTCCTGCCCGACAACGTCCAGGAGCTCGTCGGCGAACTCGTTGGGCTGCGGCATGATGTTCGGCATTGGCGTCAGCTCCGTGTCTTCTCTTTGGCGGCAGAGCGGGTCGAGATGAGCTCGGCGTAGCCTGCCCTTAGCGCGTCGCGAGTAGCGACGACCATCGCGACCTTCTCGAGCTCGATCGACGGGTCCTTTGCCTCGATGGCCGCGTCGATCGCCGTGTCCACGGTATTGAGGCGCCCCGCGAACTCGGCGGGCTTCGTCCGGACCGTGACGCCGTAGAAGTCATAAAGGTCTGTATCGAGCAGCTCCTCAGGATTCGGCAGCAGACGCAGGGCCGGCCGCTCGATGAGCCGCAGCAGCTCAGCCTTTTGATCGCGCTCCAGCCGCCCGCGATCGGAGGGCCGTGACGCGACTCCCGAGCGCAGACGCTCGACAGTCGCCAGGCCGCGCTCGGTCAGGCCGAAGCTCTTGTTGGCGCTGCGCACGAGGCCTTCGCGCTTCAGCGGGCCATACAGCGGCTTGTGGAGATCTGAAGAGTCGGGGTGCTTGTGCACGTAGCCACGCAGCCCGAACTCTTCAGGCCACATCTTCCACGCTTGCACGACGATGTCCTCGTACGCACAGACGTGCGTGGTTCCGCGGGAAACCTCGAAGATGGCTCGCAGGATCTTCTCCTGACGCTCGCGACCCTTGGTCGCCGTGGCCGCGCTCACGCCGCTACCGGTGCGCTGTGCTTGAGACGCTCACGACCAGCGTCGCTGATCTCCCATACGCCACGTGGGGAATCTTTCTTAAGCAGACCCGCCTCGACGAGGCGCAAACGGGTGAACTGGACTCGACTCTCCCAGCGCTCTTGCCCCTGATCCATGACGTCGTGATCCATCGGCATGAGCTGATCCGCCACGCGCTCGCCGACCGCCGCGACGGCCTCGCGCGTGGGAAGCCTGCCGCCTGCCGCGTCCAGCACGTCGAGCAGCGGCAACTCATACGCCTTCTCGGACAACAGGGCGTTTGAGGGTGCTCGGCGGCGCTTAATGTCCTCTTTTCTGTCGGCCTCCTGGCTCTTGGCTCTATGCCGTCGAGCGGGCTTTTTACCTGAAGGCAGGCTTCTTTCAGTGGGCGCCAAACGTCTAGCCTGCACCCCCCTTGACTCGCTGAGTAGGCGACGCAAAACATCGCTCGGAGTGTCCACAAAAGGCTCAGCGTGCTGCTTTAGCAATTCGAACAAGTCGTCATCAATCTCGATCTTGCAGCTCATAAGTGGCATTATGATTTAACCTATTGCTTTGGTCTTGTCAACACAAAGTACTTTTCTATTTTGCTCGGAACGGCACGATTCGGCCTCGTGGTCGATGCCTTCGAAGGAATTAGCCGCCGCGCAGCAACCGAGATCCAGCCGCGTGCCGTCGTTTGTCCCTGTGGGTGCCGGATAGTCGATTGTGGCCGCTTTTGCGACTGATGCCACATCGGTCAGGGCGGCGTGTCAAGTATCGAACTGGGGCACCACGATTCGGCGGCATTCCGTGACCCCCTGGATGCCCGCAGAGTGCGTTTCTTTGCCCGTAGATTCGGCCTTCCGAAGACTTCAGGGACCGTTTAGAGCCCACGAACCGCAATCCCGTGGGCTCGAAACCCCACTACAGATAACGCTAGTTATCTGAAAACCCGCTGATTTGTAGGCAACTCCTAGTGGCGAGACCGGGATTCGAACCCGGGACACCACGATTTTCAGTCGTGTGCTCTACCAACTGAGCTATCTCGCCGCAACACTCGATGCTACCGGCTACCCGTGCCTGCGCGGGCTGCCGCGTCCTGTCGGATCCCCGACCGAACCTACGCTTCCCACGCTTCCAGATAGGGCAGCGGGTTGATTGGGCGCCCGCCGGCTGCCTGCCAGCCGCCCACCCACATCTCGAAATCCAGGTGCGGAGCGGTGGCGTCGCCCGTCTGCCCTGCTTTGCACAGGGCCTGCCCGGCGGCCACGGCCTGGCCGGTGATGACGGCGAGCGAGCCCGCCTGACAGTGGGCGAACATGAAGTCAAAGCCGATTGCTGTTTCCTCGACCGCGTAGTAGCCAGCGCCGGCTTCTTGGTAGTTAGTCGTGAGGATCGTGCCCGCCAGCGGTGCAACCACGGGCGTGCCTTCAGCGGTGAGGATGTCCTGCCCCTGATGCAGATAGCCCGTGCGGGGCGCGCCAAACGCGTTTTCCGCTCCGCCGAAGTTATGTGGGCCGGCGACCGGGAATACCGCCCCGGCTGCCACTGTTTGCGCAACCGTGGGTACGCCCGCTTCTGGCGCCGGTTCCGGGGCATGCGTCGGGGGGACCACAGGCGCCGGCACCTCAGCGGGCACAGGCGTTGGAGCGTCGACCGTCAGGCTGGCCTCGCCGGAGGTGCGAGCACCACGTCGCAGCGTCTCACCACGGCGATCATGCGCGCTCACGCTCACCCGATAGCTGCCCGGCGTGAGCGTCGCGCCCCGCGGCCACGTCACGGTCAGCGTTCTGCCCGTGCGCACCCAAGCGAGGTTGGCCACGACCACGATCTTGTGGGTCGAGAGCGCGGCAACGCTCACCTGCACGTCGACGCTCGCCACACCCGGCTCGACGATACGCAGCGACACTCGTGGCGGGCGCCCGGTAACGACCGTCTTGGGTACCGTGAACAGCGCGACGACGGGGCGGGGTGTGCTCGCCGCGCAAACGGGCACCGCGGCACCCAGCAACATGAGCATCACCAATACAGGCGAAGCCACGAGGAAACGTCTCATGCTCCAGTAGTCGACCAGCTAGTCGATCACAGAAGGCATGCGCCGGCAATTGCACATCTGTCGGACCCGGCTCAGCACGCTCGACGCCCCCTCCTGAAGATCGCGGCGCGACTAAGCCACCGCCGACCGCACTACTTGCTCTGGAATTCCTCCACGAGCGCCTCGTATGTCAGCCGCAGGCCTTCAGAGATGGACACCTCTGGGCGCCAGCCCAACTCCTGCTCGGCGCGGGTGATGTCCAGGCGGCTGTGGGTGAGCTCTCCCGGACGGAGGTCGGCTAGCTGCGGCTCGATCTGCTTGCCGGCCACCTTGCTCAACTCGCTCCACACAGTGGCCACGTCGGTCTCCATGCTCGTGGCGATGTTGTATGTGCCCGAGCGCCCTGACGCAGTAAGTAGCGCGCTAACGACGTCCCCCACGTACACATAGTCGCGGGTGGGGGTGCCGTGACCAAACAGCTTGGGTGCCTTGTCCGTGTACAGGTGGTTAGAAAAGATCGCCACCACGCCAGCCTCGCCGTGGGGGCTCTGGCGGGGACCGTACACATTGCCCAGCCTGCACACCGCGTGGGGTATGCCAGACGACAGCGACCACGTGTTCACGTATGCCTCAGCTGCCCACTTGGATGCCCCGTAAGGAGACAGCGGCGCGGGGATGCGATCCTCGGTGGTGGGCATCGGCGCGGCGTCGCCATACAGCGCGCCGCCAGTCGAAGTGAACACCACAGGCGCGTCACAGCGCCCGGCTGCCTCCAGAACGTTGAGCGTACCGCGCACGTTGACTTCGCAATCCAGGCCGGGGTTCTCCACCGACACAACCACACTCGACTGCGCCGCCAAGTGGAAGATCGCGCGGGGCTTTACTTCCGTGACGAGCGCATCGAGTGCTAGCGCATCGACGATGTCCAGCTCGACGAGCTTGGCCGCATCGGCCACCCTGGCGGCATCGCCAGAGGAGAGATTGTCGATCACCGTCACCTCATAGCCGTCGGCAAGCAACGCGTCGACGACGTGCGAGCCGATGAAGCCGGCTCCGCCGGTCACGATTGCGCGGGAACTCATGCGGGGAATCTATACGGACGCGGTCGACGCGGCAGTGGCGAGCAAATCTTCGACCGCTTCCACAGACTCGTCGATGCGCTCGAGCACGCGCATGCCGCTGCGCTCGCGGGGGAGGCTGCCGCCGACCGCAGGGCCGCCGAGCACGATCGGCAGGTCAGGACGGTTCGAGCGCAGATCACGCAGTGCCAGCTCAACAGAGTCGGCCGCCGTTGAAGCGGTTGCGCCGACGACGATCAGGTCGGGAGACTGGCTGTCGACCATCTCCATCAGCCGCTGGGCCGATAGATCGGTGTCGAAGATCGTATGGAAGCCTGCCGCGGCGAGCTGATCGTGGACCATCTGCAGGCCCAGCGTGTGCTCGTCGCCTTCGACGCCGGCCAGCAGCACCCGCTCGCGCGTGGGCTCGGTCGAGCCGGTCATGTAGCGGTAGAGCGTTGCCAGCACGCGCCGCGTGATGGTGGTCGCGCGATGCTCGCGGTCAGCGTCGATCTGCCCCGCTTCGGAGAGCACGTTGATGCGCCGCAGCGCCGGGCCGATGACCTCCGCGTGAAGCGTGGTCGGCGTGACGCCATCCTCGATGGCCGTTGCGATCGCGCCCTCAGCCATCTCCGCGTCGCCGCGTTCTAGCGCCGTTGCAAACGTCTCCAGCGTGCTCTCAACGAGCGCTGCGGGATCTGAGCGAAGCTGTTCGCGGGCGTCCGGACCGGAGCGTCCCAGCACTTCCATAAAGGCATCGAGCAGCACCGGGTCGAAGTGGCGCCCGCGCTGTTCGCGCATCATCTGCACGGCATCCTCAACCGAGAACGCCTTGCGGTACACGCGGTCGCTGGTGAGCGCATCGAACACGTCCGCTACCGCCACGATGCGCCCCTCGATTGGGATCGCCTCGCCCTTCAGGCCGCGGGGATAGCCGGTGCCGTCCCACTTCTCCTGATGGCTGAGGGCAATCGTCGCGGCCATGTCCAGGATCGACGAGGACGAGCCGCGCACGAGCCGGTGGCCCTCCTCGGCGTGCGTCTCAACGATCGCGCGCTCCTCTGGCGTCAGCGGGCCAGGCTTCAACAGGATTGCGTCGGGGATCGCGACCTTACCGACGTCGTGTAGCGGCGCAGCGTGCCGCAGCCGCTCGCAGAAGTCGGAGTCCATGCCGATGTGTTCGGCCAGTAGGACCGAGAAGCGCCCAATCCGCTCGATGTGCGCACCGGTGTCCTCGTCCCTGAACTCGACCGCCATCGACAGACGTTGCACCGTCTCCGCCTGTGCGATCTCGAGCTCCGAAAGCGCGCGTTTGAGCTCACTGGTGCGGTGCTCGATCTCATCCTCGAGCGCTGCCTTGGCGTTCTCGCCCATGCGCCAGCCGAGAGCTATGGCCGCGCAGGCAAGCACGATCAGGCAACCGTTTACCAGCAGGGATGCCCCTGCGATCACCGCGCCGGCAACTGCTGCAATGGCAAGCATCGCCGACGGCAGCAACTGGGCGGCCGGGTTGCGCCGCTTGGCCCGCCGGCGCGGCGGCCGTCCGCTTGGCTCATTCTGCATGGCGCCGCGTCTACGCATGAGCGCACCGATCGGCTCGCGCGGATCGTCGTCCGGGGTAGCAGGTGCTCTCCCGAGCTCTACGGGTCGTCGAAGAAGGCTTGCTTGGATTGCACCTATCACTGAGAACTCTCGCGTCCGTGTCCGGTCCCAGATTCGCGTGGCTGATCAGTGCACCGTTCGACGTGTAGCGCGTTCGGCTTGACCCGATATTGGAGCGGATAGACATATGGCCCAAGTGACGCTTAGCGCGCGTTCTGCAGCTGTTTGACGTTGATTGAGGCGGTTGGCGGGGAAAATGTCACCGGTGCGTTCCATCTGTCGAAAACGAGCTTGCCAGCGCTCGTACCACGGCCGGACTTGACGATCTCCAGTGGATAGGGCACGCCGGTGGCTGCGACATACAAGGTCCCGTCCTTAGCGCGGTCGGTCACGCCTACCGCCTTTTGGCCGTTGACAGTGGTGGTGCCGGCGCTCGACAGTGGCCCGTGGTCCTGCAGTGTGCTGTCGATCACCTTGCTCAGGTCGACCAGCGAGGCAAACGCGGCCAGTGGCCCATGCTCAGCCGAGCCCTTGAGCCATTTCCCGCGCAACAGGTGAGCTGCCTTGGCACCTGCGAAGTGGGTATAGAAGGCGTCGTTGCCTTTGACGTACACGGCTTTGTCTATTGCGATCAGCTTGACGCCGAGCCCGCCCAGCGTCAGGTGTCCTCTGCCGCCGTTGTCGCCAACGCCACTAATGCCAACGAGTTCCATATCGAGTGATATCGGCTCGCCTTGGCTGAGAATTGAGCCGGCCACGTGCACGGTCGCTGCGCCCGCGGCCGCCGATTTCGCCGCATCGAGGATCTGTGCTGGTGTCTTCGACGCGACGCTGTTGCTATCGGAGGTGCTCGAACCGCAGCCGGCGAGCACAATCACGGTAAGCACCAGCGCGGGGGTCGAGATGAACGCAAACCGGAAGCGCATCGCCGCTAACGACTGTATCCCGCCGCGCAGCCGGCCAAACCCCTGCCAGCGATCGTGCGTCAGCTCTCGCGGTCCAGGAGCTCTTTGAAGAAGCCTTTGCCGAGCACACTCAGCACGAGCAGCGAGCCGAACAACGCCACCGCGTCGATGCTCTCACGCCCCTGCTTGCTCCAGTAGTCGTCTTCGAGGTTCAGCCAGAGGGCAAACTCGTCGAGCGTGAGCGCCGCGCCGGCGCCGTAGGCAAGCGAGGTCAGCCGCGACGCCCGGCGTTGCTCGTTGACACCGATCTCCAGCAGCCACAAATAGCCAACGCTCAGCAGCCCCGTGATCCCGAACGTCATGTGATGGATGTGGCGCCCGCCAGGGGTGATGTTCTTGAACGGACCCCGTTCCGCACGGATCGCGTGGGTGATGCCGCGTACGGCCGCAAACGTGAGGAAGAAGGAGCCCGTGGAGAACAGCTGGCGCTCCTTGCGGCGGTCTTTGAAGTGCTTGCGATACAGCGCGCGTACATCGCGCTCGGGCGCAGACCATGGCAGAGCCTCGGACGGCGCAGTGTGGGCGCTGTGTGGGTCACCGTTGACGCTCATCACTGCATACCCTAGCCCGCGTCCTGGCTCTCACCTACGCCACGCCCGCGCAAGTACGCGCCACCCCTGCATCCAACGGACCCTGAGCCGCGGCGACCACAGCATCTGTGACACTTCACGCGATGAAGACAGGAGCGGCTCTCGGAATCGTCGAGCTTTCGCCAACTCGTCGTGTGGCGGCGCTTGCTGTATGCGCCATCGCCTGCGGGGCGAGCCTGTTTGCAGCGCTAGCGCTATCCGCCCCGACGGCCGCTGCTGCCCACGCGCGTAGCGCGGGCGTTCACGACGCGTGCAGCACTCCCAACAGCGCTCACGTGCCGTGCCACTTCTCCACGCCAAGCGGCAACATACGCTGCCTGTGGACTCCCAGCCCGAACACCATCGTCTGCGAGCTGCTGGCGACCGGTCGCGCGTACCGTCTGCATCCGACGGGCAGAGCCAAGCGGGTGAGGGTGCATCTCGCCCGGCGCGGAGAAACGTTGCCGAGGAGCCAGGAGATCGTGTTCCCGGAAAGCCTGTCCTGCCGGGACACGCGCACGACGATGACGTGCAATCAAGACGAAGGCTTCGGCGAAATCAAGCTCGCCCCCAGCGGGCATCGTTCCTAAGCTGGGAACCTCCTGGCGTTGCGCTCCACCTTGGCGTTGGCAGCATCGATTGGATCGATGCCGGCCACATCGCACAGGCGCACGAGGTAGATGAGGATGTCTGCAATCTCTTCTTCCAGCGCGGCCATGTATTGCGCGAGATCCTCGTCGGCACTCGCCCACTGAAGCACCGCGGCCAGCTCACCTGCCTCGCCGGCGATCGCAGTTGTGAGGTTCTTCGGCGTGTGGAACTGCTCCCAAGAGCGTTCCCGCGCGAATGCCCTGAGACGATCTCGTAGCGCTTCGAGCGAGTCCCGCTCAGTCACGACGCGGCTTTCGATCGATGCCACGCGAAATACCGGGCGCTGCTATCGCCGTATGCGGTGCAGGTCCTGCCGGCCAGTCGCCCAACCGCTTGCGCGACGGCAGGCGTGGCGCTGGTGGTGGCGCGAACGCTCGCACGGATCATGCCGGCAGCGTCCACGTAGATGTAGCCAAGCTCGAACAGGTGGTCACAGCCGAGCGTGCACGCGAGCATGATGTTGGCTTCATCACGCCGCTCCTGCTCGCTGCATTCGGAGCGTCGCTTGATGTGTGCGATGCGCAGACAGTCGACCGGCACGGTGCTCTGGCACAGCGAGCAGTCAGCGGCGGCGGCTAGCCCAAGACGTCCCGCGCGCAGCTTGCGCTGCTCGCGGCGCACGCTCGTGAGCGTCCTGGCATCGAGCTCCCCGTCGAGCACAAGAAACCCTGGGTCCTCGGTCTCTCCCGGTCCGAGCTCGCCAAGACTCGACAGGACCGGCGATCCGTCCAGCACAGGGACCGGCAGGCCGCCGACGTTGGCCGAGTAGTGCATCGCGTCGAGGCCAACGAGCCCAATTTGAACCTTGTCGACATCGCGGAGCTGTTCGATCTGTTCGATACCAAAGCGGTGCGGGTAGCGCTCCTCCGGTCGGTTTGGCGGCGCCGGCCAAGTCATGCTCGGGTCGTTGAAGTAGGGGCGCGTGACGCGCCACAGCGAAGCCTCCTGCAGCCTTGCGCTGGCCCAGTCGCCGCGCTTCACGCGCGGCTGCGGACCTCCATTGGCCGCGAGGATCTGATCACCGACCTCGAGCTGCTGCAGTACTTCCAGGCCGGTGCGGGGCGGCTCGAGTTGGCTGAGCTGGCGGGTGACCGCTTCCTCGGTGAGGCCCCAGCGCCCCGCGGCGAGGCCGATATCGAGGTTTGCTCGGGCTGCGCGCGAAAGGTAGAGCGCGTACAGGTTGCTTGGCATGTCGTTGCTCCTTTTGTTTGGGGAGTGACCGGGCGTCGGATTACCGCGGCTAACGGGATCCGACGCCCAAAAGGCTATTCAGTTCTTCAGACGGCCATCGCGACGTACTTAGTCTCCAAGTACTCGCCGATTCCCTCAAAACCGCCCTCGCGGCCGAAGCCCGACTGCTTGACGCCGCCGAACGGCGCGGCGGGGTTGGACACGACGCCCTGGTTGAGGCCGATCATGCCCGACTCGATGCCCTCGCACACGCGAAACGCGCGCGCTAGGTCGTTGGTGTAGACGTAAGCAACCAACCCGTACTCGGTGCGGTTGGCGGCTGCCAGCGCCTGCTCCTCAGAGGTAAATGTGGCGATGGGCGCAACCGGACCAAAGATCTCCTCGCCAAGCAGGCGCGCGTCATCGGGGACGTCAGCGAGCACGGTCGGCTCGTAGAAATAGCCAGGGTAGGTGGGGCCTGACAGCGGACCGCCGCCGACCAGCACTTGCGCGCCGCGGCCAACGGCGTCAGTGACTAGCTCTGTGACCTTCGTGCGCTGGGCTTGGTCGATCAGCGGGCCCACGTCCACACCTGGCTCGGTGCCACGGCCGACGTTCAGCGCGCCCATGCGCTCGGCCAGCCTGCGCGAGAACTCACCGGCGAGCGACTCATGCACGTGGAAGCGGTTGGCGGCGGTGCACGCCTCGCCGACATTGCGCATCTTGGCGAGCATGGCGCCCTCCACAGCGGCGTCCAGGTCGGCGTCCTCGAACACCAGGAACGGGGCGTTGCCGCCGAGCTCCATCGACACGCGCAGGATCTGCTGGGCTGACTGTTCGATCAGCGAGCGCCCCACCTCAGTGGAGCCGGTGAAGGACAGCTTGCGCGTGCGCTCGTCCTTCAGCAGCGGTTCGACCACCGCACCGGCGCTCTTGGCGCTGATCACGTTGAGCACGCCGTCCGGCAACCCAGCTTCCTGGAGGATCTTGGCGAGGGCGAACATCGACAGCGGTGTCTGCTTGGCGGGCTTCACCACCATCGTGCAGCCGGCTGCAATCGCAGGGGCGATCTTGCGGGTGCCCATGGCGGTGGGGAAGTTCCATGGCGTGACAAACACGCACGGCCCGATGGGCTGGCGCATCGTCAGCAGGCGGCCCTTACCGGTGGTGTTGACCATATAGCGGCCGTGTATGCGCACGGCCTCCTCGGAGAACCAGCGGAAGAACTCGGCGGCATAGGCGATCTCCGCGCGCGACTCGGCCACCGACTTGCCCATCTCCAAGGTCATCAGCAGCGCGAGATCGTCGGTCTTCGCGACGATCTCCTCATATGCCCGGCGCAGGATCTCGCCGCGCTCGCGCGGCGGATGGGCGGCCCACTGCGCTTGCGCGTCAGCTGCCGCGGCGAGCGCATCGATTGCATCCTGCGGCTGAGCATCTGCGACCCGCACGAGCGGCTCGGTGGTGGCGGGGTCCTCGACCGCAAGGGTGCCGCGCGGCACCCTTG
>Ga0209624_10001020_pt1 | contig 23314 bp, 21 predicted proteins | sample JacPinW_OM2H0_O1_FD_188565 | JGI IMG/M metagenome (GOLD analysis project Ga0209624, IMG submission 188565) | Forest soil microbial communities from Algoma, Ontario, Canada - Jack Pine, Ontario site 1_JW_OM2H0_O1 (SPAdes) (version 2) | ecosystem: Environmental > Terrestrial > Soil > Boreal...
GCTTCCGACACCAGTTTATAGCCGGGATCGGAAATGAGCGGCGTTCCGGCGTCGGAGATGAGAGCCAGCGCCTGCCCTTCGGCGATGCGTCGGAGCGCGCGCGGGCGAGCCTCGGCGGCGTTGTGCTCGTGATAAGCCGAGAGCGGCCTCTCAATCCCGTAGCGAGTGAGCAGAGCGCGCGACACACGCGTGTCCTCGGCCAGGATCGCATCGGCGCCGGCAAGGATCGCCAGAGCCCGCAGCGTCACGTCGGCGAGGTTGCCAATCGGCGTCGCCACGACGTAAAGACCTGGATCGAGCGCCGGCGCCGACAGAGTCGCGTCGCCAATGTGAAAGGTTCGGCTCGAGCGAACAGTCTTGACGCTGTCCGACTGGGGTGCTTTTGCCGCGGTCATTGCGCTTTAATCCGCCAATCCTCCGGCCGGCTCAATGATCGACGCATAGCCAAGCGCAGGTGAAAATGCCACAATTTCCGTCGACAGCCAGCGATTGGCGGCCATCGCGCGCTGACATTTCGAGCAGGACGGCGCAACGCGCTTTGCCGCGCCAGCGCCGCTCAGACGAGAGGTGGGTATGAGGTTTGCCGCTGAGCCGCCGGCAGCACGACGAGGCGTCACGAGACGCGCCCTGCTTGGCGGCGGGATGGCGTTGACGCTCGCGGGCTGCAATTCGGCCGGCCTCGAGATCCCAAACGACGCTGGCGGACCCGCTCCTTCGCCCGGTCAGCCCGCCGGCGGACCGCCGGTCGGCGAGACGCTGGGCACCGGCCCGGTTCGGGTCGGCATGATCCTGCCGCTGACCCAAAACGGGGCCCCGAGTCCGATCGGCGTCTCGATGCGCAACGCGGCGCAGCTCGCGATCAACGATTCCGGCTCGACCGCCATCACGCTGATGATCGAGGACGATCATTCGGGCCCCGACGCCGCCGCCCAAGCAACTCAAGCGGCGCTGGGAGCGGGGGCGCAACTCATCCTCGGACCCGTGTTCGCCAACGATGTGCGGACGGCGTCGGCGCCGGCAAAATCGGCGGGGCGGCCGATGATCGCCTTCTCGACCGACGTCACCGTCGCGGCCCCCGGCGTCTATCTCCTGTCCTTCCTGATCCAGGGTTACGTCGACCGGATTCTTCAATACGCCGTCTCGAGCGGCAAGAAGTCGTTCGGGATCATGACCCCCCAGAACGACTACGGCAATGTCGCCGCCCAGCGGTTCCAGGAGATGGCGGGGAACATCAATGCGCAAGTGGTCGTGACCGCTCGCTATTCGACCGGGCAGATTGCAACCGCCGCGCAACAGGTGGCGGCGGTCCAAGGTCAGATCGACGCCCTCTTCATTCCCGAGCAGGCCGACGGAATGTCGGCAGTCGCGAGCGCTCTGGGGTCGGCCAACGTCAAGACCCAGTTCTTGGGCACCGGCGTCTGGAACGACGCGCGGGTTCTCAAATTGCCGCAGATGCAGGGCGCCTGGTTCTCTGCCCCCGACAATTCCGGCTTCGACGCCTTCGCGCAGCGCTACCAAGCCAAATTCAACAGCGAACCGGCGCGCTTGGCGACGCTCGCCTATGACGCGGTGACGCTGGCGGCGGCGCTCGCCCATAGTGGCGGAGCGGACCCGTTCAACCAGGCTGCGCTGACCAACATATCGGGCTTCAACGGCGCTGACGGGGTGTTCCGCTTCAAGGCCGACGGAACCAATGAGCGGGGCTTGGCGGTCATGGAGATCGCAGAGGACGGCGCCAAGGTGATCAGCCCCGCGCCGCGCAGCTTTGCTGCGGGGTGAGGCGTCCCACGTCCCTTCTAGAGGCGCGGTAGCCGCGCGGGCCCAAGCGAACCTCAGACTGCGTCTATGATATGAGCAACGCCCCGCGGCGCAGTTTCAATAGCCGCCAGCAGGCTCGGGACGAGCGGCCTGAGATCGGAAAGCCGGTTCGTCTTGCCGTGCAGCACAAAGACCGAGAAGCAGGGGTGCTAGGTTCTGCTGAAAAGGATAGGCTTCGGTCCACCGTGACGAACACGTCGAACCTCCCCCTAGCAAGCGCCAACGGTTCGCGATCCTTGATCATCGTCCAGCCCATCTGACGGGCGTCCGCACATCGTGCCCGACGATATCGCGGGCTAACCGCCGGTCGACGCATTCATCAAGCAGGACCTTCACGAGGCCCTGCGATCACCCGGTCCCTAGCCTCTTCCAGGAAAGCTATAACCCTCTCACGCGTTACCGTCGGAAAGCCTTCTAGGAAATCGTCAAGGGATTCGCCCGCCTCGAGGTAGTCGAGCAGGGTCTGCACAGGAACTCTCGTTCCGTGAAAAACGGCGGCCCCGCCCATCACCTCGGGATTTCGCGACACGACAGGCTGCTTCATCGTCTCAGATTACACCTTCGCGATGTTGACAAGCCACGATAGCAGGGCGGCTTCGGGCGCCTCGCGTAACGCTCTGGCGCAATTCCAGCCCCGCGCCGCGCAGCTTTGCTGCGGGGTGACGCGCGGCTATGCGCCTCACTGAAAGTCCACCTCTTTCGTTTCGGGACCCATGGCCGCCCCGATCGTGCCGATGATCGCGCCGACCGCCAGCAAGAAGACCGGCGTCAGTTCGAAAGGCATCACCGCGCCCAGCCAGTTCATGTAGAAAGCGTAGAAGGACGGGATGATCACCGAAAGGCTGAAGCCGATTCCAAACCCGGTCGCGCGCACATCGGTGACGAAGCGCTCGTTGATATAGGTGATGATCACGCCCCAGGGCGAAGTGACCAGGATCGAGAGCACGCAGACCAGCGCCATGATCGCGCCCAGAGACAGGTCGGGAGTGCGGATAAGGTAATAGAGGATCGCGGAGCCGATGACTGCGATCAGAGGGCCGACGACGACGAAGAACGTCCGGCGGCCGATCCGCTGCCCGATCAGGCCCGCGGCGATATAGCTGAAGAAAAGCGCCGTATAGCTGATCAGAAGCGTCGAGGTCAGCGCGTACTTCGGCAATTTGAGCGTGTGCAGCAAGAGCGTAGTCGGAATGAAAATGGTGATGATGTTTTGCGTCAGCCAGAATCCGGTCATCATGATCAGCACCTGCAGCAGATTCCGTCCGCTCGGGCCCGATATGAGATCGGTGAGCGGCGTCTTCTCCCGTTTGCGCTCGACGTCGGTCTCCCAGATCTCGGATTCCGAGACCATGAAGACGTAATAGAGCACGAGAAGGCCCGCGAGCAGCGCCCCGATCACGAAGGGAATGCGCCAACCCCACTGCGCGTAAGCCGACTCCTCTCCCGCTAAGGGGAAGATGGCGAACATCAGCATCGCGACGAGAGTGATCGCAACATAGGCGGCGGGAAAGGCGGAGAGGATGAGGCCCCCCGTAAAGCCACGCTGCTCTTTCTTGGAATATTCGATCGCCAGCGGATGCGCCCCGGTATAGCCGCCGCCAAGGCAAATGCCGTCGAGAAAGCGCAGGATCACCAACAGCCAATAGGAGGCGATGCCGATCTGGTGATAGCCGGGAATGAGCGCGATCAGGAACGTGATGACGCCGAAGCCCGCGACCGACGTGATCGACGCCATGCGGCGCCCGAGGCGATCCGCCACGACGCCAAACGCGAGCGCCCCGATCGGGCGCCCGAGCAGAGTCGTGATGAACACGAGCGACGCGAAGATCGCCTGTTCGCCGGGATCGAGACGCGCCGGCTGAAAATAGAAGAGGACGGGGGACAGCACCACCGTCGGCAAGTAGATATCGAACATGTCGATGAATTCGGAGAAAACAGCGCCGCTGATGGCTCTGCGCCGCTTCTCCTGCCGGTCCGCGGCTTCGGCGACGAAACCCGAAGATAGGGTGGCCGTCTGCATCGGCGCTTCTCCCGTAATCCTTGTCGCCGCATGCGGCGGTGCTCTCTTTGTGAGGCTAGCGAGCTTGCTATGGATGAAACAGGCGCCACAATCGGGAAATCAGTTATTCCGATTGAGGGTGTTTCGAGCGATCCAGCCGACGTCACGGAGATTTGCGCCTCGGTGAACAGGGATGACACGCGCGCTGTCAATTCTGACTTCTCGTGGCGCTGCAGTCGACGCGGACGGGGTGCGATTGCGTTTCCTCTACAGGTGGACGAGGCTGCCCCGGCCACCTCGGGAGTCGTTAAATGCTTCGGCGAGCTTTCGCCTTCTTTCTCCTTCTGATGCTTGCCGCCGCCGCGCCAGCCCTGGCCGACGAACCCTTCCGGATCGGCGTTCTCAACGACCAGTCCGGCCCCTATGCCGATTTGTCGGGACCGGGCGGCGCCGAGAGCGCGCGGATGGCGATCGAGGATTTCGGCGGTTCCGTGCTCGGCAAGCCGATCGAGCTCCTGGTCGCCGATCATCAGAACAAGGTCGATGTCGGCTTCGCCGTCGCGCGGCAATGGTATGACGCGCACGGGGTGAGGGCGATATTCGACATCACCAATTCAGGTGTGGGGCTGGCGGTTCAGGACCTGGCCAAGGCTCGCGACCGGATCGTCATCTTCGATTCGGCCTCGTCCTCCGATCTCACCGGCAAAGCCTGCTCGCCCAACGGAATCCAGTGGAACGCCGACAATTGGTCGAACGGGGTCGCGCTGATGCGGCTTCTTATCAAGCAGAAGCTCGACAGCTTCTTCTTCATCACCGCCGATTACGCCTTCGGCGCTTCGCTTGAGGCCGACGCGCGCGACGCCATCGCCAAGGCCGGTGGAAACGTTGTCGGGAGCGTGCGCTCGCCGCTCAACACCGCGGATTTCAGCTCGTTCCTCATCGCCGCCCAGGCATCGAAGGCCAAGGTGATCGTGTTCGCGATCACGGGCGCCGATCTCTCCAACGCGCTGAAACAGGCGAGCGAGTTCAACCTTGCCGAGGGGCAATATCTGGCGACGCCGATCACCTATTTGAGCGACGTCAACGCAGCCGGCCTCGACGTCGCGCATGGCCTCACCTTCATGCAGTCCTGGTACTGGGACCTGGACGACAAGACGCGCGAATTCGCCAAGCGCTTCTACGCCCGGCGGGGCCGCATGCCCAACGACAACCAGGTCGCGGTCTATTCCTCGGTTCGCCACTATCTCGAAGCCGTCGCCAAGGCTCAAACCGACGAAACCGGGGCAGTGATGAAGGCGATGCGGGAGACGCCGATCCACGATGTGTTCACTGCCGATGGAACGATTCGCGCCGACGGGCGGGTGCTCTATGATCGCTATCTGATGCGGGTGAAGACCGCGGCGGAATCGAAATATCCGTGGGACTATCTGACGGTCGTCGCCAAGATTCCGGCCGGCGACGCGTTCCGCCCGCCGGGCGCGGGCGGCTGCACGCTGGCGCAATAGCGGGAACGAAGGTCGCGGCGGATGAGGGGCGCCGTCATGCCGCCCAAGGCGGCGATCGGGCGAGCGTCAGGCAATTGACGGTGCAGAGAAAGCGCGACAATTTGTTGCGGAAAATGACAATGTCTGCTATAAGATTTCCTATCGGCGGAACTGTAAGAAGAACCTCCCGCCAGACCATTGGAAACAGGAGAGAGCCCTCGCTCGAGATCTCCAGGCCGGGGAAAGCGGCAAAAGATTTTTTTTATTTTTATCCGCCGTAACGCATTGAAATGTCCCAATTCCGAAAAATAAATAAAAGCAAATGAAAGCAATTTTGCTTTCATTTATTTGCATTTCCTTTCGTTTGCTTTCGGCCGCTCGAGCCGAACCGTAGCCGCGCGCTTAGGGCGAGCTGGGGCCTAAAGCATGCTCGGCAGCACCCGGTCGGGCGGCCGGTGGCCGTCGACGAAGGTGCGGATGTTGATGATGACCTTCTCGCCCATGTCGGCGCGGCCCTCGTGCGTCGCCGAACCCATGTGCGGCAGGAGCGTCACCTTGCCCATTTTCGCCAGCGCGATCAGCTTCTCGTTGACAGCGGGCGCGTGCTCGAACACGTCGAGACCGGCGTTGGCGAGCTCGCCCGCCTCCAGCATCCGGATCAGCGCATTCTCGTCGACCACCTCGCCGCGCGCGGTATTGATGAGAATGGCGTCGGGGCGGAGATATTTCAGCCGGCGGGCCGACAGAAGGTGGAAGGTGCCAGGCGTATGCGGGCAGTTGATCGAGACGAAATCCATTCGCGCCAGCATCTGGTCGAGCGAATCCCAATAGGTCGCCTCCAGCGCTTCCTCGACTTGCGCCGCGACCCGACGGCGATTGTGGTAGTGGATCGACATGCCGAACGCCCGCGCGCGGCGCGCCAACGCCTGGCCGATCCGTCCCATGCCGACGATGCCGAGACGCTTGCCGGTAATGCGGCGCCCCAGCATCCAGGTCGGCGACCAGCCGGTCCATTGCCCCTCGGGAATAACGCGCGAGCCCTCGACCAGCCGCCGCGCCGTCGAGAGGATCAGGGCCATGGTCATGTCCGCCGTGTCCTCGGTCAGGACGCCCGGCGTGTTGGTGACCGTGATCCCGCGGCGGAGTGCGCTGGTCACGTCAATATGATCGACCCCGTTGCCGAAATTGGCGATCAGCCGCATCTGGTCGCCGGCCTGTGCGATCATGGCGGCGTTGATCTGGTCGGTGATGGTCGGCACCAGAACGTCGGCCTCGCGCATCGCCTCGACGATCTCCGCCTGGGACATCGGCTTGTCTTCGATGTTGAGGCGAGCGTCGAACAGCTCGCACATGCGGGTCTCGACGAGTTCGGGCAGTCGCCGCGTGACCACAACAAGGGGCTTTTTCTTGGTCATCAGCGCCGCTCTTATCGCTCGCGCGGCGCTGACGCCGCCCTCGCCGCCATCATCGGTTCCGCGCCCTTACACAGTTCACGCCGCGTTAACGACAGACGACGCAAATGGATTCGCCGGCGCGCCCACGAACTGCGATCCGCCGGGTTGGCCTCCTTAGCAGAAGAACGGGCAAAGACAAGGATGGCCGGATCGCTGTCAAGGAAGGCGGCATGAACCGAGACAAACGGACAATTAATGCGCTCGTATTCGCCCGCCGCGACGTACTCGCGCTGGCCTGCGCCTTGATTCTGGGGCCCCGTGCGGCGCTCGCCGATCCCGTCGGGCCGGTCACCAAACTGCCGATGCCGCGATTCGCCAGTTTGAAAACCGACCGGGTCAACCTGCGAGAGGGCCCATCCAAGGAGCACGCGACAAAATGGGTCTATGAGCGGGCCGGGCTTCCGGTGGAAATCACCGCGGAGTTTGAAATCTGGCGCAAGGTCCGCGATTCCGAGGGCATCGAGGGCTGGGTGCTTCATTCGCTGCTTTCCGGGCGGCGAACGGCGTTGGTCACGCCCAATAAAAAGGGCGAGAGCTCGAAGCTCTATGCCCGCGCGTCCGCCTCAGGGGACTTGGCCGCGACGCTTCAATCGGGGGTGATCGTCAACATCCGCAATTGCGATGGCGCTTGGTGCCTTGTCGATGGGGACGGGTTCAAGGGATATATGGAGCAGGAGAAATTGTGGGGCGTGTACCCCGATGAAAAAATTCAATGAGGCGGCGGTAGGCCGCCGGGCGGGCGTCTGCCCGAACTGTGCTTGCGGACGTTAGCCGCCGCGGCTGGCTTGCAGGCCGCGCGTGAGACGGCTACGGAGCAGGCTGCTCTTCCGAGAGGAACCCTTCATTCCATGAGAAAAGTCTACGCCAATGCGGACGAGGCTCTCGCCGGCCAGATCAAGGATGGCATGATCTTGATGGCCGGCGGATTTGGCCTCTGCGGGGTGCCCGAGACGCTGATCGAAGCGGTGCGCAAATCGGGCGCGAAGGATCTGACCTTCGTTTCGAACAACGCGGGCGTAGACGGGATTGGCCTCGGCATTCTGCTTGAAACCGGCCAGATCAAGAAGATGATCTCGAGCTATGTCGGCGAGAACAAGATTTTCGCGCGTTTGTATCTCGCGGGTGAACTCGAACTCGAATTCAATCCCCAGGGCACGCTTGCCGAGCGCATCCGCGCCGGGGGCGCGGGGATCCCCGCCTTTTTTACCCGCACCGGCGTTGGCACAGTGATCGCGGAGGGCAAGGAAGTCCGCGAGTTCAATAACGAGGCCTATGTCATGGAGACTGGCCTGGTCGCCGATATTTCTTTGGTTCACGCCTGGAAGGGCGACACGGAAGGCAATCTCGTCTATCGAAAGACGGCGCGCAACTTCAATCCGAATATGGCGACGGCAGGGCGTCTAACGATCGCCCAAGTCGAGCATCTCGTTCAGCCTGGTGAAATCGACGGCGACGACATCATCACCCCCGGCATCTACGTTCAACGCATCGTTCACGTGCCCAATGAGCTGAAACGCATCGAGCAGCGCACGACCCGCAAGCGCGACGCAGCCTGAAGATTTCGGAGGCAGACTTAAATGGCTTGGACCCGCGACCAGATGGCGGCGCGCGCCGCCAAGGAGCTCAAGGACGGCTTCTACGTCAATCTCGGAATTGGCATTCCGACGCTGGTTTCGAACTATATCCCTAAGGGAATGAGCGTGCAGTTGCAGAGCGAGAACGGCATGCTGGGGATGGGGCCGTTCCCGTTCGAGGGCGAGGAGGACCCCGATCTCATCAACGCCGGCAAGCAGACCGTCACGCAATTGCCGACGACCAGCTTCTTTTCCAGCGCCGATTCGTTCGCAATGATCCGCGGAGGCCACATCGACCTTGCCATCCTCGGCGCCATGCAGATCGCCGAGAATGGCGATCTCGCCAACTGGATGATTCCAGGCAAGATGGTGAAGGGCATGGGCGGCGCGATGGACCTCGTCGCCGGGGTCAAGCGCATCGTCGTGGTGATGGAGCACTCAGCCAAGGACGGGCCGAAGCTTCTGCATCATTGCACCCTCCCGCTGACCGGCGCGAAGGTCGTCGACCTCGTCATCACCGATCTTGGTGTGTTTACGATCGACAAGCACGGGCGAAGCGGCATGGCTATTGTCGAACTCGCGCCCGGCGTGACCTTGGACGAAATCGCCGCCAAGACCGAGGCGACCTACCGGGTTGCCCTGAGCGAGCCCAGCGAGGCGGCGGTCGCGGGTTAGAACGCTTCGCCTTCAGCGAAGCGGCGGAACGGGCGCCATTCCCGAGTCCGGTTCGAGCGATTCCAGGGAGTTGCGGCGCCATTTCCGATCCATCTGGCGCACATCACCTTCAACTTCCGTGTTGTAGGATATACACACAATTAAGAAGTTCATTAGCGCTCTGTCAGGGGCAAGCGCGGGCCGAGCATTGCTGCAGCCGCGCTCTCGCCGAGGTTCTCTTATTGCTTGACCAGGGGGCAGGCTGAATCGGCGAGCTTACCGTACGCCTCCTCGGGTTTCAGCGTTTTGAGGATCTTGTAGAAGTCCCAGTCGCCCTTCGATTCCGCCGGCGTCTTCACCTGAACGACGTACATTTCCTTCTCCAGAAGACCGTCTGGGCGGATCACGCCGTCGCTGACAAACATGTCGTTGATCTTCGTCTTCTTGAGCTGCTCCATGATCTTGTCTGGTTCCGTCGAGCCGACCGCCTTGACGGCGTTAAGGTAGGCGAGCGTCGCCGAGTAATAAGCGGCCTGGGGGAAGGTCGGCATCTTCTTCGTCTTTTCGAAGAACCGATTGGCGAACGCACGCGTCGTGTCGTTGGTGTTCCAGTACCACGAGGTCGTCAGCACGAGGCCCTGGGCCGTTTCAAGACCGAGCGCATGGACGTCGGAAATGAACACCAGTAGCGCCGCCGGCCGCATCGTCTTGGTGAGGCCAAATTCCGCGGCGGCCTTGAGCGAGTTCGATGTGTCTGTGCCGGCGTTGGCGAGCGCCAGCACCTGGGCGCCGGAGCTCTGCGCCTGAAGGAGATAGGAGGAAAAGTCTGACGTCCCGAGCGGCACCCGAACGCTGCCGACAACCGTTCCGCCGCCCGCTTTGACGAGTTCACTGGCTTTCGCCTCCAGTTGCTTCCCGAAAGCATAGTCCGCGGTAATGAAGAACCAGCTCTTGCCGCCCTCTTCGAGAATCGTTTTGGCGGTTCCGTTGGAAAGCGCGGTCGTGTCGTAGCCGTAGTGCATCGTATAGGGCGTGCAGTCCTTGCCGGTCAGCGACGCGCCGGCCGCGCCGATGGCGAAAAAGGGCACCTTCTTCTCCTTGGCCGCGGCGGACATAGCTAAGCTGACCCCGGTGTTCGAGCCGCCGAGCAGCATCGTTAGGCCAGCGGTGTCAGCCCATTCACGAAGCTTTTGCCCGGCAATATCCGGCTTGTTTTGATGATCGAAGGTCAGGATCTGGATCGGTTGCCCAAGCACCGATCCGCCAAAATCGGCGATCGCCATTTTGATCGACTCGATTCCGGACGTGCCGATGACGTCGGCATAGGGTCCCGACATGTCGTCGATGTCGCCGATCACGACTTTGTCATCGGCGGCCCAAGCCGCGCCGGCGGCCAACAACGCGCAGAGCGCTCCCGCGAACGCCAGTGTCCGTCTAAGTGATGTCATTCATTCCTCCCGATTTCACGATTCGTCCCGCGGCGCGCGGCAATGCCCTAGCCTCATGCGGGCATAATGCTTGTCGCTGCAGCCCATGGCAACTTGCGCTTTAGTCGCAACCGCGCTTGGCGCCCCAGCCGGCGCGCGCCTATAAATCCGCCATGGCGCGACGAGAGTCCCGACAGGCGAGGGCGGCGAGGACCGAGGCGATCTTTGAGCGTCTGGCGGCCGCCAATCCCACGCCGAAGGGCGAGCTCCAATACATCAACCCCTTCACGTTGCTCGTAGCCGTCGTCCTATCGGCGCAGGCGACTGATGCGGGGGTGAACAAAGCCACACCCGCGCTGTTCGCCATCGCCGACACCCCGGAGAAGATGGCGGCCCTCGGTGTGGAGAAGCTTACCGACCTGATCAAGTCCATCGGACTCTATCGGACTAAGGCCAAGAACCTCATCGCGCTTTCGCGCGCCATCGTCGAACAGCACGGCGGTGAGACCCCTCGCATCCGCGAGGAGCTGGAAGCCCTGCCTGGCGTTGGCCGCAAGACCGCCAATGTGGTGCTCAACACCGTCTTCGGCGAGCCGACGCTGGCGGTCGACACCCACGTGTTCCGCCTCGCCAACCGCCTCGCCATCGCACCCGGCAAAACGCCGCGTGAGGTCGAAGACGGACTCCTGCGGGTCGTCCCGGATCGCTTTTTACTCCACGCCCATCACTGGCTGATCCTGCACGGCCGTTATGTCTGCGTCGCCCGCAAACCTTTGTGCGGCGTTTGCGTGCTGGTCGATCTCTGCCCATACGAGCCGAAAAATCTGCCGAGCAGCGGCTGAACCGCACGAATTGCCCGCGGCCGCAGTCGCCGCTGACTTAGGCGGGCCATCCGGAGGTGGACACTCCTCGGCATCGGAACGCCGGAGGCAACCTTGCCCCCCGAGGCGGCGACCGGATAGGACTCTGCCTCTATGCTTAATATCGTCCTGCTCCTGGCCGTCCTTGCGACCCTGCTCGTGGTCGTCGCCGTCTCCCAGCCGGTGGCGGTCCGCCTGAAGGTTGCGCCCGTGGTGCTCCTCGCCGTCATCGGGGTGGCGATCGGCGCGGTGTCGATTGTCTTGGTGCACACCCCCCTTTCCGTCCGCTTCGGCGACTTCGCAGGATTGTTCGCGGACCTGCCGGTCGGCGCAGAGACCTTCATTTACGTCTTTCTTCCGCTGCTCGTCTTTGAGGGAGCGATCACGACCGACGTCCGGCGGATGCTCGAGGACGCCGCGCCGATTCTGATGCTGGCTGTTGTCGCCACGATCGTCTGCACCGCGGTGGTCGGCTTCTCGCTTTGGCCGATCGCGGGCCTGCCGCTGGTGGTGTGCCTGTTGCTCGGCTCGGTTGTTGCGACAACCGATCCGGCGGCGGTCATCGCGGTGTTCCGTGATGTCGGCGCCGCGGCGCGGCTGACCCGGCTCGTCGAGGGCGAAGCGCTTCTGAACGACGCGGCGGCAATCGTGATGTTCACGGTGCTGCTGGGGGTGATCGTATCCGGACAGCAGCCTAACCTTCTCGTTGGCGAGGAGCAGTTCCTGGTTTCCTTCTTCGGCGGCGCGGCTCTGGGCCTCCTGGCCGGGCGGGCGCTGCTGCAGCTCATTCCCTGGACACGCGACGATCGATTGGCCGAAGCGACGCTGACCGTGGCGCTTCCCTACCTCGTCTTCATCGTCGCCGAACAGGTCGTGCATGTTTCCGGCGTCGTCGCCGTGCTCTGTGCCGGATTGACCGTCAGCGCTTTTGGGCGATCGCGCATCACTCCCTACAATTGGTCGTTCATTAGGGATCTCTGGGCGCAGATTGCCTTCTGGGCGCATTCGCTGGTGTTCGTGCTGGCTTCCATCTTGGTGCCGAAGCTGTTGCTCGACATGCAGTTCCACGATGTCGTGCTGCTGGCGGCGCTCCTCGTCGCCGTGTTCGCCGCGCGCATTCTCGTGCTCTTCCTGCTCCTCCCGCTGTTAAGCCTGGCCAAACTCACCGAGCCGATCAGCACCGCCTATAAGCTCGCCATCGCCTGGGGCGGCTTGCGCGGCGCCCTAACCTTAGTGCTGGCGCTGGCCGTCACCGAGAACCCGACGCTGAAACCTGAGATCCAAAGATTTGTCGCGGTGCTCGCTACAGGCCTCGTGCTGTTCACGCTGCTCGTCAACGGCACAACATTGCGCTTCGTTATCCGCCTCCTGCGTCTCGATCGCCTGTCGCCGATTGATCAGGCGCTGCGCGACCGGGTGTTGGCGCTCTCCTACACCGAGGTCGCCGAGACAATTCGGTCGACCGCGAACGAGCATGAGATCTCTCCTTTAGTCGTCACCAGCGCGCTCGCGCCGTATGAGGCTGGGATGGCGGCGGCGAAATCGCCTGACGCCGCGGAAGCAAGCCTTACTGATCACCAGCGCCTCGCGATCGGCTTGGTGGCGCTCGGCAATCAAGAACGGATGCTGGCGCTTGAAATTATGGCGGAGCGGGCCGCCTCGCCCATTACCGTGCAGGCGCTGTTGCGCAACGCCGAAGCTCTGGGTGAAGCCGCGAGGAGCGGCGGCCGTCTCGGATACCAGCGGGGGGCCGAAGCTGCGCTCGCTTTTCCGTTCTCTTTCGCCGTCGCCTATTTCTTCTATCGCCGTTTTGGAATCGTGCGCTTTCTCGCTGACCGGCTCGGCGACCGGTTCGAAATGCTGCTCGTTACGCGTCTGTTGATCCAGGAGCTCACGGGCGCGCACGCCGTACGATCGCGGTCGATTTTCGGCGAACGCGTTGTCGAGCTCATCGACGTCATTCTCAAGGTTCGTCTCAAGCGCACGACAGCCGCTCTCGACGCGTTGCGCCGGCAGTATCCTCAATATGCGGCGGCCCTCGAAGCCAGGTTCTTGCGCCAATCAGCGATGCGACGTGAGATGGGGCGATACGACGCTCTGTTTCAAGAAGGTCTCATCGCGGCCGAGGTCTACGAGGACCTCAAGGGCAGCGTCGAGGACAGAAAGAGAGAAGCGCGGCCGCGCTTTGATCTTGGACTCGATACGCGCGAGTTGATTGGGCGCCTCGACCTGTTCGCCGGTCTCAACGACCAGCAGCTCGAGCGGGTGCAGAAGCTGCTCAGGGCCCGGTTCGTGGCGCCACGCGAAACGATCGTACGCGAGGGGGACGAGGGCGACGCCTGCTACTTCATCGCTTCAGGCGCCGCCGAAGTGGTCTTTCCGGGTCGCCGCATCCCACTCGGCAGCGGCGACCTCTTCGGCGAAATGGCGCTGCTCACCGGCATGACGCGCCAAGCCGATGTCGTCGCTATGACCTATTGCCGGCTGCTCGTGCTGCGGAAGGTCGATTTCGATCGTTTCATGGAGGACAATCGCGATATCCGCCTTGTGATTCACACGATTGCCGCGTCGCGCTCGTCGATGAACCGCTCGGATGAGACGAGGGCCGGTCTCGCCTGAGCTTAAGTCTCCGGCGGTGCGCCGGGGACGTCAGGCTTTTCGATTGGCGCCTGAAGCGTGTAGAGACTTTGGATGCGCCGGCCTCATGGCAGGGACGCGGCGCCCGGGAGGAAACACATGAAAGCCAAATCCACCCTCGTCTCTCTCAAAGGCGAGCCAATATCGCGGCGCGGACTGATCGTGTCCGCCGGCGTCGCGGGCCTCGCCGCGGCGGCCCACCCTTACGGCGCTTTCGCCGCGGGCCCGGAGATGACGCTCAAGGTCGGCTTCATCAGCCCGCGCACCGGCAAGCTCGGCGGATTCGGCGAGACCGACGGCTATATTCTCGAACTCGCCCGGAAATCGCTGGCTTCCGGTCTGAAGGTTGGCGACAAGACCTACGGGGGTCGATCGCGACACCCAGTCCGATCCCTCGCGCGCCGGTCAATTGGCGAAGACGCTGATCAACTCCGACCAGATCGACATGATGCTGGTCGTCTCGACCCCTGAGACGATCAATCCGGTGGCAGACGCGTGCGAGGCGGCGGGCGTACCCTGCATGTCGACGGTCATGCCGTGGGAGGCCTGGTACTTCGGGCGCGGCGCCAAGCCCGGTCAGCCCTCGCCGTTCAAGTGGACCTATCATTTCGGCTTCGGCGGTGGCGAGTTCTTCAAAACCTATGTCTCGCAATGGAGCCTCATCGAGACCAACAAGAAGATCGGCGTGCTTTATCCCAACGACGCCGACGGCAACGCGATCCGCGAGAATCTCGCGCCGGCTCTGGCCAAGGCCGGATTCACGATTATCGATCCGGGCCCTTATGAAGACGGCACGACCGACTATTCGGCCCAGATCGCGAAGTTCAAGGCGGAGAAATGCGAGATCTTCAACACGTTCCCGATCCCGCCCGACTTCGCCGCGTTTTGGCGCCAGGCCGCCCAGCAGGGCTACACCAAGATGGTCAAGATCGCCCAGATCGCCAAGACCGGACTCTTCCCCTCCGAAGTGACGGCGCTCGGCAATCTTGGCTACAACCTTGCCAGCGCGGCCTATTGGCACAAGGCCTTCCCCTATAAGTCTTCGCTGACAGGCGTAAGCGGCGACGAGCTCGCCGACGGCTACGAAAAGGCTTCCGGCAAAATGTGGACGCAGCAGCTCGGAGCGACGCTCGCGCTGTTCGACGCCGGCGCGTCGGCGCTGACCGCGAGCGGCGATCCGTCGAACAAGGCTGCCCTCGCCAAGGCGATGTCGACGTTGAAGACGGTCACGATCGATGGTCCGATCGACTTTACCTCCGGACCGGTGCCTAACGTCTCCCCCGGGCCGATTATCGGCACCCAATGGGTCAAGGCGTCGGCGGGGTCGCGGTTCCCGCTCGACTACCCGGTGACCGAGAACGCAACCGACCCAAAGGTCCCGATCCAGGCGAAACTCAGGCCGTTCAACAGCTGACGGTGACGCACGCGTGACCTCCGGCGCGCGAACGAATCGCCTTCTGCTCGAGGGCGAAGGCCTGACCAAAAGCTTCGGCGCGCTCTTGGTGCTGGACGGAGTCGACTTTTTGGTGGGCGCCGGCGAGGCGGTGGGCGTCGTCGGGCCGAACGGTGCCGGAAAGACAACTTTGCTTAGCCTGCTCGTCGGTGCGCATGCGCCTACCAGTGGCCGGGTGCGCTTTCTCGGCGAGGACGTGACGCTCGCGCCGACTGCGGAGCGATGCCGGCGCGGGCTGGCGCGCACGCACCAGATTCCAAGGCCCTTCAGCGGCATGACGGTGTTCGAGAATGTCTTCACCGCCGCCGCGCATGGCGGCGGGCTCGAGCGGGAGCGCGCGTATGCGGCGACAATCGAATCGCTTGCGCTGACCGGCATGACGGCAGTCGCCAATCGGCGCGCTGAGACGCTTGGACTCATCGATCGGAAGCGGCTGGAACTCGCCCGTGCTCTGGCGACCGACCCCGCCGTGCTTCTGCTTGACGAAATCGGCGGTGGATTGACCGATGCCGAGGCGAACGAACTCGTCGACATCATCCTCGAACTGAAAGCTCGCGGGATCGCGATCGTCTGGATCGAGCATATCGTTCACATCCTGCTTAAGGTGGCGGAGCGCCTCGTATGCATGGATGCGGGACGCATCATCGCCGACGGGCCGGCGCAACGCGTGATGGCCGATCCGCGCGTGATTGAGGCTTATCTCGGCGGAGGCGTGGTGTGACGCTTCTTTCGATCGAAGGGCTCGAGGCCGGCTACGGCCAGCTTAAGGCTGTGCGGGGGGTTAGCCTCAACATCGAAAAGGCCGAGACGGTCGCGCTTGTCGGCGCCAACGGCGCGGGCAAGACCACGCTTCTGCGCGCCATCGCCGGCGCGCACCGAATCGCGGCGGGACGAATCGCATTCAAGGGCGAGGACATCGGCGCGAGACCCTCTCATGCCCGCGCCGCGCTTGGCCTTGCGCTGGTTCCGGAAGGCCGGCGCTTGTTCGCCCGTCTCACGGTGGAAGAGAATCTCCTGCTCGCGCGCTCTGCCGGACGAACGGGCGCATGGACGCTCGGCGCCGTCATGGAGGCCTTTCCCAACCTCAAGGACCGCCGCCGTAGCCTCGCCGGCAGATTGTCGGGCGGCGAGCAGCAAGCAACCGCCATCGGGCGCGCATTGATGATGAACCCAGACCTCCTGTTGCTCGACGAGGTTTCGCTGGGTCTGTCGCCTCTGGTGGTCGATCGCCTTTACGTCCGGCTCGAGGCGCTGAAATCGTCGGGCGTCGCCCTGCTTCTGGTCGAGCAGGATCTGAAGCGCGCCATGTCGACCGCAAGCCGCACGATTTGCATGCTCGAAGGCTTGATCGCCATCGAAGGACCGACGCGAACGCTAAGCAGAGAGCAAGTCACCGAGGCGTATTTCGGTCTGAGGACATCATTGCGCGCCGAGGCGCCGCAGCCTTGATTTTCGTCAACCAAATCATTCAGGGCGTTCTGCTCGGCGGCTACTACGCGCTGATCGCCTGCGGTCTCTCGTTCATGTTCGGCGTCATGGGCGTCATCAACCTCGCGCACGGGAGCCTAGCGGTGCTCGCGGCATACGCGCTCTACGTATTGGCTGATCGTTTCGGCGTACAGCCGTTTCTCGGCCTCGGCGTTGTTGTCCCACTGATGGCTATGATCGGCTGGGCGCTGCAGCGGCTCGTGCTCGAACGCAGCGCGCGCGGCGGGTTGCTGGTCCCGGTGCTCTCGACCTTCGGACTTTCGATCATCCTCGACAATCTCCTGTTCCAAGGTTTCGGCGCCGACACGCGCTCGCTCGCGCCCTACATCGGTGACCTCTCCTATGACAGTTGGACGCTCAGCGACGACATTTCGATCGGCAAGCTCGCGGCGCTCACTATGCTTGCTGCGATCCTACTGCTTGGCGGAATCGAGACCTTTCTCAAGCGAACGCTGACTGGACGCGCGATCCGCGCCACCGCCGAGGATCCTGACACGGTCGGACTCGTCGGCGTCAACGCGCGGCGCGTCAATGCGATCGCAGCGGCGATCGCGTTGGCGACGGTCGCGATCGCCGGCGCTTTTCTCGGCATGCGCGCGACTTTCGACCCCTATGCCGGCGCGCCGCAGCTCATCTTTGCTTTCGAGGCGTCGGTGATCGGCGGGGCCGGGTCGCTGTGGGGCACGCTGGTCGGTGGCATTGTACTCGGCGTCGCGCAAAGCCTTGGCGCGCTCATCAATCCGCAAGGCTTCTTCATCGCCGGCCACCTCGCCTTTCTTGCCGTTCTGTTCGCGCGTCTGTTCTTCGGCCACCTCGGCCAGCGCGTCCGGGCCGCCTTCGGCGGGGCGATGCGCACATGAGCGCGGGCGCCGCCGTCGTCGAACGCTGGACGGTCGAGGCGCGCATCGCGGTCGCCGCGGCTGCGATCATTATCGTCGTGCTCGCGGTCGGACCGGCCATCTTCAGCGCCAACGCCGTCGACAAGCTCACGACACTCTTCATCTATGTCATCCTGGCCCTGATGTGGAACGCGCTGGTCGGATTTTGCGGCCTGGTGTCGATCGGCCAACAGGCGTTCTTTGGACTCGGCGCCTATGCCGCGATCCGTCTCGCCGACTTAGGCGTGAGCGTCTATCCGTCGCTCTTCTTAGGCGCGCTCGTCGTTGGCGCGCTGTCCTGGCCCCTGTCGCTCGTCATGCTCAGGCTTAAGGGCGGCGAATTCGCCATCGGCATGTGGGTGGTGTCGGAATTGGCCCATCTGCTTGTCAACCTCGACACGCTCGTGCGCGGCGAAACCGGCACTTCCCTGATCGAACTCAACGCCTACGCAAACGACAGCCGGCGAGCGCTCACCTATTGGTGCGCGCTAGGCGCGATGGCCGGCCTGCTTGCGATTGTCTTCCGCCTGCTGCGTAGCCCGCTCGGCGCGGCGATCCAGGCTATCCGCGACAACGAGGAGGCGGCGGAATCGATCGGCGTGCGGGTCATGAGCGCCAAACGACTCGTGTTCACACTCGCCGCCTTCGGCGCGGCGCTCGCGGGGTCGTTGTGGGTGGCGACGGCGCTCACCTTCCAGCCCAAGGCTTATTTCAGTCCGCTATGGACGGCGTACATGATCTTCATGGCGTTGGTTGGGGGCTTGGGGACGTTCGAGGGCGCAATTCTCGGCGCGGTCATCTTTTTCGCGATCGAAACCTGGTTCGGCGACATGGGCGTCTGGTATCTCGTCGGCCTGGGCGCGACCGCGCTTATTTTTGCGCTGCTCTTCCCGCGCGGCATCTGGGGTTGGATCGAGGATCGCACCTCGCTCAGACTTCTGCCGGTCGGCTACCGCCTCCGCTTCGCGAGCCCAGATGGGGCCGCCACTCCGGCGAGCGGCGGCTCGGAAACCAAGAACGAGGGTCAGGGAGGGGACTGACATGCTTCTGGGAAAGACGATCGTCATCACCGGAATTTCGTCCGGCATCGGCGCGCGGGTCGGTGAACTCGCCCAAGCGCTCGGCGCCGACATCATCGGCGTCGACATCAATGCGCCCACCCGGCGGCTCGACGCTTTCATCAAGGCGGATATCGGCTCACCCCAAGGCGTAGTCGAGATCGTGCAGACGCTGCCGCAGCGCTTCGATGCGCTATGCAACGTTGCTGGTGTCTCCGGCATGATCGGCGCGGCGCGAACGCTGGCGATCAACTTTTATGGGCTCCGAGAACTGACTGAAGCCATCGCGCCCCGGCTGCGCGAGGGCGGCGCCGTAGTCAATGTCGCCTCGATCGCCGGCTATGGCTGGCGCGCCAATCTCGAGCGCGCGAAAGCGTTCGTGAGCGCGCCCGGATTTCCCGATCTCGCAAAGCTTCTCGCCGCCCATAAGGTTCCGGACGGCGAGGCCTATCCGCTGTCGAAGGAGCTCCTGCTCCTATGGACGATGCGGGCGGCGCATCAGCCGCTCTTCAAGAACCGCGGAGTACGACTGAACGCGGTAAGCCCCGGCCCGGTGGCGACGCCGATCCTCAAGGAATTTCGGGAGATCTTCGGTGATCCGCGCGTCGATGACGACATTGCGCGCGTCGGCCGTGCAGGCTCGGCTCCCGACATCGCACCCGCAGTGCTGTTCCTCTGTTCGGACGCAGCGCGCTGGATCAACGGGGCCAATCTGCCGGTCGACGGAGGCCTCGAAGCTTCGATCAATGCGACTGTTCTCGGGTTCTAGTTCTAGGCGAGACCGACGCGCAGCATCTGGTAGGAATAGGGCGGCAGCCTGGCGGTGAGCTTCCCGTCTTTGACCTCCGCCCCTGACCCCTTCTTGGGCACGACCGCGAGCGGCGCACTCAATGTATTCACGGCATTTAGGTCGGCGTTGGTCATCACCTGGTGATCCGCAATTCTGGCCGTGCCGAAGCCTTGCAGGTCGAGTTCGAGCTCAAGCGGCTCGCTCGCATGCCGATTGACGGCGAAAAACGTCAGCGTCCGACTTGCCTCGTCGTGAACGCCGGCGATGTCGAGATAGGGAACGTTGTCGGCGACCTCGGAATCATAACTCGGTGACTTGACGCTGAGCTGAAGCGCTTCTCCGCGGCCGTAAACGGAGGCGAAGAGATAAGGATAGTAGGTCGTCTGCCGCCACGCGGCGCCGCCGGGCTCGGTCATGATCGGCGCGATGACGTTCACCAATTGCGCGATGCAGGCGATCTTCACCACGTCGGAGCGGCGGATGAAGGTGTTGAGAATGCAGCCGACCTGGAGCGCGTCCTCGAAATTGTAGATGTCCTCGAGCAGCCGCGGCGCGTGGGGCCAGCCCTTTGCGCCACCGAGGATCTCGCGATCCTGCACGTTCGAATGATACCAGACATTCCATTCGTCGAAGGAGATCGTCACCCGCTTGCGACTGCGCTTATTGGCGCGGACAAATTCGATCGTCGAGGCGATAGCGTTGATATAAGCGTCGAGCTTGGCGTTCAGCGCGAGATATTCGGCTGCGTTCTTGCCGCGATTGGCGAAATACATGTGCAGCGAGATGTGATCGACCGCGTCGTAGGTGTGCTCGAGGACGATGCGCTCCCACTCGGGATAGGTTTTCATATCGGCGTTTGACGAGCCGCAGACGATGAGTTCGAGCGAGCGGTCGAAGGCGCGGAGCGTCTTCGCCACTTCGTTGGCGAGGCGGCCATATTCGTCGGCGGTCTTGTGGCCGACCTGCCACGGGCCGTCCATCTCGTTGCCGAGACACCAGTGCTTGACGCCGAACGGTTCGGCGCGGCCATGCGCCTTGCGCAGGTCGCCCCACGCGCTGCCAGTCGGGCCGTTGACGTATTCGACGAAATTGCGCGCGTGATCGAGTCCCCGCGAACCCAGATTGATGGCCAGCATCATCTCAGTATTCGCGGATTGGCACCATTCGGCGAACTCATGCACGCCGACCTGGTTGGACTCGGAGGTGTGCCACGCGAGGTCCAGTCGCGTCGGGCGAGCGTCGCGCGGGCCGACCCCGTCTTCCCAGTTGTAGGCCGAGACGAAATTGCCGCCGGGATAGCGAACGATTGGAACCTTGAGTTCGCGAACCAGTTGGATGACGTCCTTGCGCATTCCGTTGGCGTCAGCGGTTTTATGATCTGGCTCGTAGATGCCCGTGTAAATCGCGCGCCCCAGATGCTCGACAAAGGCGCCGTACAAGCGGTCATCGATTGTCGCGATCTTGTAGTCCCGATTGGCGATCACCGACGCGCGCATTCTTCCTCCCGCTCAATATCAAGAAATTCGATATATTGGACCTGCTTCCACCCGCCGCGTCAAGCTGCGCTTCGATCCGGCAATAAGCGCTTTTCGCCAGTGCAGACCGGGAAGAAACGCCACCGAGGCTGATGCTTCCGAGATCAACTTCGCAAATTGTTCCGTGCGCTCTGTATCAAATTTGCTGATTGAAACTTCTTGGCGCCTCGCGCTTTCCTCGCTACCATTCCAACAAGGTTTCTCGAAGGCGCACGGGTCCGGAACCGAGGGCGCGGGGAAGCCGCCGGGCCATTTTTGGGAGGAAGTCGAGATGATCCGCAAAGTCCTTTTCGCGACCCTGGCGACCCTAGCGCTGACCATCACCGCGGTTCGCGCCGAAGACACCATTGTCTGGTGGGATTTTCTCAGCGGCGGCGACGGCGTCCGCATGAAGGCGATGCTTGAGGAGTTCAACAAGGAGCACGCCGGCAAGGTCAAGATCGACGCCACCACCTCGGAATGGGGCACGCCTTTCTACACCAAGGTGCAGACCGCGGCCGCGACCGGCCAGGGTCCCGACGTCATGACCTACCATGAATCGCGCATGCCGCTCGGCGTGTCTGAGGGCGTGGTCAGCCCGCTCACGCCCGAGGAATTGGCCGCATCCGGCATCAAGCCGAGTGACTTCAGCCCCGCCAATTGGAAAGCGGCGCAAGGTCCGGACGGCAAGCAATATGGCGTGCCGCTCGATATCCACTCGGTCATTCTCTATTACAACAAGGATCTCCTGAAGAAGGCGGGTCTTCTTGGCGACGACGGGAAGCCGAAGGGCCTGGACGGCGCGGCGAATTTCGACGCCGCCCTCGCCAAGCTCACGGCGAACGGCGTTGTGGGATTGTCGACGCCGACGGCGGATAACGCCACGATGTGGCGCATCTTCTACACGCTGCTTAGCCAGCAAGATGGCCAGTTCCTCAAGGATGGCAAGTTCCTGGATGGCGATAACCTCGATAAGGCGACAACCGCGATCGCCGAAATGCAGAAATGGGTGAAGAGCGGCGCCACGCCCGCGAAGACCGAATATCCCGCCTCGATTGCCCTCTTCACTTCGGGCAAGGCGGCGATGCACATCAACGGCGTCTGGGAAGTGCCGACGATGGTGGACCTGGCCAAGAAGGGCCAGCTGTTCGATTGGGGCGCGATCCAGATCCCGACATTCTACGCGCATCCCGCGACCTGGGCGGACTCCCATTCCTTCGCCATTCCCAACCGCCAGGGCAATCCAGTTGATGCCGCCAAGCGCAAAGAGGTGCTTGACGCCATCCATTGGTTCAACGAGCATTCGCTCGAATGGGCGGGCGGCGGCCATGTCCCGGCCTACCTCCCAGTGCAGGAAAGCGCTGAGTTCCAGGCGTTGAAGCCAAACTCCGACTACGTCTCGCTCGCCAAGACCGCGGTGTTCGATCCGGTCTCCATTCTGGCCGGCGTCGCCTCGCCGGTCTACGATGCGGCCGGCAATTACGTGATGCCGGCGATGAACGGCGAGATGGCTCCTGCCGACGCCGCGAAACAGATGCGGGATGATCTCCAGGGCCAAGCCAAGTAAGCTTGACACTGCGCGTGACGCCGGTCGGAGCAAAATGCCGGCCGGCGGCGTTTCAAGCGCGGGGTGGAGACCGTCACGGCGATGCTAAGGAGCAAACGCAGCGAGATCCTCGCCGCCGCCATGTTGATGGCGCCGTTTGTCCTGACCTATGGCGTCCTGTTCATTTATCCAACGATCAAGATGGCGCAGCTCAGCCTGACCAACGCGCCGTTGATCGGGCCCGGGAAATGGGTAGGTTTCGATAATTATTTCCGCTTGGCCTCGGATCGTTTGTTCTCGGTAGCGATCTGGAACACCCTCTATTTCGTCGTCCTTTCGGTCATCCCGAGCACGCTCATTGGCCTTCTGGTCGCGCTTGGTGTGAACCGTCTCAAAGGCTGGCTGCAAAGCGTCGTACTGGCCGCTTTCTTCCTGCCCTACGTGCTGCCGGTGTCTGTCGTCTTCAGGATCTGGCAGTGGATGTGCGACAAGGATTTCGGAATCGCGCAGCACGCCGTCCAGCTGTTCAACGACGGCCAGCGCCTCTCGATCTTCCGGACGATCCCGCTGTTCATGCCGGCGGTCGCCGCGGTGACGATCTGGTGGCTCATCGGTTTCAACGTCCTTCTGTTCATCGCCGGCCTGCGCAACATTTCCAGCGAAATCTACGAGATCGGAAG
>Ga0209624_10001021_pt1 | contig 23298 bp, 18 predicted proteins | sample JacPinW_OM2H0_O1_FD_188565 | JGI IMG/M metagenome (GOLD analysis project Ga0209624, IMG submission 188565) | Forest soil microbial communities from Algoma, Ontario, Canada - Jack Pine, Ontario site 1_JW_OM2H0_O1 (SPAdes) (version 2) | ecosystem: Environmental > Terrestrial > Soil > Boreal...
CAGTCGCTTGCCGGCTACGGCGTGGTCAAAGTGTTCTTCCAGCCCAACGTCGACATCAATTCAGCGCTGGCGCAGATCACTGCGGCGTCGCAGACCGTGCTTAAGCTGCTGCCTGCCGGCATCACCCCACCCTACGTTCTGAGCTTCAGCGCTTCGAGCGTGCCGATTCTCCAACTGGCGTTGTCCAGCGACACCCTGTCGCAAGCGGAAATCTTCGACGCGGGACAGAACTTCATCCGGCCTCAGTTGGCGACGGTCCCCGGAGCCGCGGTCCCCTCGCCCTACGGCGGCAAGGTGCTGCAAGTTCAGGTCGACCTCAACCAGGACAAGTTACAGGCTTACGGGCTATCGTCCCAGGACGTGGTCGAAGCGATCGAGCGGCAGAACGTCATCACGCCGGTCGGAACCCAGAAAATCGGCAAGTTCGAATATGTCGTTTCGCTGAATGATGCGCCGAGCCGTATTTCAGAATTGAACGACCTGCCCATTCGCAGCGTCGACGGGGTTCCGGTCTATATCCACGACGTCGCCGACGTCCATGCGGGCAGCCCGCCGCAGATCAACATGGTGCGGGTCAACGGCTCGAACGCCGTCTTGATGACCATTCTCAAGACGGGCTCGGCTTCGACGCTCGATGTCGTCGCCGGCGTCAAGGCCCTGCTGCCGAAATTGCGTCAAACGCTGCCGTCTAGCCTTAAGCTGGAAGCGGTTGGCGACCAATCGAAGTTCGTGACCGACGCGGTGTCATCCGTCATTTTCGAAGGCGTGGTGGCCGCGGCGTTGACCGGACTGATGATCCTCATCTTTCTCGGCAGCTGGCGCTCGACCGTCATCATCATGGTGTCGATTCCGCTCGCAATTCTGACATCGGTCGCGCTCCTGGCTGCGACCGGCGAAACAATCAATGTCATGACGCTCGGCGGCCTCGCCCTTGCGGTCGGCATTCTTGTTGATGACGCGACGGTGACGATCGAGAACATCAACTACCACCTGGAGCAGGGCAAAGACATAGAAACCGCGATCATGGATGGCGCGCGTCAGATCGTCATTCCCGCAACGGTCTCGCTTCTGTGCATCTGCATCGTCTTCGTGCCAATGTTCACCCTCGGCGGGGTCGCCGGCTTCCTGTTTCGGCCGATGGCCAAGGCGGTCGTTTTCGCCCTGATTGGCTCCTACGTGCTCTCGCGCACCCTGGTCAACACGATGGCGCGCTTCCTGCTAGCCCATCAGGCGACGCACGGTCACGGAGCGCCTCTCCAACCGACCCGCAATCCGCTCGCCCTCTTCCAACGCGGATTCGAACGACGCTTCGAGGCTGTACGAGCGTTCTATCGACGCCTTCTGATGACCGCTTTGGCGGGACGGTTCCTGTTTATCGCCGGCTTCATGGCCGCGGTTCTCGCCTCGTTCGCGCTCACGCCTTACCTCGGCCGCAACTTCTTTCCGCCAATCGAGAGCCCGCAGATCGCCCTGCACGTGCGCGCCCCGACGGGAACGAGGATCGAGGAAACCGGGCGCGAGGCCGACAAGATCGAGGCGGCCATCCGGGCGATCATCCCGCCCGAGTCATTGCGCTCGATTGTCGACAATATCGGCCTGTCGATTAGCGGCATCAACATGGCCTATTCCAATACTGGATCCATCGGCGCGTCAGATGCGGATATCCTGATCACCCTGAACGATGGCCGGGAGGCCGAGGCGCCGGGCTACGTGAAGGCGATGCGCGAACAGCTGCCAAGCCAATTTCCCGGCACAACGTTCGCCTTCCTGCCGGCCGACATTGTGACCCAAATTCTCAACTTCGGCCTGCCTGCGCCGATCGACGTGCAGATCATCGGCTCGAAGATCGAGGCCAACCGCGCCTACGCAGACAAGGTGCTGGCGAAAATCGCGCGCATTCCGGGCATCGCCGACGCGCGCATCCAGCAGGCCTTCAACGCGCCGACCTTGGATATCGACGTCGATCGAACCCGGGCGGAGCTCGTCGGCGTCAGCGAGCGCGACGTCGCTCAGAACCTGCAGAACGCTTTGGCCGGCAGCATTCAGACTGCGCCAACGTTCTGGCTCAATCCAAAGAACGGGGTTTCATACCCAATCGTCGCGCAGACGCCGCAATATTGGGTGCGATCCCTATCGAACCTGGAAAACATTCCGGCTTCCCAAGGCTCGTCGGACAAGCAGATTCTCGGGGGGGTCGCCGCAATCAAACGCAACGTCAGCAACGCTGTCGTGTCGCATTACGCGGTTCAACCTGTTATAGATATTTTTGCGACCAACAACGATCGGGATCTTGGCGCCGTCGCCGCCGACATCCAGAAGGTCCTGGATGACACCGCAACGGAGGCTCCGCCGGGCTCGACGGTCGTCGTGCGCGGTCAGGTACAAACCATGACCTCCGCCTATCAGCAACTCTTCATCGGCATCGCCCTCGCGGTCGTCCTCATTTATCTGTTGATCGTCGTCAACTTCCAATCCTGGCTTGATCCATTTGTCATCATCACCGCACTGCCGACCGCGCTCGCAGGCATCGTATGGATGTTGTTCATCACCCATACGACCTTGTCCGTTCCGGCCTTGACGGGCGCGATCATGTGCATGGGGGTCGCGACCGCAAACAGCATTCTGGTCGTCAGCTTTGCGCGCGAGCGGCTGGCCGAGGGCGCCGACGCCGCGACAGCTGCGATCGACGCCGGGTTCACCCGCTTCCGCCCAGTGCTCATGACAGCCCTGGCCATGATTATCGGCATGGGGCCAATGGCGCTGAGCGCCGAACTCAACGCGCCGCTCGGCCGCGCCGTGATTGGGGGCCTCGTCTTCGCGACCGTGGCGACGCTCTTGTTCGTTCCGGCGGTCTTCCGCCTCGTTCATGAGCGCAAGCCGAGGCGGGCGAGCGAATCGGCGCCAAGCTTCCCCGCCGAGGCGAGCCCCGCATGAGTCAGGAGCACGCCGAACCGCATACGCTAAGCCCGGCGCAGACTCAGCGCGAGGCGACGCACACGCAAGTCTCGCCGGCTCACGTCAAGCCGCCCGAGGCCGATCTCGAGAATCGCCGGCCGGTCAAGATCGGGCGGGCGATCCTGCTCCTGGCGGTGGCCGCGATCGTTGTCGCCTACAGCGGAATTTCTGGACGTCGTCACGACGACGAGATGCTTAAGCAATGGACCGAGAAGCAGGCCATTCCGCCGGTGGCGGTGGTTACGCCGAAACGGGGTGGAGAGGCGCGTGAGCTCGTGCTGCCTGGCAATGTCGACGCCTTCTACAGCGCCGCCATACACAGCCAGGTGATGGGCTACGTTCAGGAGTGGCGCAAGGACATCGGCGCCAAGGTCCATCAGGGCGACGTGCTCGCAGTCGTCGACACCCCGGAACTCGACGACCGTATCGCCGTCGCTCAAAGCGAGCTCGCGAAGGCTAAGGCGAATCTGGCCCTGGCGAAAGTGACGGCGACGCGGTGGGATTCCCTGCGCCACACTGCAGCCGTATCTCAGCAAGAGGCTGACGAAAAGGACAGCGACGCCCTGGCACAAGCTGCCCAGGTCGACGCCGCGCAGTCGAACGTCGACCGGCTGAAAGCGCAGAAGGCGTTTGCCAACATCGTGGCGCCGTTCGACGGTGTTGTGACAGCCCGCAACGTCGACGTCGGGTCGCTAGTCAGAGCGGACGGCGCCGCCGACACCCCGCCATTATTCACCGTCGCCGACGTTCATCAGATGCGGATCTACGTGCCGGTGCCGGAAAGCTACACGTCCGAGCTCAAGGACGGGATGAAGGCGACGCTCGAACTGCCCGAGTACCCTGATCGCACCTTCGACGCGACTGTCACGACGACTTCGCGCGCGATCGATCGGAAGTCGCGCACCTTGCTGGTCGAGCTCCTTGCCGACAACAAAGATGGCCTTCTCGCTCCGGGCGCGTTCACGCGCGTGCTTTTTCGGATCCCGCCGGACCCCAACACTTTCACCGTTCCGGCGAGCGCGATGCTCTACCGCGATACAGAGCCGAAGATCGCCACTGTCGGGCCTGATAACCGTATCACCTTGAAGGACGTGCGTATTATGCGCGACCTCGGAACAGCGGTTGAAATCGCCGGCGGGGTCAATCAGGACGAGCGTATCGTGACCAATCCACCCGATTCGATCGGCGACGGCGAGGAGGTTCGGGTCATGGAAGCGGCTGGGGAGAAGGCGCAGGGGCCGTCCGAAAAACAACGCGCAGAGGGGCCTAGGGGTCACTCGAAGAGCGCCGAGGAGATCGCGCAAACAAGGCGGGATCACGGGGAATGAAGTGGAGGCCGGGGTTCGCGGCGCCGGTCGCGCTCGCGCTCGGCGGCTGCGATTTCGCGGGGCGACCCGCGTGGGACGGTCCACGGCTCATCTGCGGCAAGCCGCGCTTTGTTGGGAGTCGGCGACGTGAGGGGCTTGTCTGTTCCAGTGTTGCTGGCGGTAGCGACCGCCGTGGCGAGTTGCTCCGTCGGTCCGGATTATCGCACGCCTGTCCTGCATTTGCCGTCAGGCTTTCTCGCTCTCGCGCCGTCCGGCGAAAAGAGCGAGCCCGAACCGGCGAGCGCCGTCGACCTGACGCAATGGTGGCGCTCGCTCAACGACCCAAAACTGAATTCCCTCGAGGATCGCGCTCTTCAGGCCAACCTGGATCTCGAGATCGCTTTAAATCGGATTCAGGAGGCGCGGGCGGCGTTGGCGGTGATCGCCAATCAGGCGCTTCCGGTGGGCGGGGCGACCGGAGGGGGCGGCATTGGAACAGGGGCGGACGAGACGCGCAATCGCGCGGCGCCGTCGTTCCGATCGGCGGAAAACGGCGCGGGCTTGAGCAGCTTGCAGGTTGCGGGCGGATTCGATGCGAACTGGGACCTCGATCTTTTCGGCAAGGTCCGCCGCGCGCTCGAGGCGCAAACTTACGACGTCGAGGCCCTCAAGGCCGCGTGGGATTGGGTGATGGTGGTGGTCACGGCCGACGTCGCCCGGGACTATCTCGATATGTGCGCGGGACAGGCGCGCCTCGCCGTCCTCAACAAGAACATCGTCGTCGCCCGCAGCGGTCAGGAGCTCGCGCAGACCCTCTTCGACCGCGGGCTCACCAACGAATTGGACGTCGCGCTGGCCAGACGGCAGTTGGCGACATTCCAGGCCCAGGTGGCGCCGCTCGAAGCGCAAATCGACGTGAGCCGCCATGCGATCGCGGTGCTGTTGGGGCAATACCCTGAGGACCTCGCCAAGGAACTGGCAAAGCCCGGCCCCATTCCGAGCCTGCCGCGGCGAATTCCGACCGGCGGGCCGGTGGATTTGCTGCGGCGACGTCCTGATATCGCAGAGGCCGAGCGTCGTGTCGCGGGGGCGACCGCGCGCATCGGCGTTGCGGTTGCGCAATTGTTCCCCGACGTATTCTTGACCGGGGCGGCCGGCAGCCAAGGCGGAATTCGTTCGTCGCATACCGTCAGCGCCGCGAACTGGATCGGCTCCATCGGGCCGGGCGCTTACTGGCCCCTACTCGATTTCGGCGCGCTCGACGCCCAGATCGAAATCGCGGATCTGACGACGCGCGAACAGCTGGCCGCCTACAAGCAATCGATCCTGACCGCGGTGCAGCAAGTCGACGACGCGACGGTTTCCTATCGTTCTCAGCAAGAAAGTCTGCGCAGCCTCAATCGCGCGCTGACCGCCGCCCTTCTGTCCACCCGACTCGCCACCGACCGTTATAAAGACGGCTTGACCGACTACCTGAACGTTTTGGACGCGGAGCGGCAGCAGTTCGACCTCCAGCAGCAATATGTCTCGGCCCAACAGATCGAGGCGGAGTCCCTGGTCGGCCTCTACAAGGCGCTCGGCGGCGGCTGGCAACCCGGGGCGACCATTCCTCCGCTTCGGGCAGTCGAGCCCGCCGCGATCGCCGCCGCGCGGTATCTGAATCGCGCTCCTGAGGGAGCTCACTGAAATGTGGGTCGTCCGGGTCGCGTTGCGGCGACCCTATTCGTTCGTCGTGCTCGCATTGCCGATCGCGATATTCGGCATTCGGGCGGCGTTGAACACGCCGACTGAAATCTTCCCGAACCTCAACATTCCGGTGGTCAGCGTGCTCTGGACCGACAACGGTCACGCGAAGTCTTTCCATGCGCGGTGAACCAACATGCCTCGACGGGCGTTACCCCGGCGTGGCGATAACTATACTTGTACAACATCGATATTATTTACGGTGGCCGGCCATCCCTAGCATAGAGCAAGACCTCCACTAGATAAAATCCAACATATAAATCATAATTTAGGCAACAGACATTAGGCTGCCTGGTTTGTGAGTTATGGAACGAGCAACAAGCAGCTGAAAATGCGACGGTTTCGTTTTTGCACGAACGTCATGGAGAGATTCCAATGACAAAGACAATCCTTGTGTCGACGGTTTTGGCTCTACTTTGCGCCGGTCCGACGACTGCAATCGCAGCGCTGTCACAAGACGCTGGCGTCCCTGCCGCGCACGCGTCGCGTGTCGCTCACCAGAACTTTGGCGATATGCGCGCCGCTGTGCCCACTCCATCGACCGTTTTTCGGTCAAGCCGGCCACAGCCCTATCCCTGCAACTTTCACGAAACGGACGGGCTGAGCCGAAACCCAAACGACTGCGCCGTTTGGGGGTGCATTGACAGCAACTAGGCGCGAGCTCAGCCGAGCGCCAATCACCGCATCGTTGAGGTTCGTTATTGGTAACTTTTGACGCTGCCCAAGAGCGCGGCCGACACGGTGAAGCGATGCGCTCGGCACGATCATGGGGAGCACAAGTCGGATGGGCCCTCGGGACTATCGTCTAGGAACGTCCTATGCGATCGCGACCGCGCTCCTCATGTCGTTCCAAGCGCCGTTTTCCGCATTCGCGGCCAGGGCGCTTGGCTCCCTCGATTTTATGGCGTTCACGCAGCTCGCGCTCCTATTTTCCATCCCGCTGCTGATTTTGCGGGCCGACAGTCGGCGCGACTTCGTCGCGATTATGTCCCGCGCACGAAACTGGCCCAAGCTCGCCGCCATTTTCCTGATCGGAGTGGTGGGGTTGAAGCTGTACAACATCGGCCTCAGCAGCACTCACCCGATCATCACCGCGGCCGTACTGAATCTCTCCCCTTTTTGGGCGGCGCTCATCGCGGCCATCGTCTCAAGGCGGTCAGTTTCGTTGCCGTCGTTTGGATTCCTCGCTTGTTTCGTCGTGGCGTTTTTCGGAGCAATGGCGATTGCGTGGAGCCAAATCGACGTCGACAGCAAGGTGCTGGCGCGCGACGTTCTCGAGAGCTTCATTCACAGCAAATGGATTTACGCGTTGCCGATGCCGGCATTCTTCGCTTTGAGCGGGACACTCGTCTATCGGTGGTTCTCCGACTTCGATGAGACCGCCGCCATTGCGGCCAACTTCGCTGTGTCGTCTCTGGTTCTGATGCCGCTGGCCGCTTTCACAACGGGCTTTGGCCAAGCGTTGCACTCGACCCAGCCGCCCACGGTGGCGGTTCTGCTGTTGCTGCTGGGTACGTTGGCGGGATCCGCCGCGGGGCGCGTCTTTTATCAGATGGCGTTGACGGCGACAGAAGACGACAACGGTTACGTCACGATGTTCTTCCTCTTGATACCGGCGCTCTCCTCTCTGATCTCTTTCACGCTGTCGTGGTGGATCCCAGGTTTGCAATTCGTTCCCAGCGCGCTGTTTTTTATCGGCTTGGCGCTCGTTACGATCTCGCTTCTCATGTTGTGTTTAGCGTCACGGCGGAAGAGTGAACACAGCGATTCGCTATTCCGCGCCACTCGCAAAGACGACGATGTCGAGCCTGCCGCTGCCGATTATCGGGGCGAGCTTGTCCCTGACGACCGCTTTCCCGAGCGGCGCGGCGCTGCTTGACGATCGCCCGAGGGGGGCGCCGCCTTCGCGCTCTCCTTTCGCTTAGCCCGCGGCCGTTTAGCGACAGATTTGCGGCGCAGCGTTCTCCCAAAGCGCGCGCCGGTTCCCAAAGGACAGACGGACGGCCCCCTTCGCGGGTTCAACTTATTGCTGGCGGCATTTGCATCGACGACTACAATACGCGCCATCTCGAATTTCCGTTTTGGGCGCGAGTGATCAGGCCATCCCGTCAAGCCGTGATGTTTTTCGCAGCCGCCGCTCTTTTGGCGTGTCACGCGAAGGGGGCCGATTTGCCGAGCCAACAGCAGGCCGCGCCAGCGAAGCCCGCGCCGCTTGCAGCGAACCCGTGCTTTGCGAGCCTCTACGACTTCTTGATCGCGGACCCAGACGATTGCCCGCTCGCCTGGAACGGCTTCACGCTCTATGGGAGGTTCGACTACGGCGCGGGCTACGAGTCGCACGGTGTCCCATTCAATGGCAACTATCCCAATGGCGTCGAAACCCTGATTTCAAAGAACAGCAACGGAGCCCGTTTCACGCTTGTGCCAAACGGGCTCGGACAGACCCATGTCGGAATCAAGGGCGAGGAGCCCATCGTTTCGGACTGGTCGCTGGTCTTCAAGTTTGAGAACGGTTTCGACCCCTACACGTTGCAGCGCGCCAATGGGCCAAAATCGCTGGTTGAGAACAACACCACTCCGCTCGACGCGCAGACTGCGAACGGCGACTCGAGCCGGGCAGGGCAGCTCTTCAACACCGAGGCCTATATCGGGTTCAGAAATCCGACTTACGGTGAACTGCTTGCGGGACGGCAGAACTCCCTCATCGTGGATGCCGCGAGCCGCTTTGATCCCATGGGCGCGGCGTCAAGCTTTTCCGTGATCGGCGTTTCCAATGTCGCCGCCGGCGGCGGAGACACCGAGACCGCGCGCTACAACACGTCGCTCAAATATCGCGTTGGCGTCGGGCCATTTCATTTCGCAGGGCTTTATCAATTCGGCGGCTTCGACCAGGGCAACGCCTCGAACGGAGCGTTTTCCGTCGGGATGACGGGTGACTTCGGCCCTCTCACTTTCGGCGTGGAGGGGGAGAGGAAAAAAGACGCAGTCTCGGTATCCAATTTCGCTCAATTTCCGCTTCCGCCGGGAGTGAGCGCGAACGCGCTGAAAGCGACCTTGTCCAACAACACCAGCGGAATTGTGGGCGTGAGATACACGTTCGGGAACGCCGCCCTTTATTCTGGGTGGGAATACATCCTGTTCGCCAATCCGAGCGATCCCTATCCCGATGGGTTTACCTCGATCGGCAACTATCCCGTTCCGGCCGGCTTCGTGAATTCAACCGCTTATACCGAACACAAGATCCTGAGGGTGTTCTGGACAGGCGTCAAATATGCTCTTCGGGACAACCTCGACGTCGCCGGCGCGTATTATCACTATTATCAGAACGACTATAACACCGCCCCTTGCATGGATGGCGGCCTTTCAGCGTCAAGCTGCCGCGGCGCTCTCGACGCCTTCTCTGCGATGATCAGTTATCGTCCTACCGAGCGCGTGGAGGCTTACGGCGGCTTCTTGTGGTCGCAAGTCACCGGCGGTTTGGCGAGCGGCTATCTCTATCGCGTCAACTTCGCGCCGACGATCGGCGTCCGGGTGGATTTCTGAGGCGAGGCTTGGGCTCAAGACGAAACTGGTCTTGGCGTTCGCGGAGGAGCGGCGGCTAAAACTTGATCCGCGCGCCCACGGTCGGCCCGATGCTCTGGGTTTGTTGGAAGCCGTTCGCGAGGCCCGCTAAACGTTCGACAATGCGACGCCAGCGGCCTGGCGAGGTGGCTAGTTGGGAGCGCGCGAAAGCGCCGGGGTCATTCCCGGCGCGCTCATCGCCAGGGCAAGCCCACACGGCAAGGTCGTTTCAACTGCGCCGTGCGCCAGTCACTTGTTGCCGCCGGTGTCGATGCAGCCCCAACGGGCGCAATCGTCCGGATTTCGACTCAGGCCGTCCGTCTCGTGAACGTTATAAGGGTAGCCGTACGGATTGCTCGGGTCTCTGAATATCCTTGGCACCTGGCTTGCGGGGAGCTGATTTGCCTGCTGGATCGTCATGAGGGGTATGTTTCGGCTCTCAGTTTGGCATCCGGCGACGGAGCCGGCCAGCGCGACGCCAGTCGCAATCCGCAGACAGTTTATTCGTCGCATCGGGCGCCTCCTGTGCGCCTCGCACAGCAGCGAATAGCGCCTCGTTCCAATCCGCGTCCTGATATATGTTGGGTCGCGCCGTCGCGACCAGATCGAACTCGAATTTATGTTCGCGACGGCGAACGCGCTTGGCGTTCACGACGGCGTGACGGAATTGCCTTTCGTAAGCTGCCCGGCGGCCACCCCGCGCAGGATGATCTCGATCGCCTCTGTTTTCGCGCGTTCAAAGGCCTTGTCGTCGAGCGGCCGGCCCTTGTTGAGGGTGGCCATCTCATGCGCGGCGTTGGCGTATTGCTGCGTCGTCGCCCAGATCATGTAGAACAGGAACTTCGGCTCGATCGGCTTCAGCTTGCCGGCGGCGATCCAGCGGCGCACCACCTGTTCGCGCGACGCGACCCATTGGGTTAGCGTCGTGTCGAGGAAGTCCTGGATCATCGGCGCGCCGCGCATGATCTCCGCCGACCAGATGCGGGTCGCGAGCGGCATCTCGCGCGCGAGGTCCATTTTCGCCGCGATATAGGCGGAGAGGGCGACCGTTGGGTCCTCGCTCGCGTCGAAGGACGAGGCGGCGGCGAGCCAAGCGGTCAGCACCCGTTCGATCACCGACCGGTAGAGCGTCTCCTTGGTCGCGAAATAATAGTGCAGGTTCGCCTTGGGAAGGCCGGCGCGCTGGGCGATCGCAGCGGTGGTCGCGCCCGCGAATCCCTGCTCGGCGAACACCCATTCGGCCGCCTCAAGGAGCGCGCGTTCGTTTTCCTCCCGGACTGTCGGTCTCGGTCTGCGGCGCGCCATAAGCTCCTCGGACGGCGCCCTCCCGTCATCCCGGCGGCGCGCGGTTTGGAACCGCGGGCCGCTTTGGCATTAGGCGGCCGCGCCGAATTGATGAGCGCTGCAGCGCAACATTACGCCATTTGACCATTTGGTCAAAGCTATAATAGCGTTTGCGGATGTGTTGTGGAGCTGTTGATGGCTGACTTGTCGAATGTGCGGGTCGACGGGACAAGGCTCTGGGATTCGCTCATGGAGATGGCGAAAATCGGCGCCACTCCGAAGGGCGGCGTCAAGCGCCTGACACTGACCGATCTCGACCGCCAGTCGCGCGAACTGTTCCGGAAATGGTGCGAGGCCGCCGGCTGTTCGGTTACCGTCGATGAGATGGGCAACATGTTCGCGCGTCGGCCAGGCCAGGACAATACGCTCGCACCGGTGATGGTGGGCAGCCACCTCGACACCCAACCGACCGGCGGCAAGTTCGACGGCGCGCTCGGCGTGCTCGGCGCACTCGAGGTCGTGCGCTCCCTCAACGACCTCAACATTCGGACCCGGCGACCGATCGAAGTCGCCAACTGGACCAACGAGGAAGGTTCGCGCTACGCCCCGGCGATGATTTCGTCGGGCGTGTTTGCCGGTGTTTACACCAAGGAACTGGCCTATGCGTGCAAGGACGGCGAAGGCAAGGCGCTAGGCGACGAACTTGAGCGGATCGGTTTCAAGGGCGAGGAGCCTGTCGGCGCCCATCCCGTCCATGCTTTCTTCGAGCTGCACATCGAGCAGGGTCCGATTCTGGAGGACGAGTCGATCGACGTCGGCGTCGTCACCCATGGACAGGGGCAGCGCTGGTACGAAATTCGCTTGACCGGCTTCGAGAGCCACGCCGGCTCGACGCCAATGCCGCGCAGGAAGGACGCGTTGCTCGGCGCCGCGCGGATTGTGGAGCTCGTGAATGCAATCGGCCTGTCGAAGGCCCCGCTCGGCGTTTCGACGGTCGGCATGCTCAACTCCTATCCGAACTCCCGCAATGTCATTCCGGGCGAAGTGTTCATGACCTGCGAATTCCGGCATCCCGCCGACGCCACCTTGACGGAAATGGACGCAGCCTTGCGCGAGGGGGTCGAGTCGATTGCCAAAAAGATCGGCCTGACCTACGACCTCACACAAATCTTCTACTATGCCCCGGTGCCCTTCGATCCGGGCTGCGTCGAGGCGGTGCGCCGTGCAGCCAAGCATTTCGGCTATTCGCATCGCGACATCGTGTCGGGCGCGGGTCACGACGCCTGCTATCTGGCGCGTGTCGCGCCAACGTCGATGGTGTTCACGCCCTGCGTCGACGGAATCAGCCACAATGAAAGCGAGGACATCAAGCCGGATTGGGCGACCGCCGGCGCCAATGTGCTGATGCACGCGGTGCTGGAGAAGGCCGAAATCGTGTCGTAACGGCCAGCGGCCACGCCAGCGCGCGAACAAAGGTTTGGGAGAATAAAATGTCGCTCGTCATCGAAGGCGGAACAATCGTCGCCGCGGACCGTACCTACAAGGCCGACGTGCTGGTCGAGGGCGAGACCATCAAAGCGATCGGCGAGGGCTTGAAGGGCGACAGCACGCTCGACGCCAAGGATTGCTTCATCATGCCGGGCGGCATCGACCCGCATACCCATCTCGACATGCCCTTCATGGGCGCGAACTCCGCCGATAATTACGAGAGCGGCACCAAGGCGGGGCTTTCGGGGGGCACGACGATGGTCGTCGACTTCTGCATCCCCAATCGCAACCAGCCGCTCATGGAGGCGTTCGCCGATTGGCAGAAACGCTCGAAGGACGCTGTCTCCGACTATTCCTACCACATGTGCATCACCTACTGGGACGATGCCGTGCGCGAGGACATGGCCAAGGTGGTCAAGGCCGGCGTGACGACGTTCAAGCATTTCATGGCCTATAAGGGCGCGCTGATGGTGAACGACGAGGAGATGTTCGCCTCGTTCACGCGCTGCGCCGAACTGGGCGCGATGCCGCTCGTCCATGCCGAGAATGGCGAGATCGTTGCCGCGCTGCAGAAGCATTACATGGCCAAGGGCGTAACCGGCCCCGAGGGCCATGCGCTGTCGCGTCCGCCCGACGTTGAGGGCGAAGCGGCCAATCGCGCGATCATGCTGGCCGATCAGGCGGGCGTGCCGCTCTACATCGTGCACACCTCCTGCATCCAGGCGCACGAGGCGATCCGCCGCGCCCGCGCCTTGGGTAAACGCGTCTATGGCGAGCCTTTGATCCAGCATCTCGTGCTCGACGAGAGCGAGTACTATAATCCGGATTGGAAGCACGCGGCGCGGCGCGTCATGTCGCCCCCGTTCCGCGACAAGATCCATCAGGACGATTTATGGAACGGCTTGCGCGCGGGCTCGCTCCAGGTGGTGGCGACCGATCATTGCGCCTTCACCACCAAGCAGAAGGAACTGGGCCTAACCGACTTCACCAAGATCCCGAACGGGACCGGCGGACTTGAGGATCGCATGCCGGTTTTGTGGACCTACGGCGTCGACACCGGGCGCCTCACCATGAACGAGTTCGTCGCCGTGACCTCGACGAATATCGCGCGCATCTTGAACCTCTATCCGCGCAAAGGCGCGATCCTGCCGGGCGCGGACGCTGACGTCACGGTCTGGGACCCGAAGGCCAACAAGACGATCTCGGCGAGGTCGCAGGTTTCGGTCATCGACTACAATGTGTTCGAAGGAACCAAGGTGACAGGCCTGCCGCGCTATACGCTGTCGCGGGGCGAGGTCGTCTATCGCGACGGGTCGGTGCAGGCCGAGCTTGGGCGCGGCCGCTTCATCAAGCGCGAGCCGTTTCCTGCGGAGGCGCGCGCGCTCAAGCTCCATAAGGAGTTCACTGCGGTGGCAGGCGTTGCGCGCTGAGGAAACGGACCGGCGATGGACGTAGCGGCGGCTGCCAAGCTCAAGCCGGACGACCACACGACGCCCGCCGCGGAAGCCGCGATTGAGATCAGCGGGCTTTCGTTGCGCTTCGATACCGCCGATGGGCCGGTGCAGGCGCTAAGCGACGTCAGCCTGCGGGTCGCTCGCGGCGAGTTCGTCTCCTTCATTGGACCGTCGGGCTGCGGCAAGACGACGCTCCTGCGCGCGGTCGCGGATCTCGAAAACCCGACCGGCGGCTCAATCCGCGTCAATAACATGAGCCCGCATGAAGCGCGCGCCAATCGGGCCTATGGCTATGTGTTCCAGGCGCCGGCGCTCTATCCATGGAGGAGCGTGGCGCACAATATCGCGCTGCCGCTTGAAATCATGGGGTTCAGCAAGGCGGAACGCGAGGCCCGCGTCGCGAAAGGGCTCGAGCTCGTCAATCTTTCCGGCTTCGGGGCGAAATATCCCTGGCAATTGTCGGGCGGCATGCAGCAGCGTGCGTCGATCGCGCGGGCGCTATCCTTCGATCCCGATCTTCTGCTGATGGACGAACCGTTTGGCGCGCTCGACGAGATCGTGCGCGACATGCTGAACCAGCAATTGCTGCGCCTCTGGGACGTGACCGGCAAGACGGTGCTGTTCGTTACGCACTCGATTCCGGAAGCGGTGTTCCTGTCGACGCATATCGTCGTCATGTCTCCCCGCCCGGGTCGCATCTACGACGTCATCGAATGCAATTTTCCACGCGACCGTACGCTGGACATCCGCGAGACGCCTGAATTCTTAGGCGTCGCGAACCGGGTCAGGCAGGGCTTGCGCGAGGGACATTCCTATGACGGATAGTCTTGACGCGCGCCCTCATCCGGCCGCGCTGCGCGCGTCCACCTTCTCCCCGAGGGAGAAAGTGCGCCCCTTCCCTTCTCCCTCGGGGAGAAGGTGGCGCGAAGCGCCGGACGAGGGCAGGGGACGCCTATGAAATCGGCGCTTCCCCTCGCAACTGTCATCCTCGCCCTGATCGGCGTCTGGTATCTCGCCGCGGCGCTCATGAACGCGTCGCTCCAGCGCGACCAGTTCGCCAACGCGGGCCGGACGGATTACTCCACCCAAGACCTCGTCGGCGCGTCGCTCAACATGGAGCGGCCGAAGCTGCCAGCGCCGCACCAGGTCGCGAGCGAACTTTATAAGCTTGTCTTCGCGACCTCGCCGACGTCCAAGCGCAGCCTTGTTTATCATGGGGCGATTACGCTGGAAGAGACACTGGTCGGCTTCGCTGTCGGCTCGGCGCTAGGCATCGGCCTTGCCGTTCTCATCGTCTCCATGCGCTGGCTCGAGCGATCGATGATGCCGTGGATCGTGGCGTCGCAGACCGTGCCGATCATCGCGCTCGCGCCCATGATCGTCGTCATCCTCAACCAGTTCAACGTCACCGGCATCGCGCCAAAGGCGGCGATCGCCGCCTATCTCTCGTTCTTTCCGGTGACGGTCGGCATGGTCAAGGGCTTCCGCTCGCCCGATCTGTTGCAGCTCGACCTCATGCGCACGTATTCGGCCACGCGCGCGCAGACCTTCATGAAACTCAGAGCGCCTGCCAGCGCGCCGTTCTTCTTCGCCAGCATGAAGATCGGCGCCGCCGCCGCGCTCGTCGGCGCGGTGGTCGCCGAAGTCACCAAGAGCGAAGACGGGGGGTTGGGCGCGAGGCTACTGGCGGGCTCCTATTATGGGCAGACGGTTCAGATCTGGGCTGCTTTGTTCGCCGCCGCGGCGCTCTCTGCAACACTCGTCGCGGCGATCGGCGGCGCGGAGCGCATCGCGCAACGGCGAATGGCGTTCACTCCGTGAACCTGCGCCGCCTCACGGACCTTCTGCCCCCGCTCGCCTTCGGCCTTGCCGTGCTCGCGATCTGGGAGGCGGTCGTCAGGCTGCTTCAAGTGCCGGCGATCATCCTGCCTCCGCCAACGGCCATCGCGGCGCGCTTCGTCACCTCCGTACCGACGCTCGCCGCCGATTTCCGGCAGACGATTCAGGGCGTGCTGGCGGGTTACGTTATCGGCTCGCTCGCGGGATTCGTCGTCGCGATCCTGATCGACCGCTCGCAGTTTCTGCAACGCGGCCTCCTCCCGATCGGCAACCTCGTTTCCGCGCTACCGATCGTCGGCGTTGCGCCGATCATGGTGATGTGGTTCGGTTTCGATTGGCAATCGAAGGCTGCGGTCGTTGTCGTGATGACCTTCTTCCCTATGCTGGTCAACACGATCGCCGGGCTTTCCAGCGCCGGCGCGATCGAGCGTGATCTAATGAAAACTTACGGCGCGAACTATTGGCAGACCCTGCTCGCATTGCGCCTGCCGGTCGCAATGCCGTTCATCTTCAATGCGCTCAAGATCAACACGACGCTCGCCATGATCGGCGCTATCGTCGCCGAGTTCTTCGGCACGCCGATCGTGGGCATGGGCTTTCGCATTTCGACCGAAGTCGGCAGGCTCCAGATCGATATGGTGTGGGCGACGATCGTCGTCGCCGCGATTACGGGATCGCTGTTCTACGCGCTGGTCGCCGGCGTCGAGCGCCGCGTGACGTTCTGGCACGCCTCCTATCGTGCGAAAGAGGCTTGAGCTTTTCACCGCATAAGGTAGTCCTTAAGCGCAGCGACGGGAGTCCGGGTTCAATTGTTGGGAGAGCAAAAATGAAATCAATGATGTTCGCAGTCGCCAGCATGGCGGCGATGCTGGTTGCGGGCGCGGCGCGGGCGGATGACAAGGTCACGCTGCAGCTCAAATGGGTCACCCAGGCACAATTCGCTGGCTATTACGTCGCCAAGGACAAGGGCTTCTACAAGGAAGACGGACTCGACGTGACGATCAAGCCGGGCGGACCGGACGTTGCGCCGGAGCAGGTGCTGGCGGGAGGCGGCGCTGACGTCGTGGTCGACTGGATGCCGGCGGCGTTGGCGGCGCGCGAGAAGGGCGCCCCGATGGTCAACATTGCGCAACCGTTCAAGCATTCGGGCCTTGAGCTCACCTGCCGCGCCGATACGGGCATCAAGTCGCCCGAGGATCTCAAGGGCCGCACGCTCGGGGTGTGGTTCTACGGCAACGAATATCCGTTCCTCAACTGGATGGGGAAACTGAAATTCCCGACCGACGGCTCGCCCGCAGGCGTCAAAGTGGTGAAGCAGGGCTTCAACGTTGACCCGCTGTTGCAGAAGCAGGCCGATTGCATCTCCACCATGACCTACAATGAATATTGGCAGGTGATCGACGCTGGCTACAAGCCCGAGCAACTGGTCGTGTTCAAATACGAGGATCAGGGCGTCGCCACTCTCGAGGACGGCCTCTATGTCATGGAGGACAAGCTCAAGGATCCGGCCTTCGTCGACAAGATGGCGCGCTTCGTCAAGGCGTCGATGAAGGGCTGGAACTATGCGCGCGCCCATCCGGAGGAAGCGGTCAAGATCGTGCTCGACAACGACTCGACCGGCGCCCAGACGGAGCACCACCAGACGCAGATGTTGAGCGAGGTCAACAAGCTGACCGAGGGCTCCGACGGCAAACTCGACAAGGCCGACTACGAGCGCACGGTGAAGACGCTGCTGACTGGCGGCTCGGACCCGGTCATCTCGAAGGAGCCGACCGGCGCCTATACGACCGCGGTCACCGACAAGGCGCTCGGCAAGTAAGGCAGCCGGCCACGCCGCACCCCGAGGTCCGGGTTTAAACGAACAAAGCATGCGGCAGATCAAGCGATCGCCGCATGCAGCGCAGCGGGGGCGAGGATCGCCCGCGCTTGTGTAACGAGCAGATCGGCGCCAAATTCACTTAGGGCGTCTGTCGACCGGTCAGACCGGCCGGCCGCGACCCCCGGGAGCTTGAGGGGCATGTCGAGGGGGGCGATCAGCCGGGAGCGCCCACCCTCCGCGCGAATCCTGCTGTCGAGCGATGCATTCGACGAGCGCGACCGCTTCGACGCTTGGCGTGAGGAATTGATGTTGCGCTTCATGCGCGTCGATGTCGACGTGCCCGACAAGAAGAGCTTTCATACGCGCTTGCGCGTGCTCAATTTGCCGAATGTTGGCGTCATTGAGCGGCGCTCGACGCCGAGCGAAGTCAGACGTAGTGCGGAACTCATCCGAGACGGCGACGACTCGCTCGTCTTTTCATTGCCGTGGCGGAAAAGCATTGAAACACGTGGACCTGCCGCCGAGGCGAGCGTCGGGCCCGGAGAGGCGGTCATCCACTCGCTCAATGAGATCACATGCTCGCGTACGTCGCAGGGTTTTCGCGGCGTCTCGTTGCGGATCGCCCGTCAGACCGCGCTCAGGATCGCGCCGCCCGCCGAGCGGAGGCTCAATAGGCGGATTCCCATGGACCGGAGCGCATCTTTTATCCTCCAGTCGTATCTCGTCTCGCTCGTATCAACCGCGGACGGCCTTTCCTCTTCGGTTGCAACGCTCGCCGATCTGCATTTGAGGGAATTGCTTGCCAATATTTTCGATCCCGACGGCGATCTCGCTCGCGCCGGAGTCTACGGCGGCGTCAAAGCGGCGCGCCTGCAGGCGGTGATTGCGGAAATCGCGAGGCGCCTTGCCGATCCCGAGCTCAGCGCCGCGGCAGTCGGGCGCCGGCTCGGCCTGTCGGAGCGATATGTCCAGCAGCTGCTGGAAGGCGCTGGGCTTTCGTTTTCCGCCTATGTGCGCGGGCTGCGGCTCAAGCGCGCGCACCAGTTGCTACGCGATCCGCTCATGCGCGAGCTGCGGATCGGCGACATCGCCGCGATGGCGGGCTTCGACGACCTGTCGCACTTCAACCGGATGTTCCGGTTGCAATTCGGCGAAAGGCCGACCGACGCGCGGCGCTCCCAATAACGCTGGCCGCATCTGAAGAGGCTCGTCCAGACTCGAGCCGCAGCGCCGCTTAGGCTTTCCCCGGGAAAGCGCCTTAGTGCAGATTAATATTGTGTATTTATGCGGCTAAGCCAGAATTCGATGCGCCCTGAACCAAGACGGGACTCGCGGGCGCCAATATTATCACAGAATTAGCATGCCGGATCGTCCAGGAGGATGGAGCGTGGGGAACGACCGAGATCCTGCGACTGGCTTGCCCGACATCGTCGTGAGACTGGCGCGAAGGATGATAGCAGTCGGCGCAATGTTTGCGCTCGCCTTGGGCGTCGGCTTGACCGCCATGGGAGCGGCATTCGCACAGCTGCCGGATTCGACCTTCAGCCTCTCGCTCGAGGCGTTGGGCCAGTACGGCGACTATAGCTCGCCAGGAGACGAGACGGACGGCTATTGCAAGACGCTGGGCAGTTGCGGAACGGCGTCCGGTTCCCTCACCTCGAACATCCTTGGAATGCAGTCGGTCAGCGGATCCGCTATGACCTTCCAGGACCTCGGCGCCCAATCCTACGCTACGGTCGACTTTTATTTCATGATCAAGGGTCCAGCGAACGAGTCGGTCACCTATGGCATGAAGGCCAGCGGCGCGACCTCGATATTCGGTGGCGGCCAGGCCACGGCGTTGCTCTATTTGGACGGCACGCTCCTGAACTACGCCTGTTCGTCCTCCATGACGGGCTACTGCGCCGTCAGTGACGATTTTGCGTTCGACACGCAGTTTTCGGCGCCTGCAAACACGGTGCAAAAGCTCGAGATCGATTTGGCCGGCGGGACCGCCGCGTTCGGCGGCGGTCCCTATTCAGCGACGATTGATCCCATGATCACCGTCGATCCCGCCTTCGTCGCCCAAGGATATAGTCTAGTGCTCAGCCCGAACGTGACGCAAGGCGGCCCGGCCTCGCCGGTTCCCGAACCTGGGACATGGGTGATGGCGCTCACCGGGTTGGCCGCGCTCGGATTCGCCTATCGCGTCCGGCGGCGCGCGCCGGCGGCACATCGAAGGGGGTAAGTCTTTCCATGCCAAAATTCCCGTCCCGCATTGCATGTGCTGCGGCCGTTGTCGCCCTTTTCTCCACATTCGCTCCCGCCCGGGCGGAGCTGCTTTTGGTGACCTACACCAGCGGTTACGTCGGCACGGAGATCTTCAAATTCGACACCCTCGCTGGGTCCGGCGTTCCGGGCTATGGCGACAGCGAAATTTCGTTCCCGCTTTTGTACGACTCGCAGGGCAACAACAACGTCACCTTCGCCGCGCCACACGTTGAAAATCCCAGCTATCCCGGCACGACCATCATCACCTGCTGCAACACCGGGTTTTACGACGGCATCAATCCGCCGTTTTTCGCCGGTGGAAGCACCATCCTCAACTGGTCGCCCGGCGTTTAGTCGGCCGTTATGGAACATTCACCGTCGCGCTTGCGCCTGCGGCGCCGGAGGCTTCCACCTGGGCGATGATGCTGGTGGGCTTCGGCGGGCTCGGCTTCGCAGCCCTGCGACGCCGGGCAAGCGTGCTACGCAATTCGGACTCAGCGCAGCCTCAAGCCGCTCGTTAGTCAAATCTCCACCGCCTCGCCGAGGGCCTGCGGCAGCGCGCTTGTCTCCGGCGCGGACGCTGCCTGCTGCGCCGCGCCCCGCACGAGGTCATGAATGAAGCGCAGCTTCTCCACGACCGCCGGCGCGATTATGAACGGGTAGAGATCGGGCCTGCCCATCGCCCGATTGACGCTGTTCATGGCGACGACGAAAGGCGCCCAGGCCTCGACAATCCGCTCGATCGAACCGTCTGCGTAGGGGTCGAAGTTGAGCTTGGCGAAATGCGCGCCCTCCCTGTCGACGGCTGGCGCGATTCTGAGCCCGAACGCGTTCGCCGTCTCAAGCGTGTCGACGATGTGGAGGTAGTGCGCCCAGCTTTCGGCGAAATCCTCCCACGGATGCGAAGTCGCGTAGGCCGAGACGAAGCGCTCCGCCCAATCTGAGGGCGCGCCCTGCTCGTAATGGCGCTTGAGCGCAGCCTCGTAGTCCTGCGTATCGTCGCCGAATATTGCGCGACATTGTTCGAGCTTGCCGCCGTCGCGCACCAGGATATCCCAATAGTGATGACCGACCTCGTGCCGGAAATGGCCGAGGAGGCTGCGATAGGGCTCGGCCAATTCCGCCCGGCGCCTCTCGATCTCGGCGCTGTTGGCTTCCGCGAGCGCGATCGTCACCACGCCGTCGTCGTGCCCGGTCATGACCTTGGGGCCGGAAGGGTGGGGAGGATCGGCCAGGAATTCGAACGCCAAACCGTGGGTCGGATCCTCGACGCGGGTCTTAAGCGGCAGCTTCCAGCGAAGCAGGCTGTAGAACAGGCGGTGCTTTGCTAACTCGATGTCTCGCCATGCCGTGAGATGCGAGGCTTGAGAAATGTCGGGTATCGTATCGTTGTGGCGGCATGCGACGCAGAGCCTATCCTGCCCTTCGGCCGTCGTCAGCCAGTTGCAGACGTCGTAGTCTGCGTTGGCGCAGAAGCGGCGCGGCCCGCTCTCTCCCACCAACGGCGTCCAGGATTGGCCCCCCGCTGGCTCGACCGCAGCCATGATTTCGAGCTCGGGGAGATAGCCGAGCCGATGGCCGCAACGTCCGCAGGTTCGGTTCTCGAAGTAAATGATGTTGTCACAAACCTGGCAGCGAAACAATTTCATGGAAAGCAATCCTCGCCAGTATGAAGCGCCCGGAACGCGCGAGGCGTCAAATCGTTCCCATAATCCGACCCCGAGATCAGGCTTGGAGGTCGCGTAATCTGCTGCGAAAAGAAGAGCCTCTCATCAAGGCGCCAAGCCCTATCGGAGTTAAGCAATGCGGGTAAAGCTGTTTTCCTTGGCCGCGACCACGCCAATCCAGTCGCTGGAGAACGACATCAATGAGTTCCTGGAATCGGAGCGGCCTCATGTCACTTATGTCAGCGTAAGCTCGAGCGACATCGAGAGGGTCGCTTCCGTGTGGTACGAAGAGCCGCATCATCGCACCGTCGAACAGACGATGGCGGAATTGGAGGAGCTGGTGGAAGAACCCGGCGGCGAGGGCAACTTGGCCTGAGGGCGACCAGCGGCGCCGACCCCTTCTCCCTCAGGAAGAGATACGGGGGTGAGGGACTTCAGCGCGGCGCCGCGCGCTCGCCTTGGTGTCGGCCCCGGTCAGCGCGCCATAATTGTGGGCGCCCTTCGTCTCGATGCGTGAGCGGCAGAAGGCCTCGGCGACCGGGGAAGCGGCGCGAAACAAAGCCGCCGCCTGGAGCCCGACGGCGAGCCGGTCGCACAGATCGCGGGCGCGACTCTCGAACTGCGACGGATCGCTAAGATCCTGCTTGAGCGCCCCGACATGAGCGTCGAGCGTCGCGCTTTCGCCTTTGACCGCGGACAATTCGGCGAAATAGGCCCCAAGCGTCTGGGGCGAGCGCTGAATGGCGCGGGCGATGTCGAGGCACTGCACGTTGCCGCTTCCCTCCCAGATCGCATTGACCGGCGCCTCACGATAGAGGCGCGGCATCGGGCTGTCCTCCATCACTCCCGAGCCGCCGAGACATTCGAGCGCTTCATAGGCGTGGCCCGGCGTCCGCTTGCAGATCCAGTATTTGCCGACCGCGGAGCCGATGCGCACCAGCGCGTCCTCATGGCTGTCGTCGCGATGATCGAGCGCGCGGGCGATGCGCATGGTCAGCGTCAGCGAGGCCTCCGCCTCGATCGCAAGGTCGGCGAGCACGGCGGTCATGAGCGGCTGGTCGATCAGGAAAGCGCCGAAGGCCTTGCGCTGGCGGCAATGGTCGATCGCCTGCGAAACCGCCATACGCATGCCGGCGGATGAACCAATCATGCAGTCGAACCGCGTCATGGCGACCATCTCGATGATCGTCGCCACCCCACGACCCTCCGGGCCGACCATCCAGCCGAGCGCGCCGCGCAGCTCCGTCTCGCTCGATGCGTTGGAGACATTGCCCATTTTGCGCTTGAGCCGGATGATCTGCAGTGGGTTCTTTGTTCCGTCCGGTCGCCAGCGCGGAACGAGAAAACACGAGAGACCACCCGGCGCCTGGGCCAGCACGAGAAACGCGTCGCACATCGGCGCCGAGACGAAGAATTTGTGGCCGACGAGGTCGTAAGCCTGGCCGGTGCCCTCGACGCCGACAGGAATGGCGCGCGTCGTGTTGGCGCGCACGTCCGAGCCGCCCTGCTTCTCGGTCATCGCCATGCCGATCGTCACGCCCTGCTTCTGCTCAACGGGGATGTTGCGCGGATCGTAGACACGCGCCTGGATCTTCGGCAGCCATTGCGCGGCGAGGTCGCCCTGCAATTTGAGACAGGGCGTCGCGGCGAAGGTCATGGTGATCGGACAGCCGTGGCCGGCTTCGACCTCGGTCTGCATGTAAGAGCGCGCGGCGCGCGCCACGTGCGCGCCTTCCCCCGGATCGGTCCAGGGCGACGAATGGAGCCCATCCTCGATCGAGGCTCTCATCAGAGCGTGATAGGAGGGGTGAAAGCGCACGAGATCGACGCGCCTTCCGTATCGATCGTGGGTGTCAAGCTCCGGCGGGTTCTTATTCGCCAGCGTTCCCAGCTCCAAAAATTCCGCCGATCCGGCGCGGGCGCCGAATGCT
>Ga0209624_10001022_pt1 | contig 23297 bp, 17 predicted proteins | sample JacPinW_OM2H0_O1_FD_188565 | JGI IMG/M metagenome (GOLD analysis project Ga0209624, IMG submission 188565) | Forest soil microbial communities from Algoma, Ontario, Canada - Jack Pine, Ontario site 1_JW_OM2H0_O1 (SPAdes) (version 2) | ecosystem: Environmental > Terrestrial > Soil > Boreal...
TTCAACCACCCGCCGATTGCCATGACGCACATTTCTGATTCCGAGTCCGGCGTCGCCGAGATGTTGCGAGATTATTCGATCGAAGTGAATCCGCGGGAGCCGAAAATAATGGACGCAGCCGCGGCCCGACTGGATCCCGGAACGGAAGTTTTCCTCACATGGATACCCGGAGCAGACCCAATGAATATGGTCGCCGCGGCCATAAAGCTGCGGCGAGCGGGGTTGTTGCCCGTTCCTCATATTGCTGCACGCATCATCGAGAGCGCAGCTCAACTAGAACAGTTGGCAGCGCGGTTTGCGGGTGAGGCGGGGGTTGACCGCGTCCTGATTGTTGGTGGCGACCGGGAGAAGCCCGCCGGGCCATATGATTCCAGCCTCGCGGTGATGAGAAGCGGCGCCCTTCAAAGGGTGGGGATCATTCGCACCGCCATCGGCGGATTCCCAGAAGGAAATCCTAATATTCCGGATGCGCTGTTGGCTGAAGCGCTTACAGCCAAGTTGAACTTCGCGCGCAGTGCGGGTCTGCAGCTCAGCATTGTCACCCAGTTTTGTTTCGAGGCCGAGCCGATCGTCAAATGGATACGGAGCCTACGAGCCGCGGGCATCGATGTTCCAGTGTCCGTTGGGCTCGCCGGACCGGCGGGAATCATCGCGCTGACGCGCTACGCGATCCGATGTGGAATTGGCAATTCCTTGCGCGTTTTGACGGAAAAGCCGTCGTTCGCGAAGTTGCTCATCGAAAAGGGCCCCGAGCCAATTATTCGCGAGCTCGCAGCAAACGCGGAAGATGCAAATGGATCGGCGCTTCCATTAGAAATCGCGCGCCTGCATTTCTTCGTCTTCGGCGGATTTAATAAGACTGTCGATTGGATTAACACTTACCGAACGAAATAGCTCGCGCGAGCACGCGCGACTCTGTCACCGCTGAGACGAAACGACTGCGGGAATTCATTGCGCCGTCCGTGCTCGGTCACTTCTGACTGGTACGCCAACCTTCCGCATACGATTTACGCGCGACTTCAGAGTATGGCACAGGGCTGACCACCGCCCGGATTTCAATCTGCTTGTGGCGTTCTGCCGTGGGTTTCTTGGTGCCACCGCCTTCTTCGCCCCACAGAATCTTAACTTCGTTGCCGATCTCCATGTCCGGATCAACTACACCCAGCGAGAGCATCGATCTCTCGTTGTAACTGTAGCCGCTAAACATCGAGAGGCCCACGGTTTTACCTCCGCCCAATACCTGGTCATAGGACGCAGAGGCGTAGTTCGATAGTGGCAGGTCGATGTATTTGTAAATTTCTCCCGGTTCGAAGAGCGAATGGAAGACTTTCAGGACATCCTCGGAGTTCCAGGCGAAGGTTACCTTCTTGCGTTGCGCTTTCGTCGCCATTTTTTCAAGAGCTTCTCTTCCGATGAAGTCATGATCGAATTTCACGAAAGGACCGTAGCCCAATTCGTACGGGGTCATGTAGTAGTCTTCAATGTTTTTGGAATTGAAACTACCGCCGATGGAACCGGTTCCTTCGTAGCTTGTTGCCGGCAACCACTGTCTATAGGATTTCATCTTGTCGCCGGTATAGACGGCGGGTAAGGGTGAGGGAATCCAGCCCGACTCAAGCGTGTTGGTAGCGTAAGCGCGCGCGCCGACTTCGCGAAGACCGAAGTCCTCTCCAGCCGCGACGATTGCTGCGCGGATTTCTTCGCGTTCCTCGTACGGTCCCCAAACTTCCAGGCCCGGAGCGCCTGCCATGCCATGACGCAATGCACGAACTTTCCGCCCGGCGATGTTGATCACGTCCATATTGAAGAATTTAATTTCGGGAATCGGCCCGCCATTCAACTTTTCGAGAACTTGCGGCGCATTGGGACCCTGAATTTGAAAGCGGTAAACCGTGCGAACGACTGCCATTGCTTTTGGGTTCGAAGGCGAGCGATCGTCTTTTTGGATTTTTAAATTGTACCCGCCCGTTTCTGCATGGAATTGGATCCAACTGGCGGTGGGGGCGCGGCCGACGAAAACAAACCGGTTCTCTTCCAGATGAAAGAGAATGCCGTCGCCAATCACATAGCCATCGTAGCTGCAGGGGGCGAACTGTTTGGCTCGATTGACCGGAAACTTCGCAAAACTATTAGTTCCCAGATGCGAAAGCAATTTGAGAGCGTCGGGTCCTTCGACGTATAAGTTGGCCATATGGTGAGATTGGTCGAAAAGAACGGCCGTCTCGCGCCAGGCACGCTGTTCGTCGCGCCAATTTGAAAATTCCGAAGAGACCACGGGATAGACGTAGGCTCCGATCTGCGAATTGCGCAACAATTCCACGGCATTCCCTTTGGCTTTTAGCAAATCTTCCAAGCTTTGCTGGCTCATGCCCACTCCTAGCGGAAAACGTATTTTTAATGCCGGCAGCGAGATTTCCTCGTTGACTCCTAAAACGGGCGTGATTATACATCCGGGTTGTGTCACCGGTATGCGATTTTGAAACGCTGTTCCATTTTGTGCTGGGCTGTAGAGTGGGTGGATGCGGTCGTGCTGGAGTACACTCTCGTTCTCGGGCAGAACTCGATCGATGGTTGACTAGCGGGCACTGGTAAGGGAAAAGATGAGGCGAAATTTCAAGATTGTGCGCGCCAGCTTTTTTATCGTAACCATTTTCCTTTTCCTTGTCGTGGGTGCGGGATGCCGCAGATCCAGTTCACGCCGAGCGGAGGGCACTCAAGCGCGCGAAGGATTGAAGCCCGCCGACGTCAACGACGCGCGACTAAGCAATGCCGATCAGGAACCGGGAAACTGGATGAGCTACGGCCGCACCTATAACGAGCAGCGCTTCAGTCCGTTGAAGGAGGTCACGGATCGAAACGTTGGCCAGCTTGGACTCGCGTGGCATTACGACCTCGATACTCGCCGAGGCCAAGAGGCCACGCCCGTGGTTGTTGATGGGGTTATGTATTTCACGTCGGCTTGGAGCAAGGTTTTCGCCGTCGATGGCGCGACAGGCGCGCCGATTTGGACTTACGATCCGAAAGTTCCTCCGGAGTGGAGCGTGAACGCCTGTTGCGATGTGGTCAATCGCGGCGTGGCGGCGTGGCAGGGAAAAGTTTTTGTGGGGACGCTCGATGGCCGGTTGATCGCAATCGATGCCAAGACCGGAAAACTCATGTGGGAGACGCTTACCATCGACCGCCAGTTTCGCTTCACGATTACCGGCGCTCCGCGAGTTGTGAAAGGTCTGGTAGTCATCGGCAATGGCGGCTCGGAGATGGGTGTGCGGGGTTACGTCTCGGCCTATGATGCGGAAACCGGGAAGATGGCCTGGCGCTTCTACACAATCCCGGGCGATCCGTCCAAACCATTCGAGAGTCCGATCTTCGAGAAGGCGGCAAAGACCTGGAGCGGGGAATGGTGGAAGGTCGGAGGAGGTGGCACCGTTTGGGATGCCATTGTTTACGATGCTGAACTCGATCTGCTCTACATCGGTACTGGAAATGGCGGACCTTGGAATGAAAAATATCGGAACCCCAAGCGCGGAGACGGACTCTTTACGTGTTCGATCGTGGCGCTAAAGCCGGAAACGGGAGAATACGTTTGGCATTATCAGGAAGACCCTGGAGACGACTGGGACTACGATTCTGACGAACAGATCATCCTGGCCGACATTCCGATTAATGGCGAGACGCGCAAGGTTTTGTTTCACGCTCCAAAGAATGGATTTTTCTACGTGCTTGATCGCGCCACGGGCGCGGTCATCTCGGCCAAGCCATACACTCGCGTTAATTGGGCGACCGCGATAAATATAAAGACCGGCCGGCCCATCGAAAATGAGGCCGTGCGTTATTCCAGGGGTCACAATCCAACGGTCGTGATTCCCGGCCCGGTAGGTGCACACAGTTGGCAACCGATGTCTTACAGCTCTGTTACGGGGCTTGTTTATATTCCGACTCAACAGGCTGGCTTCTTCTACAAGTCGAATCCGAAATTTGAACAAAAGTCCCTGGGATTAAATGTTGGCATTGATTTGGTAGCCTCCGGTTTGCCGCAAGATCCAAAGGTGAAAAAGGCGATTTTGGAGGGCGTCACCGGCCGTCTAATTGCTTGGGATCCCATACAACAGAAGCAGGTTTGGAGCGTGGAACGACCCATGCCTTGGAATGGCGGGGTGCTTTCAACGGCGGGCAACCTCATTTTCGAGGGAACCGCGGATGGTCATTTTGAGGCCTACCGTGCATATACCGGCGAGAAGATCTGGTCATTTGCTGCTCAGACCGGGGTAATGGCGGGGCCTGTGGCGTACGAGGCGAAGGGCGAACAATATATCGCTGTCCTATCGGGCTGGGGCGGTGTGTTTCCGTTGGCAGCAGGCGAGGTTGCTCTGAAAGTCGGCCGGCGGCCGAACATTGGACGCATGTTGGCATTTAAACTCGGGGCCAATGCAAGCCTGCCTCCGAAGCAGGAACTGGAAATGCCGGAATTGAATCCTCCTAGGTCAACTGCAAGTGCAGCCTCGATCGAGAACGGGAAGGAACTTTATCAGCGCTACTGTTCTATGTGCCATGGAGACGTGGCGGTCAGCGGCGGCGTACTTCCCGATCTGCGTTATTCGGCCGCGCTCTCAAGCGACCAGTGGACCAACATAATTCTTGGGGGCTTACTCCAGCCGAACGGCATGGTGTCCTTCAAGAAGGAGCTTTCACACAAAGACGTAGAGGCCATCCGCGCCTACGTGATTTCGCGAGCCAACGAATCCAAAACCGAGAGCGAACAACCGGCCGCGAAATAAGTTACGTCCACCTGCCGAATCGATATTCGCTCGCAAGCGTGTCAGTAAAATGCTCGCAGTGAAACTAGCGTTCTCGACCCTTCCGAGATTGCCAACACTGAAGCCAAACGGATCGATTCAGCAATCATGGAGTTATGGGCTTTATCTCGACACTAACGAGGTGTATTTCCGCGTTGCCAATGTTTTCCACCGAGTGAGGCGGCAACGAGTCTGTCCAGATTATGGCAGGTGCTTTATCTGCAGGACCGGCATCGCGAGAATCAAAGAGCAGGTTGCCATCGTCATCACGTCGAATGAAATCGCTTGCACTCCTAACTTGTATAACGCTGGGCCATTTATGCGTGTGGACGGGCACAATCTGCCCCGGCCCAATGCGCACATCCAGAACGCGGACATGTTCATTTTCGAATAGCAACTTATGGTAGTCCGGAGCAGCTACCAGCGCGTCCAACGCCTCTGGCCAAGACCATGCTTTCGAACTAGCACGTGTTGTCTCTATGCTCAGAGTCTCTCCTGCGCCCTGAGAGCAGGCTTGATCGTCTGGCAATCAGGGACTAGCTAGTTCCCGACCTTAATATCATTCGCTGAAATTGTACATCCGTACGGTTCAATCGTCGCCTGCGAGCGTCTTCGCGTTTTTTGCATCTACCCGCTTGTGCGAGTGGAAGTGCGTGATGGTATCATCCCGGCGTTCATTCCAATCAGCGAGAATTGGCGACGGCCGGAATGGAGAGGAGGACGATCGGTGACTGCACAGACGGCTGCTGGAGCGCCCACAACTGTCACCGAGGCGGCGTGGGAAGCATTGCAGGGTGCTTACGATCTGCAAGTGCATGTTGCGCCAGATGTGATTGAGCGAAGAATCGACGACCTTGATTTGGCGAAAGAATTTATTGCGCACAGGCTCAGGGGGTTTGTTTTGAAATCACACTACATTCCCACAGCAGAACGCGCGAAGGTAGTTTCAAAAGCCGTGCCGGGAATTTCGGCGTATGGCGCTATCACCCTGAATCACAGTGTGGGAGGGATTAACCCGGTCGCCGTTGAAATCGCGGGACGATCAGGATGCAAGGTCGTTTGGATGCCGACTGTCGATGCAGCCAATGAAACGGCAGGCCGAGCCGATGGGCCTAATACCAAGCTGCCATTCTGGGCAAAGATTCAGCGCGAACTTGCGGCCATCGGGATTTCGCCCGCGCCTCTTTCCGTGCTGGATGCCAGTGGCGATATCTCCGAGGCGACACGCATATGCCTTCCGCTGATTGCAAAGCACGAAATGATACTTGCTACAGGACACTTGGGACGTGTGGAGATCTTCAAGCTGGTGAGCGCGGCGCGAGCGGCCGGCGTTCGCAAAATCATTGTGACTCATGCGGAATTTCCCTCGCAGAATCTATCCGCCGATGAGCAACTCGAACTCGCAGAGATGGGAGCGTTCATCGAACATTGTTTTACGACCATGCATACAGGAAAAGCTCCGTGGGAGACGGTAATGGCGAGTATCCGAAAGGTTGGCGTGGAACGCTGTTTGCTTTCGACCGACCTCGGCCAAACCATCAACCCGCCGGTTGCAGAGGGATTCGCGATGTTCGCGCAACGGCTATTAGACGACGGATTCACGGTGCAGGAGATTCGCCGCATGGCAGTGACTAATCCAACCGCTTGCGTTCAGTAAAATGGAAGTCGCGGGGAAACGATGGTTGAAGTGAAGAAAACGGCGCTGGTTATCAGCGCGCATGCTGCTGATTTCGTTTGGCGAGCTGGAGGTGCAATCGCGCTTTATTCGGGACGCGGCTATCGCGTGCGGATTTTATGTTTGTCATATGGCGAACGAGGCGAATCTGAGCGGCTTTGGAAGATGCCATCGATGACTCTAGAGCGGGTGAAGGAGTTGCGCCAGGCGGAATCGGAAAAGGCGGCCGAAATCCTCGGCGCGGAAATTCGATTCTTTGATTCGGGAGATTATCCGCTTCAGGCGACGGAACAGTTGATCCATCAGATGGTGAGCGAATTTCGCGATTGCCAACCGGATTTCGTGCTCACTCATTCGTCGGCAGACCCTTACAACTTCGATCATGCGGAAGCCTACCAGTTGACGATGCGGACTCGTATTTACGCCCAAGCAGCAGGTTATCCGGCAGAAGGTAAGAAGCTTGGAGCGCCGCCTGTGTTTGCTTTTGAGCCGCACCAGCCCGAGCAGTGTGAATTTAAGCCGCAAGTCCTGCTCGACATCACGCCGGTGTTTGATCGTAAGCGCAAAGCGATGGAATCGATGGAAGCGCAGGAACATCTGTGGGAATACTACACGGACCTTGCCAAGCGCCGCGGCGTGCAGGCTGCGCGCAATTCGGGCAAGTCCGGGATTAAATTCGCCGAGGCCTACCAGCGAGTCTATCCGCAGGTAACGGAAGAATTGTCATGAAGCCAACGATTGTGCGCAGCATTGTCCGGCCGGAAACGGAGGTGGTTCAGCGCTTGGGGGAACTTGGCGTCGCCACCGTACACGAAGCGCAGGGTCGCGCGGGTTTGATGAAGCCTTATATGCGTCCCATATACTCAACGGCAAAAGTAGCGGGGCCAGCGGTTACCGTGTTGTCCCATCCCGGTGACAACCTGATGATTCATGCAGCGGTTGAAATTTGCCAGCCTGGAGACGTTTTGGTTGTTGCATTGGTTTCCGAATCAACTGACGGCATGTTCGGTGAATTGTTGGCTTGTTCAGTACGGGCGCACGGAGTGGCGGGCATAGTGATTGATGCGGGAGTGCGTGATGTAGCAGATTTGACGGAAATGAAATTTCCTGTCTGGGCGAAAGCGATTTGCGCGCAGGGTACGGTGAAAGAGACGGCGGGCTCGGTAAACGTGGATGTTGTATGCGCGGGTGCGCTTGTCCATCCCGGCGACGTTATCATTGGCGACCTGGACGGCATTGTTGTTGTACCCAGGGAGCAGGTCGCCGAAGTTGCTCGGCTGGGGGGAGAGCGATTGGTAAAAGAGCAGCGTTCGCGCGAACGGCTCAGCTCCGGCGAACTTGGAATCGACATGTATGGACTCCGCGCGAAGCTCGCGTCGCTCGGCGTGAAGTACTTGGATTAGCCGATTGGGTGAAGAACGTTATTGCCGCGTCCAGTTGTCGCGCATTAAAAGTTCAAGTCAGAGGAGCGAAGTCCGCGGAGGATGAAATGCCGAAGATTTACACGACCAGTAGCCTGGAAGCAATCACCGGCGAATTCAGCCGGCCGGACGTTACATCGGCGCTAGCGAAGACGAGTCTCCCTTTGTGCCCTTCATCGAGAATGTTTATATCAGGCACTTGGCATTTGATGTTCGCAACGGCGCATTCGCCAACATTCTTTGGGTGAAGAAAGGGGGCAAGCTCGGGCGCCATCGGCACCGCGGCCCTGTTTTTGCGTGCACGCTCGAGGGCAGTTGGCGCTACCTCGAATACGATTGGGTAGCAAGGCCGGGAAGTTACGTCCGCGAGAATCCCGGAGCAATTCACACGCTGGTCTCAGACGATCCCAACGGCATGAAGGCGTTTTTCTATCTGAATGCTTCTCTGGAGTTCTACGATGATCAAGACAATCTGCTCGAAACTCTGGATGTGTTCTGGTACATCAATCATTACGTGAGCTACTGCCGCGAGCATGGCCTGGAACTCAATCAGAAGCTCTGGATTTGATTGTTGACCGCGGCTGCGCGGATCAGCTTTTAGCCTCCTACGGGTATGTGTCATAATCTGAAACCTGATTTCATCTTGAAACGGTAGAGTCTTCTCTACAAAAATGTCGTCCGCATCGAGCTGGAGATCTTTCAACTAAGGCTGGTTCTCTTTGCCGTTGGTTTCCATCACAAAAAAGAAGCACAGCCGCAAAAGAGAGAATGGTGCGTCCGGTTCCAGCAAGTCTCTGCAGAAAGCGCTCCGCATTCTTTTGTATATGGGGAAGTACGGTCCTGAGTTGGGTGTTACGCAAGTGGCCTCTGCTCTGGAGTTGAACAAAACCACCGTCCATCGTCTATTGAATGCGATGGAGAACTTCGAGCTAATTGAGAAGAACCCGGACAATGAACGGTATCGGCTAGGGCTGAAGCTGCACGATCTGGGGGCAAAGGCAATAGAATCTCGAACTCTGCGAAGCGAAGCGCATGGGTTCCTGGTGGAAATGGGCCGACGTTCGAACGAAGCTGTCAGTCTCGCAGTACCGGATCGAGGAGGCGTCGTTTGTCTGGACCGGGTCGATTCGCCCCACACAGTGATTAGTGTGCGCACGGTTGTGGGAGCGCGTTTCCCGGCGCACTGCACGGCAGTGGGCAAGGCAGTGCTCGCGCATCTACCGCAAGTGGAGGTCGATGCGATTTTGGCCACCAATGGACTCACTCGGTTCACCCCGCACACAATCACGCGAGTTTCCGATTTAAATAAGAATTTAAAACAAATCCGCGAGCGAGGGTACGCTCTCGACAAGCAAGAGTTGGAGCGGGGTTTGAGTGGTGTAGCGGCCCCTATCCGTGCGCGAGATGGCCGGATTCTTGCTGCGGTCGGAATTGCTGGGCCGACGCTACGATTCCGGGGAAGAGAGCTTGCGCGACAGATTGCGTTGGTTAAGGAGATTGCCTCAGGGATCTCCGGTAGGGTTCAAGATCGAGCCCTGTGACTTGATGCAGCGTAGGGGCCGTGCTGATTCAAACAATTTGCGGTTTGACTAAGCCTTTGATTGGCGCGAGGACATAAAGCATTGCCCACAAAATATCGAGCGGATCATATCGGGAGTTTTCTACGACCGCCCGAGTTGTTGGAAGCGAAACGCGCCGGGGGTTCGCAGCGTGTGCGGGACCTAGAGGATAGCCATATCGCGCGCGTGCTGACCAAACAGAAGGAATTGGGTTTTGAAATTTTCACGGATGGCGAGTTGCGTCGGTACAACTTTATGAGCGACTTCACCGATGCGGTGGAGGGCTTCGACATGGGTGATGCTGTCGCGCGCACCTGGAAAGCGAGCGACGGAAAGGATGCCCGCGAGAGCAGCGTAATGGGTGTGGTAGCTTCCAAGTTGCGGCAGGTTCGTCCGCTCACCGGGCACGAGTTGCCGTTTTTAAAGAGGCACTCACCCGGTGCGATCAAAATGACTCTGCCCAGCGCTACTCAGTTTCCTGCAATTTCGTTTAAGCGGGGCGTGACCGACAAAGTGTATGAGAATCATTCCGCATTGCTATGGGACATCGTCGCCATTATGAAGACGGAGATGTCGCGGCTGTCGGAAGAAGGGGTGAAATACATCCAGATTGACGCGCCCCGATACAGCTACTATCTCGATCCCAAGTGGCGCGACTGGATTAAGGCGGAAATGAAAGTCGAGCCGGACGCATTACTCGAGGACTCTATTCGCGCGGACAATGCATGCTTCGAGGCCGCTCGCAGGCCCGGCGTGACGCTCGCGATTCACCTCTGCCGCGGCAACAATCGCAGTCACTGGTATGCCGAGGGTGGATACGATGCCATTGCCGAGAAGTTGTTCACGACCATGGTGGCCGATTGCTTCCTGCTTGAATACGACGATGAACGCTCCGGCACTTTTGAGCCACTTCGTTTCATTCCCAAGACAAAAACAGTCGTTTTGGGTCTGGTTAGCTCGAAGCAGCCGCAGCTCGAAGAGGGAGATGAACTCATCCATCGAATCAAAGAAGCGTCGAAGTATTTTCCTCTCGAGAATCTCGCGCTCAGCCCGCAGTGCGGCTTTGCCTCGACGATGGAGGGGAACCTACTCACCGAAGAAGAGCAATGGGCTAAGCTGCGACTGGTGTCGGAGACGGCCCGGCGCGTTTGGAGTTGAGTCCACCAACTGAAAAGCTGAGCGCTTGTAACCGCTTGACTTTACCTGGAGGGTGGCAAAAGATTCGTCAAGAAACCTTACAGCCGCGCGATTAACGAGCAAGCCATGAATCACCGAACGGCCCGCGCGGGCTCTCGTTTCTCCCCGTGGCCGACCGGTAAGAGAGGCGCTATGGTTTCAACTCCGTACATTGCAGGAAAAAACATCGATGTTCCGCCGTCTGCTTTCACCGATGTTGTGAACCCCGCGAATCAGAAACCGTTTGCCAAGATTTCCATGGGGCAAGAAGAGCACATGCGCGCGGCAATCGATGCTGCCGACGCCGCAAAAAAAACCTGGGGTGCGACGCTCGCGGCTGAACGGGAAGGTCTCCTGCATCGCGCTGCTGACGAGCTAGAGAAAGCGCGCGACGAAATGGTCGAGCTGCTGATCAACGAAGCCGGCTCTACGTTCGGGAAGGCACAATTTGAGATTCCTTTCGCCGCCAACTTAGTGAGGTCGATCGCCGGCGAGGCTCGCCGCATCCACGGTGACGTTTTTCCGGCGGATGTGCCGGGAATGATTTCTATTTCGATCCGGCGACCGCTCGGGGTCATCGCCGGGATATCTCCGTTCAATTTTCCTGTAGTTCTTTCGCTCAAGAAAGTGGCCTTTGCCCTGGCCACAGGCAACACATTTGTTCTGAAGCCGTCCGAGGAAACTTCGCTGATCGGGCTCAAGCTCGCCGAAATATTTGAGCGCGCTGGGTTGCCTTCCGGTGTGCTGAACGTGGTGCCGGGAAACGGGCCCGCGCTCGCGAAAGTACTCTTCGATGATCCTCGTGTGAAGCTCATATCGTTCACGGGCTCAACCGCGGTGGGAAGGCTGATTGCCACGGAATGCGCGAAGCGGGGCAAAAGAGTGGTGCTGGAAATGGGAGGGAAGAGTCCCCTCATCGTGCTGAAAGATGCCGACATAGATTACGCCGTGGACACCGCTTGCTTTGGAATATTTATTCATCAAGGACAAATCTGCATGGCGGGCTCGCGAATCATTGTCGAGGCGCCGATCTACGATGCTTTCCTGGAGAAATTTGTAGCGAAGGCTCGCACGCTAAAGGTTGGAGATCCGCACGATCCCCATACAGTCATCGGACCGCTGATTCGTTCGTCCCAGTGCCCCATGATCGATCGAAAAATCAAAGATGCCGTCGCGGGAGGAGCGCGCCTGCTGACAGGCGGCAACTACGAAGGGAATTTCTTCCACCCTACTGTGTTGGCCGACGTGACGCCGAACATGGCTGCGTTTCGCGACGAACTTTTCGGCCCTGTAGCCGCAGTGAGCCGAGCTAACGACGCCGATCACGCCTTGGCGCTTGCCAACAACTCGGCCTATGGTCTTTCTTCTGCCGTGCTTACCAACAATCTACAGCTGGCCATGCGGTTTGCGCTCGAACTCGAAGCAGGAATGGTTCATCTCAACGGTCCTACTATCCATGACGAAGGAGTTGTACCGTTTGGAGGAGTTAAAGATTCAGGTAGCGGCCGCGAAGGAGGGCGCTGGTCTGTTGAGGAAATGACCGAAGTGAAGTGGGTGACGATCCAGATGGGACGGCGTGCCTACCCTTTCTGATGAGTCAACTGTTGGAGAGAATTGTCTTGGTTGGCTGGCAAAGCCTCTTCAGGCTTTCTGGTTAGAGTCCGCAGTCAAAAAACACCGTTTCGCCGGGACCCTGCAGGATGATGCTCCATTCGAGCATTCCACTCTTATCCGCAACCTTCCTGGCGATCAGCGTTTCGCGCCGTCCCGGTTCGACGAGATTTAGCGCAAAATCGCTCGAATTGCTGGGCTCATCCGGGAAATAGATGCGCGTGACTAAACGCTTTTCGAGACCGCGGGCGAATACTGACACCGCGATGTGCGGAGCCTGTGTTTTCCCATCCGGGGCCGGCACGCTTCCTGGCTTAATTGTCGTGAACTGAAATCTCCCCTGGTCATCGGTCATCACTCGTCCAAAACCCGTGAATCCGGCCTCAAGGGATTTATTTTGATCGTCCTCTGGATGCGCATACTTTCCAAGTGCGTTGGCCTGCCAGGTTTCAACCAAGCCGTCAGGCACCGGCTTTCCATCGCCATCCAACATGCGCCCCGCAATAGTCACTCGTTCCCCGGAGACTCCTTCGCCCACGAGATTGTCTTGTTTTATCCTTGTGAGTCCGATGGAGAAGAACGGACCAACGGTCTGAGAGGTTGACGCCCACAAGCTCATGTTATTTCTCCATCGGAGTGGCTTCGCGGCCACTCAAGACGATATCGAATCGGTATCCCAGCGCCTGAGATGGAATGGTGGTCTCCCAATCAAAAAGCGAGATCAGCCGGTTGCGCGCTTTTTCATCCGCTGTGCAATTGAAGATCGGATCGAAGGGAATGAGCGGATCGCCCGGAAAAAACATTTGCGTTATTAGACGTGTGGCGAATGCCGGACCGAAGATTGAAAAATGAATGTGCGCCGGCCTCCAGGCGTTGTGATGGTTGCCCCAGGGGTACTCGCCGGGGCGGATGGTCACGAAGCGATAGCGGCCCTCCGAATCGGTGAGCGCATGGCCGGAACCCGTGAAATTTGGGTCCAGCGGAGCGTTGTGCTGATCGCGCTTATGCAAATAACGGCCGGCCGCGTTCGCCTGCCAGATCTCGATCAGCGTATCTCGCACGGGGCGTCCGTCTTCGTCTATTACTCGGCCGCTGACCACAATGCGTTCCCCGAGCGGCTGGCCAGAGTGCTGCTTGGTAAGATCGCTGGCCTTCACATCCACGGACTCCTTGCCGAATAATGGGCCGGTGATTTCCGAGAGTGTATGTGGAAGATAGATCAGCGGTTTTGCAGGCGCGCGCTTAATCGAGGAAACATACGACGGGTGCAAATGATTCGGTTGCGTCCCGATGTACGGCCGCCGGTATCCTCCAATTTTCGCCATAAGAAGTTCCTTTAATTCCGTCCCACTTTTTTAGGTGTTTAGCGAATCTATGCAAGCCTGTTAGCGGTTGTCAAGGGCCGATTATCGAAGCTGCGTGCGCCTATCGAACAAATAAGGTATCCTTCCCGATACCATAGGGAGGGAATCGATGCCGTCTGCAAATTCTCCGGCTATTTCCGGAAAACAAACACGCGTTGTTCCTGCTTCGGCGAGCCGGAGTGTAACGGCATTAATGCCGGCGGCACAGATAGATGGCTTCAGCGGAGATCCCAACTTCATGACGTCGTTGGCTCGCGGGCTGGCAGTCATTCAAGCTTTCTCCACCCGGAGAGACCCACTTACCATCTCGCATGTCAGCAGCAAGACCGGGTTTTCGCGCGCCGCTGTACGCCGCTGCCTTTACACGCTCGCCCAACTTGGCTTTGCGGGATCGGATGACGGCCGCCACTTCTTCCTCCGGCCCAGAATTCTGGCGTTAGGCCACTCCTACATTTCCTCGATGCCCTTGGCCGCGGCAGCTCAGCCCGTGCTTGAACGCATTAGTCATCTGCTCCACGAATCTTGCTCCATTGCCGCGCTTGATGGAGTGGATATCGTGTATGTCGCTCGAGTAAACGTGACCCGTATTATGTCGATCGACCTCCGCGTGGGCAGCCGTTTGCCGGCATACTGTACGTCCATGGGACGCGTGCTGTTGGCTAATCTCCCACCGGAGGAGCTCGAGTCGTACCTAAGTCGCGCGGAGTTAACGCGGCGAACCAGTCGCACGATTGTAAGCAGGGAGAAGCTGAGGCAAGTGTTACGTCTGATCCGACGCAACGGTTATTCGATTGTGGACCAGGAATTGGAGCATGGTCTTCGTTCCATGGCCGTTCCTATTCAGAACTCGGGCGGCAAGGTTACCGCAGCCCTCAATGTTGGAGCGCAGGCACAGCGCGTTTCGATTCTGGAAATGACGAACAAATTCCTACCGAATCTGCAAGACGCGGCGCAAGAGCTGACCATGCTACTGTAACGAACGCTCCCAAAAGTATTGAAAAGTTGGCGAAGAGAGCGACGGGCGCATGTAGCAATCCGCAGAGTACGCTCTGAAGGACTATATGACATTTGAAAATCTTTTGATGGAAGTGAAAGATCAAATCGCCTGGATTACTGTTAATCGGCCTCAGGTGCTCAATGCTCTAAATCACAAGACCATGGACGAGCTGGGCGAGGCCTTTGACCGCGCGGGCAGCGACGATAGCGTTCGCGTATTGATCCTAACAGGCGCGGGCGAGAAGTCATTTGTGGCTGGCGCAGACATTAATGAACTCGCGCAACAGACTGCCACGGACGGCAAGAGATTCTCGCATATCGCTCAGCGCATCATGGGCTGCCTGGAGACCTTGGGAAAGCCATCGATTGCCGCGATAAATGGTTTTGCGCTCGGTGGCGGATGCGAATTGGCGCTAGCTTGCACGATGCGTATCGCCAGCCGAACAGCGCGGCTCGGGCAACCTGAAGTAAAGCTGGGAATCATTCCGGGCGCAGGCGGAACTCAGCGGCTCGCGCGGCTTTGCGGCAAAGGAATGGCGCTTGAGCTGATACTAACCGGCGATGTGATTTCCGCCGAGGAGGCTCTGCGCATTGGACTCGTCAACAAAGTGGTTGAGCCCAACGAATTGATCCCAGCGGCGGAAGCTGTGGCGCGCAAAATCGTCGCTGCTGCACCGCTCGCTGTTAGATACTCAATGGAAGCAGTAGAGCGGGGCCTGAATGGGACGCAGAACGAAGGGCTTTTCTTGGAGGCGTCACTCTTTGGATTATGCTGCGCAACTCAAGATATGCGAGAAGGGACCCGCGCGTTCATCGAGAAGCGGTCACCGACGTTTGAGGGCCGCTAAGCGAAGTCACGAGCTCCGCCGCGCGTAGCTTCCCGTTACCACCGTGCCGGGACCGGTGCCGGTTGCCCCACGCTGACATCAGTTCTAAAATAGGCCGCAAACTCTGGCCATGTTTCGTAAGCGAGTATTCGACGCGCGGCGGCACCTGCGGGTACACCTTACGATGAACAATGTTGTCGCGCTCCAGCTCACGCAACCGCTGCGTCAACATTTTCTTTGTGGCTCCCGGGATTTTCTTCTGAAGCTCTCCGAACCTGTGAGTTCGATCCTGGAGGTGAAACAGGATCAACGGTTTCCATTTCCCCCCGATGATGTCAGCGGTAATTTCTACTGGACAGTTGCACCCGTCAAACATGGAGTATCTCCCGACCCTAGGTTTCAAGAAGGTGCCTACTAGCGAAAAAGATACTTTAGCCTAATATCTGACGTCGCGCTATCGAGAACGGGGGCGAAGGCCCCGCAGAATTTGCAAATGAAAAGCCTACTCGGGATGGAGAAATAATATGAGCAAGAAACCCGTGGTTCTGTACGGAGCCAGCGGCTTTTCCGGACGGCTCGTCGCTGAATTCCTTCGCGAGTACAACGTCCCATTTATCGCGGCAGGCCGAAACCGGGCCAAGATCGAAGAAGTGATGAGCCGCGTACCGGGTATAGAGACCGCAAATTACGAAATAGCTGAAGTCGGCAATTCAGTGGACGAATTGGCCAAGCTATTCACCGGTTCTAAAGTTGTATGCAATACAGTGGGCCCGTTTCTTTACAACGGCCCGCGCGTGATCGAAGCGTCTCTGAAGGCGGGCTGCCATTACCTGGATATCAGCGGCGAGCAGGCATGGATTCGAGAGGTCGCGGAAAAATGGGGCGAGAAATTTGCGCAGAAAGGATTGCTCGCCGGGCCGGCCACCGCCTACATGTCGGCGACCAGCGAAATCGCCGTGCAGATGTGTCTCGAAACGCCGGGGATCGATACGATCGAGACGGCGTCACTGTTCAAAGGCATACCAACTTTCGGATCCACGCAGACGATTTTCGCCGTCATCCAGACAGAAGCGTTCTACCTGGAACAGAATCAGTATAAGCCGTGGCCGCTCGGTACATCTCACGAAGTGGTGATACCGAGTTCGGTCGAGACGCAATTGGCTCTGCCTTGGGGAGGGTTTCCGCATCCCGTTTGGTACAAGGATCACCCGCAGGTCGCCAACGTCCGCTCCATGGGTGGGATCCTCGACCGTCAGCTGATGGAAAACGTTCTGGCTACAGAGAAATATTATGAAAAGGAAATTCGTCCATTGTCCAAAGAGGAGCGGGAACGCAAGCTCGCGGAAATGGCCAGTTCCGTTCAAGGTGGAACTCCGCCGCGGGAAAATAGTCGCGAGCAACGCACCATGGATTTGGTTTGCGCACGCGGCACCACAGCTTTTGCCCGTTGCGTGATTTTCGGCGCCTGTTGTTACCGGCAAACCGGATTGATGCAGGCTTTTGCGGCTCACAATTTGATTCATAGCTCCCCGCGTAAGGCGGGTTTCGCTTCGCCGTCAGCGGCATTTGGCCATCGAGAACTTCTTGGCGCTCTCGAGAGCTTTGGACTTGTCAAGGCGAGGATGCTTTCGTGAGAGCAAGCCTTCGACATTGTTGAAATTATGGTTTTCGCACAGTCAACCTGTGGGCTGCTACGGCTGCCCTAAGAAGAAGATGACAGATGCGCGCGATAGACTATTTCGACAAGGGCGCTGACGCTTATGCCGATCGGGCAGCCATTATTGACGGCGAGGCTCGCTATACCTATAAGGAGATGCGAGGCTTCACCCATCAAATAGCACGCGCGATGTGGGCTGCGGGATTGCGCGATGAAGAGCGCGCCGCACTCTTCTCACCGAATGACCCCCGAGTCTTGTTCTGCATGCTGGGTATTCTGCGCGCGGGAGCGGTCTGGGTTCCTATTAACTCCCGGAATGCGCTAGAAGCCAACATCGAATACATGAACTACGTGGAAGTGTCCTGGCTCTTTTATCACAGTAGTTATCGCGACTCTGTTCAAGAGATCAAGCGGCGTGTCCCTTCGCTGCGTAACTGTGTTTGCATCGACACGGAAGATGGCCCGAATCCTTCGTTGGATCGATTCATGAAAAACGGGGTGGCAGCCCAGGAGATTGATTGGGGCGACCCCTACGGAAATCCAGACCGCTTGATGGGTCTGGTTCCTACCGGTGGAACCACCGGAGCGGCAAAGGGCGTCATGGTAACGGATCTAGCTTGGGGAACCATGACTGAAATGGCCACCCACTACTGGGCGGGCAACACGGCCGAGCGGGTTTGCCTCACCAGCGCTCCGCTTTCTCACGCAGCGGGCGTGGTGGCATTCGTAATGACCTCGCTTGGAGCCACTAACGTTGTCATGCCTGCGTTCGACGCGCTGGAAGTCATGCGAAATATCGAGCGATTCCGAGTAACGCACATGTTTCTGCCTCCTACCGCGCTGTATGCTTTGCTCGCGCATCCGCAATTGGGGAATTTCGACTATTCCAGTCTGCAAGTCTTTCTCCTGGTGGCCTCGCCGGTTTCTCCAGACAAGTTCAAGAAAGCGGTAGAAATTTTCGGGCCATGCGTGTGCCAGAGCTACGGTCAGACGGAAGCGCCGATGCTGCTCACTTGGTTGGATCAAAGAACCGTTGCGGCAGCGGCTGCTGGGGATCATCCGGAGCGGCTGCGAAGCTGCGGCAAGCCAACTTCCGCCGTTAGCCTCGCTATTATGGATGACGATGGAGACATTTTGTCTCCGAATAAGCCCGGTGAAATAGTTGCGCGCGGATCCCTGGTGACGCGGGGTTATTACAAACTACCGGAAGCCACCGCTGAAATTCGCTCCCATGGTTGGCATCACACCGGCGACCTCGGCTACAGGGACGAGGACGGCTATTTCTATATCGTCGATCGAAAAAAGGACATGATCATCACCGGCGGTTTCAATGTCTTTTGCACGGAGGTGGAAGCGGGTGTAATGGAACTTCCCCAGGTGCACGAATGCGCGGTAATCGGCGTCCCTCACGAGAAGTGGGGCGAAGCAGTGAAGGCCATTGTAGTCCTGCGAAGCGGAGAATCGTTGACCGAGGAAGCAATTATCGCACACTGCAAAGCCAAACTCGGAGGGGTGAAGGCGCCGAAATCCGTAACATTCGCGGGCGAAATTGCCAAGACTCCCGCGGGCAAGACCGACAAGAAAGCGCTTCGCAGGCCCTATTGGGCCAATCGCGATCGGAATGTCCATTAATGAACGTTATTACGCTTTGTCGAAATCAATTTAGTGTTGGCCGTTTTCGTAATGGTCTGGATAGCTTATTTGAGGGTTAGCCGATATTCGCACATTCGGACGATTAAAGGCTTGACAAATTGCAAGGCGGGCGTTAGACCTTCTCCAAAATATGTTAGTGAAGCAGCATGCGGGGCTATCTCGCGCTCATAGAGCAAATTTACTTTGAGGGGGTGTGGCATGAAGGCACGTTTTGGCCTTTGGGCAATCCTAGCGATCGTAATTTTCTTGGGCTCTGCGGGTTCCGCAACATCGCAAGTGACAGTCGCCCAGCTGAACGGGACCGTGATCGACGAAAGCGGAGGGTCGGTTGCCGGCGCTTCTGTCAGCCTCCGCGAGGTAGACACGAATAGCGTCTACACTGCGGTCACGAACGATGCCGGCTTCTACGCGGTGCCCAATTTGCCGCCGGGGCGCTATGAACTGAAGATTTCGTTCAAGGGTTTTGCGAATTACACGCAGACCGGTATCGTTCTCACCGTCGGTCAGAGCGCGACCATCAACGTAAGCCTGAAAGTAGCGGCGCGAGGGGAGCAGATTGTCGTCTCGACGGAAACACCCGAGATTGAGCCCACCAAGACCGAAATCAGCCAGGTCATTGATACGCAGCAAATTGCGTCTCTGCCGATCTCAAGCCGTGTATTTACGGATTTCGCTTTGTTGACTCCCGGAGTTGCTTCCAGCCGTACCAGTCTCGGCACTACGTTTACGGAGTTTGAGGTAACCCAAATCTCTTTCGGCGGCCAGCGTTCATTCAGCAATGAAATCACGGTGGACGGAGCGGATTTCGTCAACTCGGTCAGCGGCGTACAACGTGCCACGCCGCCCCAGGACTCCGTGCAGGAATTTCGCGTGGTGAATAATAGCTTCGGTGCAGAATACGGCCGCGCGCTAGGCGGAATCGTCAACATCGTCACGAAGTCCGGCGGGAACGATCTTCACGGATCGGTCTACGATTATTTCCAAAACAGCGCCACCGATGCCCGCTCCCTGCTGCAACCTGCACCGCTTCCACACGAATTGAGGCAAAACCAATTCGGAGCGACACTTGGCGGGCCCGTCAAAAAAGACAAAGCCTTTTTCTTCGTGAACTATGAGGGCCAGCGTAGTGCCCAATCTCCGACGTATGCGCCTGATCTTGCAAATAACATCGACACGATCGATTTGGCCAAGTCCTACCTGGGGCTTTCACCCGAAGGTTGTTTTAAGCCCCTCGCGGCCTGCACCGGGACTCCCGAAGGGTATCTCAACGGTTATCTGAAAACAGCGAACCACGACTTCGGGTTTGCCAGATTCGACGATCAAATCAGTACCAACAATCGCTTAGCGATTCGTTACCTGGTAGAGGACGTGAGGAACACGGGCGAACTGGTTGGGCAAACCCTGGACGGCGGCGGGATTGGCACTCCTAGCGGCGGACGCAATCTTTTCGTACGCGATCAATCTTTGGTGGCCACTCTAAGCTCGGTTTTGTCGCCGAACGTGGTCAACACCGCCCTGGTGCAGTATGCAAGGCGGCACTACAACTTCCCTGGGGCTACCGGCGAACCCGACCTGAGCGTATCGAACGATCTGGAGTTCGGACACAACTTCGGAACCTACGATGCCATTTACGAAAGCCGATTGGAAGGTGGCGACTCGGTATCCTGGGTCAAGGGGAATCACGTCATCAAATTTGGAGCCGATTTGAATTACGTTTGGTCCGCTAACAACTACCCTGGCTTCACGCCCGAGCGGCTTCTGTTCCCGAACTTGAACTGCGTGGTTGACTTTGCAAACTTTGTGGATTTTGGCGGCGGTGCTCCGATCGGGCAGATTCCTACTCCGACTCAGGCCTGTCCTCTGGCGCCGCAAGCCGACGGCGTGGGTTTTATGTACTGGGGGACTGCACTCCCGAGAGCCAATTGTCCGAACCTTGCTCCTTGCGCCAACGGCTTTTTCAACGGTTACAGTCCGCTCCCGGCAACCGGCAGCGGATTCGGGACTGGCTGGCCGAATGCATTTCCGACGAATCAGTATGGAAACTATCAATACACGTTGAACCATGGCTACTTTGGTTTTTATGCGCAAGATCAGTGGCGGCTAACCCCGAAGTTGACCGTCAATTACGGACTGCGATGGGACTTCGAATCGGGCCTGGGACAAGTGATCGAGCCGGACTATAGGGCCTGGCAACCGCGCATTGGGTTTGCCTACTCTCCAGACAGCAAGACAGTCATTCGCTCCGGCTTCGGAATATTCTTTGACCGCAACAACATGACTTTCTTTTTCACCACGGGAAACCAGAAGGCGCTCCCAGGATACTTCTGCAATCCACCGGGGGCGGACCCCAGTTGCGCCGCGAACGGCATCGGGCCTGTAAAAGTTCCTATGATTCGGCAGGGGGCAGCGAGCGCCGGATGGCAGCTCAACGCACAGCCAGGGTTTCCCGGGGTGCCAGTGCCAGGCGGAGCACCTGGGTCCACAGCCAGTTTGGCCGAAAGCATACTCGCCGGTAATCCGTATCCCGGGGTGACACTAACAGGTGTTTGCGCTCTCGGAATGTTTGGTCCGGGGGGCGAATGCGGCGTGGGTGCCGGAGGTATTCAGAGGAATGGCCGGCTTCCGTATGCCGAACAGGCCAGTTTGGAAATTGACCGCGAAATTGGAAAAGGGTTCGCGATTAACGTCGGGTATCTTTGGGTTAGCGCGCACAAGCTCGTACGCGGGAACAACCTCAACGTGCCCTGCCCGCTCGGGACGGACAAGCCCGGAAATCCTTATTATGCCCAAGGGTGGCTTGATCCTAGCGGCTCGCTTACCCCGTGTCAGGGAACTCCGACTCTCGGACCGCTCGGATTAGGTCCGATTTTCTCCACCTTAGCTAATCCCGCTGGACTTGAATTCACCACGCCGGCCGCTAGTGGTCCGTCGGCTGGTCTTCCAACCATTGGAGCCGGCCTGCTCGACTATAACAACAACGTGGCTAACACCGCTTACAACGGCCTGACGGTGACCGCGATCGAACGGTGGGGCCGGTATATCAACCTGACGGCCAACTACACTTACTCACACACAATCGACAACGGAAATTTCACGACGTTCATCAATTTGCCTCCGAACCAGTTCGATTACGCATCGGAGCGAGGTAACTCAAACCAGGACGTTCGCCACCGCTTTGTGACGAACTTTACACTCACCGCACCACAGCACAGCTTTCTACGGAATTTTGAGTTCAGCAGCATCGTCACTCTCCAGGCGGGACGCCCGTTCACCCTCTATGCCGGGAACAATGTTCTCGGTGACTTAGCTGGACCCAATACAGACCGTGTAGGAGGACCCCCTGTTGTATCTAGTGCGTGTATCACCGTGACTGACTGTTCGACGTTAATCGGGCGGAACACTTACGTTGGTGATCCTTTGTATGCTTGGGACCTTCGCATCTCACGGTACTTTATGATCACAGAGCGTATGAAGCTCGATTTGATGTTCGATGCTTTCAACGCTTTGAACCGACCAAACGTGGACGAGATCACCACGGTGTACGGCTCACCTGCGTTTTGCGGTACCAACCCGGTCATACCAAGCCATTACCGGGATGCTGCGAGCACTGCCATCGAGCAAGGTGCAGTTTCCTGCGCCTCGCAGCAGATTGCTGCGGCCCCGCCAAACTGGCTTGCGATCGGCGCAATACCTGTCTCGATTCCAAACGCGCCGAATCAAACTTTCGGATTGCCGCGGACCATGCTGAACCCGCGCCTGCTCCAGTTCTCGGCAAAGTTTTCATTCTGACACTCCCGTAGGCGAGGGTAGCGCCAGAGTGTGCGGCCGCTGATGACGGCTGATTAAAAACGTCGCGTGCTATTTTGTTTTGGACTGCGTTAGAACCATCAGCCTCGAGGACAAATTTGTGCGGACGGCGCCCGCTGGTATCATTCTGGACGCATGGATCCGATCCAAACCAATGTCAGATCACGCACGCCGGTCGAGCGGGTTCGTCGGGTACGCCTGCGGACTTCCGGGGCATCTGTCACCAAGATGGCTGACGGTTCGATCCTGGTCCGACCGGACGAGGAGCTTGGTCCGTACCCCAAAGTTCTCACCGATCGAGTCGCTCATTGGGCGGAAGTTGCCCCCAACCGAATCTGCGCGGCCAAGCGAGATGATTCCGGAGGGTGGCGTCAACTAACCTACGCGCAGGTTCTGGCTGCGGCGCGAAGCATCGGCCAAGCCCTGCTCGATCGGGGTCTGTCGGCCGACCGGCCCGCGGTAATCCTTTCAGAAAACGATCTCGAGCATCTGCTCCTGATGCTCGCCGGACAGCACGTGGGAATTCCTACCGCGCACATTTCGCCCGTATATTCGTTGGTCTCAAACGACTTGGCCCAACTGCGCCATTGCTTCAGCCTTTTGACCCCTGGCCTGGTATTTGTTTCAGACGGTGAGAAGTATCGCCGCGCCATCGAAGTTGTGCTCGCGGACGATATGGAATTAGCTGTCACCAGCGCGCCCCCGGAATTCCGAAAAGCGACTTTTTTCTCCGAACTCGTAGCGATAGCCCCGACGTC
>Ga0209624_10001023_pt1 | contig 23279 bp, 14 predicted proteins | sample JacPinW_OM2H0_O1_FD_188565 | JGI IMG/M metagenome (GOLD analysis project Ga0209624, IMG submission 188565) | Forest soil microbial communities from Algoma, Ontario, Canada - Jack Pine, Ontario site 1_JW_OM2H0_O1 (SPAdes) (version 2) | ecosystem: Environmental > Terrestrial > Soil > Boreal...
ATCCACCGCTCGCGGCTGCCCGCGCAAGAATGCGTCCGCCGCCGTCACCGCATCGCAGGGAATCCCCAGAGCCCGCGCAATGTCGTTTCCGTTTCCCGCCGGAAAAAATCCCGCCACCGCATCTTTGCCGCGAATGCCTTCCAGTAAATGATGAAACGCGCCATCGCCGCCCAGCGCCGCGACCGCTTGAAATCCCTCCGCCACGGCGCGTGCCGCCTGTGCGCGAATATCTTCGGAACTTTTCGAATATACAAACGTGGCGCGGCAGCCGCGCTCGGCCAGCAAGCTCGCCACTTGCGGCTCGGCGCGCAACGCACGCCCGCCGCCCGATGCGGGATTCACGATCACGAATGTGTCAGGTTTCATTCCAGAAGTAGCGTCGCGGCGCGGAAACTCTCGCCGGGCCGTAGAGCCAAATCGACCGTCAACTCCGCGGGTTACCTACCGACTGGCCTTGCAGCCGGGCACGCGAAACGCGCCGATCTTCGTCCGATAATTTTCATCGCCCGTCTTCAAATAGTCGCCCACGTACCAGAACGTGCAGTCATCGCTCGGATCCAGCGCCGTCGTAGTGTAATCCTCCCATCGCAGCGTATTTTTCTGCGCAGCTTCTCCCCTCGCCAGCACAGTCTCGTGAAGTGTCAGCACGCCCTTCGGATCGCCGTCACGCCGCGCCGCAAATCGCTGCCCGGCGTAATTCGGAATTCCACCAAACGAATAGCCCACGCCGATGTTGCCCTTCTTATCCATCGCCATGCTCGGGATCCAGCGATAGAAACCGTCCGGCGCGTAGGTACCCTGCTGGTAAAGGTACGCCTCACGTTTCGTGTCCAAGCGGATTTCGTACCAACGCACTCCTCCTCCGCCGGCCTGCGTAGCGACGGAATGACCCGCCAGAATCGATTCACGATTGCCGATCCTGCGATACGCCAGCCTTTGCATGATCTTGTCGCCCTGCACATCCAGCCGCCGGTCGGTATCCGGCTGTGGCACGCAGTTCGTCAACTGGCCGTTGCACAAATAATGATACGGAGCCACCGTGATCTTCACCGGTCCATCCGCTTTCGTGTTCACGGGATTCGTCCAGTCGACGTGCACCTTCCACACATAAATCCCATCGTCCTCGAATATCTTTTTCAGCTGTGTTCCGCCGTCCGCCATCATGATATTCGGCGCCCCGGCGGGCGGCAATTTCGGTCCATCAATGTCCGCGTTGTTCAGGAAATTCACGCCGTCAATAATGATGCACTGCTCGGTCGCGGGCTCGCCCAGCAGCATCTTGTTGCGGTCCGCGATGCAATCATGTTTCTGAATCACGTCATCGCCTGTGCTGGTCGGCACATAGTAGCCGTCCGGCCAAATCGCCGGCCGTGGATAGTCGGGGAAGAGCGTGCGCTCAAACGCATAGCGATAGTAAGCGCCCAGCGGATCCGATCCCACGCTCACGGCGTAGCACATCGCAAACGTTCCCTCTTTTTTCACAGGGCCCTGGTGAGGGGCGCGCGGCGGAGGCTGCGGCGGATTCGCAGGCGGCGCGACAGCAGGCCCGGGATGATCGAGTTCCCCGGGAAGCGCCGGCTTTCCTTGTTCCGAGAATTCGCCCGGCGCAATGCGTCCGAAGATCGGCATCACAATCAACCAGCGCTTCGCCAGCTGATCGTAGCGGACCACCGCGTCTCCGTTATCGCGCGCCTCGCACGCGCCCCCGAACCCCGTAAAAATCGCATTCGTCGGCACCGGCCCGTAAATCACCGTCCCCGTTTTTTCGTAACGCGCGCCCTTCTTCGAATACACTGCGATCCGCGTGTTCACGATTTGCAGGATGTGATCTGGACCCACCGCCAGACTATTGTCCGAAGGATTGCGCAGCATCGCGGTTCCTTGCGGTCCCTCGAACCCAGAACCCAGCCCGTCAAAGCTTTCCAGCAGCGACACCGCGGAGCGCTTCCCCTGCGTTCTTTGTTCCACCGCGGCACCGGCTGCGCTAATCACCGGCGCCGGCGCCACCTCTACCGGTTTTTGTTCTTGATCCGCATCGGGGTCCTCGGGCGAACTACCGCATCCTACGCCTTCACAATCCGCAGCATCATCAGTCGCGCCGGAGTCGCGCAACAACCGCAGCGGCGGCGATACATCGAACCTCGTCGCGCGATGCACGCTGACCGCCCCAGTCCTGACTTCGCTTTGTTGCCCGCGCGAGCGCAACGCTGCGCCGCTCGCAAACAGCATTCCCAGCAACGCGCCTGCAACCGCTGCCGCTCGCCTCGTCTTCACCGCCCGAATCATGCACTCTCCTAGTGGCTGGCTGTCCCGCGCAATGTCGTGCTCTGCACGGATGCTGGATCGGCAAGAAATTTGCCGACAATCGGCCCGGCGGAGATACAGTCAAGACTCAAATGGCCGCAGGGCGATTCCAGCGTCAGCACCGCCGCGCCCATCATGCCCGCAAAGGCGAGTGCCGGCGTCGGATTCACCATGTGATCCTCCGGAGAAATCACCACCAGCAACTTGGCGTGCACGCTGTTTGCTGCCTGTTCCATCGTCTCGCCAAACTCCCCCGGAATATCCAATGCATTGATCGCCTGGCGTTGCCGGATGGCATCGCACGCCGTCGCCGCGTTTATCGTGAGTTCCTTCCGCGTTTGCTCGATGAACTTCGGGAAATCCTGCGGAGTGGTCTTTGCCACGCGATATGCCGGCGAAGTCACATTCATATTGCCGATTTCGTTGTATACCGCGAAGCCGGCCGTCATGGGTTGCGTGCCCTGCCCGTCCTTCCATTCTGGATCCAGCCGTAACGCGTCCATTTCCGCGGTCCACAGTAGCTTGTCGTAGGAAGTGGATTGCGGCGAGCCCGCCATGGGGACCGCCACGTCCATAAAATCCGGATAGGCCATCACCCACTCAAACGTTTGCATCCCGCCCATCGAAATTCCCATCACCGCGTGCAGGTGCGTCAAGTGCAGCACCTCGGTCGCGAGCCGATGTTCGGACTCCACCATGTCGCGGATCGTAAACTCCGGAAATTGCAACCGCGCCTGAGCCTTGCTGTTCGACGGCGAAGTCGAAACGCCATCCCCGATCGCATCCACCAGCACCACAAAATATTTCGTGCTGTCCACCACCTTATCGGGCCCGATGAATTGCACCAGCTCTTGTGTCTTGCCTCCCAGCCAGGTCGGCCACAAGATCGCGTTCGACTTTGCCGCATTGAGTTGCCCGAAAGTGCGGTAGCCTAGGCGAAAATCGTGAATCACCGCGCCGCTGCGCAATTTCAAATCGCCCAAAGCGGCCAGTTGCTGCGCGCCTTCGCTCGGCTGGTCTTTCGCACCCCGTGCCGCATCTTGCGCGCGCGCGCTTTGCGCTGCGCTGCAGAAAATACCAACCAGGAGCGCGACGCTCAGTGCCGTTTTCATATGCTTCCGTTCCTCCGCACCGTTTTTCTCGCCTTTCCGAAAACGCGTTCTCCGCTCTTGCTTTCACTCCCGCTTGGCCACTGCGAATATACCCGCGCGTTCCCCGTTTTCCACACCGAATATTTGAAGATTCGCCCGCAAAGTGAGATGCTACTTTTCCTTCTTCGCCTGGAGGTTTCCGATGACGACTCGTTTGGCCCGCACCGCAGCAGCTTTTTTCTTTCTCTGCGCCGCGTTCGCGCTTGCGCGTCCCGCGGTTGCCCAAGACCATCCGGCCAATACTCCCCACTGGGGCTATGGCGGAGCGGAAGGCCCCGATCACTGGGGCGACCTTTCGCCGGATTTTGCTACTTGTAAGACCGGCCAGCGCCAATCCCCCATTGATATCGTCGGCGCGCAGGCTGCGGAACTGGCTCCCATCCATTTCGACTACAAACTTTCGCCGCTCAAAATAATCAACAACGGCCACACCATCCAGATCAACTACGACCCGGGCAGCAGCATCACCATCAACGGAACCGCGCTGCCTCTGGTGCAATTCCATTTTCACCATGTCAGCGAAAACGAAATCAACGGCCAGAAGTACGACATGGAGTTGCATTTCGTCCACATGGACACTGCGGCCGGCCGCGCCGCCGTGGTCGCCGTCTTCATCAAGAGCGGCGCCGAAAACGCCATGCTGCGCGACCTGTGGAGCCACATTCCGCGCGAAGCAGGAAAAGAAGTAGAACTGAAAAAGGTGGTCATCAACGCTGCCGACCTGTTGCCCGCCGATCAGAATTATTATGTGTTCGACGGCTCGCTCACCATTCCCGCCTGCAAGGAGGGCATCCGCTGGTTCGTCATGAAAACTCCCATCGAAGCCTCTCCCGCTCAGATCGCGGCGTTTGCAAAGCTTTATCCGACCAATGCTCGCCCCATTCAGCCGACAAATGGCCGGGAGATTCGCGAGAGCAATTTCCATTGATGAACAATTAGCCTTGCATCGTACGGTTTCAGAAAAACCTTGCTGGACCACTCCAGCCTACCTGGGAGACTGCATGGATCTCGAAGTTTCAATACCATCCGTTTTTGCCGCGCGCGTTTTACTGCAAAAACTTCTGCTGGCTCTCGCTCTGCTCTTGACTGCGAGCCTCGCCACCGCTCCCCTGCAGGCGCAGGTATCGCAGGAATCAGACCAGCTGCTTCATCGCATGTATGCGTCGCCGGATTTTCAGGTCAAGCACTTCGGTCCAGCGCGCTGGCTGGACGATGGTGTCTTCTACACCACGGTGGAACCATCCTCAGCCGTCAAAGACGCGCGAGATATCGTCCGCTATCAGACGGCCACCGGAGAACGCGAAGTTCTCGTCTCCGCCGCGAAACTAATACCTTCGGGCTCAAAGGTTCCGCTCGCAATTGAAAACTACGCCTGGTCCAAGGACAAGGCTTGTCTGCTTCTCTATACCAATTCCGCACCCGTCTGGCGGCAGCACACTCGCGGAGACTACTGGGTGTTGGAGCTGCAATCTGGCGCGTTGCGCAAACTTGGCGGCGACGCCCCCGCATCTTCGTTGATGTTCGCCAAGTTCTCGCCAGACGGTTCAAAGGTCGCATACGTCCGTGCCAATAATATTTACGCTGAGGACGTTTCCACCGGACGCATTACCCAACTCACCCGCGACGGCTCGCAAACCATCATCAATGGAACATCGGACTGGGTTTACGAAGAAGAACTGGATCTTCGCGACGCCTTCCGCTGGAGTCCCGACGGTCGACGCATCGCCTATTGGCAATTCGACTCTGGCGGGGTGGGAGTTTTCAAGCTGCTCTACAATCTCGGTGCGCCCAAAGAAATCGTGACCGGCTTTCCTTATCCCGGCCTGGGTGTGTATCCCTCGGTGCTGAATATTCCGTATCCCATTCCCGGCACCACGAATTCAGCCGTCCGCGCCGGTGTCGTCAGCGTGGATGGCGGAGACCCGCAGTGGATGCAAATCCCCGGCGATCCCCGGGAAAATTATATTGCGCGCCTGGAATGGGCCGGGAATTCCAGCGAACTCGCGATCGAGCATTTGAATCGCCTGCAGAATACCAATGACGTGTTGCTTGCCGATGCCTCCACCGGCCAAGTCCGCCAGATTTTCCGCGATCAGGACTCGGCCTGGGTCGACGTGATGGACGAAATTCACTGGCTCCACGATGGCCAGGAATTTTTGTGGTTGAGCGAGCGCGACGGTTGGCGCCACGCTTATCTCGTCTCCCGCGACGGAAAGCGCGTCGAGCTCATCACACCGGGCGCCTACGACGTGATCGGAATCTCCGGCGTGGATGAAAAAGGTAGCTGGCTCTATTTCATGGCCTCTCCGCAAAATGCCACGCAGCGCTATCTATATCGTATTCTGCTAGACGGTTCGAAAAGTGCGCAGCGCGTCAGTCCCACCGCTGCGCCGGGCACGCACCATTACGACATGTCGCCCGACGCGCACTGGGCTTTTCACACTTATTCGCGCGCTAACCTCACGCCGGTAACCGATCTTGTGGAACTTCCCGCGCACAGCTCCGCCCGCGTCCTCGAGGATAACGCGGCCTTGCGTGCGAGTGCCGCTCCGCTCGTCGCCTCGCCCACGGAATTCTTCAACGTGGATATCGGCGACGGCATCGCCCTCGACGCCTGGATGTTGAAGCCTCCGCATTTCGATCCCGCGAAGAAATATCCCGTGCTCGTTTACGTGTATGGCGAACCTGCCGCGCAGACCGTGCTGGACGCATGGGGCGCCTGGAACAACGAGTACAATCGCGCCGTCGCGCAGGCCGGTTACATCGTCGTCAGCTTTGACAATCGCGGCACGCCGGCACCGAAAGGGCGCGCCTGGCGAAAAGTTGTCTACGGCGCAATTCATCCCGTGATCGTTCATGATCAGAGCGCCGCGCTGAAAGTGTTTCTGCAATCGCATCTCTTCGCGGATTCATCGCGCGTCGCCGTGTGGGGTTGGAGCGGCGGAGGTTCCAGCACGTTGAATCTTATGTTTCGCTCTGCGGATCTTTACCAAGTGGGAATGGCAGTCGCGCCGGTCGCCGATCTGCGTCTCTACGACACGATTTACCAGGAACGCTATATGGGCTTGCCGCTGCAGAACGTCGAAGGTTACCGCAGTAGCTCTGCTGTGAACTTCGCCGACGGTTTGCGCGGCCACTTGCTCGTGGTGCATGGCTCGGGCGACGACAACGTGCACTATGCCGGCACCGAGCTTCTGCTCAATCGCCTGATCGAGCTCGATAAGCCCGTGGACTTTATGGAGTACCCCAATCGCACGCATTCGATCAACGAAGGTTCCGGAACCACGCTGCATCTTTACAGCTTGCTGCTGCGCTATCGCGAAGAGCATCTACCGCCCAACGCAACTGCCGCGCAGTAATTTGATCCTGCCAATTCTGGGGATTTGAACCGGAATCACCGCGCAACCCATCGTCACGCGACGGGTAACGATGCGGCGTGGCACCGTCCTGCAGCGGCACTGACGGGTTCGAATTGGTACGATCCCCGTAGCAACCCGTGGGCAGAAGTAGCTTGCATACGTAGAGCTATATCTATACGATTGACAATCTAGAGTATAGTAATAGCTATACATGAAACGGCTAAGTGTAAAGCTATAGCTATACACTATCGGATTAGGAGATTTCCGTGGACAGGCAATTCAAGGATCTAAGATTACATCAACTGGACCGCTCTCTAGCGGCGTTTGGGAACGTGCGTCAAGGATCTCGGCCTGAGCATGGATGGCTTCGCGCGATTCGTGAATCATTGGGTTTGAGCATGAAGGATGTTGCGAGAAAGCTGGCACGGACGAAGTCACTCATCCAGCAATTCGAGGATGCCGAAAGAGACGACCGTATCACTTTAGGTAGCCTGCGTCGTGTGGCAGACGTTTTAGGATGCACGCTCGTATATGCAATCGTCCCCAAAACCGGAACGCTTACCGAGCTGGCTGAGCAAAGCGTTCGGGATCAAGTCGTAAGTGATGTCCACGCGGTTGAACGCACAATGGCTCTAGAGGATCAGGCGGTGGGTAATGTCGAACAGCTGGTCAAGGAAGAAACCAAACGCCGACAAAGACAATGAGTACAGTACCAACCGCGACTCCGATAAACCTGATTGACCCTAATGACCTGATCCCGTCATTCGCGAAAACAGGTCGTTGTATCCGACTTCATCGGCCAGCGGCTGGCCCTTTCAAGATCTCGCCCAGGCTGCCTCGCTCTGCAATTCTTCTTAGGCGGTTCGGGCTGTTCGACGACACACACTGGGAAGGACTGGGCGGAGCTATCTCGAAAAACAGTTCACCGAGCAAAGAGCGGCACGACAAACCTACACAAACGTCCCGAACAATATGCGGCCCCTAGGCTGCGAGAGCAACAACCCATCTGCGCTACGATTTCAGCTCCTGATGAATTAACCACGCTAGGGACTGCGGTCATAGAGGTTCGATAAGGAGTCAGCTCCGTGCACGCGTTTGCAAAGCTGGGGCAGGCACTTGTTCAGTTTGCTGGGTCGGTGAAGGCAGATAGGCCTTGAATTCAGCGCGTTCCATGCCGTGTCGAGCCTCAGGGTTCTTCATAAAGGTATCCCACACGAAGGACGTGCGCGCGTTCTCCGCCATCACCATGGTGATTCCTGTGTCAATCCCGACCACATCGATGTCGTACCAGTTATTCAGTGGGTTGAATGCATCCACAAACCCGTATTGGGTCCAAGCGTTTTTCCCATATCGATCCTTCATCGTTCGCAAGACACGCACGGCTGCTGCCGGCAGAAAGGGTAGCGACCCTCCTGCCGCACAAGGAACTACGGTGCCATCGATCGGTCCTGTCGCAGGGGGTCCACCCCACACTACATAGCCTTTCACCGAATCCGAGGCTGTAATTCCCCATAGATCATCACTATAGTCGGGGAACTGTGTTCCCAAATCGAGGCAAAAACGGCGGTGGACGTCAGTCGCTAGAATTGAATTCTGAAAATAGTCTGCGTGCCGGTCACGCTTGCCACGGAAATCAAACCAAGCCTGCGAATACTGATGTATGAACAGAGGTGCGAACGATCCGATGTAACGAATGCCGTCGTATTCGAATATCGTTCGCTTCCAAGTGTTCCATGCTTCGGCGGGCAGCGGATGCATAGCGGAGCCGAGTCCCAGCAGGTACATCATCATCATTTCGCTGTAGTCGCCCCAGCGGTATTGCAGAAAGCCAGTTTCGGGCGTCCATCCGTGCGGGAGTATAGGCGTGTCTTCGGAAAGCCAGTTCCAGTCAACCCGGTTAAAGATTTCAAGAGCCAACTCGCTGATCTCGGAATGTATGAAATGTTCCTTGCAAGTCATAACTCCGCAGAGCAGGATGGCGGTGTCGACGGAGGAAGCTTCTGAATCCCATATTCTTTCGCCCGTATTTATATTGCCAAAGTGGTAGAAGAATCCCCGATGGTTGGGCAATTTTTTCCATAAAAAGCGCAACGTATTCAGGACGCGCGACTGAGCCTCAGGGCGCGACACAAACCCGCGTTTTTCTCCAATGCAAAGAGCGGTCAGCCCGAAGCCGGTCGCCGCAATGCTTCCCAGATCGCTTGTAACGGGGCTGCGTGCATGACATCGGTCCTGCACGATGCCGGTTTCCGGATGCGCCTGCCCCCAAAAATATTGGAAATTGGCCTTCTCCAGTTCTTCGAGAAATGCGTCGTCGGCGCTGGAGAAAGGCGGGTTGGCAGGAGCCACAGCCGACTCAGTAGTCCGTTTTTGCAACGCGGGTGGTTCAGCCAGAGCGCTCCAGTGCGCGAATGGAGCACAAGCTCCTGCGCTGGCGATCTTCTTCAACAATTCACGGCGCGATACCCCGCCCTTCCCGATATAGTTCATCCGCATAATTATAAACGCCTTTGGCATTGAGAAGGCACTGATGAAGTGGGGCGAAGGGCTTGTTTCGAATGGACCAACTCGATCGTGAGAGCAGGCGCGCCGATCGTGAGCCGTATCCACCTTGATTTGAGTCTGCAGGAGAGCTAAGTTGAAAGGGAAATGACCGCGACATCCTGGCGAAAAATCGCCATTTGGTCTGCTGTGATTATAGGTCTCGGTGGATTTCTAGCTGCGACACTTATTACGCTGCGGCTATACAGGCGGCACCGATCGATCGTGTTAAGGGGTGCCGTTGTCAAACAAAATGCCGACCCTAGAAATCAATCGCCCATCGCGGATGTGGAGGTAAGTGCGAGCGACGGATTCGCCGTCCTTGAATCCAAGTCTGATTTTTCCGGTGCCTTCACGCTAAATTTGCGTCCGGGATCGCGCCGGGGGCAACCGATCTCGCTCACGTTTCGGCATCCTGACTATCAACCCCTGACCTTGAAGGAAGTCATCAGTGACAATCTGTATGTCATTCGTATGGCGCCACTTCACGGGGAAGCGGAAGCGGGACTCAATGCAGCGGCGGTCGCGGTTGGGAATGTCTTAGTGAGATATTCCACCGAGACGACAACAACCGATCACGTTGGAAGCGCAGTGAAAGTTTTTCAAGTAGAGAATACGGGGAATGTTCCCTGCCACCGACATTCGCCGTGCTCGCCCGACGGAAAATGGAAGGCGCAGGTGGGCGCTGCCTCTCTCGACGCCGGCGAAGGCAACGTATTCCGCAATGCAAGGGTGACCTGCATCGCGGGGCCATGTCCTTTCACTCGGATTGATACCGATGGGTTTTCCCTCGGCGGGCACAACATTAAGGTGTTCATTCGTAATTGGTCCGATACAGCCACTTTTCTTCTGCAGGCCGACGTATCTCGCACCCAGGTCGGCGATATTGTTCGCGAGTCTTCCCCTGTGATTTTCGGCCGAGCGATGAATTTCACTTTGCCGGCTAAAGCGGAAGGCCCGAGTATCGAAGCTGAAATGAACGGATCTCGCATTGTCTTTCCGTTGGGGCCGACTCCGGTCCTCAGCTGGGCCGATTGCAACGTCCGGGTGGAAAAAAATCAAGTAAAGGACTATCGGTGCGAGCTCAAAGCAGGATATCGATACCGATGAGTGCTTCGGCCAGCGAGCCCGCTCCTCTCGCCGCCTTTCAGCCGGAACAATTCGAGGGCTGTGACGTCTGTCCTCCTCAATTGCTTATCCAGGCCCAACGGTGATCTCGGACTTGATGATCACCCGTCTTGATTGCCAATGACGCCGACGCTATTTCGAACACGGAAATGCTTGAATTAGGGCGTTTCGAACTAACCACGACGCTCCTCTATTCCACAATTCCGGATGATCTGCTAAATATTTGTTCACGACTGCTATCAATTCGGCGGGAGCGATATCTGCTTCGATACAAGCTTTTCCTTCATAAGTGAGAGCTTCAGCGTGGGCTTCGATATAACCCTCGCAAAATCCGATTTTGACTTCTACTTTCGGCAATTCTTCGGGCAGCGAGGTTTTGTTGATGACTGGATAATCTTTACAACTTTCGACCAAGGCACTACCAACTTGATAGGAAGTTGTTGTTTTTTGAGCGGAGCCAATGTTCGGTAGCAACAGGACGAGAAGCAGAACTGCTAAACTTTTCATAACCACCCCCGTGTATTGGTGGGATTGTAGCAGATGTTTAGAGCGCAAATAACGCGGGCCTTACCCCGGTCGAACGCGGCGTCACACGCGCCCGATTCAACCCCCAACTGCTTGGCTTCCGCGTAGTTATTCATCGCGTACGCATTGCGCATTCGCCGATCGTAGTCTTTCTGGCAGTTCTCCGGCAGGTACTCCCTTACATTCCGACGCTTGTGAACCTGGCAACGCTGCACTTCGACTTGTTCACCGTAAACCCGTTCCATACCGGCGCGCAGTGCTTTCGATCCATCGATCACCACCCGATACCGCTGCTGCAGATCTGGTCGACGATTCACCAGAACTTCTAAGAGCCCCTTTGACTACGGCCGGTGTTCTTGTCGCCTGTGCTCCTGTTCATTAGAGTGTACTTTTGTACTTAACCGCGGTTAATATAATTGCGCTCGGCGAGGAATGAGTACTTCAACGCCGCCAAAATTGTCAACAGGGTCTCGACTAAGGAGCGCCGAATTCACGGCGCGAATATTGGTGCGAATCATGATTTACAGAGTGACCTTCGCGGTCGTTTGCCTCTTTTTGTTTCCCGCAGAGTCTTTCGCGCAAGGAGAAACCACCAGTGCCATCGTGGGCCAAGTAACTGATGTGACCAGAGCAGGTGTTCCGGGCGCTACAGTCACTATCACGAGTCGCGAGAGCGACGCACGACGTAGCGTCCACACAGACAATGTGGGCAGGTTCAATTTTCCACAGTTAAAGCCGGGCACTTACTCAATCAACGTGGAGGCAGCTGGATTCGAGCCGCAGCGGAATGATGCGGTGTCCGCAGGCCTGGGCCAGAAACAAACAGTTGATTTCGTACTCAAGGTTGCGGGGGCGAAACAGACCGTGGAAGTAAGCGCCATGCCTCCGGTCATCGACCCCGGGAATCCGAACACCTCCACGAATCTAGATGCACCGGCGCTGGAAAATCTTCCGAATCCGGGCGGTGATTTAACCTACCCGCTGCAGTTTTCGGCTGGTGCATTGATCAATACAGCGGGCAGCGGCAACGATTTTGTGGGCAGTTCAAACGGCTACGGCAACGTGGAGTTCAATGGGCTGCCGGCTCTCTCGAATGGCTACATCGTGGACGGCCTGGAAACCAACGATCCACTCACGAATCTGAATAGCGGGCTTTCGACGAATCTCGTGCTGGGGTTGAATTCAATTTCAGAAGTGACGGTGAACACGCTCTCGTATGCCGTGGACCAAGGGCGGTACGGCGCGTCGCAGGTAAATTACGTTACGAAATCAGGTTCAAATCAATTTCACGGAAATCTCTACGAGCTGTGGAACGGCTCGCGCTTCAACGCCGCTGACTATTTCACGAACGCTACGCCGGGAAACCACAAGCCGCGCTCGACCGTAAATCATTTCGGCGGCAGCCTCGGCGGTCCAATCCTCCACGACAAACTATTTTTCTTTTTTGACAGCGAATGGGTTCGGATTGCACTGCCCATCGTGACGGCCACAACCGTGCCGACTGCGGCGTTTCAAAATTACGTTCTCCAGCAACTACCTATAGGCGGAGTGGATTCCGTTACCGGCTCGGTCTACCAGCCTTTGCCGCAATCGGTGCCGTTCTACCAGAAGATGTTTTCGTTGTATGGAAATACGAGTGGAACGCCTCTCGCCGTGCTGGGCTGTCCGTTCGACGCGGGCGGAGCCACGCCGGCCGTCGCAAATGATGGAAATGGCTGCGCGAATCGCCAGAGCATTTCGCATTCCAGCGACGACCACGAACAAGTGCAGACCGCGCGTGTGGATTACAACATCAATCAAGACAATACGACGTGGTTTCGATTTCAGGCGGATACGGGTGTGCAGGCCGCTTACACCGATCCGATAAATTCACGATTCGATTCGGTTTCTCCGCAACCGCTTTATTCATTTGCAGCGGGCTACACGCACGTCTTTTCGCAGAACCTTGTGAATTATTTCAATCCGGCATTTTCCTGGTACGAGAGCCTTTTCGGGCCGAGCAATTTTGCGCAGACGCTGGCGGCGTTTCCGATCGTGCTGCAAGGTAGCGGAGCGAATGCGCCGTTTACCACGGTCGGAGGCCTAGACAATACCTGGATTCAGGGCCGGCGGGCTTCTCGGTTTTTCATCAACGACAATCTGGCCTGGAGCCATGGGCCGCACGAGCTACGGTTCGGCACCAACACGCGAATTCTCCGACTGAACGATTACGATTTCGGCGAGGGCAGCGTGCCTACGGTCGTTTATACGACTTTGCCCCAATACATTTATGGCGTAGCGTCCACGACCACCAAAACGTTTCCACAATCGCCGAACGAGCCGTTCAATTTTTTGAATCTGGATCTGTATGCGCAGGACACCTGGAAAGTCTCCCGGAGCCTAACCTGGACGTTCGGCCTGCGCGACACTTTTAATTCCAACCCACTCAATCCTCACAACCAGATTGCGCGCCTGCGCGGTTCGTTTTCTTCCGTCTCGCATGATGTGAATCAGCCCCTCAACGCGGCGATTCAAGCAGGTCTCGGCAACGTGTTTTCTTCAACTCCGCTTGCGATCCTGCAGCCGCGCACGGCGATTGCGTGGCAATTCGACCCGAAATTCGTGCTCCGCGCTGGCTTCGGTATTTTCAGTGATATTTTGCCAGGAAGCATCGCCGATGTGGTCGGCGTCAACCCGCCGTACGTAAAAACTTTTCAAGGCGGCCTGCTGGGAACAGTCGGCGGCACAGCAATTGCACCGGAAGTTCCGGGGAGCGCGGTGGACGCAACGGTGGCGGCGAACCAGACGTTTAGTTCGGGATTTCCGCAAGGCCAGCTCTCCTGCGCCGCGCTGACCGCGAATCCGGCAACCTGTCTACCTCCCGTCGCTATCGCAGCGGTGCCGGAAGGAGAACTGCATGCACCCTATCTCATGGAATGGAGCTTGGGCCTCGAACGTGAGCTAGGAGCGAACGGAAGCGTGCGCGCGCAATACGTCGGCACGCGCGCCGTGAATCAACCGTACCTAACGCAGGTCAATGGCTATCAGACTGTATGCGATGGCTGCTTTGCGCCGTTCCCATATCAGCAGTCGACAGACCCGCGATTCGGAGCAGTGACGCAGTTTTCCACCGGGGCCAACAGCCACTACCACGGCTTGCAATTGACGGCGATGAAGCGCATCGGAAAAAGTTTCAGCGGACAGGTGAACTACACCTGGAGCCGCTGTATGGACACGGTCTCAAACGGCGGATTCCTGCAATTTTCGGCGGGAGGCATTCTTTCACCGCTGCCAGGAGATTTGGCGCGAGATTACGGCCCGTGCGATTACGACATCCGCAACAACCTGAACGCGCAGTACGTGTTCCAATTACCGCTAAAGGTCCGCAACCCGGCGTTAGGATACGCGCTAAATGCCTGGCAGATTTCCGGCACGGTGTTTTGGCACAGCGGAATTCCGTTCTCGGTCCTGAGCACGCCGTATTCGGCGAATGGAGACGGCATCGTGAACGGCAGCGGCCCGCAGTTCGCGAGCGCTGTCCCCGGCGTGCCGTTATATGCGCACGGCCCGATTGCTGGTGTCACGCAACCCGGGACACTTCAATGGCTGAATCCGAATGCGTTTGTTTCGACGGTGGATCCTAGCACCGGCGCATGCCTGGGAGGCGACACTCCACAGAACTGCCAATTCGGAAACCTTGGACGCAATGCCTTGCGCGGTCCCGATTTCACTTGGAGCGATTTCTATCTGACGAAGTCGTTCCCGCTGACCGAGCATGTAAAGTTACGATTCGACGCACAATTCTTCAACTTATTCAACCATCCGAATTTTGGGCTTCCAAGCATGGTGCTCGCAGGAATTCCGGGGAAACCCGCGACGCAGACCGGGTTTGGCGCGCTTACATACACCACTTCGCCGCCTACTGGACTCCTCGGCGTGGGTCTTGGCGGCGACAGCACCCCGCGCATGATCGCGTTTCAATTGCGCCTCGATTTCTGAGGGGGTGATCATTAGAAGTCCGGGCCCGAACGGATCCACATGATCTCATGACCACGTCGGTTCCTTAGACCCGTAGCGAAGCTGGTGTGGACGGCAAAGGAATGCAGAGCATCTAACGGCATGCCGACGCATCGACCACGATGGCGTTCTACGTTTTGCCCGATCAGTAGCGTGCTCAGAAGGCTTAAAGAAACTTGAACAAGTGGCAAGGAACAAATATCATATCCAAGCGTAGGCTCGTTAGCTCAGATGGTTAGAGCGCCGCACTCATAACGCGGAGGTCTTGGGTTCGAATCCCGAACGAGCCACCAACTTCTTACGCAACATCCTCACCACGCAACCACGTCTTGAAACTGTCCCACCCGCCTCCTTACAAGGTCTTTTCTCTCGATCCTGGCGTTGACTTCGCGTTCCAGCGTTTTCATTGGGATTGTCTTACCCTACTCGTGCAGGTGCGACTTCATTGCGGAGCCTTGTGATGCTTGCGGGGTCCTGGGATGTTCAGCTGCAGCACGTTTTGGCCGAATTCTTCTTCGTTTTTCGGCATCAAGTCCGGCAGACCCGTCAGCACTCCAGCGGCTCGGCTGTAGGCGAGATCGAACTGAAGCATCTCGAGCAGGTTTTCGGTGAACTCCTCTCCCCAGGCATGTTCCACATCCATCGCCACTGCGTACGAAATATATTTCTCAAGAGTTTCCGGCGTCTCGCCGGGTTGATTCTCATGGTTCAAACGGCTGGCGTCCGCTCGCGCAAGAAATTCACGAAATCCATCGAGCTTGACGAGCAGCGCGCGACCGGCATTGGTCGGCGCCTCGAGCAGCGTTTTGAATATGACGTTCACGCAGAAGAGGCTGGTCAGCAGCAGCGCGAATCTGGCAGAGGTCAGTGCGCCGAGAAAGCCAAAACCCAACAGGGACGACGCTGTGAGCACGATGGGAGGCAAATCGGCGAAATCCAGAGGACGCGCCGGGCGTCCGTCACGGCGGAAAAACGACGCGATCTTCCACAGCGTCGGTGGCCAGGCTCGGACCGCAGCAACGAAGGCCGAGCTGCCGAGAAAGATGAACATGCCGAGGTACACGACCGACGCCGTGGATGCAATTTCACTAAAAACCGGCGCGGAGTGAAAAAGGTACGCAAGCGCGAGCACGGAGTAGGCTATCCCGCTAAGCCATACGAACGAGTGCGCGGACATCAGCTGAGGCTCAGCAATCCCGTCCATCGTTTTCCCGAATTTTTCGTAAGCCTGCGACAGCCAAGTACACTCCCGCGAGTTGAACTTGTAAGTATGGATGCTCGGCGGGTAGAAAAGCGTTGTGAGGATCGTGGATTCCTCAGCCGGAAGCGAAGAGTCGGCTTCGCGCAATCTTTCCAGAGTGAACCAGTCTTCGTGCTGCCGGATTCGCAAGTAGCCTTTGGAAGCGAGCGAAACCAGGGCGGCGGCAAAGGCCCTCTCGTGTTTTCCATTGTCGCGGAGATAGGCGGCTAGAGCAGGCGAAACTCCTGGCGGTGGGCCGTACTGAGTTACCGTGGTTGTTTTCGGTGTCCAGCGCAGAGCCATGACGGTGCACAGGTAGAAAATCAGCAGGATCCCGATGCAGATCCCGTCCAGCGAATTGGTCATAGCGGGATGTTTCCGTGTTTTTTGCGGGGGTTTGTGTCGCGCTTGTTTTCCAGGGAACGCAAGGCCGTGATTAACCTGGCGCGGGTGTGGGCCGGCTCGATTACGGCGTCGATGTAGCCGCGTTCGGCGGCTACGTAGGGGTTGGCGAAGCGTTCGCGGAAGTCGGCGATTTTTTCCTGGCGCAGGTTTTCGCGTTCGGCCTCAGGGGCGCGGTCAATTTCGCGTTTATACACGATGTTGACGGCGCCTTCGGGGCCCATGACGGCGATTTCGGCGGTGGGCCAGGCGAAATTGAGGTCGGTGCGAATGTGCTTGGAAGCCATGACGCAATAGGCGCCGCCGTAAGCTTTGCGGGTGATGACCGTAATTTTGGGAACGGTGGCTTCGGCGAAAGCGAAAAGCAGTTTCGCGCCGTGGCGGATGATGCCGCCGAATTCCTGCTGTGTGCCTGGGAGAAAGCCGGGCACGTCTTCGAAGGTGATCAACGGAATATTAAAGGCGTCGCAGAAACGCACGAAGCGCGCGCCTTTTACCGAGGCGTTGATATCAAGGACGCCTGCGAGGAAGGCCGGCTGGTTCGCGACGATGCCGACGGAGCGGCCATCGAAGCGCGCGAAGCCGACTACGATATTTTTCGCGTAGTGTTCGTGGACTTCAAAAAATTCCGAATCGTCCGCGAGCGCGTGAATTACATCTTTCATGTCGTAGGGCTGCTGCGGATTTTCCGGGACCATGGCATTCAGCGAAGGCGTGACGCGGTCCCAAGGATCCCGGGTGGGTTTTCGCGGCGGCTCGTCCAGATTATTGGATGGCAGGTAACTGAAAAGCTCGCGGATCATGGCGAGGCATTCGGCATCGTCGCGGGAGATGAAATGTGCGACGCCGCTGGTGGCGTTGTGGGTCGTGGCGCCGCCGAGCTCCTGCTTGGTGACCTCTTCGTGCGTGACCGTCTTGATGACGTCCGGTCCGGTGACGAACATGTAGGACGTGTCGCGGGTCATGAAAATAAAATCGGTGATGGCCGGCGAATAGACGGCGCCGCCGGCGCACGGGCCCATGATCGCGCTGATCTGCGGGATCACGCCGCTGGAGAGCGTATTACGCAGGAAAATTTCCGCGTAGCCCGCCAGAGACATCACGCCCTCCTGAATGCGCGCGCCGCCGGAATCGTTCAAGCCAATGACGGGCGCGCCGGCGCGCATGGCGAGGTCCATGATTTTCGTGATTTTCGAGGCATTGGCTTCGGAAAGCGAGCCGCCAAAGACGGTGAAGTCCTGCGCGAAGACGTACACGAGGCGGCCGCCGATACGCCCATAACCGGTGATGAATCCGTCGCCGGGCGGGCGCTGCGTTTCCATTCCGAAATCGTGCGAATGGTGGCGGACGAATTTGTCGAGTTCTTCGAAGGAGCCTTCATCGAGCAGCAGGTCCACGCGTTCGCGGGCGCTGAGCTTGCCTTGTTTGTGTTCGCGCTCGCGGCGTTCGGCGCCGCCGCCGGATTCTGCTTCGGCGTTGAGCTTGCGAAGCTCTTCGAGGCGGTCGTGGTGTTTACGATGAGTGGTCATGGGCGGGGTTCGGGAAGAGTGATCGGTGAGTAGCAATTTGCCAAAAAGCCACAAACACCACCGATCAGAAAAAGTTTTCTCGTTTTTTCTGAACAAGTTAGGTTCATTTCTAACAACTCGCGACTACCGCTCAGGCAGGGGGGACAGGTGCTGTGCGGTTGGTGATCGGTGGAGTGCAGAACGGTTGGAACTTGTGAGGAGCGGAGGGGCAGCTGGTCCATTCCGTGAGCCGTTCGCGAATTTTGCTCGTGAACCACAGGACACGGTAGCACGTTGTTCGGGAAAATGCGAACGGTGCCGTCCTGTAAGCTCGGGCGCGGCGGTTGATATTGCTTCAGGGCGGGGCGGAACGATCGAGAAGTTCGTGAAGCAGAGTCTGGTACGGCCTGGATCGTTTTGCGGCAAGGCGACGGAGACGTATACACACCGATGGGTGCACAAAGCCGTGGTTCGAACCCGACGGAACCGGGGCCGGGTCTATGGGCCGGCCCACGGATGCTGTGGAGCCACGGTCGAACGGCACGAAGATAGCCGGCGAGAAAGCGAAGGATGAGGGCCGCTGCGGCCTATCGGGAGACTGGCGTTCCCAGGCGGCTACGGTGCGCAGGCGTCGCTTGGGGCCGTGTCGTGCTGAATGGCGGTGATGGACATAACCGTGGCGGTGGGGAGGGCGGCCAGGTTGGATTTGGCGATGATTGTGTTGGCGGCTGGGACGGCTTGAGAATCTAGGTCGCGCCAGGCCGATAGGTTTTTGTTGAGTTGGGCGCAGGACTCTTCCAGGACGGCTTTGGCGGTTTGGCTGGGGGCGGCGTCGCCGGATTGGATGAAGAAACTGGTGCGGGCCAGGTCGCGATTGACGGGGCCTACGCCGGGAGCTTCGAAGGTTCCTTCCAGGATTGCAGCGGCTTTCTGGTCCAGATCATTGAGCGCGTCGGCGGACGCTTTGACTTGCGGATTGGCAGCCGCGGCTTTCTCTTCTTGTGCTTTTTCTTCCGCGGATTTCTCCTTTGCCTGCGCGGATTCCTCGCCGAACCTCGCGCGCGCATTCTTATCGGTCGCAACGCCGAGAGTCTTCAGACGGTCGGCAATGGCGGCGCGCAGGCTGGTGATGGATTGGAATGCCTTGGTGCTGGCAGCAAGGCCGGAGTCAATGCGCTTTGCGGCGAGGAGTTGCGCTTCCAGGTCCGCTTGCGAAACGTGGACGCGCGGATCGAGCGTGATGGTGAGCGGCTGCTTCATCACGGTGCCGTTGCCGATGAAAATCACTTCGTACTGGCCGGGGACGGCAAGAGGGCCGAGCGTCTGCTCGCGCGGCGTGTCGGCGGGAAGTGCATGGTCAGAGATGGTGTACTCGACGTAATCAAGCAGACCGCCGTAGTAGCCGAAATTCAGAGCTTGCGGCGGATCGTAACGCAGATCCCAAACGAAGCGGTTCAGGCCCGCGTCTTTTGAAAGATGTGTCGGCGGACCGAACCAGTAATCCGGAACGTTCTTGGGCGTGGGATCCAGGGCCGGAGTGAGGCTGTTGAAGCGACGGACGACTTTTCCGTGCGCGTCGTGGATTTCCAGTGAGAGCGGATTGGACGGAACAGATTTCAGGAAGTAGTCAATGATGGCGCCGTCGGGCGGATTTTTCGCAGTGGGCTCTTCGGGTGGCAGCGGAGTTTCCTGGTCGTTGTCGTAGCGAGTGCGGACGGCGTTTGCGGGCTTCAGCAAATATGCGTTGGCGCTGGTAATTTCCGGGCCAGCCTGACGGAGCGGGGTGATGTCATCGAGAATCCAGATGGCGCGGCCATAGGTGGCGGCAACCAGGTCGTCACCATGCACGGCGAGATCGCGAACGTCGGACGCCGGGAAATTCAGCTGCAGCGATTGCCAGTGGTCGCCGTCGTCAAAAGAAACGTAGAGCGCGTTTTCGGTCACGGCATAGAGCAAACCTTTGCGGACGGGATCTTCGCGGATGACGCGCGCGATCCAATCGGGCTGCAGGCCGGTGGTGATTTTCTGCCAGGATTTGCCGGAATCGCGCGTGCGGAAAATGTAAGGCTGCAGGTCCTGGCGCGCATTCAGCACGACGTAAGCGGTGCCTGCGTCGTAGTGTGAAGCCTCGATGGCTTCGATCTCGCTGTTTTTCGGCAGCGCCGCGGGCGTTACGTCTTGCCAGGATTGCGAAGCGTCACGCGTGGTCTGAATCAACCCGTTGCTGCTGCCGGCCCACAGGACGGAGGCGCTGAGCGGCGAGGGAGTGAGCACCGTAAGCGAAGTGCGGCGCGGACGCTGCGCTAATTCGAAATCGTCCTTGCCTCCGGCGTCGCGCTCTTCGAGTTCCACGGCTTCTTCGTCTTCATTGAGAGGAGAATGTGTGTTCGTAGAGGGCGCGGGTACCGCGGCATTTGCCGGCGCGGCGGTTTGCGCGTGCGGTTGATCGGCCGGCGCGCCAGGAGCCGCGGCCGGAGTAGTGAGGTCGGGGCTGATCTGCGTCCAGCTATCGCCGCCGTTGGTAGTTTTCAGGACGTATTGAGCGCCGAGATAGAGCGTGTGCGGATCCTGCGGCGAAAAAACCAGCGGAGGCATCTGCGACATGCGATCTTTCGTGCCGCGTACGAAAACGTGCACGATTTGTCCGGTGGTTTTGTCCCAGCGCAGGATGCTGCCGTACCAGCCTCCGGAATAAACGATGCTGGGGTTGGCGGGATCGGGAGCAATGTAACAGAATTCGAAGCCGCCGATGGAAAACCAATCGCGGAAACTGATTTCGCCGTAGTCGCTGCGATGGGGAACCGCAGCGGTGCCGCTATCCTGCTGCGGAGCGTAGGAAACGTAGGGAAATTGATTGTCCGTGATGACGTGATAGAACTGGCCGGTCGGCTGATTATACCAACTGCTCCAGGTAAGGCCGGCATCGAGGCTGATGGTGGCGCCTTGGTCCACGCCGAGAATCATGCGCTTTGAATTTTGCGGATCGATCCACATGACGTGGTAATCGTCGCCCCCGGGCGCGCCTTTATAGGCCGTGAAATTCTGGCCGCCGTCGCTCGAGCGATAGGTGGTGGTCTGCATGACGAAAACCAGGTCCGGATCTTTCGGGTCCACGTACACGCGGCAGATGTAGAGATTGCCGGTGATGCGCGGGTCTTTGGTGATTTGGCGCCAGTGCGCGCCGCCATCGTCGGAGCGGAAGAGACCGGGTTCCATGATGGCGAAAATTCTTTGACCCTTGGTGCTGGAAGCGATGGCGAGACCGACGCGGCCGCGCGGCGTGGAAGGCAATCCATCTGCGGAGACGGGCTTCCATGTGGCGCCTTCGTCGATGGATTTGTAAATCCAGGAATCCTGCGCCGGAGCTTCGGGAGGACCGGAGCGGAAATCGAACGGCTTCCAGAGCGCGGCATAGAGAATGCGCGGATTGTCGGGGTCCGCAGCCATGTTGGAAACTCCGGCCATGTCGTCCTTGTAGAGAGTTTTGTTCCAGGTCTTGCCGCCGTCGGTCGTTCTGTACACGCCGCGATTTTCGCTGGGCGCGCCGATGCCGAGAATGGGGTGGCCGAGAACACCGACGACGATGATGTTCGGGTTGCGCGGATCAATGAGGACAGTGCTGATGAAGCGCGATTCTTTCAGGCCGATGTTGGTCCAGCTGGCGCCGGCATCGGTGGAGCGGTAGACGCCATCGCCGGCGGTTTGTTCGCCGGTGCCGACGATGATGATGTTGGAATTCGATGCGGCGATGGCGAGGTCGCCGATGGAGGCTACGTGTTGCTCGTCGAAGATTGGTTTCCAGGTGGTGCCGCCGCTCGTCGTTTTCCACACGCCGCCGCCGGGCGTGCCCATGTAGTAGGTGGCCGCATCGCCGGGCACACCTGCGACTGCGGAAACGCGTCCGGCGCGGTAGGGGCCGATGAGGCGCCAGCGCATGGCGGAGTACAGGCTGGGGTCTATGACGGGCGATACTGCAGATGCTGCGGAATTTTGCTGGGCGTAGAGAGACAGCGCGGTTGCGGCGACGACGAGCAAAGCCGCGGCAAGAAGGCGTTGAAATCGATGCAAGGTGTTCCTCCGGCGAACAGAAAAGTTTACCATTGTTGCTCGCTGGTTCTCGAGGGCGCGCGAATTGGCTTCAGATGGTCGCGGGAAACACAATAAGAGCCGGCGGGACGCCGGCGCTGCGCGAACCATCCCGCTGTTTAGTGAAGGCCTGACCAATCGTCCGCGAGGAGGATGGAATTGCTGGGATTCGACGGATCGTATTTCACGCTGGCAGTTTGTCCGGCGGCTACGCGGCCCAGGTGCTTGCCTTCTTCCAGACCGGTAATGTCCTGCGCGGTTTCGTAGGTGACGCCGGAGATTGAATAGGTGTAGTAGAGCAGTTTTTGCGTGCCGTTGGAAGATGCCGGGGGCACGGCGCGTTTCTGAAACATGCCGGGAGATTTCGCGGCGAGATCGCTCGCGTCACGCGTGTGTTCGACGATTTCCAGCACCTGGCCTTCGACGATGCGGCCGACGCGATTCAAATACGCCCGGCGCTGGCGTTCGATGTCGCTTTCGTCTTCCGGCTTGCGGCGCAGCCAGAGCACAATGCCGACCAGGACGACCGCCGCGACTCCGGCGAGCGGAAGCCAATCGTGCCAATCATTCAGGAGTTCTTTCAACGCCAACCTTTTCCGGTGCGGATCAATCCTGCGCGGCGATGACCGGATTTCGCAGCGTGCCGATTCCGCCGACGCTGACTTCCACGATGTCGCCTGCGGCCAGCGGGCCCACGCCCGAGGGCGTGCCGGTCGCGATCACGTCGCCGGGTTCCAGCGTCATCACCTGTGCGATGAAGCGGATTATAACATCAACGGAAAAGATCATTTCCGACGTGTGTCCAGACTGTTTCCTGATTCCATTCACGTAGGTTTCCACGGTGACACCGGCGGGATCGAGCTGGGTTTCGACGACCGGGCCGAAGGGGCAGAAAGTATCGAAGCCCTTGCCGCGCGTGAATTGCACGTCGAGTTTTTGCAAGTCGCGGGCGGTCACGTCGTTGAGGCAGGTGTAGCCCAGGATGTAGGGGCTGATGTCTTCGCCGTCTTTCAGGTGATAGCACCGGCGCGCGATGATG
>Ga0209624_10001024_pt1 | contig 23273 bp, 18 predicted proteins | sample JacPinW_OM2H0_O1_FD_188565 | JGI IMG/M metagenome (GOLD analysis project Ga0209624, IMG submission 188565) | Forest soil microbial communities from Algoma, Ontario, Canada - Jack Pine, Ontario site 1_JW_OM2H0_O1 (SPAdes) (version 2) | ecosystem: Environmental > Terrestrial > Soil > Boreal...
GAACTCGGTCTCGACCGTCTTTCGACGGAAGGCGCCGCCGAGCGCAACAAATTGATTGCGCCGGATATCGCGGCTCCGCTAATTGCGGCGGTTATCAAGACCACAAGCATCGTGAAGATGGCGACGATTCAACCGATGATTGCGAACCAGCACGCATTTAAATTGGCACTCGAAGAATTACACATCATGCCGCTGAATCCGGTAGCGGCCTAGGGAAGGAATACATGTCAACCAAAGGCACACAAATACCCGAGTGGCTGAAGGTCCCTTTTGCAGGCATTACGCCTGCACCAACGCAGGAAAAAGGGCAGGATTTATTTCCGACCGGTAACTGGCGTTCGATCAGGCCGGTGTACCGGGACAAGCTGCCGCCTTGCAACAATGCTTGCGGCACCAATGAAAAGATCCAAGGCTATCTGGACCTGGTGAAGCGCGGCAAGTATCTGGACGCTTATGCGCTGATCAAGGAAGACATGCCGTTCCCTTCTGTGACGGGGCGCGTGTGCTACCACCCATGCGAGCAAGCTTGTAACCGCGGGAAATATGATGAAGCTATTTCGATTCGCGCGGTGGAGCGATTCCTCGGCGATCTGGGACAGGCGTTGGCGAAGGATGTGGTGAAGGCCGGGCCTTCCAATGGAAAGAAGGTTGCGGTGGTGGGGTCTGGTCCAGCGGGACACAGCGCCGCGTACCAACTCGCACGCATGGGCTATAAAGTTACAATTTTTGAGAAGTCGCCGAAAGCCGGCGGACTGAATCGCGGCGGGATTCCGGATTGGGTTCTGCCGCAAGACATCCTGGACCGCGAGATCGAGCGGCTGGTCGAGCTGGGTATCACGATCAAGACGAATGTCGAGGTGGGCAAGGATATCACTTGGGATCAATTGAAGAAGGATTACGACGCATGCGTGCTGGCGGTGGGCCTAATCGATCCGAACAGCGTGCGAGCCGAAGGTGAGGATAAGCAGGGCGTGCACTACGGACTTCCCTTCCTTCGCGATATCGGCATGGGCACGTCGAAGGTGAAGCTGGGCGCTCGGGTAGCGGTGATCGGCGGCGGAAATACTGCCATTGACTGCGCGCGCGAAGCGTTGCGGCAAGGCGCCGTGGAAGTGACCATGATCACGGTAGAAGCCAACCCGCAAGAGATGCCGGCTTCGCCGGAAGACTTGCACGACATGCGGGAAGAAGGTGTGGAGCTGATGCACGGGCGAGCAGTGACGGCCGTACTCGGCAACGGCAAGATTGAGGCTCTGCAATTGCATCCGGCAAAGTTTTCGGGCGCGATTAATGCTTCGCCGATTACCGTCGATAAAGGAGCCAAGCCGGACCGGTTCCCCGTGGACAACGTGATCATCGCGGTGGGACAGCGTGCTTCGCTGAAGTGGTTGCCGGACGAGTTCAAGACGGAGCGCGGCACGATCAAGATCGACCGCTTCGGACGACTGGGCGATACGAACTTCTTCGCGGCAGGCGACGTGGTGCAACTGGGTTCGGGCCAGCCACTGATGGTGGTGAACGCGGTGGGAGATGGAAAGCGCGTGGCGTTCAATCTGGATAAGGTGATGCGCGGCGAGAAGTTGGAGCCACGGACGATTCCGGTGGATGTGATATTCGATCTGAACCGGATGAACATGACTTACTTCCCTCACTTCCCTCGCGTGAAGCAAGAACTTCTGCCTCCAACCAGCCGGAAGAAAACGCAGCAAGAAGTGATTCAGGCGTACACGGAAGAACAGGCGGTAGAAGAGGCCGCTCGCTGCTTCAGCTGCGGCACTTGCAACGCTTGCGACAACTGTTATCTGGTCTGTCCCGAGCCGTGCATCGTTCGCGATGTGCGTTCGAACGGGCTTTACAAGATTCTGGTGGATTACTGCAAAGGTTGCCGCGTGTGCATCGAGGAATGTCCAACGGGCTGCCTGGAAGGCGTGCCGGAACTGGACTTCGATACAGGCGTGGTGCGAATGGATACGGCGTTCGCCATCTCGCCTGGGTTGCATGGACGACAGGCACAAGAGCTAAAGAACCTGGGCGATCGAGCACCGAAAGAGATTTAGTACATCAAGATTTAGTACCTCTAGGATTGGGGTGAAACATGGCAACGGCTACGGATGTAAAAAAGAGGATGGTGCGGATCAACGGGTGCGTGGCTTCAGCGCAGGCTGCCAAGTACGCAGACGTTGACGTGATCGCGGCTTATCCGATACGGCCTTACACGGCGACGATGATGGCGCTGGCGCAAATGGTGGCGAACGGAGAACTCGACGCCGAGTACATCGTGGCAGACAGCGAGCACTCGCAATTAAGTATCTCGCACGGCGCATCATCAAGCGGCGCGCGCGTATTCACCGGCAGTTCGGGCGTAGGCGTGCAGTTTGCCTACGAGCTTTATTCGCCGATCTCGGGAAGCCGCATGCCGGTACAGATGATGATTGCCGACCGCACGCTCGATCCTCCTGGAGATTTCGGATCTGAGCACACGGATGCGCTTTCGACGCGCGACATGGGCTGGATAATGGGCTGGTCCTGCGACGCTCAGGAAGCGTTCGACAATCACTTGATCGCGTACCGCATCGGTGAAGACCCACGCGTTCTGTTGCCTCAAATGGTTTGCCAGGACGGATTCTTCGTATCACACATCACGGGTGACGTGGAATTGCCCGACACGGGGCAGGTGAAGGAATTCCTGCCTCCTTACAAGCATCCTTATCCGCTCGATCCGCGGCATCCGGTGTCACACGGACCGCAGATCATGCCGGAACAAGGGCCGCCGCTGCAGTTGGAACGGGCGCGCGCGATGGAAGAGTCCATGCCGGTGATCGAGCAGGTGCATGAGGAGTTCGCGAAAATATTCGGACGAAAGTACGATCCGTGGGTTGAGGAGTTCATGACTGACGGTGCAGACGTGGTGTTCTTTTTGCAGGGCGCGCATGCGGTGACTGCGAAGTTTGCGATTCAGCATATGCGCGACCGGGGCATGAAGGTGGGAATGGTGCGGCTGCGGACGATCAGGCCGTATCCGACGGACCGAGTTCGGGAAGTGCTGAGCAAGTTCAAAGTGGTGGGCGTGATTGAGACCAACATGGGTCTCGGCAGCCCGAGCAGCGGCGGCGTGTTGTACTCGGAGGTTTGCGCGGCTCTCTACGAAAGCCAGCATAAACCGCTGGTGTTCTCGTTCATGGCTGGAATGGGCGGCGAAGCCATCGTGCTGAAAGAATTTTACTGGATGACCGAGAAAATGTTGGAAGTACAAAAGCGCGGCAAGATCGAGAAGCGCACGCACTGGGTGGGATTCGAACATTAGACCGTAATTTTTGGCGGCACCGAAGGGCCATACAACGACATCTGGAGGAAATGACATGCCAACCATCGAAGTTCAGCGCCAGCTACTGCCGATTCTTACCAGCCCGAACCAGGGAGCGCGATTCTTCAACCCGGAATTGCCCTCTTCGGAGCCTTTCGTGCCCGGCCACCGCACGTGTGCCGGATGCGGACCTTCGATTCAGTACCGCATGACGAGCAAAGCGGCGGGCGACAACACAATTCTGGTGGGGCCGACGGGGTGCATGTACGTGGCGAACAGCTCGTATTTGTGCACGCCCTACAATGTGCCGTGGGCGCATACGCAGATTGGCAGCGCGGGGAGCTTCACCGCGGGCGTGGCCGCGGCGTATGAAGCGATGATCCGCAAAGGCAAGTGGAAGGGCAAGTTTCCGAACATTATTTGCGAAGCGGGCGACGGAAGCGCTTCGGACATTGGATTGGCGTCGATTTCTGGTGCGCTGTATCGCAATCACGACTGCCTGATTATTTGTTACGACAACGAGCAGTATGCGAATACCGGAATTCAGGCGTCGTCGCGCACACCTTATGGCGGCATGACGACTTTTTCGCCTCCGGGACCGGAAGTTCCAGAAGGGAAAAAGCTGTTCCCCAAGGACCTGGCGCGGATGATGGCGGCTGGGCATCCACACTGCTACGTGGCGACGGCAAGCGTGGGCTATCCGATCGACCTGATGAACAAAGTTCGCAAGGGACTGAACAACAAGGGCGCTTCCTATTTGATGGTGTACACGCCGTGCCAGAAGGGCTTCGTGTACGAGACGCCACGTTCGATCGATTTGGGCCGGCTGGTGGTTGAGTGCGGCCTGTATCCGATGTGGGAATGGAACCCGGAGAAGCGGTCGTATGATTACAGCTTCCGCCCGCAGACGATGCGGCCGGTGTCAGAGTACTTGAAACTGCAAGGACGCTTCGGGCACTTGCACGCAGAACATATTGCCAAGCTGCAGAAGTTTGCCAACGAACAATGGCGCATGATGGGTGTGGAGCTGCCGGAGGCTTTGATCCAAGCCGCGGATGCGAAGAACCTGGTAAATATGGCGGCGGCAGCAGAAGCCCAGGCAGTGGCGGAAACTCTATGAACACTAAAGCGACGGTACCGGCTGCGGCTCCCGAAGCGCAGGAAAGTTACATCGTCAGTGAAGGAAAGAAACGCGGGTCGACGCGCGACGTAAGAGATGAGGCGGCGTTCGACAAATACTACACGGTGATGCGCGTACACGGCGGCGATGCGATCCTGACTGACAACTGGCACACCAACGAAGTGTTGAATCACGCACGCAACAACTTCGAAGGTGTGACGTTCGCAATGCGCACGTTGGAAGCGTGGGGAGCGATGGTGGAGAACGACCACCGCGCTTACTACACGGCAGGCGGGCGAATCTGGGTAATGGACCTGGAGCCCTCAGAAGGCAAAAAGAAGCGGCTGCCCGGCACCGGAAACGTCGGCAAGAAGTAGAGTGGCTGCGCGCCGAATACTGCTGATTGACGACACGCCGGAGATTGCCGAGCTTCTGGCGTTTGCGCTGCGAGACAACGGCTACGAAGTATTTGCGTCCGGTTACACGGCCACCGTTAATGAAATGATTCGAGAGCAGCATGCGGACGCGCTGGTACTCGATTGTTCCTCGTACGACATGAGCGAAGCGCTCTTCGACGCTGTGCGCCAGAATGCCGAGCACGCCGAAATTCCCATCGTGATCATCAGCGATACACCGGAGGTGGCTGACGCGAGCCTCCGTTCCCGGAAAGCGCAGAAAACCTTGCTGGTCCCCAAACCTTTTACCGGTTCGCAGGTCGCGCGAGCGCTCACTCAACTGCTGGAATAAATATGCCGCTTTGGAGCATGGACGAATGGCAGTACATCGAGCGCGAGGTCGTTAAGGACCCGAAGGGCGTGCAGTGGACGGTGGCGCTGATGGACGTGTTGGGGCAGGAAGGCGATCCCGATATGCCGAATAAATTGCTTGAGCTTCAGTATGCATCGGGACGTTATTTCACGCTGATTTACTCGGAGAGTGGAGCGCTACAGCGGGAACGCGGGCACGGCTCGTTGGAAGAGGCGCGGAACGCGTTTGGGAATTTGCTGGTGGCGGTGATCGACGGAAGCGTGAATCCTTCGCAACCGACCTTTCGGCAAGATTTGGAAGATTAATCCTTCTGCTGCGTCAATTCAAAATAAAAAATTCAGTGCGGCGCTAGCGAGTGGGGTACAGATCTCGCATGATGACGTTGAGGACCTGACCGGTTACGCGCGCATCGCGCTCTGAAACGCTGGCGTTTGAGGGGCTCGCGCCGTGAACGTCGGCATGGTCTCGATATGAGCGCGCGATTGCCGGCAATCGGGCGCAACCTCCGCGAATGAGTCCAACTTTCTCTGCGACGGTGAGGCGCGTATGGAACGACCAATCCGCAATTTTCCCGGCGGGAGCACCTTTTGCGGCTAACGCATCCGCGCCTGTGAATTCAAGGGCGTCGGTGACGATGGCCTCGAGGATTCCGCAAGAAGTTCGCAGCGCCAGATCGTAATCGGCTTGCTCTAGCGCGCGCTTGCTATCTGCGTAGGCTTGTTCGAGTACAGGACGGATCTCGGCGTTGTGAACGAACTCGAATCGGCGAGGTGCGGGCGCTTGCGCTAATGCAGCTGCGGGCGAAAATTCAGAGGCGCTGGAGGTATCTTCCATTGCGGAGAGAGTCGCAATGGCTTGTTCGAGAACGTTGATCAAGCGGTTGACGATCTCGGTGGGCGGAGCTCCTTGGGCGGCACGTCCGTCGGCCGCGCGCATGAGAAATGCGGCGCTAAAGGATTGAGCTAGCCAATGCGATTTGCTGCCACCGGAAAGTTGATTAATGGTGACGCCGCAGTCTTCCTGCCAAGTGCGAGTTGCCGCCATCGTTGCCGGGTCAGACGCATCGGCAACCAACTTAACGCTGAGTTCTCGTCCGCGGCGAATCAGACCGTTGAGGTGAGTGATGTACGTTTCGATTTGCGTTCGCACGCTTTCGTCTAGGGGCATAGCTCTCGGCCTTAGTTGGTCCTAAATTATTATCTGGCGGTACAACGGGCAAGATGGCGATTTCGAGTACTAGCAAGACTCTTGACACGCCAGGACCAGCCTGTTAGATTCCCGTCCGCAACTGGTTCGATTAGTGGACCAGTATATCAAACTTCCCGGTGGCAAGTTTTTTTCGGTCATGAGGGCGCGCGGGGGGACTTGTGACAATTTTGCGGAAAAAGTTGATCTGGCGGTACGTTTTTAAAGACTAGCTCAAGCTCACGGAGGTATGCCTATGGCTGCTTCTCCAAGCACTCCAGTAACTCCAGCTTCACTGATTCACCCTTCCCGTATTCCAAACCGGTGGATTCAATTAATTGCAGGCATCGTAGCGATGATGGCGATCGCGAACCTGCAATATGCCTGGACCCTTTTCACCAAGCCGATACAAGCTCATTTGGGCGTCTCGCTGGTGGCGGTGCAGTGGACGTTCACGTTGTTCGTGGCATTGGAGACGTGGCTTGTACCGTTCGAAGGATACCTGGTGGATAAAATCGGGCCCCGATTCATGCTGGGGTTCGGATCGATCCTGGTTGGATTAGGCTGGGTCGGTTCGGGCTACGCTGAGTCGATCAACGGCCTGTATTTTTGGTACGGAGTTGGCGGCATCGGCGCCGGAATCGTTTACGGCGGCGCAATCGGCAATGCGCTGAAGTGGTTCCCCGATCATCGTGGTCTTTGCGTGGGGTTGACTGCCGGAGCTTTCGGTATCGGCACGGCGACGACGATCGCACCGATCGCCGAGATGCTGAAAGTTTCCGGGTATCAGCACACTTTCATTGTGTGGGGGATTATCCAGGGAGTGGTGGTGCTAGCTTCTTCGCTGTTTCTGGCGCGACCACCTGAAGGTTGGACTCCGCCCAACTGGAAAGAGAAACAAGCGAAGATCAGAGGAAAGGTGAACACCTCGGCGGTGGACATGACGCCGTGGGAGATGTTGCGACAGCCATCCTTCTACGTCATCTATCTGATGATGACGATGCTGGCTTTTGGCGGCTTAGTGGTCACCGCACAACTGAACCCGATGGCGTCGTCCTACCACGTGGACAAAGTGGTGGTGGCTTTCGGCATGACCGCGTTGGTAATGGCGATCACGGTTGACCGGCTGCTGAACGGGCTAACACGCCCGTTCTGGGGATGGGTTTCCGATAACATCGGGCGCGAGAACTCGATTTTCATCGCGTTCGTACTGGAAGCCCTCGCGGTGTACGCTTTGCTCCAATTGATCAATCGACCGGTCTGGTTCGTTGCGTTGTCGGGCCTTTGCTTCTTCGCGTGGGGCAATATTTTCTCGTTGTTCCCCTCGATAACCGGCGACCTGTACGGAAACAAATGGGCGACGACGAATTATGGGATCGTGTACACAGCCAAGGGCGTTGCGGCAGCCTTCGCGGGGCCGGGCGCAGCGTGGCTGTTTGCGAAAACGGGATCGTGGTCGAAGGTGTTCTGGGCGATGATTATTTGCGATCTGCTGGCGGCGTTCATGGCTTTGCTGTGGTTGAAGCCGCTGGCAGCCAAGGTCGTCCGGAAATCGGAGCAGACTGCTGCGGCTATGGAGGCGGCGGGAACACCAGTAAAGGGCGTCGCATAACGAAACTTTGCGGGCGAAGGTACGGCCGCACTTAACGACACAGGCAGCTAAAAAATCACAGAGTCCGCCCGGTGTTCGGGCGGACTTTGCATTTACGGATGTTTGGATTTCTGAACGCGCTGCTCGCGGGCAGGATTCGTCGAACAGAGTTCGCTTGCGATGGCGGCGCTAGCACGAATTTGCCGCGGTCTTTTTAGGACTCGTGGGGCAATCGTCTGTACGGTTTGCGCTGAAATTGCTGCCGCGCTGAAGGCCGCGGCGCTACATATAAATCTTTTTCGTGATGCGCGTGGGTTAGCGCGGATTTGTTGCAGCCTTTTTGGGCCGAGAGACGAATGTTGTGCGGGTCGGTGCTGTGGAGCGCTGCCAGGCCTTCGCTACTGCCTTGAAATCATCGAGCAGATCGGCGGCGACCTGGATTTCTCCTCTTACGAAGCGCTCGTGATTCTCCTCAAGCTCATCGGGCAGGTAACGATAGTTGACGGTTACTCCGAAGGAGGCTTGCAAGCCGTATGGGCGCAGGTTTCCGAAGGTGTTGATTCTCTCGAGGCGCGCACCGTTTGAAAGATGGAAAGTAGCGACAGGATCGTAGAGCTTGCCGTTCTGACGCGCCTGAGTGAGATAGGCGAGAGCGAGGCGCTCAAGAGGCTTGGCCAGAACGTCGCGATGCTCGTCTGGTTTTTCCAGCAGATGGAACAAAGCGTCGATCGGATCGCGGCGGCGTGCCGCGGAAGCGAGATCGCGAGCGTGATCGGCCAGCAAGCGCAATATGCGGTCATGGGTAAAGCCCTCTTCATTCTGCTGATCCCGGAGCGCCCGCGCGAAGTTGGGTAGCGGCGATAGAGTGCCGTAAATTTGAATATTGGGAAACTCAGCGGCCAGTTCGGCGACGACTTGTTTGATCAAGAAATTCCCAAAGGGGACGCCTCGCAAGCCGCGCAAACAGTTGTTAATGGAATAAAAGATGGCGGCATCGACCGTACTGGGAGGAAGGACGGGACTCTGAATACCGAGCAAAGGCTCGAGGTCGCCGGTCAATCCCTTCGATAATGCGACTTCTACGAAGATGATGGGCTCTTCAACCAACGCGGGATGAAAAAAAGCAAAGCAGCGGCGATCGGCTTCGAGACGGCGATGAAGGTCGGGCCAGCCATTGATTTCGTGCACCGATTCATAGGCGATAAGTTTTTCCAAGATTAGGGCGGAAGTGTGCCAACTGATGCGTTCCAAGCGCAAAAAACCGCGGTTGAACCAGGACCTGAATAAATGTTTGAGGTCGAGGTCTAACGCCGCGAAATTCTTTTTGTTGGCGGCCAGGACGTGCTCACGCAGCGAGACCAAAGTTTCTGTGCCGCGCGGAGCGGTATTGATACGGCGAAAGAGTTCCTGGCGCGGAGATTCTACTGCTGCGGATAGGGCGGCCAACGTTTTTGGGCTTGGAGCGCTTTGATAATCGGCGGCTGCCCGCACTATGGTGGCGCGGTCCGGCTCAAAGTCGCGGGACAGCATTTCGAAGAACTTCAGGCGCTGCTCGTCGTTCATCGCCTTGTAAGCGACGATGATTTCCTGGGCGAGAGCCGTCTGAGAAGCCTCGCCGCGCTCGGAGAGAAGGTGGCGGCACATAAAAGACATATCCGTGCCGCGTCGCTCACGTAGGGCTCGCAACAGATTGCCGAAGAACTGGGGCATTATCCTTAGATTATATTGGACTTTCATGCTGTCCTTGCGCCAAAAGGAATCCGCGTTGTATTGCAGAGCATACGAAGGACCATACCTTTGGAAGGTTACAAAAATGTTTCGGATTTGCGATTAAAGCGATAAGCGCGATTTCAAAAGTAATATGAGTACTACGGTGGCCGGGGGTTCTTAGCACGGAACGGTCGTTCGAGAATCCTTCGCCTTTGAGCTGAAGACTCTTTGGAGGGTTCTTCAATTCAAGGTCGATCGCTTCAGAAGAACGACACCGATATTTGGTGAACTTTACGCTGATTTGGGCGCCCGGTGGCGGACGGAGGAAGTTGTAGCCAGCACTTTGCTGCCGCGAATGTGATAGACTCCGCGGCCAGTTATCCAGAACGTACGCCGACCAATTTTTGATTTAGCGAATGTGCTGCGCCTGCCGCCAGGCGCCCGGGCTAGCTATATTCCGGAATGCCCGCGGTGGTTGACGAGATCAAAATATCCAGCGAACTTTCAGTTGAAGGAGAATTGGCCAATGGGCACATCCGGTCACATGCCGCCTTCCTCGACATCCGCGAAGGCGATCCGCAACCCGAGCAAAAAGCCTTTCTACCGAAGCTTGTGGGGTCAGGTTTTGCTGGGAATTGTCATCGCAATCGTGCTGGGGTACTTCCGGCCGCACACGGCAGTGGCGATGAAGCCATTAGGCGACGCTTTCATACGGCTGATCAGCATGATCATCACGCTGGTGATTTTTTGCACGGTGGTTACGGGCATAGCCAGCATGCAGGATATGAAGAAAGTGGGCCGGGTGGGGGGCAAGGCTCTTTTGTATTTCGAGATCGTGTCCACGGTGGCTTTGCTGGTGGGGATGGTAGTGGGCAATGTGGTGCATACCGGCGCCGGATTCAACGTGAATCCAGCGACGCTGGATGCCAAGGCGGTAGCCAATTACGCGGGCGCGGCCAAAGCGCAAACGGTGACCGACTTTATCATGCACATTATTCCCACGACGGTTGTAGATGCGTTCGCGAAGGGAGACATTTTGCAGGTTGTGCTGGTCTCGATTTTGTTCGGGTTCGCCCTGTCGGCAATGGGAAGCCGGAGTAAGCCGCTGCTGGACTTCCTGGAATCGCTTATGCGGGGAGTCTTTGGCGTGATTAATATAGTGATGAAGTTTGCTCCGATCGGTGCATTTGGCGCGATGGCTTTCACAATCGGCGCGTATGGAATTTCGTCACTGGGCCCGCTGGTAAAGCTGGTCGCCACGTTTTGGATTACATGCATCCTTTTCGTGCTAATCGTGATGGGCGGTATCGCCTGGATGGCGGGATTCAGCATCATTAAGTATCTCCTCTATATTAAGGAGGAGATCATCCTCACTTTGGCGGTCAGTTCTTCGGAACCTGCGCTTCCGACGCTGATGGAGAAGATGGAACAACTGGGATGTTCCAAGGCCCTAGTGGGACTGGTGGTGCCCACCGGCTACACGTTCAATACCGATGGCAGCAGCTTATACATGACGCTGGCGGCGCTGTTCGTGGCGGAGGCTACGGGGATTCATTTGACACTGGGACAGCAGCTTACGCTTTTCGCGGTGGCGGTCTTGACGTCGAAGGGAGCATCGGGTGTGCAGGGCGCGGCATTTATCGCACTGGTGGGAACCTTGATGGTGATTCCCACAATCCCGGTAGCTGGAATGGCTTTGATTCTGGGAATCGATCGTTTCATGAGTATGTTTCGCGCGACGGTGAACATGTTGGGCAATGGCGTGGCTACGCTGGTGGTGGCGCGATGGGAACACGAGCTTGATCCTGCGTTATTGCGGCGCAACCTTTCGTCACCCGATGCCTGGCGGCAACAGGCAGCGATTGCTGCAGAGATTCCAGGCGCTCCGGAATAAAAGCGCGGTGTCACGCGTTTACCTTGCACAATTGGTCTGAGGAATTATTCGGTGAAGCGTTGTGCGTTGGAGTACGTTTGGGAGCACACACCGAACCAACCAGAAGGATTGAGGGAGCTATCGCGCGAGGGGCAAGGGCGAGCTCTCCGATAATGGTCGAGTAAGAATTCTCGTCAGGCATGGATACCCGAGACGTGATGATGCAGGGTGTTGAGGGATCCGCTCCGCTTGCCAAGAGCTTTTCCTGCAGACTGGCGTAGTCCTGGCCCGGCATGTAAATCGCGAGAGTTGCGCCGGAGGAAATGCCGGATTCGAAGTCTGCGACCGTGTCTTTGTGGCAGGTATGGGCGGTGAGAAAGATCACCCTCGAGGCGAGATTTCTCTCCGTCAGAGATATTTTTGCAGATGCCGCCGTTGCGAACGCGGCGGTTATTCCCGGCACGACTTCGAAATCGATTCCCGCTTCATGGAGTGCTTTCATTTCTTCACCTGTGCGGCCGAAGAGAGATGGGTCGCCGCCTTGTAGGCGAACTACCGTCTGTCCCTTTTGAGCGGCGTCGATCATACGAGTGTGAATTTCTTCTTGCGTGATCCGCTTTCGGCCGCAGCGCTTCCCTACGTTTTGAATCAGCGCGGCGGGATGAACGAGTTGCAGAATTTCTGGAGAGACCAGGTCATCGTGCAACACAACGTCGGCACGCTGCAACAAACGCAGCGCCTTGAGGGTTAACAGGTCGGGGTTGCCGGGGCCGGCGCCAACTAGATAAACGATTGGGTTCATTTTGCACCAGCCAGCGAAAGTTGCCGGGCCATTCTGTGCAGGAGCTGCTTCCGAACCGAGGGCACCATCTTCGAGTGGAACAGTTTCTCGCGCGCGGCTCCGAGGTCGTCTACTTTTTCGGCGAATTCTGGGCCGAATTGCTGTTCAAGAAGCTCACGCAGCCTTTGCGCGAAGGCAGGACTTTTTCCGTTTGTTGATATGGCGATTTGCAAGTCTCCGCGGCGGACTACCGCCCCGTAAAAGAAATCACAGTGCGGAGGATCATCCACGGCATTGCAGAGCACATGCCTCTGGCGGGATTCGCGAAAGACGAGCTGGTTGATGGAAGGCAACGAGGTGGCAGCGATTACTAGGGACTTGCCGTCGAGATCGGCCGGCGTGAACTTTCGCTTCAGCCAGGTGATCGCACCGGTGGCGGCTAATTCCTGCAGGCGTTGCGTTGCGCGCGGGGCCACGACACACACGAGAGCGCCGGCTTCAAGCAAGCTTTGCGCTTTACCTTCGCCGATTGCGCCGGCCCCCACGACCAGGCACGGGCGGTCTTGCAACTTCAAAAACATGGGAAAGAGAGACATTGCTCTACTCCTTTGCGTGCAGACCGCACTCGCTCTTATGGAATCCGGACCAACGACCTGCGCGAGGGTCTTCGCCGAGTTGAACGGGGCGCGTGCAGTGGGTGCAGCCGACGCTTTGGTAGCCGCGATCGTGCAACTTGTTGTAGGGCAAGTCATGCAACCGGAGATACTCCCAGGCTTGCGCGAAGGTCCAATCCAGAAGCGGATTTATTTTGACCAAACCAAAGTGAGCGTCCCATTCGAGTTTTTTTGCGGTGGCGCGTGCGGATGTTTGATCGCGGCGAATGCCGGTGACCCAAGCGTCCAATTCCGCTGCTTTCGCTTTTAGCGGATCAACTTTTCGAATCTTGCAGCATAAATTGGGATCACGCTTCCAGAGGGCTTCGCCGAACTGCGCCGCTTGCTCTTCGGGTGAAAGCAAGGGACGAACGCGTTCGACTCGAATGCCATACTTCTGCTGAACCTGTTCAATCAGATCGTGGGTTTCGGCAAACAGGAAATCAGTGTCCAGCGTGAACACTCGCAAGTTCTTGATGGCTCGCGCTGCGACGTCGATCAGTACAACTGCTTCGACACCAAAACTCGAGGACACAGCTAAGCGGGAGCCGAAACGATCAGCAGCCCAGCGCAGCAATTCTTCCGGCGAGGAGCGCTCGGCGTCGCCCTGGAGAAGTTCAATCTCTTGCGGTAAATCGATACCCTTGCGGGTAACCGTCGGAGTTCTGTCTTCGGTCGCGAACATAAGGTCTCCCTTTTTCCGGCTGATGAGTAACTACTCGCCCCAAAATAAAAAAGCCCGCGATTTGCAGCATCGCGGGCGGTTGGAGTATGCGGCGGGTGATTTTCTATCCCGACTCACTCCGTTCGGCGCGCGACGTTTCCTCGCGACAACACGGACAACACGCGCAACAACGGAGACAGATAGAGTTCGAGCGATGAGCCAGATGTGTCGCGAACCCGGCGACTTGCGTTTTTGAGGCAATCTTTGCGTTGGCGTTCATCGTTTAGCCTTCGATTCCGTGAGGAACGCGGCCGGGAGAGAGGTCACGGCCGACTGCCTCTACTTCCTGCCCTGCGAGAAAATTGCGCAGGGTCTCGTCGGTGTGGCGCGCGAAAAACTGACGGAGATTTTCGTCGCGCCGACGAAGTTCCAAATAAGCTTGAAGCAGCCGTTCGAGTGCTGCGGGAACATCGCCGGCCGGGCAGCGGTAGCCGATGGGCCGGGCGATGGAGGCGAGTTGACCAAGGGCGCCTCCGACACAGAAATAGTAGGCGTCGACAAGTTCTCCGTTCACCTTTTGCTTTTTACCTTCGATACCGATGTCTGCAATCCAATGTTGGCCGCAGCTGTTGGGGCATCCGGTGACGTGCAGCTTCAAGTGTTGATCGAAGCCTGGGAGGCGTTCTTCCATCTCTTCCACGAGCCAACGCGAGAAGGATTTGGTCTCGGTGATTGCGAGCTTGCAGAATTCGGTGCCGGTGCAGGCGACCGCGCCGCGTCGGAAGGACGATGCGGCGACGCGTAAGCCGACGGAATCCAGTTCATCGGCCAGCAAGTTCGCGGATTTGTCCGGGACGTTGACGATCAGCAGATTCTGCATGCTAGTAGTTCGCAGCTCACCTGAAGCGAAGCGATCTGCTAAATCTGCCGCCGCGCGCATTTGTTTCGGATCGATCCTGCCGCGTAGCACGGTAGCCCCAACGTAGGAGAAGCCGTGTTGCTTCTGCGGATGTATGCCGGTGTGATCGCGGTAGAGATCGGCGGGCAACTCCTCCGGCTCGGCTGGTTCCAGGCGGAAGCCGATGCGATTTTCCAGTTCCTGCTGAAATCGATCCGCCGTCCAACCCTGCTCGAGGAACAAAAACTTCAGGCGAGCGCGTTCGCGGCTATCGCGCAGAATATCGGCACCGCGGAAAATTTCTGCGACACCTCGAATTACGGGAAGCACTTGACCCCATTCGACAAATGCGTTCAAGCGCACAGCCAGATGCGGCTGGGCTGAAAGCCCGCCACCAACGCGGATCGAGAAGCCGGTCTCGGGGCCGGTGCGGCGTTTGCGGACGACTGCCGTCAGACCGATATCGTTAATCTCCGGGTAGGTGCACCACGCGCGGCAGCCGGTGACGGAAATCTTGAACTTGCGCGGGAGATTATAAAAATCCGGATTTCCGGCGAGCAGTCGAGTTGCTTGTTCGACGAGCGGAGAAGCGTCGCAGATTTCATCCGCATCCACTCCGGCGAGCGGGCAGCCGGTGATGTTGCGGGTGACGTCGCCACAGGATGCCAGAGAAGAGAGGCCGCAGCGCTCGAGGCCGTCGAGAACATCGGGGAGCGTCTCGATGGTGACCCAGTGGAGCTGAATATTTTGACGCACGGTGAGGTCAGCGACACCGAATCCGTATTTCTCTGCGAGGTCGGCAATCGTTCGAAGCTGGTTCGAGCTAAGCAAACCATTCGGGATGCGGATGCGCACCATGAAATACGGCACAGCTTTGCCTTCACCGCCGTTGCCGGCAACCACGCCGGCGCCGTCTCCTTGCGGATAGACGCCCCACCAGCGGAAATACGTGCCGAGCCATTCTGGTGGAATCGCGGCGTAGCCTTCGCGGGCGAAGCGGCGGATTTCCGCGAGGCGCTCCCAGGGATTCACGGACTGCTTTAATCGCTCGACTCTTTGCGCTTTCGTCTCTTGAGTTTGCATAAGGTCCCCAAAAACAAAAAACCCACCTACCAGATTGTCGTCTGGCGGTGGGCTTGAACTCAGCGGCTAAGATTGGATGCTGGTCTAGCTGGCCCCCGGCGCGGACGACACGTGTACGCAACAGTTTTGACAACACGCTGTGCACATTGTCATCCGGCGAAGGTTCATCATTGCACTAATAGGATGGGGGAGATGCACAGGTGAAGTCAACAATATTTTTCGCTGGTGCGATTCGCTGCGAATCTGCAACCCGCTTTGGCAGCTCAGAACAATGCGCGTCGATTGTCTGATCGATCAGCTTTCAACTTGACTATTCAAACGAAGTATTACAGGCTGTGGCGCAACGGACCCCGCAACTACCCGTACCACGGATGTGTACGTATGTCTGGCGCTAATTTCTCCACGGTTACGTTGCTCATTGGCGCTGCCGACCGAGGTGACCGCGCGGCCGCGGATGCTCTTTTCTCCACGCTCTACTCCGAGCTGCACCGGCTGGCTAAACGCGAGCTGGCAAGGCAAAGTCTCCCGGTAACACTGAGCGCCACCACTCTGCTGCACCAAGCCTATCTTGGCATGGCCGAACGCGAGGGCCCGTCATTTCCGGACTGCGCGCGCTTCATGGGTTATGCAGCCCGAGTAATGCGCGGGCTGATTATCGATCACGCTCGAAACCGGCAAGCCCAAAAGCGCGGCGGTCAGTTCGAGATTACTTCACTGCGTGACGACGTGGACGGCGCCGCTGATTACCAGGAGCTCAAGAACATCAGCGAGACGCTCGAAGAGCTTGCTCGAGTGGACCCTGCTCTGGCCGAGGTTGTGGATTTGAAATTCTTCTGCGGGTTCTCTTTTGCTGAGATCGCCGCCATGCGTGGGGTGTCGGAGCGCACGGTGCAGCGGAACTGGGAAAAGGCTCGCATTTATTTGCACCGAAAACTTCGCACGGATTTATCGCTCTGAGGAAACGCGATGTCCACACTTAGCCCCGATGAGTGGCAGGTACTGAGTCCATATCTGGATCGGGCGCTCGCTATGAGAGACGAAGAGCGTGGTGAGTGGCTGTCCTCGCTGCGTGAGCGAGATCCCGCATTGGCTGCGCAGTTGGCAGAACTTCTAAGCGAACACCGCGTTCTGGCGCAGGAAGGTTTTCTCGAGAACAGGCAATTCGCGGTGCCGAATGCGACGGGACTTGCGGGGCAGACACTTGGTCCATACACGCTGATCTCGCAGATTGGCCAAGGCGGAATGGGCAGCGTCTGGCTCGCGCGTCGCAGCGACGGCCGGTTCGAGCGGCAAGCTGCGGTGAAGTTCGTGAACATTGCGCTCGCCGGGCGCGCGACTGAAGAACGATTCAAACGCGAAGGCAGCATCCTCGGCCGGCTCACTCATCCGCACATTGCCGACCTCCTCGATGCCGGCGTTTCCTCCGATGGCCAGCCGTATCTCATCCTCGAATACGTCGATGGCGAAGCGATCGATCAGTATTGCGACGAGCACAAGCTCGATGTGGACGCGCGCGTCCGCCTCTTTCTGGATGTGTTGGCGGCAGTCGCGCACGCACATGCCAATCTGATCGTCCATCGCGACATCAAACCTTCGAACGTGCTGGTCACCACCGGCGGCGAAGTTAAGCTGCTGGATTTCGGGATAGCCAAGTTGCTCGAGGACGAAGGAAGCTCCGCGTCCGCAACACAGCTTACTCTGGAAGGCGGCGGGGCCTTGACTCCGCAATTTGCCGCGCCCGAACAGGTCACTGGCGGAGCAGTGACAACGGCAACTGATGTGTATGCGCTGGCGGTGCTACTGTACTTGATCTTGACCGGACAGCACCCCGCCGGCCCAGGCCCGCACTCGCCGGCACGCCTCCTCAAGGCCATCACGGAGACCGAACCGCTACGGCCATCCGACACAACGTCATCCGCGAATGCCGAGAGCATAGCTGAAAAGCGGGCCACTACGCCCGACAAGCTCCACCGCGTGCTCCGCGGAGACTTGGACACCATCATCGTCAAAGCGCTGAAGAAGAATCCGCAGGAGCGGTACGCCTCAGTGACTGGGTTTGCCGATGATCTTCGGCGTTACCTGAAGCACGAACCGATCAGCGCGCGACCTGACACACTGGCCTATCACACCGCCAAATTTCTCCGCCGCAACCGCACGGTGGCGGCGCTAACCGCCACTGCTATTGTGCTTGTGATTGGCAGCCTCTCCACCGGTCTGTATGTGGCGAACCGGCAACGAAAGATCGCCGAGCAGCGTTTCGCGCAAGTCCGCCAGCTGGCTAATAAGTTTATCGATCTGGACGCCAGGATCCGAGGTTTGCAAGGCTCCACCAAAGTTCGTCTCCAGATGGTTTCGGATTCGCTTCAGTACTTGAGATCGCTGGAGGGCGAAGGCCATGTGGACAAGGACCTGGCGTTAGACATCGCTTTTGCATATGTGAGGGTCGCGCATGCGCAGGGAGATCCGACTTCTCCAAACCTGGGGCAGTTTTCCGAGGCCAAGGAGAGCCTCAGCCAGGCATCCAAGTTCGTTGACGCGATTCTTGCTGATGACCCGAAAAACCGGCGGGCGCTGTTCATCGCCGCGACAATCGCTCACGATCGCATGATACTGGCCGATGGCGAGGGCCGCCACGAGGAGTCTTTGGCTTACGCAAAGGATGCCGCGTCTCTCATCGAGCGATTCCTCAGTCTCGGAAATGCCGACCCTGGCGATGTCTACAGCATGGTTTACTTCTATACGAACGTTGCCGATATCGCAGTGAACTGCCGGCGCTTTGATGACGGCATACGATACTGTCGGCGTGCGCTGGAGATTTCCCACCCTGTGGAAAGGGCGCGCATCGGGGAGGGAAGCATTTATGAGGCGCTGGCGGATACTCTTCGCCAGACGGGCGATCTGGAGGGAGCGCTCAAGACTTCGAATCAGGCAGTGGAATTAGAACAACAGCAAGCGGCCACGGGACATGCCGCGCTGCTCATCAATTTGGGATACGCGCTAAACACCAGGGGCATGATTCTGGGTAGGGCCGACGCTGAGCCGAGCCTTGGCCGAAGCGGTGAGGCGTTGGCCGTTTTTCAAAGAGCGATTGATATTGCTGAGGAACTGACTAAGAAAGATTCCATCGATTTTCTCAGCCGATATGCTGAGGCCAATTGCGCGCTGGAGGCGGGTAATGTTCTGCGGCACAGAGATTCCCGCAGGGCGCTGGCCGTGTACGATCAGGCAATCGCCCGAATACGAGAGGCCAAGGCCAATTCGAGCACCCAACGCGCTGAGGCTGAGTTACTTTCCGCTTCGTCTTATCCAGTGCGTTGGATGGGAAGCAACGCGAAGGCGCAGCAACGAATCGATCGGGCGTTTCAACTGCTGGGCGACACTCACGCGTACCCGGCGGACAAAATCGAACCTCTGTCCGACGCTTACCATGCTCTGCAAGCGCAAGCGGACCACTACTCAGAAACTGGCCAGACGCAGAAGGCAATTGATATGTATCAGCAACTGTTAGAAAAGCTTGTGGCGTGGGGATCAAAGCCAGACGATGATCTGCGCGACGCCACCTGTATTTCCCGCACTTGGACAGCGCTTGCCAGTCTCCTACAGCGAGTTGGACGGACTGACGAAGCCGTGCGGCTTGAAGCACAGAGAACAGAACTTTGGAATCACTGGCAGAGCAAGCTCCCAAATGCTCCATCCCTGCTTCGCCAATCGTTAAGCCAGATCACTCCGCATACAACGCTCCACGCTGTGTCCAACCATTAGAGAAAAGGCGCCCTGTCCAGCCTTTTAAACGGTCTAACCTACCTTTAAGAACGCCGGACCGCCGAACCTGCCTGGGTTCCGGTGTCGTCTTTTGCTCGTCGTTTACGATATCCCTAGATAGAAGCTCAATAGCTGAAGGCCAGCCCGCGGAAGGCTCGCAATCATTGTAAAAGGAGAAACCAGGTGAAGAACACTTTCAGAACCCCTGCCCTACTTTCACTCGGCTCGTTCGCGCTCCTGTTCGCTGCGTCCACTCCTGCTCAAGACCCAGCTCGAGTTACCAGCGTGGATCAGATCATCAACAGGAATCACCGACAAAAGGTATCCAGCGAACCGTCATCCGACGCTAACAAGACGCTATCACCACACGAGCAGACCCTGATGGCCGACGCCACCGAATCCTGCAGCTACAAATTCACCAGCGGCAGCGGAGCCACGTACATGAATTACTGCGTGACAGTAAACGGCAACTTCGCCAATTTCCAGAGCCCCGCAGGAGTCGAAATGCTTGACCAACACCATGCCTGGGAAGGCTACGGCGTCTGTGACCTCGGCACCAATGTGGAGTATTGGGACTACGGCTACGCCAGCAGCGGGAACTGGAAGGCGCCGGTCAAAGTTAAGGAAACCCCCACGGAGATCGAAATCGAGCGAAGCACCAGTGACGGCCTGTATCTTCTGACCCAGACGATCACCGAACTCCCCGGCGCAAGTCCGGAAGCCAGGATTGTGATGGTGCTGAAGAATACTTCCGGCACGGAGAAGACGGCAATTCTGTCGCGCTTTGCGGGCTTCCTGCCCGATAAAGGTGCTAGCGGGAGCAATCTGAATGAGAACTACGACGGAAGCGAGGACAGCGCGTGGGGTTACATTCCGGCCAACGCTACATACACAACGCCGAGCACGCCGTATGGCCTGATGCTCAACAGCATCGGGGCACCCGCTCCTGCGAGCACATTCGCCTTCAGTTTGGGATTTGCGTACGGCAGCCAGTACGGCCCAGATCCTTGCCTCCCCACAACCCAGGACACGCAGGGAACTCACCTTTTTCCAGGAATGGTGATCAACGATTATGGCGCGGGCGCATACGCTTACGGCTTGATACTGAACAAGAATCAGACTTCCACAGTAACGCTCAGGTATCTGCCGTTTTGAGGGTTAATCGCATCGACTTTCGGGATTCGCTCGTAAGCGGCGCCACTTAGGCCAGGAGCAAGATGAACAGAAAAGAATCTGCGAGGAGAAAAAACGTGAATAATTCAAGGATCGTTTCTCTACTGTCTCTCGCGGCGTTAGCGCTCGTGTTGGCAGTGCCGGCTCGAGCTCAAAATGATGCGGGTCACAATGATGCTGCTCAGAAGATGGATCAGTACCTCAACAGGCTTCGCTCACAAAAACCAGCCAGCGATCCGTCATCCAACGCCGACCAATCGCAATCGGGAAGGCCGAAGGGCGCGAAATCTGACGCGACCACTGCGTGTAGCTATCCGTTCACCAGCGGCAGTGGCGCCACGTACATGAATTACTGCGTGACTGCGAACGGTACTCTCGCCGACTTCGAGAGTCCTGCGGGCGTCGAAATGCTTGACCAAATGGGTGCGATTGAAGGCTACGGGGTCTGTGTCCTGCAGACAGGCGGGATGTATTACGATGACAACTTCGCCGACAGTGGGAACTGGCTCGCGCCGGTCACGCTCACGCAAAACGATACGGAGGTCAAGATCGAGCGCACTCCGATTGACGGCTCCTTTGTGCTGACCCAAACGATCACCAAAGTCTCCGGCGGGACTCCAGCAGCAAAAATTCAGATGACGCTGAAGAACACGTCCGGCGTGGCCAGGGGCTATTATCTAATACGCTCTGCCGAATTCGTGCCCGATCAGGCCAGCACCACTGGGATCTACAAGGAGACTTTTGACGCAAGCAACGATAGCGCGTGGGGTTACATTCCGTATTTCGCAACTTACAGCACCACCAGTGCGCCCTATGGTTTGATGCTCAACGATGTTGGTGAGCCCACTCCGGCGAGCACCTCGGTCGTCTACTACGGTTACGATTACAGCAGCCCGCTCGGTCCAAATCCTTGCCAACCGCTGGCGTTTGATATTTTGGGGGACAAGCTCACTGTAGGAACGCTAGTGAATGGCGTGGGATCAGGGGCTGTTCTCTACGCCTTGATTCTTAATAACGAGCAGGCTGCTACCGTAACTCTCAGATATTTCGGGTTCTGAAGATCCGGCGGCTTCCCTTCCCTGCGCTGCCTTTCCTAAGCTCTATGGGAAAGGCAGTGCGGCGGCCCCGCATAAGAATCCGTAAGCTTCTCAATTTCAGCTTCGCCAATTGTTGAGCAAGATCACTCCTCGTGAAGTTTCCCGCCGACAGCCAAGCGCTAGCGAGGCGTGCGCCAGGGACAATCAACAACTCCGAGCCGCGTTGGGGCAGCTTCAAATTTCTTTGGCCGCCTTGTCGTCTTTTGCCCGCCGTTTACGATTTCTCCAGTAGAGCGGGAATTTTCGCAATTCCGAATTCCTAGGTGGGGTCCTTTGAGGGAGGGCTCCGCGGTTGTCGCGATCAAACAAGGAGATTGCATTTTATGCGCCGTGATCGAGTTTGGTTATCTGTTGCCCTTTTCACATGTGCTGTGCTGCTGATGAGCGCTGCGCCCGCACCGGCGCAAACCCTGACCGCCAGCTTCAGCGTCGGGACCGGCCCCAGCGCCGTGGCCGTCAACCCCGTCACCAACAAAATCTACGTGGTCAACCGGGGGAGCAACACCGTCACGGTGATTGACGGCGCGACCAATGCAACCACCACCGTCAGCGTTGGGACCGAGCCCCTTGCCGCGGCCGTCAACCCGGTCACCAACAAAATCTACGTAGCCAACTTTTCCGACTTCACCGTCACGGTGATTGACGGCGCGACCAACGCAACCACCACCGTCAGCGTCGGGACCGCCCCCGGAAGCGAGGCAGTCAATCCTGTCACAAACAAAATCTACGTGGCCAATCAGGGGAGCAGTACCGTCACGGTGATTGACGGTGCGACCAACGCAACCACCACCGTCAGCGTCGGGCCCTCCGGGACCGACCCCGTGGCCGTGGCAGTCAACCCGGTCACCAACCAAATCTACACAGCCAACGAGGGCGGCGGCACCGTCACGGTGATTGACGGGGCGAACAACTCCACCACCACTCTCAACCCCGGGTTCGCGCCCGCAGCGGTGGCCGTCAACCCGGTCACCAACAAAATCTACGTAGCCAACTTCGACGGCGGCACCGTCACGGTGATCGACGGCGCGACCAACACGAACACCCCGGTCACCGTCGGGACCGAGCCCGTGGCCGTGGCCGTCAACCCCGTCACCAACCAAATTTACGTGGCCAACGAGGACTCTAAGAACGTCACAGTGATTGACGGCGCGACCAACGCGACCACCACCATCACCGTTGGGACCATCCCCGACGCCGTGTCCGTCAACCCCGTCACCAACCAAATCTACGTGGCCAACTCCACGAACTCCAACGTCACCGTGATAGACGGCGCGACCGACGCGACCACCACAGTCACCGTCGGAACCAGCCCCGACGCCGTGGCCGTGAACCCTGTCACCAACAAAATCTACGTGGCAGACAATGGCAGCAACAGCGTGTCGGTGATTGACGGCGCCACGAACGCGACCACCACGGTCAGCGTCGGGACTGAGCCCTCTGCCGTGGCCCTCAACCCTGCGACCAACAAAATCTACTTGGCCGATCAGGGGAGCAACAACGTTACGGTGATTGATGGCGCGACCAACTCGACCACCACGGTCGACACCGGGACCGATCCCTTTGCCGTGGCACTCAACCCAACGACTAACCAAATCTACGTAGCCAACAACG
>Ga0209624_10001025_pt1 | contig 23252 bp, 25 predicted proteins | sample JacPinW_OM2H0_O1_FD_188565 | JGI IMG/M metagenome (GOLD analysis project Ga0209624, IMG submission 188565) | Forest soil microbial communities from Algoma, Ontario, Canada - Jack Pine, Ontario site 1_JW_OM2H0_O1 (SPAdes) (version 2) | ecosystem: Environmental > Terrestrial > Soil > Boreal...
GTTGGAAAGGGGTAGAATGGCTCAAACAAGTATCGTTGTGCTCGAGCAGGATCCTGGAGTTGCGCGGTCCCTGGCCGGTGGACTTCGCCCTCATTTCTCCGTTCACGTAACCCGATCGCGCGAGGAATTGCGCGACAATGTAGTCCGGAACCGTCCCAAAGCCGTGGTTCTCAACATCGAGTACTGGCGACTGACGGACGTGGCGAGTCTGCACCGCGACTTTCCGTCCCTCCCCATCGTTTGCACCCATCGCATTCCTGACGAAGAAATGTGGATGGCCGCAATGGCAGCCGGCGCCAGCGATGTATGCCCCGCCGATGACGTGGCCAACGTGCTGACTTCGGTTCTGCGAAGTACGGCGCTTTCGCGAGACGCCGTCGCTTAGTTTCGTTTTTGTCGTCTATGGGACGCCCGAGGGGGCGTCCTCTTTTTTGGTTTTCCGAACCCTTTCGCGGCCGGCATTGCCTATCCGTAGCCTTGTTATACTCACTGCTTCATGCTCACCGAGACCCTCGAACAAGGACGGCTGCTGACCGACGCCGCACTCGACCGGCTCATTCCGCTGGAAACCGAGCATCCGGTCTCCATCCACAAGGCGATGCGGCACAGCGTGTTTGCCGGCGGCAAGCGCCTTCGGCCCGTGCTCTGCATTGAGGCCGGACGCATGGTGGCCGGGTCGCTCCCGCCGCGTATCGAAGACCTTGGCGCGGCGCTGGAGATGCTGCACACCTACTCGCTGATTCATGACGATCTTCCCGCCCTCGACAACGACGATTTGCGTCGCGGGCGTCCCACCTGCCACAAAGTATTTGGCGAGGCTCTCGCGATTCTGGCCGGGGATGCGCTGCAGACCAAGGCCTACGAAGTTCTGGCGCGGTTGAAGTGTCCGGCCGAATCGCGCGTTCGGATCATCGAAGAGATTGCTCGCGGCACGGGCACGATCGACGGCATGATTGGCGGGCAGGTCGTGGACCTCGAGGCGGAACACACCCAGCCCACCAAAGAGATGCTGGAGTACATTCACCGCTCGAAGACGGCCGCGCTGATCACGGCAAGCCTGGTGACAGGCGGTTTGTACGCGGGAGCAAAGGACAGCCAGGTGTCGAAGTTGCGTGCCTTCGGATTGGCAATCGGCTTGGCTTTTCAGATTGTGGACGACGTGCTCGATGTGACCCAGACCTCGGAACAACTGGGAAAGACTGCGGGGAAAGATACAGCGTCTGAAAAGGCAACCTACCCCGCCCTGTTTGGAATTGAAGCGTCGGAGCGCAAGGCCGATTCGCTGGTGAACGAAGCCTTCGCGCAACTCGACCTTTTCGGCGAGCCGGCAGAGACCCTGAAGGAACTGGCACGGTTTTTGGTGGAAAGAAAGAAGTGAATCCGCAATTCGCAATGACCACTTGGGACTTAGCCCCGCCGCACTTGAGTGGCCAAATGCGAACCGCCAATTGCTAAATGCTGGTGGCCTCTGCCCGCATCCCTGTGTAAGAATTAGAAACGGCGATGGAGTTCGCCACAACCGCCTGGGTTTCCCGGGCTGATAACTCCTACAGAATTGAACGACTTTTGTAGGAGAAATTCCATCGTGAAAGATTTCCTCGCTATATCCATCGCTGCAGTGGTCGGCGCCAATCTAAGGTTCCTTTTGAGTCGGCTGGCGGTCCGAGAATTTGGGCCGGTCTTCCCTGCAGGAACCCTCATCATCAACCTCCTGGGCAGCTTCATCGTGGGCTTCTTCATCGTCTGGACCAGCGAGCGCGTCTTGCTCGACCCGCGCTGGCGGCTGCTGGTCGTGGTGGGTTTCTGCGGCTCGTTCACGACGTTTTCCAGCTATGCGTTCGAAACCATGGCATATTTCGAGCAAGGTCAATGGGGACTGATGCTGACCAACATTTTCAGCAATAATCTGCTCTGCCTGGGCGGCGCGCTCGCCGGCATGGCGCTGGCGCGGGCTCTCTAATCTAAGATGACCACGCTTCCTACGCTCGAAACCGCGCGGCTGAAATTGCGCCCGTACAGTGAGGCCGACATCGCTGAACTGGTGCCCCTGATCGGTGCGCGGGAGGTGGCGGCGACCACGTTGCGCATTGCGCATCCGTACACCGAGCAGGACGCAAGGGCATTCCTCGCCCTCGCGCAGGAGCCCGGCAAGATCTGGCTGGCGACCACCCTGCGCAGTGATGGCCGTCAGATTGGCGGGGTAGGCCTCCGCGTCGAGGACCCACACCAGCATGCCGAACTTGGCTACTGGCTGGGCGTGCCCTATTGGCGACAGGGATATGCGACCGAGGCTGCGTGGGAAATGTTGCGCTACGGATTCGTTGACCTTGGTCTGCATCGCATCTTCGCCTCGCACTTCCGGCACAATCCAGCGTCCGGCCGCATTCTGGTGAAGCTGGGCATGCGCTACGAAGGCTGCCAGCGCGAACACTTGCGCAAGGGGGATCAGTTCGTGGACTCGGAGTTGTACGGCGTGTTGCGGCAGGAATGGAAGGAGCGCGAGTAAAATGCCTGAAGCCATGGCGGTTCAAGTCACCATCTATCTGAACGAGGCGGACCAATGGCATCACCGGCCGCTGCACATGGAGATTCTTAACTACCTGCGCCAGGAAAATGTTTATGCGGCAACCGCGATCCACTGCGTGGCGGGATTCCTGGGTAGGAATCGCGTGGAGACCGCGCATCTGGTCGAGGCCGGAGGTAAATTGCCGGTGATCATCATTTTCGTCGATACCGACGAGCACATTAGCCGTGTCCTTCCTCGGTTGAAGGAAATGGCGGCGCACCGGTTGATGGTGCGGGAGAACGTTGTGCTCGAACAAGGGAATCTCGACTGACATGTCTTCAGTTCTGTTGAATCCAGCTCTCGATATTCTGGCGATCGCCGCGCATCGCGACGATGTAGAGCAAACCTGCGGCGGCACTCTGCTGAAGGCCGCGCAGCGCGGGCAGCAGACCGGCATCCTCGACCTGACGCAAGGCGAAATGGGCACGCGGGGTACGGCGGAAGACCGGGCGCGCGAAGCCGAGGATGCCGCCAAGCTTCTCGGGGTTGGTTGGCGAAGAGCGCTCGATCTTCCCGACGGTCGGGTCGAAAATACTTGGGAGAATCGGCTGAAGGTCGCCAGCGTGATTCGCGAGACCCGGGCGCGAGTGATTATTCTTCCTTATTGGAAGGGGCGGCATCCCGATCACTACACCGCTTCGGTGCTGGGATATGAAGCTTGCTTTCTGGCGGGGTTGGCGAAACTTGATCCGCAGAAAGCTCTCGGCTCTCCGTTGTCATCGGTCAGCGATCCCACGTCGGAGCTCAGGTCTCGGACTTCGCACCTTGCACCTCATCGTCCCTTCAAAATCATTTACGCGACGCTTTATTACGACATCCGGCCTTCGTTTGTGATCGATATCGGCGAACAGTTTGAAGGAAAGTTTGCTTCCATCCTGGCTTACCAATCGCAATTCAGCGATCAGGATGCGGGGAAAGATCTGTTCCCCGCCCACCACCAGATCCGGGCCCGCATCGAGGCTATGGCGCGCTTCTACGGCATGCTCGGCGGCGTAACCTATGCCGAACCGTTCCTGCAGAAAGAGGTCGGCCTGGTCGACGATTTATTGGCGATTCCGGTCAAATCCATTTAGCATTGCTACACTCAATTCCTCGCAGAGGAGTCGCGATATGTTGCGCATGGTTTTCCTTCTCGTTACCACACTGGCGATGGCAGCCACCGCTCGAGCACAAGCTGGAACCTGGCAGATCGATCCCAATCACTCCGCTGCGCAGTTTTCCGTGCGCCACCTGGGAGTCTCCACGGTGCGGGGCGCATTCACCAAGGTCAGCGGCACGGCGACGCACGACCCGGCAGACCCGTCCAAGGATTCCATCGAGGCCACGATCGACGCGAATTCGATCGACACGCGCGTGCAGATGCGCGACAACGATTTGCGCAGTGCGCGCTTTTTCGATGTGCAGAACTATCCCAGCATCACTTTTCATTCCCGGCAGACCAAAGTGGCCGGGCCAGGGAAACTACAGATCACGGGTGATCTTGCGATCCATGGCATAAGCAAACAAGTTGTGCTCGACGTGGATGGGCCGTCCGCCCCCATCAAAGATCCGATGGGCAAAGGGCAGCGAATCGGCGTGTCAGCAACCACCAAAATCAACCGCCAGGACTTCGGTGTAGCTGCCCTGCCGGGCGCCATCGGGGACGAAATCACCATCACGATTGATGCAGAATTGATCCAAGCGCCGGCAAAGTAGAGAGCCCTGCGGGAGCCTGAATCGTTGCTTCGAAATCGGTTCGAAAATCCGATCAGAAGACTCTGCTGAATAACCAGAACAACGATCCGGATAAAATCATTGCGACCGGCAGCGTGAGCACCCAGGCCAATGCCAGATTGCGCACTGTGCTCAGTTGAATGCCTGACCGGTTGGCAGCCATGGTTCCAGCCACGCCCGACGACAGCACATGCGTGGTGCTGACCGGCAGACCAAATCCGTCGGCCGCGCCAATCGTGGCCATGGCAGTGATTTCAGCGACAGCGCCTTGCGCATAGGTCAGGTGTTGTTTGCCGATTTTTTCGCCCACGGTCACGACAATCCGCTTCCAGCCAACCATCGTTCCCAGACCGAGCGCCATGGCCACTGCCACCTTCACCCAAGTCGGAATAAACCGCGTGGAATAATCGACGTGCTTTTTGTAGTTTGCGAGCACCGCGGCATCGGCGGGTGCAAATTGAGGCTGACCGCTTTTGGCGGTGAGCCGCAAGGCTTCACTGATCAGGTAAAGATCATTGCGAAAGTTGCGAACGCGATCATTGGGAACGTTCTTCAGTTCCTTGTAGACGGTGGTTTCGTTGCCGATGTCGTTGACCAGGGTACGCATGGCCAGCATGGTGTTGGCGTTGAATTGTTTGCTGCGGATGTAGTCGGTGATGTCGTCACGGGCGTCTCCGATCACGGCGTTGGGCTCAACATAATGGTCGAGCGCTTCGGCGGCTTGCCGGGAGATGGCGATGAAGTCCTGTGAGTCCTGAAAAGTCACTGCATGGTTCAGCGCATAAGCGGTGGGCACGGTTCCGATCAGTATGAGCATGATCAGTCCCATGCCTTTCTGTCCGTCGTTGGAACCGTGGAAAAAGCTCACGCCGGTGCAGGTGAGAATGAGCAGGCAGCGGATATAGAACGGCGGCGGTTCATTGCCTTCTGGAGCGCGGTAAAGTTTTTCGTCTTTAATGAGCGCCTTTGCCAGCAACAATAAGAGCGCGGCCACGCCGAATCCCACGATGGGCGAAAGCAGCAGAGACTTGCCGATGTTGGCCGCCTGAGCCCAGTCGACTCCCGAAGTGCCGCTCTTGCCTGACATCATTTGATTGGCGATGCCTACGCCGATGACCGAACCAATCAGAGTGTGGGAACTGGACGCGGGCAGCCCGAAGTACCAGGTTCCCAGATTCCAGATGATCGCGGCGACGAGCAAAGCGAACACCATGGCAAATCCAGCCTTGCTGCCCACCTGCAAAATCAATTCCACGGGCAGCAGCGAAATGATGGTGAACGCGACCAACCCGGACGAGACCATCACTCCCAGAAAGTTCCAGAAGCCCGACCAAACTACGGCAACGTGAGGTTCCAGCGAATGCGTGTAAATCACAGTAGCCACGGCGTTGGCGGTATCGTGGAATCCGTTCACAAACTCAAAGCCGAGCGCTACCAGCAGGGCGATCCCGAGTAGGATGTAGGGAAGCACGGAGGAGCTGTGCATCGCGGAAAGGTCGCGCAGCAGGTGTGTTCCAGCGTAGGCAAAGCCGATGGCCAGCACGACGCCGAAGATGATCATACCGATCCTGCCCGGTGAACGCCCTAACTTGGCATCGAGGACTGGGGAAGCAGTGGCCATGTTGATCCTTTTTCTTGCGCAGCAGTTGCGAGGTCAGGATTTTGAACCCAATAAGATTGCCGAACTATAGTGGAGGCATGTTACGGCAGTGTTAAAAGTTGACTCCCAACCACCGACTAAAGAATAAGGGTGTTGTTCGGCAGGTTTCTCGCAGGAGACGATGATGTTTTGCGGAAGGTTTGGCGATTTGCCGCTATTTCTTTACGGCCACCGCCAGGCCGTCCCGAAGGGGCAGAATTGTCGTGTAGAACTCGGTCGCGTCGTAGAGTTTGCGATTGAACTCGAGGATCGCCTGGGTGGTCGCATCCGCGGGACTTTTTTGGGCGACGCGTCCGCTCCACAGCACATTGTCGGTAATGAACAATCCGCCTGTGCGCAGGCGTGGCGCGACTAAGCGCAGCACCCGCGGGTAGTCTTCCTTGTCGACGTCGTTAAAGATGATGTCGAACTCCTGCTTCTGTTCCGACAGGAATTCCAATGCGTCGCCGGTGTGCAACGTGATGCGGTTGGCGACGCCGGCGCGCGCAAAGTAGCCGCGGGCGCGTTCCCCGTTCTTCGAATCGCCGTCCGTGTAAATCACCCGTCCTTGGTCGCCCACCGCCTGAGCCCACCAGATCGTCGAATATCCGATGGCCGATCCGAGCTCGAATACCGCACGAGCGTTGATCATCATTGCCAGTTGCTGCAAAACCCGCGCCACGGCTGGCCCTACGATGGGCACGTTGTGCTGGGTGGCATAATCTTCCATCTCGGCCAGCACCGCGTCACGTTTGGGCAGCATGGAATACAGATAATCATCGACTGGCCCCGCGGTGGTGAAGTTGTGATGCCGCCAGCTGGCCCTCGCGTCTTTCTTCTTGCTCTGAGTCTTCTTCATTTGGGTCACGCGCTTCCCTTTCAATTTGCCGTCAGCTTGCCGAGTGTTACACCCGGCTTCATCTCGACAACCTCGATGTCCGGCACGAGGCTCCTAAATTCGCCGGGAGTTCCGGTAAGCTGCGGGAATGTGCCAAAGTGCATGGGAATGACGGTCTTCGGCTGCAGCAGCTTGCAGGCGTAGGCGGCTTCCCGCGGCGACATCACAAAGCGGTCACCAATGGGCAGCAGGACAGTTTCTGGCGCGTACAACTCACGAATGATCGCCATATCGCCAAATACCGCGGTATCGCCCGCGTGATAAATCTTCAGGCCTTCGGGAAACTCAATCACATAACCGCAGGCTTCGCCCCCGTAGACAATCTGGTCGCCATCGGAGATGCCGCACGAGTGATCGGCGTGAACCATAGTGACTTTTATATCTCCCACCGTCTGGGTTCCGCCTTTGTTCATGGGAGAAGTCTGCTTGGCGCCTTTTTTCTCCATCCAGCCACAGAGCTCGAAGATTCCGACCACGAGGGGATTGTGCTGCTTCACGATCTCAACTGCGTCCCCGATGTGGTCGAAATGGCCGTGGGTGCAGAGCAGGATGTCGGCTTTCTTAACTTTCTTTTCGGCTTCGGGACACATGGGATTTCCCATGACCCAGGGATCGATGAGGATGGTTTTACCGGCCGCGGTCTCGATCCGGAAAGTCGAGTGTCCCAACCAGGTGAGTCTTATGCCTTTCAGATTCATGAATGCGTTCCACTCCTAGCTTCTCGCTTTTTCCCTAACTTACGTTCCTAGTTTAATATGAAACGCCATGGCAGAACTTAAGGTGCTGATTTCGCGGCAGGACATTGCCGAGCGGGTGCGCGAATTGGGCGCGCAGATCACGAAAGACTTTGCCGGTGAATCGATCATTCTCGTCGGCGTGCTCAAAGGCGCGGCTATTTTTCTCTCCGATCTGGCGCGGAATATCGATCTGGACTCCACCTTCGATTTCATCGGAGTATCCAGCTACGGCAACCGCCCCAGCCCCACGCAAGAACTCAAGAACGGATGGGACTCAACCGGCGAAGTGAAATTGACCAAGGATGTGGACCAGTCCATGAAAGACAAGAATGTGATTCTGGTCGAAGACATTCTCGACACTGGCCTGACGATGACCTACTTGAAAAAGATGCTGTTGGCGCGTCAACCTCGGAGCTTGAGGGTCGCCTCGTTACTCGACAAGCCCTCGCGACGCAAGCTTCCGCTCGAAGGCGACTACGTTGGCTTCAAGATTCCCGACGAATTTGTCGTCGGCTACGGCCTGGATTACGCGGAGAAGTATCGCAACCTGGCCGACATCTGCATTGTGCCCCGACCATAGCTTCGCCCTGCAGGATGCCGACCATCGCAGCTGGCCTGTTGATCTGGTAGATCTGGGTAGATCTGCGGATCCTTCAAGGGAAACCGAATGCGGCTGCTATCATACGAGCGATGAGTTCGGTCATTTCCAAACCGGATCGTTTGCCGGTCGAGTCGCTGCTGCTCGATGTCGCCGATGTATTGGCCACCTCGCTCGATCTGGACACGACCCTGAGCCGGGTGGCCGAGGTCGTCCGCAAAGTCATCGATTACGAGATTTTTGCGATCTTGTTGCTCAACGAAAAAACTCAGGAACTACGCTTCCGCTTTCAGGTGGGCTATCCGCCGGAATTTATCGAGCGCAGCCGGATCAAATTGGGCGAGGGAGTCACGGGGCAGGCGGCCCAACTGCGGCAGGCGGTTCTGATTGACGATGTCATCGAGGACCCGCGCTATATCGAAGCGGTTCCCAACGTGCGCTCCGAACTTGCGATCCCGCTGATCACCAAGAACCGCGTCATCGGCGTCATTGATATCGAAGCGCGAGCGCCCGGCTATTTCAACGAAGAGCACGTCCGCGTGCTGACCCTGGTGGCCTCGCGCATGGCTGCGGGCATCGAAAACGCCCAGCTCTACACCAAGACGACGAAGCAGGCGCGTATTCTGCTGCTGTTGAACGAGATTGCGCGCGAACTAACCTCGATTCTGAATCTGGACGAGCTGCTCGGCCGGATCGCGGAACTGGTGCGGCGTTTGATTGACTACCAGATGTTCAGCATCCTTCTGCTCGATGCCTCCGGCGAGAAACTGCAACACCGTTTCTCCTTGCGCTTCAACGAAAATATCCACCTGAAACATGACATTCCACTGGGCCACGGTTTGGTGGGCTCCGCGGCTGAGAGCAAGCAGGCCATCCTGGTGACCGACGTCACCAGCGAGCCTCGCTACGTCGAGGCCAACCCCGAGACGCGATCTGAACTGGCGGTCCCCCTCGTCTATAAAGACAAAGTGATTGGCGTGCTCGACCTGGAGCACACTCGGCGCGGATTCTTTACCGAAGAACACCGCCTCACCATGACGACGCTGGCCGCGCAGATCGCGATCGCCATCGAGAATGCTCGCCTCTACGAAGAAATCGAGCGGCAAGAACGGCGACTGGAACGCGATTTGGCTCTGGCGCGGGAGTTACAGGGACGCCTGCTGCCGCAAACCAATCCGAAACTAACGAACCTCGACGTTGCCGCAAAGTTCGTTCCCGCCCGCGCCATCGGCGGCGACTTGTATGACTTCATTCCGTATTCGATGTCGCGGCTTGGCATCGTCATTGGCGACGTCAGCGGAAAAGGTGCGCCGGCGGCCATCTATGCCGCCCTGGTCAGCGGAATTATTCGCTCCCACGCTCCCATTGAACCCGGTCCGGCGGAAATGCTTTCCGCGGTGAATCTATCCCTGGCCGAGCGCCGCATCGAGGCGCAATTCGTTTCTATCATTTACGCCCTGTGGGATGACGAGCATCGCATCCTCACGGTCGCGAACTCCGGGCTTCCGCGCCCGATCTATGTGCACGGCAAGGAAGAAGTGCTCGAAGCTGTCGAAGCCACCGGCTTGCCTCTGGGCCTGTTTGATGAAGCCGAGTACGATGAATTCAGGTTCCGCATGAAGCCGGGAGATATGTTTGTATTCTTCAGTGACGGCATTCTTGACGCCCGCAATCGCAAAGGCGAACTGTTCGGACGGGGCCGAGTCGAAACAATCATCGCCGAGTGTCACGGAAAATCCGCCAACTGCGTCGTGGATGCGCTTTTCAAGGCAGCAGCCGAACACTCAGCGGGTGTGGAAACTTTCGATGATCAGACCGTCGTCGCCATCCGGGTGCGCAGCGGCGCGCCCGCCCCCCATAAGAAAAAATGACCTCGCGCAAGGAGAACCGAGTCGCGCGTTCCCCCGGCTTTGTCTATCGCGAGACAAAGCGTGGTCTCTTTCGACGAGGCGGACGGTTTGTTCTTCACTGCGAGCACATATCCCTGCCAAAGCTGGCCGAGCGGCACGGTACGCCTCTTTACGTATACTCGGCGGCCTCGATCCGCGAGCGCTATGACGCCTTCGACGACGCGTTCGCTAGCTTACCGCATACGATCTGCTACTCCGTGAAAGCGAATTCGAACCTGACCATTCTTCGCCTGCTAGCCAGGATGGGATGTGGATTCGATGTGGTTTCAGGAGGAGAACTCGAACGCGTCCTCATCGCCGACCGCAAAGCTGCCCGGGAGGTGGTGTTTTCCGGAGTGGGCAAGACGCGCGAGGAACTGACCGCGGCGTTGCAGGCGGGCATCATGCTGTTCAACGTCGAGAGCGAGTCGGAATTGTGGGTGCTGGCAGAGTGCGCCGCTCGCCTGCGCAAGACTGCTCCCCTGGCGATGCGCGTGAATCCCGATGTCGCGGCCGAGACGCATCCCTACATTTCTACGGGCTTGCGCAAGCATAAGTTCGGAGTGCCCCTTCGCAGCGCCCGGGCGCTCTACGCCAAAGCGTCGGGCGCGCGCTCCCTCAAGGTGAGGGGGGTGAGCGTTCACATCGGCTCACAGATCACCGCGGTCGCCCCCTTCGGCGAGGCCATGGGACGAGTCGCTGATCTGGTCCGCGAGCTGCGCCGAGACGGTCACCGCATCGATTACATCGATGCCGGTGGCGGCCTGGGTATCGCCTACGAAAGGTCGAACGCAGATAATTTTTCGGCGGACGTCGCGGCCTACGCGCGGGCGCTGGCCACACCTTTGCGCGGGTTGAACATCCGGCTGCTTCTCGAACCCGGACGCGCCATCATCGGTCCCGCGGGAGTTTTGCTGACCTCGGTGATCTACCGCAAAACCAACGACGGCAAACGATTTCTCGTGGTCGATGCCGCCATGAATGATTTGATCCGGCCTGCACTCTACGGCGCCTATCACGAGATCGTTCCGGTCACACAGAGCGCGGGTTCGTCGGGAGAATCGGAAGTCACCGATATAGTCGGCCCCATCTGCGAGACCGGAGATTTCTTCGCCCGTGACCGCGAGTTGCCGGTGGTCGACGAAGGGGATCTGCTGGCCATTCTGGATGCCGGTGCTTACGGAATGGTACTGGGGTCGAACTACAACACTCGTCCGCGGGCGGCGGAGGTGCTGATTTCAGGCAAGTCGGCCAAGCTGATCCGGCGCCGGGAAAAGCTCTCGGATTTGTGGCGCGCCGAATTGTGATGCTGAATTTGGGGTCTCGTCGCCTCACGTCTTGGTGCTCGCGCTTACTTTTGTCGTTCTCCCCAGTTCAGCTTGGTGCGGAGCACCTGGAAAAAATCTGTCCCGGTGCGAAACAGATTTACCTGATGCGCGGAGCGGCGGCAGCGCACGCGATCGCCATCGCGCAGGTCGAGGCCCGGTTGTCCGTCCAGGCTGAGGTAGGCGACCTCCTCTTCGCTGTGCAGTAGGATTTCAATTTCCACCGAATCCGGCACCACCAGCGGGCGATGCGTCAAAGAATGCGGCGCAACCGGGGTGACTACGAAGGCCTTGACCGTCGGCATCAGCACAGGCCCGCCCGCCGATAGAGAGTAGGCGGTGGAACCGGTCGGAGTGGCCACGATCATACCGTCCGCCCGATAGCCGGAAACCAATACGTTGTCGATGTAGAGGTCGTAGGTGTTGAGCCGGGCGAGTGCGGTCTTATTCACGACCGCATCGTTAAAGACCAGGTAAGTGCCACGAACCTCGTCTCCGCGCAACAACTCGACCTGCATCAGGGAGCGCTGTTCGACTGCGGCGCGCTCCTGCCCAATCGCTTCGAGCATGGAGTAAAGCGATTGCAGTGGCACCTCCGTCAAAAATCCGAGCGACCCCAGGTTGACGCCAAGCAGGGGAACATCGATAGCGGCCGTAACTCTCGCGGCCGACAAAAGGGTACCATCGCCGCCCAGCACCACCACCAGATCGAGCGACCGCGATGCCATTTGCACCCGCGGCACCACTTCCTGCCCGGATATGTAAGTCTCGGTTTCCGTGTCGATGATGACTTTATAGCCGTGGTCCGCAAGCCAAGCGAGAAGCCCGGGAACAATCTGCGCGACTTGAGGACGGTTGGGCCGCGAAATGATCGCTGCGGTTTTAGGGAAAGATGCTTGCGGGCTGGCCATGAGCATGAGGGACGAAAGAAAGATTGTACAGAATCTCGAGCCGTTCACCACAGCAGAGACAGAAAGCGCGGGAAACTAAAAAACGCCGTAAAGAAGGAACTCGCGATTGCCTTCCGCACCCCGGATGGGAGAATCGATCGTATCGGTCTCGACTGCCCCCAGACTTCCGAGAGCGGTCCTCACCTTTTCCACGGCTGCGAGTTGTGCGGCCTGGTCGCGCACAATGCCTCCCTTGCCCACATGTTCCCTGCCCGCCTCGAACTGAGGCTTCACCAGCACCACGATTTGTCGCCCCCGGCGCCCGGGCATCGACTCGGGAAAGGCGGCGCCAATCACGGCAGGAAGAACTAAGGCCGCGGAGATGAAAGAAACGTCCATCGCGACGAAGTCCACGGTGACGCCAACCGCTGCAGGGGAACGATCTTCGGGCTGTAGATCTTCACGCTTTAAATAGCGAGCGTTGGTTTTTTCTCGGAGCCGGACCCGCGCATCCTGGCGAAGTCCGAAGTCCATCTGCCCGTAGCCGGTGTCGATGGCGATCACTTGCGATGCGCCACGCTGGAGAAGACAATCCGTAAACCCGCCGGTGGACGCGCCCACATCGAGACAAATCTTTCCCACGACAGAAATGTTCCAATGTTCGAGTGCGCCCTCAAGTTTCAACCCGCCGCGGCTGACATACTTGAGATCTTCGCCGAGCAGGCGGACCACGGAGTCCGCTGAAACCTGCGCGCCCGCTTTCTCAAATTTTTGATCATCCACCAGTACCTTGCCCGCAAGAATAAGAGCCTGCGCCCGCTCACGCGAGGCCGCCAATCCACGGTCTACAAGAAGCTTGTCGATTCTGGTTTTCAAGAAATTTCTGGCCGGCTAGTTCTACCACCTAAGTGCCAGCAACCGCTTCAGTGCAAAGTGTTGAAGCATCTCTGTGGTGAATCACTTACGCAGTCACTTTGATTCTTTTCCACAGCATTTTCCACGAACATGTTGAAAACTTTGGTCCTCAGAGTGCCTCGATGTGCTTAAACCTGATCGGGCAAGAACAAAAGCCGCCCGAAGGAGGGCGGCTGTTCGATCCTCGCTCAATTTCAAACCTATCCCGCGACCTCTTCCAACAATTTCTGATCGATGTCGAAGTTGGAGTGCACATTCTGCACATCGTCGTGCTCTTCGAGCGCTTCCATCAGACGGATCATGGTGTTGGCCGCCGCGCCTTCCACTTTGATGTAGTTCTGCGGAATCATGGCAACGCTGGCAGATATCGGCTCAATGCCGGCTTTCTTGACCGCCTCTAGCACGGCTTCATAGGCGGAAGTTTCGGTGAGAATCTCCCAGTTGTCGCCGTCGTCATTCAAATCTTCTCCCCCGGATTCGAGGACAATGTTCATCAGGTCGTCCTCTTTCGCAGCCGCCTTGGCGATGAGAATGTCGCCTTTCTTGTGGAACATCCACGACACGGCGCCGGCATCGGCCATGTTGCCGCCGTTCTTGCCAAAAACGTGACGAATCTCGCTGACGGTGCGGTTGCGATTGTCGGTATTGATGTCGAGCAGCACGGCGACACCGCCGGGGCCGTATCCTTCGAGCGAAAATTCTTCATAGGTAGCGCCCGGCAATTCGCCCGTACCGCGCTGGATGGCCCGCTTGATGTTGTCGGCGGGCATGTTCTCGGCCTTAGCCGCGACAATTGCGCCGCGCAGGCGCGGGTTGGAGTCAGGATCGCCGCCGCCGTTTTTCGCCGCAATGCTGATTTCCTTGATCAGCCGGGTGAAAATCTTGCCGCGCTTCGCATCGAGCGCGCCCTTCTTGTGCTTGATTGTCGCCCATTTTGAATGGCCGGACATGGTTAGACCTCGTATTTAAAGATCCTTCTTTAAAGAGCTATGCCTTAAAGAGCTATGGATGGCGCAGGATTCGCCTTCAGAGGAGATCACCGGATTGCCTCGATTCGTATGCAGGCGAACACAGATTATAGCACGCTCATAAGGAAAGACCGTCTAGGTTTGGTGGAGCCGCCACTCTGCTTATACAATCGTGGTCCGATCCGCAGTTTCCGTCTACGCGATCGACAACCATGACAAAGAAGCTGTTTTTCGTCTTCGTGCTGATCTTTGCTTTGCTGATCTCCGCTCTGCTCATCTCTGCTCCGCTGATCCCTGCTCTCGCTGCGGCCCAGGTTCCGGAAACATCGGCGACCGCACCCGACATGGTGATCAGCGCCCGGGCTCGGCGAATCCACGATTCCGCCATCGTTGTTGACACGCATGCCGACACACCGCAGCGATTTCTTGATGAAGGCTTCGACATCGGCTCAACCGATCCTGCAGATGCGGGGCACATCAGCCTGGACAAGGCCCGCCGGGGAAATCTCGGGGCGGAATTCTTTTCCATCTGGGTCGACCCGGAAACAAACCAGGGCCGTTTTGCACGCCACACCTTCGATCTGATCGATTCCGTCTACGAGCAGGCTGCGCGGCACCCCGCCCGGATGATGATGGCGTTTTCCCCTGCGGATATCGAACGGGCTCACCGTGAGCACAAACTGGCCGCGCTGATGGGAATCGAGGGCGGACACTCGATAGAGAACGACCTGCACCTGCTGCGCGATTACTATCGTCTCGGCGTGCGTTACATGACGCTGTCCTGGTCGAACACCAACGAGTGGGCCGATTCTTCTGGGGATATCGATGATGCGAAGGTGCAGCATCACAACGGCCTCAGCGATTTCGGCAAAGAAGTTGTGCTGGAGATGAACCGGCTGGGCATGATGGTCGACATCTCGCACGTCGCGGACAAGACGTTCTGGGATGCGATTGCGACCAGCAAAGCTCCGATCATTGCATCGCATTCGTCGGCGCGCGCGCTGGTCGACGCGCCGCGCAATATGACGGACGAGATGCTGCGGGCGGTAAGCAAAAACGGCGGCGTGGTTCAAGTCAATTTTTATAGTGGCTTTGATGACGCGAATTTTCGCAAAGCCATGGAAGCTCAAGCCAAGGATCAGGCCGCCGCCATCCAGAAATATATGGACCAATTAAAGGCCGATGGCAAGCCCGTCAATTATGTGGAAGTCGACCGCATCGAGCGGGAGTGGATGGCGAAGATTCCGCGTCCCCCCTTCAAATCGCTGATCGATCATATCGATCACATCGCCAAAGTTGCGGGGATTGATCACGTAGGCCTGGGCTCCGATTTTGACGGCGTGAGCGGCGCTACTCCGCAAGGGATTGACTCGGCCGCCGATCTGCCCAAAATTACTCAGGCGCTGCTCGACCGCGGCTACAGCGCAGAAGACATCAGGAAGATTCTGGGCGGCAATCTCATGCGTGTGTTTCGCGAAGTGGAACGCGTGAGCCACGAAATGCGGGCCAAGGTGGCGACGCCATCAAACTAGGCTGCCTCGGACGACTCTCTCCCACTCGATGGCAGGCAATGATGGACGCCGCTGTCGTACAATGCAACGTTGCACGCGTACCCACCCGCAACCTTTCACTTTGCAAGGAGTCTCCATGCATAAGGCCTTCGCGATCTTCCTGACGATCATGATTCTAGTAATTATGACGGTGGGCACCTCTGCCGCTTTGACGCCGCCCAGTGCCACCACCCAAGACACGCCCGCAGCCAAGCCCGCAACCGCTGGCCAAGCCCACAGCGTAGCCAAGCCCGGCGTCCACACCGCGACCCAGCCGACCGCCATCATCAATACCACGGTAGGCAAAATGACGTGCACCCTATTCCCCGACAAAGCGCCGATGGGCGTGGAAAACTTTATTGGCCTGGCGAGCGGGACCAAAGACTGGAAGAATCCGGTCAGCGGCGCAAAAAAACACGGCGTTCCGCTCTACGACGGAACCATCTTTCATCGGGTGATTCCCGGCTTCATGATTCAGGGCGGCGATCCCGCGGGCAACGGAACGGGAGATCCCGGCTACGAATTCAAAAACGAAGCGTCCCCCGATCTGCTGTTCGATCAACCGGGTAGGCTGGCCTACGCCAACTCCGGCCCCAATACCAACGGCTCACAGTTTTTTATCACTGAAGTGGCCACGCCGCATCTGAACGGCGGCTATACCATATTTGGGCAATGCGACGCAGCCAGCGTGACGCTGGTAAAGCAAATCGCGCACATGGCCACCGATCCCACGAACGACAAGCCATTTCGCCCGGTCAAGATCATCCACATCAGCATCGTGCGCAGTACGGGAACAGGTCTTAAACCCGGGGCTGGATCCCCCGCGAAGAAACCGGCAAGCGCAAAGCCCGTGGCACCTCCCAGTCCGAATTAAGCTGGCCGACGGGGCGGAACGCAAGGATCTTTCATCATGACCAAGTGCACTTTTGTTTTGACCCTTGTGATGCTCGGCACCACCTCGGTGCATCGAGCGCAAGCGCTCCAGGTTCAACCCCCTCCAACCGTCGCCCAGTCGCCTGCAGCTTCGCCGGAGAGTCCGCAGGCTTCCCTGCCGCCGGAAGTTGCTTATGGCACGGCGGGCGGACATGCACTGCTGTTGGATATTTACCAGCCGGAGGAACCCGCTTCCGGCCTGCTCCCGGCGGTGGTGCTGATCCATGGCGGTAGCTGGACAAGTCTTGATAAATCGACGATGCGCACCATGGGCAGGTTTCTGGCTCGCTCCGGTTTTGTCGCGTTCGCGGTCGACTACCGCCTTCTGCACGGAAGCGAAAATCGCTGGCCGGCACAACTGGATGACGTGCAGCGCGCAGTTCGCTGGATTCGCGCCAACGCCGCAAAATATCGAGTCGATCCTGATCATATCGGCGCATTCGGGCACTCTGCAGGCGCGCAGTTAGCTGCTCTACTGGGATTGGAAGATACGCGCGACAATTCCGATCCGGCCCTGGCCAGCTATTCCAGCCGAGTGCAGGCCGTTGTCGATGTCAGCGGGCCCACCGACTTCACTCAGCATCACGATCCCGATTACGACGCCTTTCTCTCCAACTTCTTCGGCGGAGATTATGCGCAGCATTCGAAAGTCTGGCAGGAGGCATCGCCCGCATTTCATGTCGACAGAAATGATCCGCCGTTCCTGATCGTCCACGGAACGCAAGACGCGGAGGTGCCCATGGCGCAATCTCAGGAACTCGCCGACAAACTGAAGCAGGCCGGAGTTGCCGTGAAGTTTGTGACCGTCGACGATGTCCATACTTTCCGGACGCCGGAAGCGCGCAAACGCCTGGCTCTCGAAACTCTTATTTTTTTTATGCAATACCTTCGCCCGGGCAATTCGAAATAGGTGCAGACGGGAGCGCCGTTCTTCCTGCACCCAGCGGTCGGCAGCCGGCTTTTCGTACGTCCTGTTAAAATCAGAAGTTGCCCCCTAAAGGAGAATAAGAATCCATGAGCCGTCCCGCGGGAACCTATGCCATCTTTGAGACCTCGGAAGGAACCATCGTTTGCCGCCTGTTTGAAAAAGACGCGCCTAAGACCGTCGCCAACTTCGTTGATCTTGCCGAGGGCAAGCGCGAATGGACGCATCCTTCGACGCGCAAAAAATCAAAGGATCGCCTCTACGATGGAACGATTTTTCACCGAGTCATCCCCGACTTCATGATTCAGGGCGGAGATCCGCAGGGTACGGGCATGGGTGGACCCGGATATCAGTTCGAGGACGAGACCAAGGGATCTCCGCATAAATTCGACAAGCCGGGCAAATTGGCGATGGCGAATTCCGGGCCGAATACGAATGGATCCCAGTTCTTCATTACGACCGTACCGACCGCGTGGCTGACCGGCAAACACACGATTTTTGGCGAAGTTGTGGAGGGGCAGGACATCGCGGTAAAGATCACTGGAGTCCCGCAGAATCGCCAGAATCGTCCGAACAAGGATGTGGTGCTGAAGAAGGTGACGATCGAGCACGCATGATCGTGTCCCGCCGGTTCGCCTCATTGACTTGCCCAACCCTCGCCCCTAGGATTCTCGTCCATCGATCGGGCAGACCATGAGCGGGCAAAGCATGAGCGGGCAGACTATTTCTCACTATCGCCGGGTCGAGAAGCTAGGCGGCGACATGGGCGTGGTGTATAAGGCGGAGGAGGTCGTCGGGGAAGGGATTTCAGCGCCACACGAAACGGCGGAGCTTCAGGCGGCAAGGACCCGCAAGCTCGGGCTCGTTTCCAACGCGAGGCCCAGGCTGCGTCGGCGCTGAACCATCCCAATGATTTTTCCCGTTCCGACCATGGAGCCGAGCCGCCTTCCGGTGGCGCCTCCGGGAGATCGAGGAATGACCTCAGCGACGGGCTTGCCGAAGCGGGTCACGCGAATCGGCTTGCGCGTCTTCTGAACCTCTTCCAGGATGGCGAGGCACTTGGCTTTGAACTCGGAGATGGCAACTTCTTTCATGGGTCAGTTACGCCGTGGTCAATGACCATGGTCAAACCGAGCGTTACCCGGCCGTAACCAACGCCCAGGATGACAAGAATTAAACTCCGATCACTGCAACTAATTCCTTCACTGCGGCGGCACTCTTGTCGAGGCCGGCTTTTTCTTCTGGGGTCAGTTTGATTTCGATGATCTGCTCGATTCCCTTGGCTCCCAGCTTTACGGGAACTCCGACAAAAAGGCCGCTGATCCCGTACTCGCCTTCGAGGTACGCAGCGCAGGGTAGGATTTTCTTTTTGTCTTTGAGAATCGCCTCCACCATTTCGGTGGCGGCGGCGGACGGCGCGTAATAAGCTGAGCCGGTCTTGAGATATTTCACAATTTCGGCGCCGCCATCGCGGGTGCGCTGCACCAGGGCTTCGAGCTTCGTCTTTTCGATCAACTCCGTAATCGGAATTCCCGCGACCGTTGAATAGCGCGGCAAGGGCACCATGGTGTCGCCGTGCCCGCCGAGCACGAAGGCGGTCACGTTCTCCACGCTGACTTTCAGCTCATCGGCGATGAAGGCGCGGAAGCGCGCCGAATCGAGCACTCCGGCCATGCCAATCACGCGCTCGCGCGGGAAGCCACTCAGCTTGTAGGCGGCTTGCGCCATGGCATCCAGCGGGTTCGATACGATGATCAGAATGCAATTCGGCGAATTCTTTACCACTTCGCCGACCACCGCTTTCATGATGCCGTAATTGGTGTTGAGTAAGTCGTCGCGACTCATGCCCGGCTTGCGCGGAATGCCCGCCGTGATGACGACGATGTCGGAGTTCGCGGTGTCTTTATAGTCGTTCGTGCCACTGACATAGCAGTCGCGCTTCTCGATGGGCATGGCCTCGAGCAAGTCAAGTCCTTTGCCCTGCGGCACGCCTTCGATGATGTCAATCAGCACCACATCGGCCAGTTCTTTGGATGCGATCCAATGAGCCGCCGTCGCCCCCACATTGCCCGAACCGACGATCGTTACTTTCTTTCGCATGATTTCCTCGTAAGAAAAGAATTAAAGCTTAAAACACACCGGGCACAGGGTTTCACCGAGAGAATTTGAAACTCCCGGAGTGATTCCGGGATGCTGTGTGACCACTGCGGTCAAAAGCTTTCTCTCGCTCCCGCCAATACTCCCGCGCCCATGTTCTCGATGATGTGTCCGGCGAATTCGCTGGTCTTGACTTTGGTGGCGCCTGGCATCAGGCGTTCGAAGTCGTAGGTGACTTTCTTCTGCTCGATGGTCCGTTCCAGGCTCTGTTCGATGAGATCTGCGGCTTCGTTCCAGCCCAGATGGCGGAACATCATGACCCCCGACAGAATCACAGAGCCAGGATTGATCACATCTTTATCCGCGTATTTCGGCGCGGTGCCGTGGGTGGCTTCGAAGATGGCGTAGCCGTCGCCGATGTTCGCCCCCGGCGCGATGCCGAGTCCTCCCACCTGCGCGGCGCAGGCGTCGGAGATGTAGTCGCCATTCAGATTGGGGCATGCCAGCACCGCGTATTCATCGGCCCGGGTTACGACTTGCTGAAAGATCGAGTCGGCAATGCGGTCATTGATCATGACTTTCTTCTTCCACGCGCCGTTGCCATGCCTGGCATAAATGCGGTCAAGCACTTCCTTCACCTCTTTTTCGACGGCCTGGCGAAAGCTGGGAGGGGCGAACTCCATGCCGGGCTCAATCGCGTCCGCATTCTGGGCTACCGTCCAGCTCGGATTCTTGTCTTTGTTGTCGACAATCCAGCTCTCGCGTTCGGTCACGACTCGGTCGCGAAATTCCTCGGTGGCCACCTCGTATCCCCACTGGCGGAACGCGCCTTCGGTAAACTTCTGAATGTTGCCTTTGTGGACCAGAGTGACGGATTTGCGGCCCGCCTCCAAAGCGTGCTGGATCGCCATGCGTACCAGGCGCTTCGTTCCGGTCACCGAGATCGGCTTGATACCAACGCCGGAATCGAGGCGGATTTGTTTCTTGCCGCCTTTCAACATGTCTTTATTGAGGAACTCGATCAGCTTGGCGCACTCCGCAGTTCCCTGCTCCCACTCAATCCCGGCATAGACGTCTTCGGTATTTTCGCGAAAGATGACGACGTCCATGCGCTCGGGATGTTTCACCGGCGAGGGCACGCCTTTGTAATACTTCACGGGACGCACGCAGCAGTAGAGATCGAGAATTTGCCGCAAGGCAACGTTGAGTGATCGGATGCCTCCGCCCACGGGCGTGGTTAGCGGGCCTTTGATCGCAACTCGAAATTCACGAACGGCCTCAACGGAGTCATCCGGCAGCCAGGTATCGAACTTGGCCTTGGCCTTTTCTCCGGCGAAAATCTCGTACCAGGCGACGCGCCGCTTGCCCTGATAAGCCTTCTCCACCGCTGCATTGAATACGCGCTGCGAAGCTTTCCAGATGTCACGCCCGGTGCCATCGCCTTCAATGAATGGGATGATTGGATTCTCCGGAACGCTATACTTTCCGTTCGCATAACCGATTTTCTTTCCGTCCCCGGGTACTGCTACTCCGTTATAAGAGCTTGCCATGCACAGCCTCCGCGACTGGAGTTTCCAGACTGCTGGTGGAAAACCTCCAATTATAATGCCTTAGATTCAACGCAGATGGTTGTTTCCTAGGTTTGATCAAATTGATGGGTTGATCAAATTGATCCAAACCGCCGCCCGGATCGTCTCCCTATGCCATAATTCGCTTTCCGGGACCACCGAGGGATGATTCATGACTCACGAGGTTCGCCGTCTCCGATTACGATTCGCAGTCTTGCTTTTCCTCGTCACCTGGTCGAGCATCGCATTTGCCGATCGTGATCGCACCCAGGTTGGACACAACCTCACGATCGGGCCCGATGAAGAAGTGGGCGAGGTGACTTGCTTTGGCTGTAGCATTCGCGTGCGCGGACACGTTTCCGGCGACGCGACCGCGTTTGGCGGCAGCATCGTGGTTGAGGATCAGGGACAGGTCGGCGGTGACGCCACCGTTTTTGGCGGTGACATCCGGATCGACAAGCAAGTGAAGATCGGTGGCGATGTCACGGTATTCGGCGGCCAGATTCGCCGCGACCCCGCGGCCACGGTGGGGGGCGATGTCACCAATATGGGAGGCCACGGCTGGATCTTTCTGATCTTCCTCACCCCGCTGATCTTCCTCGGACTTTTCCTGGCGCTGATCTTCTGGCTGATCCGGCGAATGCTGCGACCCTCGGTCTCGGCCGCCGCATGAGACGCGGGTTGACGGATTCGGCTCTGCCTACCAGCGGCGCGTCCCGAAAGTCTTGCGCACGCCCACCGCCGCGTAGCGGCCCCACGGTCCGTTGTTGCCCAGATCGGCGACGCCCAGGTTTCTATCGCGCGCTCCCAGTCGATCGAACAGGAAGTGTTGCGTCACGCGAAACTCGAATCCCTTGTCGATATAGATCCCGACTCCCCAGGAGTGCTCGATCCCAATCGCATCCGGCGACCAGGTATAGAGCGTCTTCGGTATGGTCTTGCCGAACAGAAAAGTGGGCGCTCCGTACACCATAAACCTGCGCAGCGGACCGCGGCCAAACGGACGAACCTCCAGAATTCCCGATAGCATGTAGCGCGCGAACAGACTGCAGGGCGCATTGACCCCGCCGTACTGCCCAGCATTGCCCGCACAGAGATTGGGATCAATCTCATTGTGCGGAGGCGCGAGGTCAAACTGAGCCCAGCCCCACAACATGTCCCGCGGGAAGAACATGCGCTCCCCGGAATCTGCCTCGTGCCACCCGGGCTGTGAACCGCGGCTTTGGGAACGACTACCCTCCGAACCGGTTCCTTGAGAGGCGTTTCCCTGCGAGGAGTTTGTCTGCGAATCGAGGGGCGAGGCAATTTGCGCTGTCGCCACCGAGAGGAGTACAGGAACCGCGAACAGCCAGGACCACCTCTTCATTGAGCCTCCGAAATAAGTTCAGTTGGTGCCGCTTACCGATGCCAGACTTCCGATATGCCTGCATGCTTGGCGGAGAGATAACAGGATGCGAAACTCCGGCTGAGTGGAGCGCCACATTGTAACCCGCAGAGCGCGCTTCCCCCCGCCGGCTGGTTTGGCCCGACAGTTTGCTTTTTGCCGAAATTGGCTTTTGGCGAAAACTCGGTGGCGCTTATGCCCACTTCGCTCCCAGCTTCCAGGTTCCCCCACTGCGGCTTCCAGAATTCATATCCCATACGCGGTTTATTCCATTCATAGTACGTTCACACAACCGAATCGCCATAACCCACGCCAAAACAGGGGTTTCCGTTTGGTGGGAAGATTGCACAAAGATAAGCACTGCGGAAACTGGGAAACTCTATGCCACAAGAAATTTCTGTCTCGTACCAAGCAATCAAGAGCAAAGTCTACCGGCTGATCGATTCCCTCGTGGTCGGTGAAAAGAGCGAATCGGAAGTGCAGGAGTCGATTCGCCGCTGGTGGTCCTTGATTCATCCGGCCGACCGGCCCATCGCCCAGAAATACTTATTGCTGGTGCTGGGGCGCTCCGCCACCGCTTTGGACTCCATGGGAGACGCGCTCCTTTCGGTGAGCACTTGTGAAGTGGCCCGACCGCAGATGGCCGATTCCTCCCTT
>Ga0209624_10001026_pt1 | contig 23246 bp, 21 predicted proteins | sample JacPinW_OM2H0_O1_FD_188565 | JGI IMG/M metagenome (GOLD analysis project Ga0209624, IMG submission 188565) | Forest soil microbial communities from Algoma, Ontario, Canada - Jack Pine, Ontario site 1_JW_OM2H0_O1 (SPAdes) (version 2) | ecosystem: Environmental > Terrestrial > Soil > Boreal...
ACCACACACACCAACCGACGCGAAGTGGAGCCACTTCAAACCGCCGCACCGGGGCCACCGCAACCCGCCGCTCTCACGGAAGGCGCTTTTGGTGGCAGCATCTTTGCGCGAGGAGTGTCGCCGCGTCTGGGCCGAAGTCAAACGGCGGATTCACAAAAAGACCCCGCACACGCCCAAAGTGAATCGATGGGAAGAACTCCTCCAAGTCCACGCGGAGGACCCACTCTTGACGTCGGTGTGGACGGCTATTGGTCTTCGGATCACGGCCAGGGACGTATCCGTGAGCCTGCGCAGGAGGCGAATACCAGGCGACAAGGTGAGTCGCGAGACGCCGCTGAATTTCCTTGATGGGTGGGATCGGGGCGGAGATTGTCCGCGTCTTGCCGTTTCGTTTAGCGATATCGAAACTCCGATACCGCTTCTGCTCTCTAAACGCCCAGACCCACCAGGTAAGGTTCTTTAGGTCTATTCGCCACGTCCCCGTAGGTAAGGAGGCGCGGCGGCTGAGTGGAGGGCGACATTTTCTTATGCGACCCGGCAGGGTTCTACCTTGCTGACTCTCGACCGCGTGAGGATTCGAGACTCGCCCGCTCGGCGCGGGCTGGTGTTAGACGTCAGGTGACCGAGGCGAATGCGCCGCGGAAAAACAGCCCTGCCGAGTCGCATGGGCGGTGAATATAGTCGTTCCAACGGTCGGGACACGACGGACGGTCGTCAAGGCCCGGCCGCCGGCGGTCGTCCCGCTCGTACAGGCGCGAGACGAAAGATAGAAGGCGTCCGGCGCGTGGTCGGCCCAAGCGGCGAATGTAGCCTCGCATCGGCCCTCGGTCTGGGATTCTCCACGGCCACAAGCGGGGCCGGGTCTGCTCTGATCGACCGCCGTGATCACGCGAGACGACCGCGGCAACCAGCTACACGAGCCCTGGCTGACCAAGCCCCAGCTCGCCGAACATCTGGCCGTTTCGGACCGCTGGATCGAGATGCAGCAGCGCGTCGGTCTCCCCTACCTGCGCATGGGAGGCCTCAACCGCTACCGCGTCTCGGAGGTCGAGGCATGGCTCCGCGAGCACTACAACGCCTCGCCCGAGAACAACTGAGCGGCCTCCGAGGCCACGCCGCACGCCATGTATCGCAAACGCCGGAGCTTTCGCCTCTGTTCGCCTCTAGGTGGCTCCCCTTCGCGTCTTTTCGGGGAATTTGAACCTGATCGGGGAAAGGGTTCAGGTTGGCTTTCCAGAGCCGTTTCCGGCCATCTGCGGTCCATTTGCGGTCCGCCAGACCGCCCCGGCACCGGGCTTCCCAATGCTTGCGCCCGCCGCATGCCATCACGCACGCATGTATGCCGAAGGGGGCTGGGCAGGCAGCAAGCCTGCGCAAGAGTCTCCCATGCGCGCGTGGTTCGCGTGTTCTCATCCGCGCCCGTCGAGAACCTGCCGATGTAGAGGTACGACCGCGCGGCCCGATAGCCGTAGCGCTTGGCGACCCTTCGGATGACCGGCCCCCGGACCTTGCCTGTTGAGAGCGATGCGTATGCCGATGCTCAGCGAACTCGCCCAACTGGCTAAGGAGCTTGGTTGTCGCCACAGACGTACTCCGCCGCGAATCGCACGATGTAGATGGAGAGCGTTGCAACGGCGACTCTGTGTTCGAGTGTCCGCAAGAGGTCTGAAACCATCGCGGCGAGTTCAACGGGGCTGACTTCGCGCTTACGACCGTCACGGAGGATGCCGCATATTTCTTGCCGGATCTCCGGTGCCCAGCCTTTGATCCATTTGCGGATGCGGCCGGAGCCACTATCACGCGATGGCTCGAGAACACCTGCCTCGGCGAGCTCACGTACTAGATCCTGTGCGAGCGCCTCGCGGGACCGAAACCAGGGATCGAGGCTGGAGCCGCTGGGTCCGCTCATGGGATGACCGTCCGCGCTAGCCTCGCAAGCCGGTCACGGGTTCCCTCGTTGATCGCTCGCATCGTATCAGCCGAGTAGGTGGGGTCTCGTCCGAGACCGTATGCGAGGATCGCACGATCAAAGAGTGCCGAGAATCGCATCCAATACTCGGCGACCAGTCGTGTGTTGTGCTCCTCGAAGAGATTGTAGGTAAGGGAGCTTTGTTCGGGCCCGGTCTGCTTGTTGAAGACGTAGATGCTCTCGTCAACACGAAGTGGCAGCTGTGAGGACTTGCTCACGAACTCGATCTCCTCGATCAAATGGTCGCCCGTGTCCGCCAGGATCAGTCCGAAGTTGGGGAGGTCCCAGAACTGATCGAGAAGCTCTGCCAATGACCGCATCCGGTCCGATCCACGCAACTTTAGATAAGGGCGCGTCGTCGCGCAGTTGAGGATGCACAGAAAACGCCTGTTGCCGGCGAGAACGGCATTTCGGAACTCTGGCCCATATTCGTGGAGCATTGTCGCGACAGAGCGTTTCCTCGAAGCGTCTATCGGGAGCCGCGATACCCACACCGCGATGTCTTCCTCATCCCAGAGAATCCAGGGAAGATCGTTGACCGCCAGCACCTCGAGATCGCCGTACTCGCGCTCGATTTCGATAATGCGCCGAACGCCCAAGTCGTTCACGTGCGGGCCGCCTGTTAGCTTTGGAGCAAACACCGACAGTCGCTCCTCGAAGCCTCCGAAGAACACGTAAGCCAGCGCATCGGTGTCCTGCACCTGCTGCTTGGCCTCAAGTAGCGCGTCACTGATGGTCGCGCCCCCGATCATTGCGTCATAGAAGATTTCGGCCACCAGCGATGCAACGCTGTCTCGAATGGGCCAGAGAGGAGCGATGTAGCCAAGTGCTCCACCCGCTATGAACTCGCCTGCGAGGCCGCTCACAGCGCCATGTGTGAGTGTCTCGCCAGGTCCGGACTGACCTGCGGCACGACATCCATTCGCGAAGATAAGCGGGCACGACACAAGAGTTCGTGCCTCAAACCCCTGCAGGTCACCGTCCGACAGGACTAGACCTGAATGATCCGGTCTCTTCGGATCGAATCGTGCATGACCGGCGTAGTGCAGGAGTTCGATCGGCTGCTCTGGCTCCATGAGCAGATCAAGCAGCACCGTCTCCTTGGTCGCTTCCTCGCCGCATAGCAAGCGGACATTAGATGTGACGCCGAGACCTTCTTCCAGGACGTCGAAAGCGGCTCTACAGCGCCGAGCAACTCCTTCGGCCTCTGCACGCGCCCCTTCCAGATCATTGGTTGGGTCTCCCACGACTACCATCTGCAAATTGTCGCGCCGGCCGAGCAGCGACTGCCGAGCCGGTCTGATCAGAGTCCTCGCGAACGGTATCCGTCTGGCGAGGTAGTCGCTGCCATCGTGAAGTAGCTCCCACGGCAGATCATGGTCTTGAACGTCGAGGTTGAGGCCGCGGTCTGCCGACAGCCCGAGCATCATCGCGCGAGCTTCAGACGGAACTACGAGCTGGAATAGCCTACGGCCCAGTCTCTCGAGCTCGGTCTGGTGATCCGCAGTCCATCCCTCAATACTCGCTCTCTCTGTTACCGCGTGCAACCGCCCCAACAGCATCCGCTTCAGTCCCGTGTCCAATGTCGTCCGGCCGATGAATGACCCATCTGCATAGAACGTGTAGATGACCTCGCCCTGCTGGTGATCTTCATCGAGTCGCTCATAATGACGAGCCTGGATACTGAGATGTACCGCGGTGCTCATGCGGGTTCGCTCGCCGTGAGAAGGCCTTTGTAGCTCAGCTCGGCAGCTCCGTTCGTCGCATCCTCGAGGAGTGACAGCATGAACTTCATGGCAGCCTCGACATGGTGTCCACCAACGCCTGGTGCTCCATCAACGACGCACAGAAGGTTCCGCGTCGCCTCGGTGACCTTGGAACGCTCGGCATCTCGGCTGTAGCGGGAGAAGACACCGCAGCGGTCACTGTAGACCACCTCTCCGGGTATGCATGAGATCGCTTCCGTGCCCGCGATCGGGACGAGTGAATCATCCTGCGTCGCCAACCGCAAGTCGATCGACGGTGTCAGCGAGGCGAGGTCGAAAACCCCCACGGGTGAGTCATACCTCAACGCAGTGATGTTCGCGCAGTCGACGGCGCAGTTGATCTTTGGGATGTTGCGTCCTCGAAGAACTTCATTTCTGAGGGCGGCCGGCGCGGGTAGGTCCGCGCCCTCCAGACCCATCGACGCCGCATAGACCTCCCACGCCGCCCGGATACCGGTATCCGGCGAAGACCGTTCGCGAAGCTCAGCCTCGGTCTTCCTCGCGATCTTCTTGATGCGGGGCGGAATCGCACCCACCAAGGGCATGAAGATCATGCTGTACGCCACTGTGACATCCCCGTACCGCGACCTGACCGCATGTTCCATACCGAGCCTCGGTGTAGTAGCCATTGCTATCGATGGTGGTGGCCGCAGCCCGTGTAGCTGCGCGGTGCCCGAAGCACCGCATTGTCGTCAGCGAAGAGCGGCACGACGTCATCGGGAACCGTGTGAGCATTCATCTCCGGATCCACCCATTCTGCTACAAGCTTTCGCGCCCAAGACTCAAACCGACCCAAGTCACCGTTGACCAAGCGCGCGACGGTTTCGTCGACTAGGTCCACCGCAGATGCAGACATCTTCGCTGAGGTGAGACTTCCTAGGCCGTGATATCGCGTGAGCCAACCCAGCTCAAGTCGCGCGGCCAACGAATCAGCGAAGACGGCTGGATCACGCCTGGCATACCTCAACTTCTCGCCGATGATCACCGAAAGGACACCGTCATCTGCGGCGTCGTTCAGGACCGCGGCGTCGGCGACCGTATCGGCGAGCACCTCTCGAATCGCATGCAGGAGCTTGTCGCTCAGGCCGGAGCTCCTGCAAACATTGTCGAAGTAGGAATGTGCCATGTCGTGAGCCCGCAGCCACTGTGGGAGCACGACGTCTGCCACCTGAGGCGCACCATCGCATCGATCCTCCCCCAGCGCCTTCTCGGCAAGTCGGTGGGAGATCCAGACGAACCGGAGCAGGTAAAGGTTCTGGAAAACGAGCGTCTTGCTCGTAACCCCACGTTCCCCCTCGTCCTCGGGTAGGAAGCTCGCAAAATGGAACGGAGGCACCGCTGCTTGCCCGGCGACGAGTTCCAGATCGCACACTGAGTAAATCGGTGGGTCGAATGCACGCTCTACCGACCGAAGTCCGTACGTATCGAGACACGCCATAGAGAGGTTGGCGGTCGCCAGATCGGTCGCATCGAGTACCGAGTAGACGGGATGAGCGGACAGAACCCTCCCGAACATTCCTGAGAGCGCGCCCGGTGACGTCGGATGGGTCCAATGTGGACTCGGGCTCAAGACCATCTCGAACGGCATCGTTCGGGTGGCGCCGAAGGTGACCGCTCGATCGAAATCCCTGCTCGTCACCGCCTCCGCCCGAAGCTCGAGATGACGTCTGACATCAGCATCAGGGGAGAGCGAACTCGCTGTTTCGAGCGACCTCGCAAGCTCCGACGTGAGCGCGTGGATTGAACCCTCAGACGTGTTCGCTTTGCCCACCCCGCCTATGCGGCTGAGAGCATCCGTCACCATGAAGGCACGAGATATCTCGTCGTGCACAGCAGCCCATTCTGCTGCTCGCGGACTTGTCTGAAGGCGCTCGAGACGAAGCGAGATCGTCGCCGGCGCGGAGTTGTACGGTGGTATGACCCCCATAATTAGATCCCGGCCAGCGGAACCTGGCGGGAAGATAGTATCAACGCGGCGGACCTTTCTGCAGTTGTCGGTGAGCGACTGCGGTCCAGCGCACCGTCCTTAGCCGACGCGGACTGCCCGTCGGGACTACTCGGTGTTCGGTGCGTAGGTCGAAAGGCTTGTCTTGCCCGCACCGCTCTCAGCGCTTGAAGAGTACGGGGTGCCCCTGGAGCTGGCAGCTCGGCTTAGGTCCGTATTGCAACCATCAGGAAACCTCGACGAGCTTCTCGCACGGCTGCGCGATCTCGACATCGACGCGCTCGCCGTAAACCCCTCCGAGCGGGAGCTACTTGCGGACGCACAAGGTTCGCTGTACTGCAGAACATGGCGAGGCGTGTGAGTTCCCTTGCGATATCTCGAGGCATGTACCACAAGGCGCCGATTTGCGCCTTTGTCTTACGTAAATGCCCCAAGAATCGACAGCACGAGGATCGAGCACGACTCTCATCGTCTGGGTCCTTGCGATCCTGCCCCTGGTCTGCTCTGATCGGCGGCAACCATGCGTCGCAACAAGCCGACGAGCCGCGCCCATAGGCCAACTGCCGAGCGAGGACGCGACCCGCACGCCAGGGTTGCAGCCGACTCTAGGCCGTGCCGTCAATGAAGCCTGCCAACGAAGCAGGCGACGGCCAGCTCTTGCCCGAGCCCTGGATCACCAAGCAGCGTCTCGCCGAGCATCTGAGCGTCACGCCGCGCTGGATCGAGCTCCAGCAACGACGCGGCCTGCCACACATCCACACGCGCGGCCTGAACCGCTACCGCATCTCCGACGTCGAGATCTGGCTGCGAGCGCAATACGGCTGGCCGCAAGACCAGTAGATCGGCTCCACCCCTCTACACCGCGAGCCCCGCCGCTTCGAGGGGTTTCGCCCCTGTTCGCGGCGATTCGCGGACCTTCGGAAAATCGGGGAGACAGGTTCAAGTTGGCTTTCCTGAGCCATATTTCGACCTTCTGCAGCCATTTTGCGGTCATCCAGACCAGCCGCGTACCGAGCGCCGTTTCGCACGGCAGGGGCAGTCCACAACACCTGGATCTGTCCGGACGGACGCCGTACGCTCTGCTGATGACCTCCAGCCCAACGGCCAAGACCTGCCGGATCAAGATCAGGATCACCGAGGAGGAGCGCAACCTCGAGCAGGCCGCCGCAGCCTTCAGCGGCGAGACCCTGAGCGAGTTCGTACGACGAGCTGCCCGCTGCGAGGCCGAGCGCACCCTCGCCGGGCGCACTCGCTACGTCCTCGACGACGGAGCAGCACACCGATTCCTCTCCGCGCTGGAGCAACCCTCCCCCGACTCCGAACGAGAGCTGCGCCGTCTCGTCGAGAAGCCGAGCGTCCTGCCGGAGGCGCGACGCCGCAACTCAGCGCGACTGCCTCCTTCGACCGCAAGGCACACCGCGTCGATCGGTTTAGCCGCGGCTCAGGAGAGAACCGTGATGGGGCAACCGAGGCCTGGGGCCCCCGCAAGCCGCCCGTCGCCGGTAAGTAGCTCGCACCCGAGCGCCTCAGCCAGTGCTACGTAAGTGGCGTCGTAGGCGGTCAGATTGGCCCGTAGCTCGAAGGCGCGACGCATCAGCGGCAAAGCGGGGTAGCGATCTAGATCAAGATCTTCGAGATCGCCAACCGCCGCAGCAAATCGCTCCTGGGTGAGCGTGCCGGCGAGCCAGCGCTTGCGCAGCGTCGACACCGTCTCGACATCGACGAGATCTGGTGCCGCGAGATCCTTTGCCGCACGCAGCGCCTCCCGCGCAACGTGCCCGTCGGTCTCGTCATCAGCGATGGCGTTCGCAAGCACGCTCGCATCGACCACGATCAACGTCGCCCGCGCTCCTCCGCGAGATCGTTCGCAGCGCGCGCGAGCCCCACTTCGCCTCCAGACCTCCGATCGATCCTGTCCAAGACCTCAGCCAAGCTGGGCCGCTTAGCGATCCTTGTCAATTCGCTCGATAGATACTGCTGCAGGGATTGCCCGTGCGACTTCGCCCTCCGCTGCAGGGCACGGTGAACATCATCGGGCAGATCACGCACAAGCAAGTTCGTCATTGCTTGCATAATGATAGCATCTCAGCTACGAGCGTTGCAGATCAGCGGCCGCTTGCGTCCTACCCGGTGCGCTGCGTCCCTCAGATCGGCAAGCCTGCTCGACGGGTCCCTCATGCCTCCGCGACGCTGCGTGCGGCGAGTTCCGCGTCGGTTCGGCCAAGTTGAACAATCATCGCGGCAGCAATGCGAGCCATTTGCTCTCGATCCAGGAACCCCGTCTTGGCTGCCGACTCCATTGCCTGAGGTATGGCCGAAATTGGCAACTCGCCGCCACGGGCGATCTTCCTATTCTTGTCCGGCCAGCCGTACTTCAAGGATTTGTCTTCCGGGTCCCATGACGATGCGCCCAAAAGCAATCGATCACCCTTCTCTCCAGCCGGCCCCTCTACTGCAATATTGACTTCGTACTTCATAGGCGTCTCCTCTGTCTTCGTTGTCGCGTGCTCTGGCGTCGGGATTGAGCGTCCGCTTGGCCGTCGAGCACGCCGAGTTGTCGAGAGTCCCTTCACGACCTACGAAGGTCGTTTGGGACCGTGCTGCGGCACAACTCGCGTGTAGCAGGCTCCGACCTCGCGATCGACCTATCCATCTGCCGGCGGCCGTCGAAGCTCGATCCTCGCCGACATGTCTGGTCACCAAGTCCAACCGGGGAGTGCTTCCAAGCGGGCGATCCGCATTGGGTGGTTAGCTTGTAGCCATCCGTACCGTTTGCGTTGGTTGCTGACCCACTGGCCAAGCCTCACATCACCCTCGACGTGTTTCGGGGGCACCTTCGCATGGCTTTCGCGTTCGACGAATCTCACCAGTGCAGCGTAGCCTCGGTCCCATCTGTCCGCGTACGACGTCGACCATTTCCAGCCATGAATGGCTTCGAGGCGGGCCATGTGATCTCCCTGCCGCTGGATTCGTCCAATGAGATAGTGCTGCTTCTGACGCTCGATCCACGCGTCGAGTCGCACACCATTCTCGATGTGTCCCGCTGGGACCATGATATGGCCTTCGCGCTTTTGGAACGCCACAAGCGCGCGATAGCCCCGCTCCCACTTCTCGGGCCCACGTTCCCACGTCCAGTCCGGGAAAACGAGCAACTTCTCGATCTGATCCTTCGTGAGTCGACCCCCGCCGTGGACTCCCTTGAACACGTTGCGCTGCTTGTGAACCCAGCGGCCGAGAGGCTCGCCTTCCTCTAGATGTTCACGTGGAACTCTCGTGTGCTTTTCGCGCGCGTGAAATCTCCGTAGCAACGTGTACATGTACTGCCATTTCGCGTCGTGCTGATCCCACACCCAATCCGGCAGCACCCTCACGGCGTCTACGCGTTGGTCGCTAAGCTCGCCGCGAGCGTACAGGCTGCGCTGTCTGCTACACCATCTCCCCAGATCAAGCCCATGAAACACGGTCCTAGGTACTGTCGCTGCCGTTCCCTTTGCTTGGACGTACCGCCCAAGCAACTCGCACCAGAACTCGAAGAACTTCGTGTCGCCGCGTAGAGCACGAGCGGTAGCAGCCAACTCCTGATCAACGACTTCCCAGCGGGAGAGCCTCGCCCGTCGGTCAAGCAGAAGCTCCTCGAATAGCGAGTCCAGCCGGCTCAGCTTTGTGATGCCGGTAACGCTTGCGAGACGGAGGTGCGGATGCTCGACTTGATCCTCTCTTGCCGGCGGGTTCTGCCCCGCGAGAAGCGCCCACGCCAACTTTGCGAACGCGTAACAATCGGCGGAACGCTGATCGAAGCTGGGGTTAAAGCCGGATTCGTTCTCTGGCGCGATGTAAAGCTTGGAGCCCACGGCCTCAGCGGTATCGGTCAGACGAGACTCGTGGTGCTCTTGGACGGTTAGGGCCAAACCGAAGTCGGTCAAAACCGGCCGCTCGTCGTCGTCCAAGAGAACGTTCGCCGGCTTTATGTCACGATGCGCGTAACCGCGTGCGTGCATCTGGGAGAGTGCATGGGCAACAGCCCGCAGAAGATCGATGCCAGCCGCAGGGTCGTTCGCGTACCGCCCCTCGTCGATCGCTTGTTGAAGTGACCCACGCTCGTAGAAAACCATCACGTAGTAAGGCCTGGCTTTTGAGTCCATCGTGACACCCTCCCCGACCACCGACGGTACGGGTACGCCCAATGCCGCGAGGTCGCGCATCGCCTCCACCTCACGCTCGAACCGGGCACGCCTCTTCGGATTCTTCAGGCGCTTCAGCACATACAGACCCGCCGTACCCGGCCTCGACACAACAAAGACTTCGCCCTGCCCTCCATGCTTGAGAGCTCGACCATCCACCTGCTTCCACTCTCCAAACCTGCTAGCCATCACCTCAGGAGGAGTGGATGGCAGCGCACCTACAGCCACGACCGGCCTCATCGGCACCGTGAGCAAAGCACGTCGTGCCTGCGTATACTTCTCGCCAGTCTCGGCCATCCGCGCGCGGATCGTCCTCTTGAACTTCGCGTCATCAGTCATGTCATCTCCTTGCGGCCGGACCCCACGCGTCGCGACCATCTAGGGAGGCGACGATTCCCGAGAACTAGTCCCTTGCTCCTTCGTTGCCGACTCGCGCGTGGGGCGAGCACTGGCTCAGAGGACACGCTGGGGATTACAGCGCGCCCGCCAAGATAGCGCCCGTCCCGGCGCATCCTCACCACGTTTGCGGCCGGCAATCCGGCCGCAGAACGACCGCAAGGCGCTGTCTGCGGCCACTTTGCGGTCACCGAAGCCATCGAACAACAGCGAACACAAGCAAACGGCGTCCCGCGAAACCCAGCGTTTTCGGGGTTTTTCGCCCGTGTTCGCTGACTTTCGCGGTTCTTCGGAAAATCGGGGAGACAGGTTCAAGTTGGCTTTCCCATGCCATTCCCGGTGCTTCTGCGGCCAGTTTGCGGTCACCCAGACCATCGCGATGCCTCTGCCGGCGGCTCGATCTAGAGTTCTGGTTGATGCAACTCATCGGGGGTGCTAATCCCGCTCACTACGGCCGCTGGCTGGAGATCTTGAGCGCTATCCGGCGTGCGCTGCTGGCAGTGGTCGCGCTGGTGGCGGCGGCTGGTTTGACCGCGGCGGGAGCGACGGTCAGCGCGTGGGCGTTCATCCCCGCAGGCATCTCGCTTGTGTTCGCGTGCGCAGTCGCGATGCTGGTCGCGCGCAAGGCTCGCGCCGAAAGAGCACAGGAAGTCGGCCATCTGCTGAAGGGCCACCCCACCCCTGCCAGAGAGGCGCACGCGCACGAATACGGCGTGGATCTCGAGGTGCTGCCCGAAGCCCACCAGGAGTGGGTGTACATCGAGCGTGACTTCGAGGACCGGCTCGTGCGAGCGATCACGGACGCGCTCTCAGGAGCAGGGCCGGCGCTCGTGATGCTGTGCGGAGAGACGAAGGCGGGCAAGACGCGCGCCGCGTTTCACGCGCTCCAGCGGCCTGAGCTTCAAAACGCGTGGCTGGTCGAGCCACGGGACGGCGCGAGCGTGACCGCGATCCTGAGCGCGGGCGCGCTCCCGCGCTCGTGGAGCCCGCTCGTGGTCTGGCTCGACGACATCGAGCGGTACGCGTCCGCCGACATGAAAGGGCTGCATTCAAGCGCGCTACGTGACCTGCGCTGTGACCGCCCCGTCGTCCTACTCGCCACAGAGGGAGGCCGCGGCCAGACGCGATACGCAGAGGACTCGCTGCTCGTTGACCCGGTCGATCGGCTTCGCAACCTCGCAGCGCGGATCGATGTCTCCGTGACGGCCACCGAGCGCGAGCTGGCACGCACCGCAGCAGCCTACGGCGAGCGCTTCGCCGCCGACAGCGAGCGTGTCGGGCTCGGACGTCGCATGGTCGCCGCGGATGAGATCAAACGCAAGTTGACCAGCGGCCAACACGACCCGACAAGCGAGAAGTGCCGCGAGGGACAAGCTGTCCTGGCAGCCGCCATCGACTGGCGCCGAGCAGGCGCACAAACACCGCTCAGCATCGAGCAGCTACAAGCACTCTACGAGCGTCATCTACCAGACGACCTCGATGCATCATCCGCGCTCTTCCAACAAGGACTGGGATGGGCACGCAAGCCGCTCCCTAATACCAACATCTCGCTGCTGCGCAAGGCATCGTCCGCTAAGGACCGATTCGAGCCCTACGACCTCGCCGTGCAGGTCGCGGCGAAAGAGTGGCCGAAAGTGAGCACCCAAGCCATCGAAGCAATGACCAGTCTCGCATCGCCACTTGATTGCTTTGAAATGGGCATTGTGGCCTACCACGAGCGAAACCTGACACTCGCAGAGCAGCTGAACACCATCGCTGCGCAAACAGACAGCGAGGAACTCGCGAGTGCGGCTATGAACAACCTTGGTGTGCTTCTGAGAGAGCAGGGGCTAATAGAGGAGGCAGAGGCCTTCTACCGCCGCGCAGACGAACGCGGCGATCCCGAAGGCGCATCAGGTCTTGGTGCGCTTCTGTATGAGCAGGGGCGAGTTGAGGAGGCAGAGGCCGCTCTCCGTCGCGCCGATGAACGCGGCGATCGCGACGGTGCATACAACCTCGGTGTGCTCCTGCAACAGCTGAGGCGTATCGAGGAGGCAGAGGCCGCATATCGCCGCGGCGACGAACGCAGCGATCCGGGCAGTGCACACAATCTCGGTGTGCTCCTGGAAGAGCAGGGGCGTATCGAGGAGGCAGAGGCCGCATATCGCCGCGGCGACGAACGCGGCCATGGAGCCAGTGCACACAATCTCGGTGTGCTCCTGGAAGAGCAGGGGCGTATCGAGGAGGCAGAGGCCGCATATCGCCGCGCCGATGAACGCGGCCATGGAGCCAGTGCGTCGAACTTGGGTAACCTTCTGCGAGGGCAGGGGCGTATCGAGGAGGCAGAGGCCGCCTACCACCGCGCTGATGAACGCGGCGATCCTGCCGGCGCGTCGAACCTCGGAGCCCTTTTGTATGAGCAGGGGCGTATAGAGGAGGCAGAGGCCGCATTCCGCCGTGCCGACGAAAACGGCGATCCCCCCGGCGCATCGAACCTCGGAGCCCTTCTACAGGAGCAGGGGCGTATAGAGGAAGCAGAGGCCGCATTCTGCCGTGCCGACGAGCGCGGCCATGGCGTCGGCGCATCGAACCTTGGAGCCCTTCTGCGAGAGCTGGGGCGTATAGAGGAGGCAGAGGCCGCATTCCGCCGTGCCGACGAGCGCGGCAACATCGCTGGTTCACACAACCTCGGGCTGCTGCTGCGAGAGCTCGGGCATGTTGGGGAGGCGGAGGCCGTGTTTCGTCGCGTCGAGGAACTAGGCCACCCCGCCGGTGCCCACAACCTCGGTGTGCTGCTGGAAGAGCAGGGGCGCATTGAGGAGGCGAATGCGGCGTTCCGCCGCGCGGCGGAACGCGGGGCTCCACCGAGCGACTGAGTAGTAGTGGACGCTCCACCCCAAACAGGGGGGGCGGCCGATGGAGCCTGACTCGACTCGACTCTAACCTCGGCTAGGGCTTCGCTCAGGGCGGGCTTGGCGTAGCCGCGGCAACGCGAGATCGGCAGGTCGCGTACGTCGATCAGACGCTCAACGCCAGCCTTGTTGAGATGCCTCGCGAACTCTCAGTGATTCTTGTGCGCTCGTAACCCGAAGAGGCGACCCAGATCGCCTCTTCGGCCCCCGCGAACCATGTCCAGCCCGCTGCGGCCGACAGACCGGCCGCAAAGTGGCCGCAAGATCCCACTGCGGCCATTTTGCGGCCACCGAGCCCACCGAACAGCCGCGGATAGAAGCGAACAAGCGGCACGAAAAGCCGCTATTTGCGCAGATTTCGTCTTTATCCGCGCGTTTGAACCTGTGACCTTAAGTCGGGGAGACAGGATCTGAACCTATGACAGCCCAGGCTCGGGAGTGGCGCTCGGCAACGCCGTCGCTACATCACGCTGGAGAGTGACTATGAAGAACTCGGTGTCGTAGTCCGAACGGCTGTGGGTCGCACTGGCGCTCTTCCTCGACTATCTGCTCGAGCTCGCCACGGACGTGCCGTTCGTGAGGCAGCCGGAACCTTTCATCCGTTGATCCCGAGAGCCATGCTGGACCTCTCAGCAAGGGGCAGCGGCGGCGCGAGCCTCGCTTCAGGCTTGCTGCTGAGCGTCGATCACGTGGGTGACCGCGTTGATCAGCGCCAGGTGCGTGAACGCCTGTGGGTAGTTGCCGAGATGACGCCCTGAGGAGGCCTCCAGCTCCTCTGCGTAGAGCCCGAGCGGTGAGGCGTAGGCGAGCAGGCGCTCGCACATGTGCTCTGCCTCTCGGTGCTCGCCGATCTCCGAGAGCGCTGACACGAGCCAGAAGGAGCAGATCAGGAAGGTGCCCTCCTCGCCGTGCAGGCCGTCGTCGGTCTCGTCGGTGCGGTAGCGCAGCACGAGGCCGCCCTCGGTCAGCTCGTCGCGGATCGCACACACGGTGGCGTGCACGCGTTCGTCGTCGGGCGGGAGAAAGCGAACGAGGGGAATCAGCAGGTTGGATGCGTCGAGTGCGTCCGTGTCGTAGTGCTGGCGGAAGACGCCACGCTTGTCGACGCCGCGATCGAGGATGTCTGCCCTGATCTCATCGGCGAGCGTCTGCCAGCCTTCGGCTTGCTCGTCCTCGCCGCGCCGTTCAGCCAGGCGCGCGCCGCGGTCCATCGCCACCCAGCACATCAGCTTGGAGGAGACGTAGTGGCGCGGCTCGCCGCGCGCCTCCCAGATCCCCTGATCGGGTTGCTCCCACACATCGGCAGCGCATCGCACCTGGTCGGCGAGGATCGGCCACAGCCGCTCGGGGATGTGGTCGCGCTTCTTGGAGTGCAGGTAAACCGAGTCGAGCACCGCACCGAACACGTCGTTCTGGCGCTGACTGTAGGCGCCGTTGCCGATCCGCACGGGGCGCGCACCCTCGTAGCCCTTGAGGTGATCGAGCGTCGACTCGGTCAGGTCCTTCTGCCCCCTGATCCCGTACATGATCTGCAGCGAGCCATCCTCGTTGCGCTCCATGTCGGCGAGGAACTGCACGAAGTCGTCTGCCTCCCAGTTCAGCCCGAGCGCGTGCAGCGCCCATAGCGTGAACGTCGCGTCGCGCATCCAGCAGAATCGATAGTCCCAGTTGCGCTCGCCTTGAGGCGTCTCAGGCAGCGAGGTGGTGGCGGCGGCGACCAAGGCGCCGGTGGGCATGAACGTGAGGCCCTTCAGCGTCAGTGCCGAGCGCTCCAGGTGAAGACGCCAAATATGGTCGGGATAGGTGCCTTCGGCTAGCCACGTGCGCCAGAAATGACTGGTGCGGTCCATGTATTCCTCGGCCTGCTCGACTGTGTGCGGCCCACCCCTTCCCTCAGTCCATGAGAGCGCGCAGAAGCGCTTCTCGCCTTCGTTCATCGTGTGGCGTCCGTGCGTGCGGTTGCCCTCGATGCCCATGCGGATATCGCTGAAGAGCCTGAAATCGGTCACCTCGTCGGTGGCGTCCAGCATGCAAACACCAGACTCTCCGCTCTCCACGAACGTCCAGTTTGCCGCCGTGGAGCCGTAGTCGAGCATTGGCTCGCACACGATCTCGACCTGCACCTGTCCTTGGATGCATTCGATGATGCGCACCAGCAGGTGGTCGGCGTCGTAGTCGGTGGGCGGGCGTGTGTGGCTGGAGCCCTCCTTGTTGTCGTGCCACGGTCCGATCGTGAGCGCGTCCACCACCCGCAGCCAGCCCTGTGGCGTCATCCAAGTCGTCTCGATGATGTTCGTGCCGGGTATGTAGCGCCGTCCGGCGGGGACGTAGACGCCGTAAGGGCCGACTCGCCAACTTCCTGCTCCGCGGTCGAGCAGCGCTCCAAATATGGACGGCGAGTCGAAGTGCGGTAGGCACATCCACTCGATCGAGCCATCCGAGGCGACGAGCGCACCGGTGTGACAGTCCGACAGGAAACCGTAGTCGGCAATCGGTGGGAAAGGAGAGTTGGCTGATGCCCAGCCGGCCGCGACCCTGCCGGCCGCCGCCTGGACGCCGGGCGGAGAGCGATTGGCGGCAGACGAATCGTCGGGCGGGCTCACCACTCGGTTCGCTCGAACTTCGGCCGCTCCACACCTTCGGGCAGGATCTGCTCGTCTTCGAGCTTGTCCAGATGCGCGGCAAGCGTTGCAGTGGCGAGCGCAAGCAGCGGCTCTGGCACCTCAGGCCACACCGCGTCGATGAGTTCCTGGATCGTGCGCCGACCTTCACCCAACGCCATGATCAGGCGATTCTCACGGTCAATGCGGTGGGCGAGGTAGTCTTCGAGCTTGACGTGCGCCTCCCAAACCGGCGGCCCGTGGCCGGGGCACAGCACGTTGAAGTCTTCGCGCAGGCGCAGGCGAGTCAGCGCCAACATGTAGCCGGCCATGGCTCCACGATAGGGGCTGATGAACACGCTGCCCTCGCCCAGCACGGCGTCCCCGGTAAAGCACGCGCCGTCGGCGACGAGCGCGAAGTGATCGGCCGCATGACCCGGCGTGGCTACGGCCTCGAAAGGACCGAAGCGCACGTTCTCGCTGAGCAAGATGTCCACCGATCCGCGTCCGGCGGCGAGCGGTGCCGGATAGGTTTCGAGCAGCGGCCTGACCGCTTCCGCATGGTCGTGGTGATCGTGAGTGAGCACCACCCCCCCTAGACCTCCACGTGCATCGATCGCGGCAGCCAAATGTGTGATGTGCTCATCCAGCAGCGGACCGGGATCGACGACCCACGCCGGCGAGCGCCCGACAACCCACGTATTCGTACCCGACAGCGTGAGCGGACCCGGATTGGCGGCCCGCACACGCAGGATGTCGTAGTGGGTCAGCAGGTCTGCCTCAGAGCCTGCCTCGGCAGCGTCGCCGTTGGCGCCAGCGTCTGCCTCTGGATTCGGCGGATGCGGCGTATTCATGGAACGCGACGTTAGCTGACGGCCCGGCTGAAATAACTGCTCGCGAAGCCTACCGCTCGCGACCGGACGCGCGGCTGCGCCGCCGCGTGCCACTGCGCGCGGAGCCTCCCGGCCGTTGCGCCCCGCCGCTACCTCCGCTCGGGCGACGCCCACCGGGACGTGAGCGCTCGCCGCCGCGTGGACGGTTCCCGCCGCCACCCGTGCCTCGATTGGAGGTTGCGGAGGTGATCCCAGCGAGACCGAGCTCACGCTCCAAGCCGAGCGGGCTGATCATTCCCGCCAGTTCGCGGGTCTGATCGTGAGCGACGAGCGTGACGCCCACGCCGCTGGCGCCGGCGCGGGCGGTGCGCCCGATGCGGTGCACGTAGTCCTCACGTGTCGCCGGGATGTCGTAGTTGATCACGTGGGTGATGCCCGCCACGTCTATGCCTCGCGCAGCGACGTCCGTCGCCACGAGCGTGTCCACGACCCCCGCCTCGAAGTTGGCAAGTGCTCGCTCGCGCTGGCCTTGGGACTTGTCACCATGCATCGCCACAGCCTTGACGCTGCTGGAGGCAAGACGTTTGACCAACCGATCGGCGCCGCGCTTGGTGCGCACGAACACGAGCGTCAGACCGCGCTCGGCCTCGCCGAGCTCGCTGATCAGGCGTGCGACCTTGCCGTCGTGGGTAACGGTCACGAAGCGGTGCTCTACATCGCCCTTGCGCTCGGCCGAATGCGCATGCTCGTGACGACGTGGATCGGTGGTGTAAGCCTTGGCAATCCGCCCGACCTCGCCCTCGAGCGTCGCCGAGAACAGCATCGTCTGGCGTTTGGCGGCGGTCATCTTCACGATTTTGTCGACCACTGGGCGAAAGCCCATGTCCAACATCCTGTCAGCCTCGTCGAGAACCAGCACGCGGACTTGGCTCAGCGATACATCCCTGCGCTCGATCAGGTCGAGCAGCCGCCCGGGAGTGGCCACGAGGATGTGCGCGCGTGCGGCCAGCCGTGCCTGCTTGACGATGCCGGCACCGCCGTAGACGGCCGCAATCGACAGGGCGCGGGCGTGCGCGAGCGGACGCATGTCCTCGACGATCTGGAGGGCAAGCTCGCGGGTGGGCGCGAGGATCAGCGCCGACGGGCGCGCGTCGGAGTCCTTCAAAGACTCCACCACGGGCACGCCAAACGCAAGCGTCTTACCCGAGCCGGTGGGCGACTGCGCAAGTACGTCATGGCCCGCCAGCACGTCCGGGATGACCATCTTCTGGACGTCGAACGGCGCGGTGATCCCGCGCTTGGCAAGCTCAGCTACGACGACCTCGGACACGCCGAGGTCGGCGAATGTTTCAACCTTCATGTGTTGGTGCTCCTTCTGGCAGCCTCGAAGGCCGCCGCTGCAGATGGAGATTCGACTGACCCCATCCGCGCTTCAGAGCGCCAACAAAGACAAAGAACCTCACAGACGGCCTCGCCGCCCGTATTGGCACCGTAGCAGGCTGCCGTGCGCACGCTCTGTCGTGCAGGATACGTGGCACTGGTCTGAATTCCAGGATATGAACCCGTGACGGACCAAATCGAGCGCTGTCAGCGGCCGACACTCGCTCACTGCGACTGCGGCAGCTTGACCTGACTTCGCTTGCTGCCAGCTGCGGAGGGCGGCGGCACGACCGGTCCGATATCACCGTCGGGAGCCTCATCGAGATCGACCATCACAGGAGCGTGGTCACTCGGCTTGGTGCCCTTGCGGGCCTTTCGATCGACCCAGGCGGCGCGCACCCGACCGGCGACGGCAGCGTTTGCCAGCACAAGATCGATCCGCATTCCCAGGTCTTGATGGAACATTCCCGCGCGGTAGTCCCAGTAGCTGAACACGCGCTCGGTGGGCCAGCGATCGCGTATGACATCGCGCAGACCCAGCTGCTGCAAATCGGCGAGCGCCGCCCGCTCTGCGGGCGTGACGTGCGTGTGACCTACGTAGGCGGCCGGATCGAACACATCGATGTCGCCGGGCGCGATATTCATGTCGCCGCAAACCATCACGTCTTGCGGACCGCTCGCCACCACCGCACGCAAAGCGGCAAGCCAGGCAAGCTTGTACCGGAAGTGCTCGGAATCGGGCTCACGGCCGTTGGGTACATACACGCAGTGGACTCGCACCCCAGCGCATGTTGCCGCCACGGCGCGTGCCTCCGCGTGCGGGAAGCCCGGCGCACCGTCTACCCCCACAACGACGTCGTCTAACCCCGCCCGCGACAGGATCGCCACCCCGTTCCATTGGGCCTCGCCGTGGCGGGCAGACGCGTAGCCGCGGCTCGCGAGCTCGCCGCCGAGCAGCTGATCGAACGCGTCGTCAGCGAGCTTCGTCTCCTGCAGGCATACGACATCGGGCTGGCGTTCGTCGAGCCACGCCAGCAGCCGTGGGAGGCGTTGCTTGACCGAGTTCACGTTCCACGTCGCCACCCGCATTGGCCGTACGCTAGCGCCAGCGGCACCAGGCTGGCGGCAGGAGGATAATGGCGAGGGTGACCGACGAAATCGCTTCCAACACCGAGGCGATCCACCAGGCGATGCCGTTTGCGAAGAAGCTGGGGCTGGTGCTGGTCGCGGCTGGCCCCGATGAGGTTCGCTGCCGGCTGAACTGGTCAGATGAGCTCTCCGGCGGGGGCGTTGGCTTGCATGGCGGCGCGATCATGGGCCTGGCCGACGCTGCCGGTGGCCTGTGCGCCTTCCTGAACCTCCCCGACGGCGCAAGCGGGACGACGACGATCGAGTCAAAGACGAACTTCCTACGGGCCGTGCGCTCCGGCGCGGTCGAGGCTGTGTCGCGACCGTTGCACAAGGGCCGCTCGGTGGTCGTCGTGGAGACCGACGTGATCGACGAGGCAGGACGCATGGCTGCTCGCATCACCCAATCTCAGATCGTCCTGCGCCCATGAGCGCCGCCCGAGCCGGTTGCCCATGCCCCAGCCGGTAGACGCCGCGGGCGACCGCTTTACGCTTCCCGAGTTGGAGGCGGCTGCACTGCTCACGATCGACGTCCAGTGCGACACCCTCGACGATGGCGGCTTTCCGATCGCCGGCACGTCTTTGGCACTGCCGACGATGCGTACCGTTGTGGAGGGTTTTCGCCGAGCAGGCAAACCGATCGTCCACGTCGTTCGCATCTACGAGCGCGATGGCGCCAACGCCGAGCCATGTCGCCGGCAACTGCTCGCGGCAGGGGTACAGCTGTTGATCCGCGAAACACCCGGCTGTCAGATCGCGGGCGAGCTACTTCCCAATCCGGGCGCAGAGCTCGACGAGGGGCTGCTGCTGGACGGCGGCATGCAGACATTCGGGGCCAACGAGGTGGCTATGTACAAGCCGCGGTGGGGTGCCTTCTACCGCACGTCGCTCGAGGAGCACCTGCGCGAGCGTGCGATCTCGACAGTGGTGTTCACCGGCGCCAACTTCCCCAACTGCCCACGGACCTCGATCTACGAGGCTAGTGAGCGCGACTTCCGCGTGGTGGTCGTCCGCGACGCGATCTCGGGTCTTTACGAGCGCGCCGAGCGAGAGCTCGTCGGCATTGGCGCTCACCTGATGAGCAGCGACGAAGTGATCGAAGGACTCGCCGCTAGCGGCTAAACGCAACTCACGCGAACACGTCTCAACCATAAACATACATGCGTGTATGTATGATACCTTTCTCGCAAGCAGACCTATGCCCACCGTCTCACCCGAGCCCCCTGACCCGCCCCCTCCGTGCCAAGACAGGCACGTAGCCGCCTCGACCACGCGGTGGCAGCGCGAGGTTCCCGAGGCAATTCGTACCCTTGGCACACTCCCAAACGCCGACTACGCCGACATCGTCACTGCAGCAATTGACGCGGCGCCAGCAGAACCCGAGCAGGTGATCCACGAAACGCTGCGGCGTATGCCGCGCGGCCTCGTCCTCTTCATCCCATTTGTGCAGCGCGTGATGCTGGGCCTGCGTCTAAAGCTGCAACCGTCGCCGGAGTATCTACTCGGGTGGAAGATCGCCGAACGCGGCGATAACTGGCTCAGGATCGAGGCAGCCTCATGGTTCTTGACTGGCCACGTAGTCATACACGTCGATGACCGACAAATCTCGTTGGCGTCATTCATCCGTTATGACCGCCGGCTCGCAGCTTTCGTATGGCCGCCAGTGTCACTCATCCACCGTCAAGTAGCGCTCGCCCTGGTACGCGGCGCGGTACACGCGCTCTGATGACACTCGGCATCAAACAGATGAAAGGACAAGCGAGACTTCCGAACAGCGAGCACATCTCCCACCCTTGGCGCATCCATGAGATCACTACCGACTTTCAGCTCGAGGACGTGTGGGCGCTGCCCGTGCGTGGTGAACAGAACGAGTTCCCCACGCTGGTGCAGGGCCTTGCCGCTGGCGATCCCTCCCAAATCTCCTGGCTTGCCCGTACGCTGTGGGCGATCCGGTGGAAGCTCGGCGAGCTACTGGGTTGGGATGAGGCGGAGACCGGACTCGGAGAGAGGGTGCCGACGCTGCGCCATCGCCTGCCCAAGGACCTCCTTGACACGCCGGGCCCCGACTTCGACGCACTGCCATTCACCCCGCTGTACCTGACCGACGACGAGTTCGCCGCGGAGATCGCCAACCACACCATGCATGGCCTCATGCACGTCGGTTGGGTCGCTGACGGGACTGGCGGTTGGCGCGGCCAGATGGCCGTCCTGGTCAAGCCAAATGGGCTGCTCGGAACCGTCTACATGGCCTCAATCAGACCCTTTCGACACCTGATCGTCTATCCCGCGATGATGCGACAGATCGAGCGTGACTGGACGGGAGCGGTTCATGCCGGTCGCTCGCACACCGGCGATTCGCGCTAGCTCCTCGGCTACGCTCCCGCGATGGACCCCAAGCTCCTGGAGGATCTCGAGGACTGGCTGCGGATCCCCTCAATATCCACCGGCGGGGGCAACCCGACAGACCTAGAGCGGGCGGCCGCCTGGGTGATCGACCGTGTCCGCCAGGCCGGCGGCAAGGGCGAGCTGATCCGCCTCGGCGATGCCAACCCGCTGGCCGTGGGCGAGTTGAGGGCGAGCGGATCGAACGCCCCAACCATCCTCATCTACGGCCACTACGACGTTCAAGGGCCCGGCCCGGCTGAGCTGTGGCACTCGCCACCCTTCGAGCCAACTCTGCGTGACGGCCGGCTCTACTGCAGGGGCGCCTGCGACGACAAGGGCAACTTCCTGCCGCTGCTGCATGTGGCCTGTGCCATGGCCCGCGCTGGTGAGCTTCCCGTGAACGTTAGGGTGCTCGTCGAGGGAGAAGAGGAGATCGGCGGGGGCGCCGTAACCGAATGGGTGCGCCGGGATGCGCCCGGCGCGGATGCGGCAGTTGTGTTCGACTCCGGCATGCCTGATCCGCAAACGCCCGCCATCACCGTCGGGCTTCGCGGCGTGGTGATGATGGGTGTGACCATTAGGACGGCTGAGCGCAACCTCCACTCCGGCATCTACGGCGGCAGCGTTCTGAATGCCCTGCATGTCCTCAATCGGATCCTTGCCCAGGTCCTACCCGGACCGGATGGGCGACTGCGCGAGCAACTGCGTGAGGGGATCAGCCCACCTTCGCCGGTGGAGGTCGACTCCTGGGAGCGGCTGCCAGACGGGGGAGATCTGATCGCCCAAGCCGGCGGCAGACCTGTCCGCCCGGGGGCAGGCTCGGAGTACTACCCGCGAAACGGCGCCGACGCATCGCTGGACGTCAACGAGATCACCGGCGGCGAGCCGCGAACGATCGTCCCTGCTGAGGCCCACGCCACCCTCTCGCTGCGCCTGGCTCCTGGCCAGGACCCCGAGCACATGCATGCGGTGCTGCTGGGCCTACTGCGCTCAGCCCTGCCCGCGGGGGCCGAACTGGAAGCCACCGATGGTCACCTCGCCACACCGACGCTGTTCGCGCCGGAGGAGCCCGCGCTCGTCCTTGCTGCCGAGGCGTTGCGTCGCGCGTGCGGGGCCGAGCCTGTGTTCATGCGCTCGGGCGGCAGCATTCCCATCGTCGCCGAGATGGCCGCGCGCGGCTATCCGGTGATTGTCAGCGGCTTCGCACTGCCCGAGGACCAGATACACGCCCCTGACGAGTCCTACGCTCTGCACAGTCTCGAGTGGGGAGAGCTGGCGGCACGCGAGCTCTACCTGTCCCTCGCTGAGCTCCGCGGTAAGGACTGAGCGCCGCGCTGAGCGGCAAACTGGCGAGATGTTGCAAGCGGTGCTGTTTGACCTGGACGGGACGTTGATGGATCACGAGGCGGCACGCGCTGCGGGGCTCCAAGCGCACCTCAGCAGCTGGCTGCCGGGCCTAAATGCGGCTGAGCTGGAGAGGCTGGAAGCGGAGTGGCAGCGCCTCGAGGCGCTGCACTACGACGAATACACCCGCCGCGAGTGCACCTTCACGGAGCAGCGCCGCCGCCGCGTGCAGGGCATGCACGCGGCGCTGGAGCGTGAGCCTGCAGATGAGCTCGCCGCAGACGCTTGGTTCGGGTCCTACTTGCGCCACTATCGCGCGGCGTGGCGGGCGTTCGACGATGTACTCCCAGCGCTGACGGCACTGACGGCGTCGCATCCTTCTGTGGCGCTCGGCGTGGTGACAAACGGCGAGGGCGAGCCACAACGAG
>Ga0209624_10001027_pt1 | contig 23243 bp, 23 predicted proteins | sample JacPinW_OM2H0_O1_FD_188565 | JGI IMG/M metagenome (GOLD analysis project Ga0209624, IMG submission 188565) | Forest soil microbial communities from Algoma, Ontario, Canada - Jack Pine, Ontario site 1_JW_OM2H0_O1 (SPAdes) (version 2) | ecosystem: Environmental > Terrestrial > Soil > Boreal...
ATTCGATTATGTCTGTGGAGGCCTCGGCAGCCGTTGAATCCGTTTACCAGTCGGACTGGAGCCGGATCGTAGCTACCCTGATATCGTCGCTCGGCGACTTCGACCTCGCTGAAGAGTGTGCGCAAGAGGCATTTACGGCCGCCCTCGACCAGTGGCCGATTTCAGGAGTGCCTGAAACGCCCCGCGCTTGGATTATTTCGACAGCGCGCCACAAAGCCATTGACCGCTTGCGACGGCAGACTCAGTTCGCTGAGAAGGTCCAACCCCAGCTTGCGCGCGAGATTCCTCTAGCCATCGAACCGCCGGAATACGAAAGCGACGAAATTCCTGACGAGAGGCTTCGCCTGATCTTTACCTGCTGTCACCCTTCTCTCGCACCCGAAACGCAAGTCGCGCTTACCCTCCGTACGCTCTGTGGTCTCGAGACCGAGGAAATCGCGAGAGCATTCGTGGTGCCTGTCGCCACCATGGCGCAAAGGCTGGTACGCGCGAAACGAAAGATCCGCGGTGCGCGCATTCCTTACGTTATTCCCGCCACTTCAGAGATGGCTTAACGTCTCGACGCCGTTCTCTCCGTCATCTATTTTGTGTTTAACGAAGGTTACGCCGCAACTCGGGGAGAGCGTTTGATCCGCGCCGATCTCTGTGGCGACGCAATTCGGCTGTGCCGAATCGTCCGAACACTGATGTCGCCGCAACCTCCACTAGAAGCGACGGGACTGCTCGCTCTTATGCTTTTGCACGATGTGCGACGGGATGCGCGGGAGAATGAGGCCGGTGAAATTGTACTGTTACAACACCAGAATCGCAGCCGCTGGAACCACGATCAGATTGCCGAAGCGTTGCCGCTGGTCGATGAAGCACTTCGAGGCGATGCTGGTCCATATGCATTGCAAGCCGCGATCGCAGCGGTGCATTGCAAAGCCGCTCGTTCGGAAGACACAAATTGGCACGAAATTGTCGAACTGTACGATCGATTGGAGCGCGTAGAACCTTCTCCTGTCATCTCGTTAAATCGCGCGGTCGCAATCGCTATGGCGGAAGGCCCGGACGCGGCGCTCGCGATTATTAACAGGCTGTCCGATGACGGAGATCTCGAAAACTACCATCTATTACATGCCGTCCGGGCTGACCTGTTGCGCCGAATCGGCTCGCGGAACGAAGCGGCCAAAAGCTACTTGCGTGCCATAGAACTGGTCACCAACGAACAAGAGCGATCCTATCTACAGCAGCGCTTGCTTGAGGTGGAAGGTGGGAATACATAACCATTAACCTTATCGGAGCGTTCATTCATCCGCGCTTCTTCCCGGCCGAAGAGGCCTCGGGCGTGATCCTTCTGCAAAACGCGGTCTAGGTTGGCAGGTTCGGCAGATCTACCACGGGACGAATCTCGATCGTACCCTTCCGCGCGACCGCAATTCGTCCGGCGACGGAAATGGCTTCATCAAGATTCACCACGTCGATTAGGAAGTATCCACCAAGCTGCTCGCGAGTCTCCGCGAATGGACCGTCATGGATTGTTCTCTTGCCGCCTCGCACGCGGACGCTGGTTGCGGTTGCGACCGGCTGCAACGGTGCAGCGGCCAGATACTGACCATTTGCTTTGAGCTCGTGCGCGAGGTCAATCGATTCGCCATAACACAGGTCACGTTCAGATTCCGTCCAAGCCTGTTCGTCCGCATAAATCAGGAGCATGTATTTCATTTTGTGTCTCCCATGCTGGTGTCCAATCAAAGCGACCGCGCTGAGCGCGACCTATCTTCATACCAACTCGATGTGCGTGCTATCTTTGACTAGCATCGACGAGCTGAGCAAGCAGACATTGGCGAATGGTCGAAACCCCTCCGCTAAGCCAAACGCCTTTTTCGCCGGCTGCCTCCCGAGCTTATTCTAGATCGCTGTGGATACCGATTGCACTCAGAGCGGCTGTGCCCTTTGGGATCGTATGCGGCGTCTGCTGAACCGCTCGTTGCCGCAGCCCACTGACTGTCATCTTTATCCCCCGCGTCGCATGGGCGTGATCCCTAAAGTCAAAAGCTGGGTGCAGGCAACCCGCCCGCCGGATCCGTGGAGGGGGTTATGGGCAAGCATGAACCCTCCTCCGACTACGGATGTCGTTTGAGATCGAGCTTTCGGCTGCTTCTGGTCACTCGTATATCGAACGAGGCGGGGCAAAATCGACAGCGAATTATCCCTGGACTTAATGATGCGATGGCGAAGCTGGATGGCGAGTTGGCCGTCGCTGACGCAGAGCTTTTCGACGCGAGTAACCTTCGCTCGTGCGTGGTCCCGAGCATGGGCTGTTCGTCCTTATCAAATACGAAGTCGCGCGCCGAACCCCAGTTGCGCGGATAGCTGGGCGGCAATCTATTTCACTCTCCCGCTCGGGTAGACTGCCGGGCCGCCCCGGTGGCGCCTCCCGTCGGTGCCAGAACATGAAAAATAAAGCGCGCCCGGAGAGATTCGAACTCCCGACCCTCTGGTTCGAAGGTGGGGACTCCTGTGTCGGCACGTTTGTTCTCAACAGTTTAGGTCGGCCGGCTGGGCTCTTTCGTGTGCAATTTGGGACCGTCTGGGTCCGATTGTGCAAAGGACTGTGCAAAACCTGGCCGCTCCGAATCCGGCATCTCATGCGAGCAAATATTTTCAACAGCGACTAGAACCCACTAGTCCCGTTCGCGCGTTAACCAAGCACTGAGGCAATGAACTTCCTTGGATGGGCGTGATTGATCCTCAACTCCTCTGTGCGAATTCTTGGCCACGACGCTGTCGCCAAAGGCAGAAGCCCGTTAGTATCTGAATCATCAGAGCAAATGACATCAAGCAGGCCAGCGTTTTTCCCGAATAACCCAGAAATTCGCCCGTGTGGAAAACTCGATTAAGACTTTCTAGTTTCCGCGCAAGAGGCGCTGTCCGCGAGTTCCAGACTGTCAGAATCTTGCCAGAATACTGATCTACCCAAACGATGCTGGTGCCGTTTGAGGAATGATCTTCCGGAAACCGCATCTTCACCAGATACGATGCGTCGCGCTCCTTGGGCAGAACGATCCAGAGCGGAATTGCGTCGGACAAGTATTGCTTCGCGGAGTCAAGCGCGAGGTCCGGGGATATGGGCATTCTGCCTTCCTGAGGTGTCGATGGAGGGTCGCCTCGCGGCGGGGTCGCCCCGGTTATCTTATACGTGGCCGGAACTACCCATGTCTCGAATGCCATATAGGCCCCAGTGAACGCGAAAGCTAGCAAGAATAGCGATGAGAACAAGCCGACGGAATTGTGGAGGTCAAAATAGAAAAGCCGTCTGGGTCCACCACCAATCTTGATTCGTTTGCGTGGCCACCAAAGGCACAGCCCACTGGAGACCGAAAAGACGAGAACGATCGCCGAGCAACCCATTAGCACGCCGCTAGCCTGGTGGAGGGCGTGCATGATGAGAACGAATCTCGCAACGCTGAGGGACCCGAGAATGCGTCCGGTGTACTGATCTACGAAAATCTGCCTGGGCAGCCTGCCAGAACCTACAATCGTAAACGAGTAGGAAATCATAGGCTTCGACGAGATCAGGCAAACTTGGATATGTTCCTGGGGCCGCAGCTCCGCTGTGACATTAGGAATAATCGAGCCGAGTGATAAGGCGTCGCCATGTGGCGAAACCTTGAATAGGGAAGGATGAAGAAGGCCGTCAATCTCTGATTCGAATGCCATGACACACCCCGTTGCGGCAAGAATCAGAAGCAGTAGGCCAGCGACGAGTCCGCCTATACGATGGATACTTAACAACAGCGGCCGGTATTTGCGAAGAGTCTCCACGGTTACAACATTGTATGCGACGGGAGACTTCAATGAAGAGGGCATTGGCGACGGATTCGAGTCCGGTAAGTCCCCAAAGGGAATCGGGGGGTCGCAGGCAATTTGCACCAAGTGCCTGATCAGTCGGATTACCGGACATTTACCAGGCTAGTACTGTACTTCTCCGAGAAATGCGAAAACAGGACTTGGCCTGAGCCCTTTGTCGGGAATATTCTAACTGCGCATCCAGTGCCGCTGCGGAGACAAAGAAATGGCGTTGTCTATTCACGACAATCGGTTGATCTCTTACGAAGTTCAATGCGAGGCGCGAACCATCTTACTTCGTACTGAATATCGCGTGAAAAGCAAGCCGACGGAGTTCACAAACGTAACTTTCAAGGACGTTCAAGGCTATCATTTCGAGCATGATGCATTCGGAAACATCATCTTCGGTCTTGAAACCATGCCGATGGAACAGTTCCTGGCAGAATATGGCACTGAGATCTCAGAGTATTACCGCATGGCGGGATCTCCTGGGCCTTGGGCTGAAAATCTTGGTACGGCACTGGGGTATCTTCAGGAGCAAGGAGTGCAAGCGTTTATTCTATCTTCGTCATACGGTTTGTCGGGCTGGGTCCTTGCTCGCGAGATTTCGATTTTCCCGGCCCAACAAGGCTTTCCGACCGACCACCCAGATGCAGGCCCCGTCTGAACCTGGGGTCAACCCCTGATTAGTCGGATTACCGAGTAAGTGGCGGCCCAGAGCCTTCCACGCATCAAAGGTAAACACGTTCTCGCGGGGCTTGATCTCGTCCTCGGCAATTCCCTTGGCCGCAAATCCCTGAAAAATCGCCGGAAAGTTGGTGAGAGATTGGCCCGTAACTGCCCGCTTAAGTGATTCCAATCGTGATGGAGAGATGTTGCGATGTGTACTCATGTTCCGCGAAACCGATCTAACTGCCGGGCATTGGGTCAACCGCCCAACATGTGCTTTAGTCGTTCCTCGGAACCAAGCTAAGGCTCAGTTCTCCTTCTCCCTGTGCAACGAGTGCCTTCGGAACCTCACACATTGGCACAACAAAACTCGGCATGGCGGAACGCAGCGGAAAGATTTCAAGGTCCATTATGCACCAGAGATGTCTATTCCGAATCACAGGTGTATATTTCCAGCTTGGACTGCATAGCAGTCATCAGTCCCAAGTTGTTGCGGGAGTGTAACGCAGTGGGTTTAGTCTTTAACATCATCAGCTGCATCCTCGGAATGTGAATCTCTCAAAACTGGGCGACAAGATCAACTGCGCCATGCGAATACTAATCGTCGAAGATGAAGAGAAGATGGCCAAGGCCCTCCGTACCGGCCTCGAAGCAGACGACTTCTCCGTAACCATTGCGCACACCGGAGAGGATGGATTCTTTCGAGCCTCGACTGAAGCCTACGATTTGGTCATTCTCGATCTGATGCTCCCCCGCCGCGACGGCATGGAGGTCCTTGCTGCCTTGCGCCAAAAAAACATCTCCATTCCGGTGCTCATACTCACTTCCAAAGACACGGTCAGAGATCGCGTGCGCGGCCTGAATGCCGGCGCGGACGACTACCTCGTGAAGCCCTTTGCCTTCTCCGAGCTCCTCGCGCGCGTTCGTGCACTTCTACGGCGCGGTAAGCCGGAAAGCGGCGACAAGCTGAGGATCGCAGACCTTGAAATCGACGCCGCTGGCCGCACCGTTTCGCGCAGCGGACGGGAACTGACGCTGACCGCCCGCGAATTCGATCTGCTCGAATACATGCTGCGCCGGCAAGGCACGGTCGTTTCCCGCGAAATGCTCGCGCGCGACGTCTGGCAAGAGACCGAACGCTACACGCCGCTCGACAATGTGATCGACGTGCACATCGCGCACCTTCGGAAAAAACTGGACGAACCATTCAAGAAAAAACTTCTGCACACCGTTCGGGGAGTAGGCTTTGTGCTGCGCGAGGAAACTCCGTGACGGCCCTCGTTCCCAAGCAGGTGCGTGCGCGCCTCACTCTCTGGCACGTCGGCATGCTAGCCGGCGTTCTGGCGGTATATCTCGGAGGCGTCTCTCTGCTTCTTTTCTGGCAAGCCGGGAATATCTTGAAGCGGATTGCAGCCGAAGACCTCGAAACGCTGAAAGGCTTACTCTTCGTGGCGGACGATGGACAAGTAGGCGTGCGCGAGGACTATCACCACCACACCGACTGGAAGCAGGTTCAGGAACGCTTGCTCGAAATTCTCGGACCTGACGGTTCGATTCTTTACCGCAACGAACGCCTGGGCGACCGCAGGCTCGGAGGCCCGCCATTCGCAGGCGAGGGTGAGGGCGGATATTCGGGACGGACCGCCAGAATGTCCGATGGCACGCGCGTTATTTTGATCAGCCGCAAATATGATCTTCAGGGCCGCATCATTATGATTCGCGTCGGCTATAGCCAGGATCTGATTTGGAATCAGCTCAAGCAAACGCTTCTTGTCTTGTTGCTCGCCTCTCCCCTCGTCCTTGCCGGCTCCGCATGGGCCGGATACAGAATTGTGGGCCGCACCCTCGATCCGGTCATCAAGATGGCGCATCGCGCCGAGCAAGTAAATTCCGAGCGATTAAACGAGCGCCTGCCCGTAGAAAATCCGCAGGATGAACTCGGCCACTTGGCGGGAGTTTTTAACGCGATGCTCTCGCGCATCGAACAATCCTTCGAGCAGTTACAGCGCTTCACCTCGGATGCCTCGCACGAGCTGCGTACGCCGCTGGCAGCGATCCGCAGCATTGGCGAGGTTCGCCTTCAGGAAGGCGCCACGCCGGAGGAATATCGCGACACGATTGGCAGTATGCTCGAAGAGGTCAACCGGCTTACCAACATCGTGGAAAGCCTTCTGACCCTTTCGCGCGCCGACGCTGGCCAGATCCGAATTCAGGTTTCGGTTTTCCCGCTCGTCCCGCTCGTGCGCGAAGCGGCAGCGCTGCTCGAAGTCCTGATCGAAGACAAACACTTGACATTTGCGCTCGCGGGCGACGAGAGCCTGGGAGCGCTGGGCGACCGCCTCCATGTGCGGCAGGCAATCGTCAACATTCTTCACAACGCCGTGAAATTCACACCCTCGGGCGGCTCGATTTCTGCGCGCGTGGAATGCTGTGGCGATTCTCGCGTGGAACTGTCAGTCACGGATACGGGACCCGGCATTTCAGCGGAGCACCTATCGAAAGTGTTCGAGCGGTTTTACCGGATCGACGAATCACGCACGTGTCGCCACATGGACAACGAAATGGGCGCGGGACTCGGTCTCTCGATCGCCCAATGGGCCGTGCAAGCCAACAACGGAGAAATCGGGGTTCGCGGCGCTCAAGGAACCGGGGCTACTTTTTGGATTCGCCTCCCCGCCGTTGGCTGTCCTTCCAAGAAGTAAGTGCAGAGCGTCACGGGCTTGAGCCCAACCCAATGTCAAAACCTCGCCTCTGCGTCGTCCGTCAACTGCTCACCTCTCTTCATTAAATCTTCAGGATCTCTTCAGTAGCTCTCGTCCTGCACCCGTCCTACCGTGGAAGTGGCCGCGCTCGATTCGAGCGATCGCGGCGATGAGTATTCGTCTCCGAGCTAGAGGGCGAAATGAAACACTTCTTCGTCATTACCGTTTTGGTTGCAGTGTCGTCAGCAGTCCCTGTCTCCGCCAATTCAAGAATCAAGATAGACACGGTTCCTTCGGAATACGCCCCGATCAATAGCCCCACCAACCGCGAGCCTGTCTCCCTGTCGAGTTATCGCTTCGAGGTCGAACCGGAGACCGGCCGCGCCCGAGTGGTCGTTGAATACACCTACCCAGATCAGATGACCTACGGCCCCGATGATGACGCTGGTGGGCCTGCGTCCACAATCGTTCAGCTTCCAGGCCTGAAATATGACGCCGGTGCGCATTTGGTGGTCTACGATTCGAACGGCACGAAATCCGTCTGTGCGACCGTAGACGACCGGTCGAGCCTGTTCGGTCATCACCTGAAGGTAAAGAACACCGGGGCCTGCACGGTATCTGTCGTACCCGCTTCTCACACAGAAGACACCGGATGGAATCTCCGCCGGTTCCGCGCGCTCGATACATATCTGGAAATCCGTTAGGACAACTCGACGCCGAGGGTCTGCCGACTATGAGAGCGCTGAAACCATCCCAACTGGAGCAGTACCGCAGGCTAACCACCTGTCTGGTGGCCAGCGCCATCGAAACGTTTCGCGTTCGTCTGCCCAACAGCGGTTTCGCTGACTCCAGCATTCGCTGCATGTTTCCGGATCAGCCCGCCATGGCAGGATATGCAGCCACGGCACGCATGCGGAGTTCAAATCCGCGCATGGAGGCGACGAAGTCTTACGATTACTACGACCGCACCGATTGGTGGAATGACATCCTCACGATTCCGGCGCCGCGCGTCGTTGTGATTGAAGACGTCGATAATCCTCCAGGCCTAGGCGCGTTCGTCGGCGAAGTCCACGCGAATATCCTTCTCGCGCTCGGGTGCGTCGGCATCGTGACAAACGGCGCAGTGCGCGACCTTCCCGATATTCACCCGACGGAATTCCAGATGTTCGCCGGAAACGTCTCCGTCTCCCACGCGTACTCCCACATCTTCGATTTCGGCGGCGCTGTAGAAGTCGGCGGCCTGACGGTTCGGCCGGGAGACTTGGTTCACGCCGATTGCCATGGCGTTCAAACCGTCCCAAACGAAATTGCCGACAGGGTTCCCGCAGCGGCGCGCGAAGTTCGCCAACGCCGGCAGGACTTGGTCGGTCTGCGCCGCTCGGCGGGCTTCACGCTCGATAAACTTCGCCAGGCCATTCGCGATACGGCGATGGCCTCCCAAGAATCGAAATGAACTTCTTCCCGGCGGAGGACCAGATCGACGCAGCCATGACAACGCTCCACAAATCGCTGCGAGGAATTCGCGCCCGCTCGATTGCCGCGCTGTTCGTCGTTTGCGGTGCTGTCGCAGGGTGCGGATCAGGCGGGAAATCGTCCGTGGATTCAGGGCTTGCGCCCGTTGCACCCGTCGTCACAGCTCAGCGGGAAAATCTATCGAGCCGACTGAGCATTGCCGCGGAGTTTCAGCCCTACCAGGAAGTGAACATGTACGCCAAAGTTTCTGGCTATATCGAGAAGCTCTATATCGATTGGGGCGGGCATGTCAAACAGGGCCAATTGCTCGCGGTTCTTGAGATTCCCGAGCTCCAGCAGCAACTGCAACAAGATGAAGCTAACACGAAAAAGAGCGAGCAGGACCTTGAGCGCGCTAAAGAGGAGCTGAACCGCGCCACATCCGCTTACAAAGTAGCGCACCTCACCTACTCACGACTCGCCGATGTCCAGAAATCGCGCCCGGAGCTTGTGGCGCAGGAGGAGATCGATGTAGCCCAAGGAAAGGACCTGGAAGCGAGCGCCGGTGAGTCATCGGCCAAAGACGGACTGGCAGGCAGTGAACAGGAGCTCGCCGCCACCAAAGCGGCAATGGAAAAGGACCGCGCGCTGTTCGCCTATTCCAGGATCACAGCTCCGTTCGACGGCGTTGTCACCGAAATCGATGCCTACACGGGAGCGCTGTTGCCGGCGGGCACTTCATCGAACAAAGGCGACCAGACCCTCTGCCACCTTTCACAAAATGATCTATTGCGTCTAGTAATTCCTGTACCGGAAAGGGCGGTCGCGGACCTGCGCGTCGGAGAAAACGTCACCGTCCGCGTTTCTACGATTGACAAGACCTTCCAAGGTAAAGTCAGCCTGTACTCCGATCAAATCGATCCACAGACTCGCACTATGCACACGGAAGTTGTGGTACCGAACTCCACTTACGAGATCGTTCCCGGGATGTATGCCACCGTCGAAATTCCCCTCCACACCGTGCAGAACGCCCTGACTGTGCCCGTGCAGGCAGTGCGACGCTCCAGTGAGACCATCGGGACCGTTCTTGTGGTCGGCGCTGACAACCGGATTGAAAGCCGCGATGTGAGTCTCGGCCTGGAAAGCGCCACGGACGTGGAAATTCTTTCGGGGTTGAACGACAACGACCGCGTCGTGTTCGGCGAACAGTCGCAGTTCAAGCCCGGCGAGCTCGTGAGTCCGAAAGCGGTTACACCCTCGGGAGTGGAGTAGGTACCAATGTCGTCATTCTCGCTACGCCATGCCTATTTCATCATTGTGATTTGTCTCTTCGTGTGCGTGCTCGGACTCACCGCCCTAGTCCAGATGCCCGTGGACATGTTTCCGCCTATCAATATTCCGGTGGTCGAAGTCGCGACTTTTTACAGTGGGATGCCGCCGCAGCAAATCGAGGCGGATATTACAGACACGTTTGAGCGATTTTTCACGCTGGGCAGCGGAATCGATCACATGGAATCGCGGTCCCTGTCAGGCGTGAGTCTTATCAAGGTCTATTTTCAACCGGGCTCGGACGCGAACGCCGATGTCACTCAAATTTCTAATCTAGCGATGGCGGACTTGAGGCGGCTTCCTCAGGGTACTCTTCCGCCCGTCGTCATGAGTATGGACGCGTCCAGCCTCCCAGTTTGCCTGCTGACGGTTGATGGCAAGGGTCTTTCCGAGACGCAACTCCACGATTACCTCCAATTTCAAATTCGAAATCAGATCGCGGGCGTTCCTGGAGCCACCGTCCCACCGCCTTACGGTGGCAAGTATCGGCAGATCATGGTGTACGTCGATCCGCAGAAGTTGCAGGCCAACGAATTAAGCCCGATGGACGTGGTGCGCGCCACCGATGAATCGAATCTCATTCTGCCTGCGGGCGACGTTCGGATCGGCCCGCTGGACTACAACCTCTACACAAACGCTCAAGTTCTGAATGCGAAGGCGTTGAATGACGTGCCGCTGAAAACGGAAGGCGAGAAATCGGTCTTCATTTCCGATGTGGGCCATGCCGTGGACGGATCAGCGTTGCAATACAACATTGTCCGCGTCAATGGGCAGCGGTCGGTCTACGTCCCCGTTCAAAAGCAAGGAGGAGATAGCAACACGATCGCGGTCGTGAACGGCATCAAGGACGCCATCAAGAATCTGCGCGACATTCCCTCCCAGCTCAAGGCGCACGTCGTTTTCGATCAGTCCCTGTTCGTGAAACAGGCAATTTCTACCGTGCTGAAAGAAGGTGGGACGGGGTTGGTCCTTACAGCCCTGATGGTTCTGGTCTTTCTTGGGAGTCCGCGGGCGACCTTTGCCGTATTCCTTTCGATTCCGCTCTCGGTGATGGCCACTTTCTTCATCCTTCACATCGGTGGCTCAACGATCAACAGCATGATCCTCAGCGGTCTGGCCCTCGCGTTCTCGCGCCTGATCGACAATTCCGTGATCGTCCTGGAGAACATTTTCCGTCACATGGAACTTGGCGAGAATCCCGCGACCGCGTCCGAAAAGGGTGCTAACGAGGTGGGGCTTGCGGTGCTTGCGATCACCATCGTGACCGTAGTCGTCTTTTTCCCCGTGACACTTCTTTACGGCGTGAGCAAGTTTCTCTTCACAGCTCTTGCTTTGAGCGTGGTCATCTCGCTTTTCGCCTCCTATTTTGTAGCCATTTCGGTCGTGCCGCTCTACTGCGCAAACCTGCTCAAGGGAATCGTGCACCATGGCACGCCAGCGGAGGAACACCCCGGCGAGCACTCCGGCGTGTCCACCAAGAGACAGTCCTGGGGAACGCGATTCCATGCCCAGTTCAACCTAAAGTTCGAACGCATGTTGGGGCGGTATGACGAGTGGGCGAAAAAGGCGCTCGATCGCCCGAAGGAAGTTGTGTGGGGATTCGTCGGAATATTCATCCTGAGCTTTGCGCTATATCCATTGGTTGGTGTCTCATTCTTCCCGCGGACCGACGCGGGGCAATTCATCGTCAACGTCAAAGCGCCCACGGGAACGCGACTAGAAGTCACCGAGGACTACGTAGAGAAAATCGAAAACATCATTCGTCAGACGGTACGACCCGGCGATCTAAATTCGGTCGTGTCGAACATTGGAGTTACGCCCGATTTGTCCTCCCTATCTACTCCGAACGCAGCCATGCACACGGCCTTCGTCGAAGTCGGCTTGAAGGAAGATCACAAGATCGGCAGTTACGTCTACATGGACGAGGTTCGCAAGCAAGTTTCCTCGCAATTGCCGGAACTGCGCACCTACTTTCAGTCCGGCGGCCTGGTTGATTCGGTGCTCAACCAGGGATTGCCGGCCCCCATTGACGTACAGGTGAGTGGAAATGATCTCCAGGCCGCGGACCGCATCGCTCTGGACCTTGAAGATCGGTTTCGACGACTCCGCGGAGTCTCGGACGTGTACGTCCCGCAGGACATGGACTATCCCTCCCTACAGATCAACGTCAACCGCGACCGCGCAAGCGAGCTCGGTCTGAGTCCTAAGGAAGTCGTGGACAATCTCATCACTTCGCTCACCTCGGACGCGATGATCGCGCCAAGCTATTGGGTTGACCCAAATAGTGGTAACAACTATTTCGTGACCGTCCAATATCCTGAAAATCAGGTCAAGTCCCTCGAAGATTTGAAAGACATGCCGCTACACGCTCCGAGCTTGAAAATGCCCACCTACCTCAATCAGGTCGCTGACATAACTCCGATCCTCACGCCGACGGAAGTGGATCACTATAAATTGCAACGCACCATCGACATCTACGTAGCGACTTCCGGTGAGGATCTGGGCAAGCCCGACAGCGAGGTCCGGAAAATTGTCGCCGCCACTCAGCTCCCGCCCAACATACGAATCGATATCCGCGGGCTCGTGAACACCATGACCGCGTCTTTCCGCAGCTTCGGACTGGGTCTGACACTTTCGATCCTTCTGGTTTTTCTCGTCCTCGTAGCGCAGTTTTCGTCTTTCATTGATCCTTTCTTGATCGTCCTAGCCATTCCCACGGGCCTCGTGGGAGTGATGCTAACGCTGGCGTTCACGGACACCACCCTGAATATTCAATCCCTCATGGGAATCGTCATGCTCACCGGGATGGTCGTTTCCAACAGCATCTTGATCGTGGACTTCGCCAATCGACTTCGCCAGGAAGGCTACGGAGTCCGCGAAGCGGTCAGCCATTCGTGTCGTATCCGCCTGAGGCCCATTCTGATGACCTCCCTCGCAACAATTGTGGGGCTGCTGCCAATGGCGCTGAAACTGGAGGCAGGAAGTGAATCCTACGCGCCCCTCGCGCGCGTGATCATTGGCGGCCTGATCGTATCCGTGGCCCTGACGATTTTCGTGGTGCCCGCAGCATACCTGTTGATTTATCAGCGCCGGGCCGAGTCGCCAGTCTCCCTGATCGCAGAGGAAGCGCGATGAGAATGCTAGGTCGCCCGGCCATAGTCTCCGTTCTGGCCGTCTTCAGTTGTGCATCAGTGGCCGCCCAAGGCCTGCAGAAATTGAGTCTGAAGGATGCGGAGCAACTTGCGATTCAAAATCATCCCCAGATTCAGGCTGCAACGGACGTCGCATCCGCATCCAAGGCTCAGGTGACCGAGGCGCGCTCCGCATACTACCCAACGGTCTTCGGAAGTCTCACAGCGGTGGATTCGGAGAACAACAGCCGGATAACAGCCGGTGGATTGAATAACCCCATCATCTACGAGCGCTACGCCAACGGTCTGACCGTCTCACAGCTCGTCACGGATTTCGGGCGTACGCATGAACTGGTTAAGAGCTCGAACTTGCACGCCAAGGCGGATCAAGAGAGAGTGGTCGCTACGCGAGCAGACGTTCTACTTGGAGTGGACAGTGCGTACTTTGTAGCGTTACGGGCGCAAGCGGTATTGAAGGTCGCGCAGGAAACCGTCAAAGAGCGCCAACTCGTCGCCGACCAGGTAGGTGAGCTCGAAAAGAACAAAATCAAATCGGGGCTCGATTTAAGCTTTGCGAACGTAGACCTTTCCCAGGCGCAACTTCTACTGCTGCAAACCCAGAATGATCTCGACACATCCTATGCGGATCTTTCCACGGCGCTCGGATACGGGGACAAAAGAGATTTTGAACTGACGGAGGAGCCGGAACCCGCCGCGCCGCCCGCCGACTTCTCCAGTCTCCTTCAGCAAGCGATCCGGAATAGGCCCGACTTAATTAGCCTGCGCTTAGATGTGGCCTCAGCGAATACCTATGCCACTGCGGAACGCGATCTCTGGTTTCCGACAATATCCGCCGCAGGCAGCGCCGGACTCACTCCATACGGCGCAGATCAACTCGCGCCACGCTATGCGGCCGCGGGTGTGAACGTCAATATTCCGATTTTCAATGGGCACCTATTCGGAGCGCTGCATTCGGAAGCTAAATCACGCGCAAGCGCGCAGGACCAGTATTTGCGCGACTTACAAAACCGCGTCGTTCGGGACGTTCGTACAGCCTGGTTGAACGCAAATACCGCATTTCAGCGCCTCTCACTCACGGATCAGCTCCTGAAGCAGGCGACCGACGCGCTGGATCTCGCACAAGCGCGCTACAAGCTGGGCTTGAGTTCGATTATCGAGCTGAGCCAAGCCCAGCTGAACATGACGCAGGCTGAACTTGGATCGGCCAGCGCGAAATACGATTACGAGACGCAGCTTTCAGTCCTGAACTACCAGATTGGAGCGTTGCACTAATAACCTTCAGCCTGCAACAAGGAGATCCATGAAAGTTGTATCAATCCTTGGGATCATTTTGGTGGTTCTGGGGGTCTCCTCGCTTGCATACTTTGGGGACCCTATAAGACTAATGCTTCGCGACTTCGAACCGCATAAGACCAATCTGCTGCCCCCTCTTCTTGGGGGCCTAGCGCTGATTTGCGGTATCGCTCTTTTGTTTGCCTGCCAACGGAAACGTTAGGATAGAAGGAGGCGTGGGCGCAAAGTTGAAGTCCTCGTTTTCTTTTCTCCGACGCGGGCCTTCACCCCCAGGCTCTAGATGTGCAAAGAGTGTGCAAAAGCGACGAGTTCAGCGGGAGCCAACTAATTGAAAAATAAAGCGCGCCCGGAGAGATTCGAACTCCCGACCCTCTGGTTCGAAGCCAGATGCTCTATCCAGCTGAGCTACGGGCGCAGGCTTTATTATGAATGGCTTAGACTGCTTCCTCAAGTGTAGAGCAGGGTCCACGGGTTCCACTAAGCCGCTTCCCTACCTCCTATCGGAATAGCGTCTGGTGCCTCCAGGTCGAATTCCAGCCCTATTTTGCTGGCCCACTCCTGCCTGTATTCAACGTCTTCTTGCAGCTGCGCCGCATACATGCCGGTAATGTCTTTGTTGGCATGTCCAATCCAGAGCTTCTCGAGATCCCAAGGCACACGACATTTTCCCAAATATGCCGGGCGGAAGCGTCTGAATGTGTGGAAGCCCTCGACGTGATACTTATGCAGCCAGTCTCGAAGAAGGTTGATTTGCAGCAGGGGCCTGCTAGTGTCCGACTGAAAGACGAAACCGTCAGTGCGCGTGCCAGCGAACTCTTTCAGGATAGCCGCCATAGAATTGCAGAGGTCAACAGAGCGAACAGCACTTTCGGTTTTGGGTTTCTGCTCCGTGGTGCCCCAGACACTCTTGCGGACGTGAATTGATTTGAAATCGGCTGATGCGGTCGTGTGGTTTTCTGAATATGGCCCGAGTCGAATGGCGAGAGCTTCACCAATGCGAAGCCCGCTACCAGCTAGGAGGACCGCGAGAGCCCGATACCTTCCCGTCGAACCGTTGACGACCTTCGCAACCTGTTCAGCGGTGAGCCTCGGCTTGCGCTGTTCCTTCACTTTGGGGATTTCCATGAAATCGTGGTTCCAAGTGCGCTTGTGCACTGGCTCGCCGCGCTTGTCCTTAACAGAAGCAATAACAAGCTGGACCACAGCGACGATTGCATGTCTGGTCTTTGGGGAAAGATTAGCCGCACGGAACTTTGGCGACAGACCATCCCGAACCGTATCGGCATAAATCGAGCCCAAAGGCAGGTCTTCAAAATTCGGCTTTAACCATTTATTCAGAGCACGTTTGTACGTTGATGCAGTTGCAGCAGCGATTGGATCTTCTTTCGTTTGTTGATCTTTCAGCCAAGCATCGGCTCGCTGACGGAATGTCTCCTTGAGAGTTGAAGCTGCCCACTTCTCAAAGTGTTCCACCGTATCAGCACCCGATGCCTGGATGACTTCTCGTGCTTTCCGTTCAATCTCCGAACTAGTGTGTGATCCAGGACCGGATATAGGACAGATTTTAGCGCGAACACGCATACGCTTCTCCTGCCCACGAACATCTATCCAGTATCGAATCGTCCACCAACCGCGATGAATGACGGGTTTGGGGTTTTGACCAGAACGACGGGACATGGCCTTGCCTCGCTTTCGTGTCCCTTGTTCCGGCGTCCGTATCGAGCATTCCGGGAGCATAGCGCAGATACCATTCAGTGGTCACGACATGGAGAAGTTCAGAAAGTACAAATCCGCCGGCCAGTGGAACTGGCCGGACGGATCTTGGCGGCAGGACCTAGTGGGTCTTTGTCCGCGACTCCGGCAGTCGAGCAACGGATTCGTCAAGAGATGCGACGGGCATATCTTCACCGCCCAAAGAGGGCAAAACCATCTTCGTGCCGTCGCTGATCTCGACAACATCCACTGTTGGCCGCTTCAAGAAGGCATTGCACAGGTGAGCGAGTGTCGTCGTCCCACGACCAATGGACGGGACGATTTCGCGCATATACGAATTGTTACGGTCAAGGTGGTACAGCTCACAGATGGCATTGATGGACTACGGGCGGTTACGTCTTGGGGACGCAATTTCTTGACTTCAGACTTCTTTCCCGCGAAGGTTTTGTACGTCGAGACAAATGCAATGGTGAAGGAGTCAAGCATGACTTCGCGCTTGCCTTTCGGTTCTTCGGTAGCACCTTCTTCCTCTTCGCTTCCATCGTCCTTTGCGCCTTTAATCGCGCCAGCAGCCACGCCAACGATGCGAATTGCTTCACCGTTGTTCGGGTCTAACGGACTACCGGCGTCCTTAAAGGCATTGCAAAGGACAGTCTTCGTGCCCAAGTCGGCCAAATCCATTCCAGCCAACTTCGCATACGGCAACTGTGATTCTGGTTCCATTTTGGTGCTCAAGATCTTCCGAATTCGAACCCGTCAGCTTCGCCGGCATCTCCGTTTAGTAGTCACGGTCCAGACTCTCATCCACTGCAGCTCCGGCTGTCCGCGGAGACGACGAACGCTTTAGTTCCGCTTGCGCTTTGGTGACAGTCCGGCGAGCGTAGTCCGCAGGATCGTGCTTATCGTGGGCGCGGAATTCCGTGATATCGCGCATGACCTCTTCTGCCGGGAGTCCTCTCGCTAGGGCGCGCTTGGCGTAAGCCCAATCTCGCTCAGATTGGCTCCTATGATCTGCGGGCATATTGCGAGGTCGTTCCTGGCGCTCGACTGGATGCCGCGGTGTTTCAGGCGTGCCCGCCTGAAGCGCGAAATCACGGGGCGAATAAACCGAGTTACTTTCATAGCGGACTTGCACGATGAACTCCTCGGAGAGTTTCCGATTGACGAATCCCGGAAGGCGCAATACGCGTGTCGAGTCGGTCGCCGCCGAGTCTCCGTCGAATTGACTGGATAGGGCGCGGAGTAACGTCTCTGCCTCATCCTGGTTGAATCCCGTAACTTTCCACACGACCTGGTGTTTGCCGGGCGAGGTATCGAGAACAAAGTTCGGCGCCGGCACTGTGGGTGAATTCCGAATTGCCTCGAGCGAAGTGTCGCCGTTCTTGTCGAGGTCGAGATAGACGTGTCGGATATCCTTAATATTCTGCTTAGTCCGGTGGTAGGCTCCGTCCTTGATCGGGTTCATGCCGACATACACATCGGCACCTGCAGCACCCTGGGCTGCGAGCCATTCTTGGAACTCCGGACTTGCGATTGCCTCGCTCCTGGCGATTCTCTGAATCGTCTTGCCGGTCACGCGGTTCCGGACAAGTATTGCCGCGTTGTCAGCAGGCTCGAACAGCGCCCGGATATACTCCGGAGCGGTGAGCGACTTCGGTGTGGAGGTGTCGTCCCTGCTCATTTTCGGTCCTGCTCCGCCCGGAAGACTGCCCCGTAATCGAACCAATCCGCATCGGGGTCGTAGCTGTTGATCAGGAGGACTTCGGAGATGTACCGTCGTCCGGGGCGGCGCTCGACCTGGACGATGACGTTGAGCGAGTCGGCGATGTTTGTCTTGATGGCTCAAAAGCGAAGGTCAATCCGGCAACGACAATCGCCACAAGCGAAAGGCCACGGGCGATGGTGCTGGTAAAGGCGGTCTCGAGCACATTGACGGCGTTCTCCCAAGGAGAAGTTCCGGTTTGAGCAAACGCCGGAGCGGCAACAAGGAGCCCGAACAGAGCAATAAGAAAAAGGCGGGAGCGGAATGCCCAAAGCCAAGAACAACGCTGGATCGATCGTTTCACGGAAATGCCTCACACTGTCAGGGTGTCGACCCGAAGGCCGGCGAGGGGAGACTGTCAGCGTCTCCCGGGACAGGCGGGCAGGAACTCAAACGCGATCGAGGGACGTGCTGTTCACGCCACGTTGTCCCCGAAATCTCGGGGCACAATTGGAGCGCTAGCTCCAGGAACAGCGTTAGCCCGCAATCGCGCCAGACCCTGACCCCAGTCCGAACGCGAGGCAAAAACGACAGGCTTTGAAAAAGCCAGTGCGTCGTCTTGCCCGCGGGAGTACGTGGCGAGAACTCCCCTCACTATACTAATCAGCCAGAGAAAACGAAAATGAACCGGGTACTAGTGAAATATTTTTCAGACAGTACTCGGAATCTGTCGACGGAGCAAAATGTAAATCACCGGACTCATCGATCGAAGAGTCGCAGTTGGTGTGGGACGTCTCGCGGGGTCTTTTGCGCGAGGCGGCGAAGCCTGTCAAGCAATCTTTGGATCCGTCGTTGGACGGCGACTGTGGAATGGCCATTCCGGCAGGCGAGCTCAAGGCACGAAGCACCTTCGATCTTGAACTCGACGAGGAGATGGCGTTCCTCGAAGCTTAGCCATCCACGCTCCTGGCAGCTGTCCAGAAACTCACGAAGCCGTCCTTCGGCGGGGACAGGTCCATCGGAAGCCACCGCATCGGCCGGCGGTACGAGACCACCTTCTAAGTCGTCAGACGTGGCACTCCGAGATTCTCGAATAGCCCAGCGAAAGGCGTTTCGGCGGAGCTTGCGGGCGATGGTGAAGGCGAGGTGCGAGCGGCGCGTTCGGAGCTCGGTCGAATGCAGGAATTCCAGGAAAACGGATAGGACCTGTTGAGAGATGTCGTCACGGGCAAGACAAGGGAACGTGGCGTTGATTTGACTCGCGGTGCGATGGATGGTCGGAATGAAGACCAACAGCAGAAGCTGCTGGCGAGGCAATCGCGGACGGATCTTCGAGTCCTGTTGGAGAAGTGCCGCGAGCAGGGCGTCGGACGATGAACTGTCAGAGGGATCAGCCGGAGCGTGCAGGTGACGGATGAGATCGAGATAGGTCGGAAAGGCGGACAACGGGTTACCAGGAACTGCCCCGGAAGGGTAGTCGTCACACACGTCCGCATCGCGAAACTCCGCAAGGAGGCTTTTCTCCAAACGGCAAACGAGACAATCGCAGTACGACCCGGCAATCATGAGCCACTCCGGGGTCCCAGATCGGTCTTTCCGCCTGCCCGGCCGGAAATCCGGCCAGCTGCGGAGCGCGCATCGTGCTATCAGAATCGCAGGAACGGCGAAATTCGTTGCCCATGGTCGGAATGGCGGCCAGAGTTCCCCCGGGAAGCATCTTATGAAGGCAACGTCGCCTCGCCGCTCTCGATGCCGCTTAGAAAATGCGGTGACCGGTCAATTGGATACGGCCGAGTTTTGCTGGCGATGGACCGGAGAACGGTTCGGAGAAGAGTTTCAGTGTTTGCCATGCGATGACTGCCGAAGCTCGATTGCAGGGCCCGAAGCTGGTCCTGTGCCGCCTTGAGCGTCCGGTCCTGGGAGGTCGTACCGACGACCAGCAACGCCAGGCAGGTGACAACCAGCGAGAAATGTACGGTTCGCAAATCCTCGAAATGGTCTTCAGGATTCATCGCCTGCATGAGTCGAAAACCGGATCAGCGGGCGAGTGTGGACCCGCGGGCAAGCGACGCTTGCAAGCGGGCGTGGTCGGGAAGATCCTCAGTTACCGCCAGAATACACGGCTGGTCATCGAGCTGGATGGCTTGGGCCGAGTAGATCGTTTCAACAACCTCGCCCGAAAGTTTGCGAAGACGAGTGGCGTGGTTTCGAATCGAGCCGTGCGCGCGAATTTCCTCGACCATTCGGAGCCGCTCCTCCGGGTGCTCCCAAATGCCCATCTCGAGAACGGTATGACCGATGAGGTCGTCCCGGGAGTAACCGTACCGGCGCTCAAAGGCCTCGTTCACATCGATGATGCGGCCTTCTTCCACGGTCGTGATGGAGAAGGCGATGGGGCTTGCACGGAAGACCTTGGTGAAGTTGTCTTCTGAAAGGGCCCGGTGCTCTTCGGCTTTTTCAAGCGCGCGCTGCGCGCGCTCAAGGTCGGCGAGGCGCCGTTCGAGCTCGGCCCCATAGATTTCCGCGCGTTCGTAGAGACGCGCATTCTGAATCGCCACGGCGGCGGGCAGGGCTAGAGACTGGGCCAGGCGAAGATGCTCGGGAGTGAAAGCGTCTGTCTCGGAATCACCGAGCGAAAGCAGGCCCAGTATGCTTTGCGACGCGATGAGTGGAACGCAGAGCCAAGAACGGAAGTGCCGGTGGCCTTTGAATTGGTTCCAGCCCTCCTCGTCGGCAGTGTTTGGGACGAGCAGACTCCTCTGGGTAAGGAGAACGTGCAGGAGGGGTCGGTGATCGGGGACGTTCCATGTCAATGGCGACTTGCGAGCAGGATGAGGGTCTCGGGGGGAATGGAGTTCTCTTGCAAGGAAGAGGCGGTCGGCAGTCTCGGCAAGCAGAACCTGGGCGGAGTCACAGGGCACAAGATCGAGCAGAGATGCAAGAAGGGTGTCGAGGACGTAGTCCATGCTGAGATTTTGGGTGAGGGCCAGAGTGCTTTTGCGCAGGGCGTCCGCCTCGGCCCGAGCGGATTCAGCAAGCCGAAGATTCAGGGTCATCTGCTCCTCGGCAGACTTTCTGGCAGTGATGTCGCGCAGGGCCACGAGGTGGCGGCGGGGCAGGTAATTGGCCTTGACGCTGTACTCGACCAAGATAGGTCCCCCGTCCTCGCGAAGTATCTGCATCTCGCCGTGGCCCTCTTTTTCACCCAGGAGATCGTCTTTCATGGTTTGCAACTCGAGCGGCGTGAGCTCGAAGTCGCGAATAGGCTGCCCGACGAGTTGATCCCTGCGGGCGCCGAGAACAGCGAGGGCTGCGGGGTTTGCTTCGATACAAATTCCTCGCTCATCCAGAATCAGCAGTGCGTCGAGGGCGCTGTCGAAGATCGCCTGAAACTCGTGCTCGGTGATCGAGAGGGCGTCGGCCGTTTCGCGGTGCTCGCGCTGGGCAAGAATCAGGAACCTGACGTGAAGCGCAATCGCTGAGGCAAGGGCAATAAGGACGAGGGTGAGCAGAACGGTTGAGAAAGGGCGACTGTAGAGTCGCGGCAGGAAGGTGGCTAGGAGAAGGGTTGCAACGGCGAGAGAAATCAGGACCGAACTCGGGTGGAGACGGCGACGACGAGCGCCTGGGGGAAACGCGGAGCGAGGTCGAGTCATGATGCCGCCATTGCAGCAAATGAACGGACGTTCGGATTGCGGGGAGCCCCGTTCAGGATGGCGCGGGCTGATTACGCCTGTATACCGTCACCGTTCAGGGAGGATGCTACCTGTGCACGCAGCCGGAGTCAATGCACGTCGTTTCCTGCGGGCCCGGTGCGATCGGAATGGGGAGGGACGGGATTCGGTAGCTGAATTCACGGGAGGGGAAGAACGTCCTTCGCGTTCGCTCGAGCACCACCGCTGCGCCCCACGGTAGGTTAGCCGGGGCAAGCCATCCGAGGTGGCAAATGCCGCGGTCGATGATCCTGCACCCGTCGCGGGCGAGGATGTGCGAAAGCGGTGAGTTGGCCCCGGTTTCCCGCGTCCTCATGCCGATCGGATCCATTCCTCTCGCCACTCGAACATGAAAGAACTTCGTATACAGCATTTGGGCAGACGTATCGAGTGCTCTTCGCTTTTGAACCGCGTCGCTGCGCCTTATTGTTGGTCGGTGGCGACCAGACGGGAAACGATCGTTGGTATGACGAGTCGAGTTTGTGCCCGCGGCAGATGCGCTGTATGACCAGTATCTTGAACCCCTCAAGAGGGAGGAAAAGTAGCAATGGCTAAGTACTTCAAAGAACTGAAATCAAAAGTGTCTCGCGAAGCGCGCGCTCAGAGCGAAGAGGCAGCCAACAAAATGATCTCTGAAATGGGCCTGGCAGTACTTCGCGATGCGATGGACCTGACTCAAGAATCACTTGCGGAGACGCTTCACGTCAAACAAGCTTCCATCTCCAAGATGGAAAGACGCTCGGACATGTATATCAGCACACTGAGGAAAATCATTGAGGCAATGGGCGGAGAGCTCCAGATCATGGCGCGAATGCCGAAAGGACACGTCCGGATTCGGCAGTTCACCAAGATTCGGAAGGGCGCTTAAGTTCAGTGGCTAGAGACGGGTGATGAGTGCGCCAGTTGCAGTGATCAGTGGGAAGTGATTAGTGGCTAGTGCGCGTATGCTGACCGGACCGTCTGAGCCTCAAAGACAGCCGTCAGATGGTAAGTCTGACTCCCTCCTGCGGCCCTAGGTGGGTTGTTCTAGTTACTTGCCACTAATCACCGGCCACTGCCTTTGTGCGCATTCCTGCGCAGCCACGCCGTAAAGGCCGTCTCGTCGAGCGTTCCAGCGGCGAGCGCCAGGATCATCTGCGTGGCATCTTCTTCGGTTGCGGCGAAACGGTGGCCATTTATTTCGAGGAAGAGCACGCCCACGACGAAACCGGTCCGTTTGTTGCCGTCAGCGAACGGGTGATTGCGAACGATGCCCACGGTGTAGGAAGCCGCCATGTCGATGATGTCTGGAGAATCACCGTACGCGCGAAGCTGCTTAGGACGGGCCAAAGCGGATTCAAGGAGCGCCTCACTGCGAACTCCTGTGGAACCGCCGTCGAGCGCGAGGAGACGGTCATGCAGTATGAGGACGTCGCGCTCGTCGATCCAGATAGGCTCTTTCACTTCGAGAGCGCATGCAACGTATTGCGGTAGCGGCCGATGATGTCTCCGGCCTTCTTCATTTTCTTTTCGAAGGCAGGGTCATACGGTGTGAGCTGATACGCGCCGTTCGGGCCCTCAATGAGGAAAAGACGATCTCCTTCATCGGCATGAAGACGCTTGACCGCTTCTTTGGGCAAAACGACTCCGAGCGAATTACCAATCTTGCGGACCTTGAGCTCGACCATGTGAATCCTCCATCACGTTA